>Ga0302320_10004113_pt1 | contig 33151 bp, 28 predicted proteins | sample Bog_T0_3_FD_202130 | JGI IMG/M metagenome (GOLD analysis project Ga0302320, IMG submission 202130) | Peat permafrost microbial communities from Stordalen Mire near Abisko, Sweden - Bog_T0_3 | ecosystem: Environmental > Terrestrial > Soil > Wetlands > Peat | place: Sweden: Abisko, Stordalen Mire... | reverse complement strand
GTCGTTCCAAACGCCGGCCAAATGTCGCTGTTCTAATCAACGCCCGCCAACCACGTCAGGCCCGGCTCTCGGCCGGTCCCGGTTTTATCAAGATAAAATCCCCCGGCCGCAGCGCGGTTCGACACACTATACGGATGCCTCGCATCTTCCTTTGCAGGCGGCTCTGGATCGGTTGCCGTCGTTAAAGTTGCCGTCACGGAACGCACTCCACGACTCACTCGCCGTGGACATTTCGGGGCATACTGAGGCACACGCTGTCACGTCGAGGCAGGTGGGGCCATACTTGCAAGGTTCTGCATATGGCACACTTAGGCACAAGAAGACGCCTAGTGTCAGTCCTAGGCGTTTGGTGAAAATGGAGCGGGCGAAGAGACTCGAACTCTCGACGTCCACCTTGGCAAGGTGGTGCTCTACCAACTGAGCTACGCCCGCAAATCAGGGGGTGGATCAGATTCCCGGCCCCGGCCGCCGTCAACATCATTTCAGGTCGATGCTTTCGGGAGAGTCCGAGGAGCGGTTAGTCTCCCTGTCCTTGCCTCCATCTGAACCGTCCTTGTGGCGGCCGGAATAGTAGGAGTAGGCCTGGGTGTAATAGCCGTAGTCCTCCCCTGAGCCCTTCGGCACCTGGGTGAGCACCGCGCCCAGGATGGGCGTCTTCAGGTTCTCCATCGTCTGCTGGGCACGCATGACCATGCTCGCAGGATTGCGTCTGTGTTGAATCAGCAGGATGACCCCATCCGCCATTCCAGCCAGCAGGCTCGCATCGCTGACGCCGATGATGGGCGGGGAGTCCAAAAGGATCCTGTCATAGCGGCCACGCAGCGACGCCAGCAGTTCGCGGAGCCGGCCCGCGTAAAGGAGACTCAACGTGAATCCGTGCACGCCGCCGCTGGTGAGCAGGTCAAGCCCCGGCGCCACCTCCTTGCGTATGGCCGCGTCGATCTCGCACCGCCCCGAAAGAACATCGCTCAGCCCCGGTGCCCGTGGGCAACCCGCAAGGTGGTGCTGCGCAGGCCTGCGAAGGTCACCGTCGACAAGGAGGACGCGCTCGCCATAGGCGCCCATGAGGTGGCCCAGTCTGCAGATCGTCGTGCTTTTCCCTTCGGCCGGGCCCGCCGAGAAAATGGCAATGATTGCATTCTTCGGGCTTTTGAGGGTGAGGTTGATGTTGGTGTGGAGCACGCGATAGGGCTCGGACTCCTCGGGCGACTCCCGACCCGGGCCCATGGGGTCCGCGTTGTGGGGGATGACTCCGAGGACGGGGATCTTCAGCCGCGCCTCGATGTCGGCAACGTCCCGCAGGCTTGTGTCGAAGTACTCCAGGGTAAGGGCGGACCCGACGCCGAGGACGATGCCGAAAACGAGGGCGCTGGCGATATTGAGGAGCCAGTTGGGGCGGCTGGGGATTCGAGCGGGCTCAGCGGTGTTCAGGATCTCGATCGTTCGTTTGGGAACCTGAAAATCGATTTCCCGCTGGCGCAAGGTGAGCCTGAGCGTGGTGTACAGTCGTGTCTCGTCCTCGAGGCGCTGCGCGGCCTCTTCGAAGGGGCGCATCCGGTCCCGCGCAGAGAGGATCTGCTCTACCTTGGCCTTTGCGAGCTGTGCTTCGAGCTCGTCGACCCGCGCCTCGGCCTCCTTGTAGGTGGACTCAAGTCCACTCTCGTAGCCGCGAAGCAGCGCCTCTAGCTGCTCCTTGATCTTGGCGCGGTTTTCGATCGACGCGACCAAGTCAGGATGCGCCTCCCCCAGCCGCGCCTTGAGCTGAGTCACCTTCTGATCCGCCACAAGGTAGGCCTGCAGCAGATTCTGGATGTTCTGGTCCGGAATGAGCTCCGAGTTCACGAGGCCGATGCGGTCGTCGAGAGGAATGCTCCTGAAACGCTCCCATCGCGTCTTCCTGCCAATCGCATCCACGCGCAGGGCGATGAGCGAGTTCTGCATCTGCCTGAGCGTCTCGATCTCCATGTCCGAGTACTTAACGTTCAGGTCCACGCCGGAGATGTTCAGGTCCTTGCGCAGCCTCTCGACCGTGTCGCGCTGGCGCGTAACCACCTCCTCCTGGTCGGCCATCTCCTTCTTCAGCTGCGCCAGCCCCTCACTCTGCTGCGAGGTCGCGAGCAAAATCCGGTCTTCCGAGTACACATGGGCGATCTCGTTGGCGATGGCCGCGGCCAGAGCCGAGTCCTGGGACAGGACGGTAATCTCGATCAGGGAGGAACTCCTCTGCGCCTCGACCCGCAGCATCTTCAAAGTCAAGTAGCGGTAGGTGACGTCGTTCGTCAGGGTGGCGCCAGGGGCCCCGTACGGGGCGGCGAGGCGGGAGTTCAGGTCGAGCCGCTCAATGACCGGATAAAGGATCTTCTCCGACTGGATGATCTTGTTCTGGTCCTGAAGAAAATAGGGGTCGTAGGCGCTGCTTCCCGCAGCTTGGAAAAGCTTCACGTCGCTTTCGGGTTTCTCCACCCGTATCTTCGTCGTTGCCGGGTACCACTTCGGCAGGAACGCGGTCACGACGACCGTCGTGACGAGCACGGCCCCTGCGATCAGGGCGATCAGGGCGCGCCGCAGGCGCAGGACGGCTACGAAGTCCGCCAGGGACGCGGTATCCTTCGGGGCGGACGAAGATGCCATCGGTGTCTTTTGGAAACGCCCGCGCTTGGCGCGGTCAGAACTGCACCCTAGCGCTCAGGCCGATCCTCTGCCTTTCAAGGCCGCGGCTTTGGATGGCTGAATCGACAAAATCGTAGTCATAGGACGCGGTCACCGACCAGTTCTTCGCAGGCAGGTAGGTGGCGGCGATGCCTGCGTGCGTCGAATCCTCCTCGATGTCGATCTGCCCGGGCCGGCCGTTGAGCTTCGAGGGCTCATAGTCCACCGAGGCGGAGCCGATAATGAGGGGAGTGAACGAGTGCTGGATGTTGGCGAAGAGCCGGTTCACCTTCTCGTCAGTGAATACAAGAGGGTCGGATGTCTCCTCCAGACTGTAGGTGTAACCCACGCTGACGAAGGAACCCTTGGCGTAGTCGTATTTGCCAGAAAGCTCCACATAGGGGGTTGTCTCGTCCGAAAGGCCCTCGCGGTGGCGGTATTCCGCGCCTACGCGCGCAATCGCCGAGAGCTGCGGGCCGACGGAATAGTCGAAGCCCGCCATAAGGAAGTCCGTGTGTTTATTGTCGGTCGACGGCGATGTGGAATAGTCGATGTCCTGATGACGATACTCGCCCGCCGCCTTTAGCTCAGGCAGCAGCGAGTAGTCGAATTCCAGCCCGTAGAGGTTCTCAAAACGGTTGAGCTCATCGCCCAGCGTTGGGTTGATGTAATCGTAGTAGACGCTCCTGGCCTTCAGGACCAAGCCGAGCTGCTCAGTGGGGGCGAAGGTATAACGGCCGTCTAACTCGTTGCTCTGCAGCGTCTGGTCTGTGTTGATGGGAACCCCATTTAGGAGGGCCTCAGGGTTCTGATCGTAGGCGTAGGTGTCGGCCAGGGTGAGCGCCGAGGTCTTTGAGAAGGCATGTGCCAGGCGGGCGTCGACCGCCTGGCTGTAGACCGCTTTCGAGCCTGGACGGTTGTCGAAGTAGTCCAGCGTCGGCTGGTAGTCCGCGGTGAAGAAGGTTTGGTCGGTGAGGGAGGAGTTGAACGCGATCTTGGGCGCCAATGAATAGTCCATGCTGCCTATCGCCCCGGACGCCGCACCGAAGATGTTGGTGTTATAGGTGATCCCCCCCTCGAGCGACAGGGTGATGTCTTTCCCCTTCTCGAGATCCGGGATAGGCGCATAGACGGCATGAGCCAGCGCGCACACGCACAGGGGCAGGCCCGTTGCAAAGATTCGAAGCACTCTCATTTGTCTCGGCCGGAAAATTGAACACACGCTGCCATATTGTTAACGACTGGCAAGATCAATTCCTTGCGTCATTTGCCATGGGCCGACGGTAACGCCGGGTTCACGAGCACGTATAGGTTTTCCGCTAGTTTCTGCGGTGACGAAAGGGGAAACTCCCTAGGCAAGGAACCGGTCAGGAGGCCACCATAGACTTCTCCCCAGGCCCCGATGCGCGGCACGTTGGGGGTGAGGAACGCCTGGCTCTTCGTGCGGGCGTTCAGGTCGGAGAAAAACGGACGGTCCAGCGTCCGGGACGTCAGGAGCAGCTCGCCCGTGGGCTGCTCAATCTGGACGGCGTAGAAATCATGCAGTGTGGCAGGCTGGGCCCATGCACGCGTGCGCCCGTACCAGGCGAGCCCGGCGGGAACGTCCGCCATCAGCCCGAAGCGGTCGTCGCGGTCGGAAGCCGACAGCTGCCGGCTCATGCCCTGAAAGAGCTGCGGGAAATAAGGCGGGTACTGGAAGTGCAGCCAGCGTGGGTCCAGGGCGTCGTGCATCAGCGGCAGCGACTGGAGGAGCAGAAGCGAAACGGCACATGCGCGGGGCCATGACGAAAGCACCGGATGGCTGCTGAGCAGGACGAAGAAGAAGCCCGCGCCAAACACAATGATCAGCGGGGCGGCCCAAACGCAGACCTGCCGCTCGCTGTCTCCTGAATTGAACACGGCCTGCGAGCCTATCAGCGCGAGCAGCGATACCGAAAAAAGCCAGCGCAGTCGATTTACCGGCTGCGACTTGAAGGCGTAAAGCCATCCGGCCGCAAAGAATGCGGTGAGCCACATGGCGCCGCCGGACCAGATCCGCGAACGCAGGCAGTCCTGAACGAAGCTGAGGGCCTTGTTTGCCAGCTTGTTGATGTCGATGGAGGGAAGGACTGCCGAAAGCGTGGCGCGCACCGTGGCCGGTTCGGCGGTTGTGTCGCCGGCCTTGAGCGCCACGTTCTGCACGGCGAGCCCGACCGGCAGTCCCGTGACAACCATGTTTCGGGCAACCCACGGCCCCGCCACAAGGCCAAAGCCCAGGAGGACAATCCCCACGGCTCTCCAAGCGCCGCTTGGGGCGAAGCGCCTGTATGCGCCGACGAGGGCGACAAGGACAAGGATGCCGGCCGAGTATTCGCCAAGGAAAAGCGCGCCGCAAAGGGCCCCCAACGCCAGGAGGGGCCGAGTCGCGGCGCGTGCGTCCTGCGCCGACTCGACCCTCCACCATGCATCGAAGGCGCCGAGCACGAGCACCATCATGAGCACCGTGCCGTTGACGGCGACCACCTGCTGCCATGCGGGGACAGAAACAAAGAGCGCAAGTGAGGCGAGCCAGCCCGCCGGCGCGCCGAAAAGCCGCCTTGCCAGCGAGAAGGTGAGCCACAGTGCCCACCAGAACAGGACCAGGTTTAGCGCCAGCAGAAAATAATCGGCCGCAAAGCCATAGGGCGGCGGCGGGGGCTGCGCAAAGAGGGCCTCGTAACCCGGCCTCCAGACGACCCGCAGCACCGCCATGGGGGCGGCGATGACCGCCGCGTACAACGGGGACTGGTACACGTCGGGATAGGGACGGGTCGCGTCGAAGTGCACGCCCTGGCCCCTGAAGAACGCCACGGCCTGCGGGTAGTTCACCTGCGTCGTGAACCCCTTGCCCGATGCGAGCTGCCGGGCCATATCCGCCTGGGCAAGGGTCGCCTCGCTGGCCGCCCCGTGGAACTGCCTCCAAGCGATGAGGCCCGAAAGCATCAGCCCACACACGATCAGGGCCCCCAGGCGCACCCACCTCGCACCTCCTCCGATCTCAAGCCAGTGGATCAGCTCCTGCGTGGTGCGCGGGCGGCTGGTCATTTATCGACGACGTCGAGCTCCGGCCACTGGGCAAGCTTGCGGTGCAGCGTCCTGCGGCTGATTCCCATGAGCTCCGCAGCCCGGGTGCGGTTTCCCCGGGACTTGATGAGGGCCTCCCTGAGGATGCGCTTCTCGTTCTGCTCCACCGAAAGGGTCGATGATGCGGATCCCTCGCCTCCGCTCTGGCCGCCGGGTAACGCCGGCGAGCCGCGGAACCTAGGATCGAGGTCGAACTCCGTGAGTTTGCCCCCCTTCCTCATCACCACCGCGTTCTCGCAGAAATTGCGAAGCTCGCGGATGTTCCCTGGCCATGAGTAGGCCTGAAGCGTCTTCAGAGCGCCCGGCTCGATCTCAAGCGGCGGGAGGCCGTTCTCTGCCGAGAACCCCTTGATGAAGTGGTCGAGAAGCGCGGGGATGTCCTCGCTGCGTTCGCGCAGGGGAGGCATCAGGAAGCGGACCACGTCCAGGCGGAAATAGAGATCCTCTCGGAACTTCCCCTCGCGCACCAGCTGCTCAAGGCCGCGGTTGGTCGCCGTTACCAGGCGCACGTCCAGGTCGATCGTCTTGGATCCCCCCACCCTGTCGATGGACTTGGTCTCCAGGAACCGGAGCAACTTAACCTGGATGGCGCCGGAGATCTCCCCGATCTCGTCGAGGAAAAGAGTCCCGCCGTCCGCGGATTCGAAACGGCCGATCCGGCGCTCGGTGGCGCCGGTGAAGGAGCCTCGCTCATGCCCGAAGAGCTCGCTCTCGAGGAGGCCCTCGGAAAGCGCCGCGCAGTGGACCGCGACAAAGGGGCCGTGAGCCCTGGGGCTCGCCTGGTGTATCGCCTGTGCGATCAGCTCCTTGCCCGTTCCGGATTCCCCTTCGATCAGGATCGTCGCCTTGGACTGGGCGACCTTGTTCACGCGGTCGATCACGTCCTTGATCAAGGGGGAGTTGCCCACGATCGAGCTGATGTTGAACTTCTCGTCGAGGCGTTCGTGGAGCTGCTTCACTTCGACCTCGAGCGTCTTGGTCTTGAGCGCCCTGCGGATGAGGACGTCGAGGCGCTCGATGTTCACGGGCTTGGTCAGGAAGTCGACCGCGCCGCGCCGCATGGCCTCGACCGCGGTGTCAATGTTGCCGTAGGCGGTCATCATGAGCACCGCGGGCTTGTTCGTCAGCGCCAGGGCCTTGTCGATCACCTTCAGGCCGGACTTCCCGGGCATCCTCAGGTCGGTGAGAATGACATCGTAGGGGTGCGCGTCCATCAAGTTGAACGCCTCGTCGGCGCTCGCCGCCACGCTCACATCATAGTTCTCCGCCAGAGCCTGCTGGAGGCCCTCGCGGGTGTGTTTTTCATCGTCTATGATGAGAACGCTTGGCGCCATGGGGCCATTCCAAGCGAGTGGCACGGGCGGTCAAGCCCTGGCCGAGGCCCATAGGGTCTACCGCGAGGGGGTCTCTGCGGACGCCGCGGGCTGCGCCAGGCGCTGCGCGATGGGCGCCAGCCGGCTCAGCATCACGCTCAGCGGGGGCGAGCTGTCCACCAGCTCGATGAACTTCTCCCTGCGAATGCGAAGGAAGTCCCTCACCTTCTCCCTCTGGGACTCGTCGAGCTTGAGCTCGGTCGACATGCGGTCGAGCGTCATCGGCAACACCACGAAGAACGCCAGCGTCCGGAAGGGCCTCTGGAGGAGCTGCTCAATCTGGTGATCGGACAGGGGCTCCGAGTTACGCGGTATCTCAGGGGGCGGCGCAAAGCCGTGCTGTGACTTGAACCGCTTATCGTAAAGGGCGCGCTGATCCGGGGTGAGGACCGTGTCCATGTCCCGGTCAAACTGGGCGTAGATCTCCAGTATCCTCGCCTGGAAGGTCTCCATTTGTGGCCGGATGGCGTCGATCTGCTCCCGCAGCTGCGCGCGATTCACCGGCATGGGCGCGTGGGGGCCCTGGCCGCGCCTCGCCCCCTCGTATTCGCTCAGGAGCTGGCCCGGGGGGGGTGGCAGCGGCCTGTGGCGTTCCGCCCAAATTCCCGCTCCGAATCCGGCCGCAAAAACGGCAAGGGTCAGGAGGGCGGCAAGTACACGATCCCTCATTGGCCGCTCTCAAGGTCCCCGGCCTGAGCAGCGATCTCGCTCCAGCCAGCAAGGCTCTGTGCAGCCTCGTCGCTCGACGAACCCGCGTTATAAAGGGCGACCGCCACGAGGCACAGCGCAGCCGTGGCCGCGCACATCGCAAAATGGCTTACAAGGAGGGGGGAGCTGGCCTCGCGGGCCTTCCGCAGGACACGGTCGGCAAATCCGGGGGAGAGCTGCGCCGCCGCATGCTCATGGAGGCGTTTCCATGCTAGTTCTTCAGTTTTCATCGCTGTAGTAGAATTGGCGCAATTGCTCGCGTGCACGGTGAAGGCGAGCCTTCACCGCGGCAACGCTTGTTCTGAGTGTATCTGCGATCTCGGCGTGGCTGCGGCCCTCCTGGACAAGGGCAATAAGGGCGCGGTCCTTGGGTCGGAGCTGCGCGAGCGCGTGGCGCAGCGCGTCGAGCTCCTCCGCGTCAACAGCGCCCTCCGGCTCGGCAACATTCTCGTGCTCAGGGGCGAAGGGAACGAACATCTTGCGCAGTCTCTGGCGGCGCAGGTAGTCGATGCAGGTGTTCCGCGCGAGGCGGAAGAGCCAGGACTCGAACTGCTCGGGCGCCTTGAGGCGCTCGATCGCACGGGCCATCTTGACGAAGACCATCTGGACGATGTCCTCGACTGAGTCGCTGCGGCCCGTGATGGCGTAAGTGAAGCCGGCGATGCGGTGCTGGTAGGACACGATGAGTTCACGCAGTGCGGCTTCGTCTCCGCGCTGCGCACGCCGGACCCTCTCGCCAAGCGTGGGCGTTGAACTTTCATCCATTCTTTTGACATTGCACGTTATCCGTCCTGACGCTGGCCGGAACGGAAAGATGCGCTTTTTCAATTGGCGCAAACATGTCTGTGACGCAACCTTTGATCCGTGAGGGCGTCCCATAGCCGTGCCCCAAAGGAAAACCCTCAAAAGCCCAACACAAATGCTTCGTCATAAATTGCATGCCCCCAGCATCTTGCTAGCCGCCGCCCTTCCCTTTTTGGGAACGGGCTGCCAGCACTCGCAGATGGACCAGTTGACCCAGGCGGTCATGACGGGCGAACGGCCCGTGGCCATGGCGGGAAGCGACGCCTTCCTGGCCGGGAAGGTCGTCGTGCGCATCACCCTCGCTCGGGGCATCGGCCACGGATACAAGCGCACCAAGGTGACCCTCACACAGGGACCGACGGGTTTCGACCTCACAAGGGAGCTTGCGGAGCAGGACCGGGCCAACGAGCAGGATGCGAAGGAGGCCTACGATGACTACTCGCGGGCCAAGTCCAACATCGGCACACCCCTGCCCCCTGTCACCCTGCACCTGATCCTGATCAACCCGGGCCCCAAGCCAATCACGGTCACGGTGACGGACTTCGAATCGGAGCTCGGAAACTTCGTCGTGTACCCGGACACCCTGACCCTGGCACCCGGGCAGTCAGAGGAAGTCACCCCCATGGTCTCCCAGCTTGGCGTGACCTCGGAGGAGATCCCCTTCACCGTCGCGCTGAAGGTTGGGACGGCGAAGGACAAGCACACCGTCGTGGTCAAGGACCTGCTCGACCAGAACGGCAAGCCCAAGCCCTCGCAGTAGGGAGACCTAGCCGCGCAGCATGCGCACGCGCCGGTCCTTCCTTGGGAACTGGAGCGTGACCACGGTGCCAAGCCCCTTGCGGCTTTCGACGCCGACCTGACCGCCGTGCGCCCGCATGATGCGCTGGACGATCATGAGGCCGAGACCGTGGCCGCCCTTCTTGGTGGTGTGGTAGGGCTGGAAGAGCTTGACGAGGTCCTCCTGGCGGATCCCCGCGCCGCTGTCCCCAAAGAGCAGATAGACGAAGTCGTCATCTGCGCGCGACTTGATCTTGAACCTGCCTCCGGGTTCCATCGCCTCCATCGCGTTCTTCGTGATGTTGAAGAACACCTGCTTTAGCTGGCCGCGGTCGGCCATCACGGACGGAAGGTCGGCCTGGGTCTCCGCCTCGACGACGATGTTACGGTCGGCGAATTCGCGCTTCTGAAACTTGAGCACCTCGGTGAGCACCTCGGTCAGGTTCAGCTCGGCCAGGTTGGGAGGACTCGGCCGGATCGCCTCCAGAAAATGCGTGATTATCCCGTCGAGCCGCGACACCTCCTCTCGGCAAACCGTTACGGAATCCGTCAGTGAATCCACCTCCGCCGAGGCCTTCAGTTTCTTCAGCTTGCGTGCGATCAGCTGGAGGTGGATCGTGAGCGAGTTGAGCGGGTTGCCGAGCTCATGGGCGACACCACCGGCGAGGAGAAGGATGGACGCGGTACGCTCGTCCTCCAGGCGCTGCTCGGTCGTCAGCTTTTCCCTCGTGACATCCCCAAGGATCACCGCATGCCGACGCCCGCCGACGTCACTGTCCTCGCGGAAGGGCACCATGTAGAGCCTGATCGTCCGCGCCTCGGGATACGAGAGCTCAAACTCCCGCGTGGCGACATGGGCGTCGGCGCAGGCCCCGGGGGGCCCGTTGAAGGTCGGCCTGAGCCCGGGCACGAGGCGCCACAGGGTGCGGCCGGCGAGCTCGTCGCCCTGCAGCCCGAGCAGCCTGCTCGATGCCTCGTTCGCGTACTCGATCAACCCGTCGTCGCCGATGACGAGAACCCCCTCCTGGAGCGTGTTGAATATCCTCTCAAAAAGGGCGCGCTCCTTCGCCAGGCGCTGGACCAGATTCGTCATGTTGACCGGGTCGAGGCTGTCCAGCCTGCCCAGGACCCGGTCGAGTGAGGTGTTCTTCTTGCCTGCCATCCCCTGCGATGGTGGTCGGGCCTGCCCCCGCGGTCAACGGCCGGGAAGAAAATCCATCTGGTCCGGGTCAGGGCGCTGCGCCATCAGCTTGCGCAGGAACATCTCCCTGTGGATGGGGCTGCGCCCGAGCCGCACGACGGCGTCCCGATGCTCGTCGGTGCCGTAGCCCTTGTGCCTGGCGAAGCCGTAGCCCGGGTGCGCCGCGTCGAGCTGCGCCATCATCCGGTCCCTCGCCACCTTGGCGATGATGGATGCCATGGCGATGCACAGGGAGCGCGCGTCGCCCTGGACGACGGCCGTGTGCGGGTACGGGAACCCGCGTAGCGGCAGGCCGTCAACCAGTATGCGGCACGAAACCGCGGGGACGAAGGCCTCCCGCTCCGCCATGGACGAGAAGAGATCCGGCTCCTCGTTCTTGCGGAACGCGGAGGGCGGGTAGATGCCCTCAAGAGCGCGCCTCATGGCGAGCTTCGTCGCCCCCAGGATGTTGTGCAGCTCGATTTCCTCGACGCTCGCGGATCCGTAATGGGCGTGGATCTGCCCCTGGGTGGCAAGCGCCTCGAATTCGCTCCATAGCGAGTCGCGCTCCGCCGGCGTGAGCTGCTTCGAGTCGTTGACCCTCCCCGACTTCGTGGCCGCCCACCGGCCCTCGAGGAACGGCCGGGTCACGAGGACGGCGCCGGCGACCACCGGACCCGCAAGTGCACCCCTGCCCACCTCGTCAACGCCGATCAGGCCGTCGAACCCCTCGATCTTCTTCAGGTCAAAGCTGCGGAGCTGTCGGCGCTTGGGCATCGTGCTGTCGCCGGTCGTCGCGTCATCCGCGCCACTCGGTGCGTTCCTTGGGCTCCGGCAGCGGCAGCTCACCCAGCTTGCCCGCGGCGCTGACCACCTCGTAGGCGGTCCGGAAGTGGAGCTTGGCGAACCGGCCCAGGGCGGGCGCTCCCAGGCGCTCGATGATCTGCATGGCCTGCTCCTTGACGAGCGGCCCGGCGCCCTTCTGGAGCGGACCGCCGAACTCCCTCGACAGGGCCTGCATCTGACGCACGTATTCGGCCCGCGCCACGACCGAAGCGGCGGCGACCACGGGGTCCTCCTCCGCCTTGGTGCGCATCTCCAGCTTGAAGTCCTTGGCCCCCATCTTGGCGAGCTCCCGCTGGACGAGGGGTTGCTTGCTGAACTGGTCGAGCAGACCCCGCGGCGCCGTCTTGCGCTCGAGCGCCTGGCAGAGTGCCGTCGCGTGCTGCCAGGCAAGCAGGCGGTTCAGGTTCGCCCGCGGCCTCGACATGATGAGGTTGTACTTTGCCATCCCGCACTGGCAGGTGGCGACCGCGACCCCTTGGGTCTCGCGGATCATCTTGTCGAGCTTGATGATCTGCGTATCGACGATCTTCTTGGAATCCTTAACGCCGGCCTTGATCCAGGCCTCGATCGAGGGCTTGTCGGCGATCACCGTCGCGGCGACGACGGGCCCGAAGAAGTCGCCCTTGCCGCTCTCGTCGAGCCCCGCGTGGAGCTCAAACCAGTCAGGGTGGAGCACCTCGTCATATCCCAATTTAGGCGCCATCGTGACCTCGGGCTCGAGGGTCATGGAGACGAACTCCTCGGTTCCCTTGCCGGCGACCACGAGCTTGCCGCTCTCGTAGGCTGTCACGTTGCAGTCGCGCCCCTTGAAGGCGAACCGGGCGTAGGCCACGTCAAAGGCCTCCCAACCGCGGCCGCTCAGGATCGAGCGCACCTTCTGCATCTGCGCATCGTCGAGCTTGAGCGAATAGGTGCTCAGCTTCTTGGGTTTTTCCTCGTCGTCGTGGCCGCGCTTGGGCATGAGGGATCCATAGTCACAAATTTGCCGCCAATGACACGCAAATCTTCCGCCCGGGATGGGCTCGTGGCCAGGCGCGAGGGGTTCCGAAGGGCGCTGCTGGAGTGGTATAGGGCGTCCAGGAGGTGCCTGCCGTGGAGGGAACGCCCCTCGCCCTACGGCACCGTGGTGAGCGAATTCATGCTTCAGCAGACGCAGGTTTCGACGGTGATCCCCTATTTTGGCAGGTGGATGGCCGCGTTTCCCGACTTCGGAGCGCTCGCCGCGGCCCCGGAGGCCGCCGTCCTGAGAATGTGGGAAGGCCTGGGCTACTACTCGCGGGCCCGCAACCTGCACCGCCTAGCCAAGGCCGTGGCGGCCGGTGGCATGCCTTCCGGGGCCGAGGGGTGGAAGCAGCTCCCCGGAGTCGGCCCATACACGGCGGCGGCAATCGCCAGCATCGCCTTCGGCGAGCAGAGGGCCTGCGTCGATGGCAACGTCGTCAGGATCCTCGCCCGGCTCACGCGGGATGGCACGGCCCACCGCGACAGCGCCTCAGCCTCCAAGGCCTTCGCACCGCTGGCCCAGGAGCTGATCGGGCCTGAGTCACCCGGAGACCACAACCAGGCCATGATGGAGCTGGGGGCCACCGTGTGCGCCAAGAGCGCACCGGCGTGCCTGACGTGCCCGGTGAGCGTGTTCTGCGCGGCCGCCAAGGCGTGTGACCCGCAGGCCTACCCAAAGCTGGAGAAGAAGACAACCGAGCGGCGCTCGCTCGTGCGCGTCTGGTGCGAGCACAAAGGGTCCGTGCTGCTGCACCGCAACGCCGCAAACTCCCGCAGGCTGGCCGACATCCACGAGCTGCCGACGGCGGAGCAGGCGGGGCTCGAGCCGGAGCGCGCCTGCAGGGGGCCGTTGATCGCAAGGAAGGTGCGCGGGATCACCCGCTACCGGATCACCGAATCGATCCACTCGGCGAGCGTGCCATTTGCAACCGTCCTGCCCGGCCTCGTCTGGATCCCGATCAGGGCCCTCGCCTCGGTGCCGCTTTCGGGGCCCCACCGGCGCTGGACCAACGAAATCCTAGCGGCCAGGGGTTTCTAGACGCCAGGACGCGTGTCCGGCTTCACGGCCGCCGCCGCTGGCACGCGGGGCCGGCGAGCGAGCGTATGTGAGAAGCGGATGAGGGGCGTCTCGAGGAGGTCGTCCGAAAATCTTGCCGCCGCGAAGACCGCGGCCGCGGCCCCCGTCATCGCCACAGAGGAGGCGAGCGAGCCGAGCGAAGGCGCCGAGTGCAGTGCGAAGTGGAACAGCGCGAGGGCGAATGGCACGTGGAACAGGTAAACGAAATAGCTCAGCTGCCCAGCCTCCCCCAGGAGATCGCTCTCCATCAGCCACGCGACGGGCCTGACGGGGCTCGCGCAAAGGTCCAGCAACGCCGCGCACCCGACCGAGATCACCGTGTAATACAGTGGCACGGCGTAGCGGGTCATGGGCCCGAAGGCACCCGTCGCGTAGGCGTGAAGATAACCGACGCAGCCCGCCAGCACGGCGGCGGCGGCGGCCGTGCGAAGTACTCCCGGCTCGCCTCTCGGCAAAAGAACGAGCAGCCCGCCCAGGAGAAAACTGTCGAGCCGGCTCGGCAGCAGCACCACGAGCGCCGTGTCCGCATGCGGCATGGTCAAGTAGACCGCGTAGCGGAAGCCGACGCAGGCCGCGACCAGGGCCCAAAGCACGGCGGCGGTGCGCCGCCTGGGGATCATGTAGAGCGCAATGCAGATGAAGACGTAGAACTGGACCTCCAGCGCGAGCGACCACAGGACGCGCAGCCAGTCGTTCCCGAAGGAGCCCAGCGGAATCATGAAGAAGTTCTGGACGAACGCCACGTAGCTCCAGAGAGGGATCGCGGGGTTGAAGACGGCCTGGGCGCCGGGGGCCGACGCGGGCCAGAAGAACCGCGCGGCCGGATACGAGAGGAGCAGCAGCGCGTAAGCCGGGGCGATCCTGAACACCCTCCGGGCGATGAAGCTCCCAAAGTAATAACGGTCCCTGGGCTGGTCCACAAGGCCGCGGGTGATGAGGAATCCGGAGAGGACGAAGAACAGGTTGACCCCCATCCAGCCGTTGGACGTGAACTCGAGCAACGAAGGGAACACGCCGAGCGCCGCAGCTTTAGCGGGGAGCGCGAAGAGGTGGTACGAGAGGACCCATAGGATCGCCAGGCCCCGCAGTCCGTCCAATGCGGGCTGCCGGCTCATGCCCGCGGGGCGCTCATCGCACGCAACTTTGATTTGTGGGTCGCATGCCGGGGCTCTCAGCGTCCGCGCAACAGGCCCAGCGCCAGGGGGCCTGCGATGACGCCCCAGGTGAGGGCCCACATGATCAGCGCGATCAAAACCGCGGCGCTGCCAAGGTCCTTGGCCTGGCCTGAAAGGGGGTGCGGGTCGGTGGAAATCCGGTCGACCGCCGACTCAACCGCCGAGTTGAGGAACTCCACCAGGACGACGAGGAGCATCGACAGGATGAGGAGAAGGTGCTCGAGGCGGCCGACGTGAAGGCAAAGCGAGACGGGTGTGAGCAGCGCCATGAGGAGGAGCTCCTGCCTTATTGCGGTTTCGTGGCGAAGCGCATGGCGAAGGCCGAGGCCCGAGTAGCGCAGGGCGTCCACGAGGCGCCGAAGCCCGGTGCCTGGAACCGGGCGCGTGGGTTCGTCAATCACGGGCGGCCTTCGTTTCCATGGGGTTCATGCGTTCTTTGGTCCTCTCGGTGGGGCGCTGGCGCAGTCGACTCGTCCGCATCGAGCACGTCAAACACCGTGTCGAACTTGCGGCGGGCAAGGTGCCCGTAGGTCGTGGCGAGGGCCACCGGGAGCCGGTCGGCCATGGGAAACCCCGGGCGGCCGAGATTCACGGCAACGTGGTTCCACTCCCCGATACGGGCGGCCTGCGCCGAGGGCAGCGCCAGGAACCAGCGGGAGACCTCATCGTCGGAGCCTGCGCCCGCGGCCATCACGGCCACCCTGTCCAGCCCGAAGAAGGCGAGAAAATGGCCGTCGACGCTGGTGGGGTGGCAGAAGCGGCTGGCATAGTCCGCCGGGAGGCCGCCGTCCGCCATGAGTCGTGCCTTCGCGATGATTCTCGGCAGCCAGATGCAGCCCGCCAGCGTGTCGCGTGGGGCCGGAAGCCCGGGGCGCAGGGCTGGGGTCCCGGGGCATGGGAAGGGAGGCTAGAACGTGATCTCTCGGGCCGCAACCGCCTCGATGCGCACCCCGAAGCTCGTGAGCTCCGGGAGCGTCGCGTTGTGGTGCGCCTGGATCTGGGCCGCCGTGGCATGGGCCTTGTCGTGGGTCGTATGGGCGTCCGCGGCGATGGTGACATCGTAGCCCAGCGCGGCGGCCCTCCTCGTCGTCGTGTCGACACAGAATTCCGAGGCGTAGCCGCAGACCACCAGCCGGTGCGCGCCCCACCCCTTCAGGAGATCCGCCAGGCCGGTGCGAAGGAAGGAGTCGGGGGTCGTCTTGCGAAGCCTGGCATCCGTCGGGGCGGTAACGAGGCCCCGGGCGAGCTCCCAGCGTTCCGAGCCGTGAACAAGCTGGTCGACGAGCGCCTCGTGCTGGATGAGCACGACGGGGACGCCCGCCGCGCGTGCGCGGGCGGCAAGCTCGTTGATCCGTCCGATGACGGAATCGGCGTCGAAGGGCCTCGGCTGCTCGTCAAAGAGGCCCCTCTGGAGATCAATGACCAGAAGCACGGCCTTCCTTGCCCCTTCGGATGGCTTCATGGCTCGCGGGCCGGGCGCGGCATCAGGCCGCGGGGAAGGCCTTCGCAAGGAGCGCGTCGACCCGGGCCTTCGAGGCGAGCACTCCCTCCACCGGCACGCGCGGGCTCAGCTCGATGATGAAGAGGTGGCTCGGGCGCCAGAAGCTGCTCACCATGTCGAAATCGACCAGGCCCGAGCCTATGGGCTGGTGGTCATTGCCCTCCGCATCGACGTCGTGGAGGTGAAAACCAAGCTGGTTCGGTGCGTTCGTCTCCAGGTGGGCCCTCTGGTCGATCAGCCCGAGGGTTGCCTTGAGGTAGCCGTGGCCCGTGTCGTGCCAGTACCCTGCGGGCGACCCGGTGGGCAGGGACGCGAAGAGCTCCGGGAAATCCGCGTCCAAGGGAAGCTCCAAGAAGGACTCCCGGTTCTCGAGGCCGAGTGTGACCCCCTTCTGGGATGCGTGCTCGAGGACCTTGAGGATGCAGTCCTGAGTCCGCCGCCAGTAGGGCGCCATCCTGCTGCGAAGGCTCAGAAGGGCCTTCTCGAGCAGGGCGCGGTAGGCCTTGTCGCCCGTCTTGACCGCGTCCGGGTGCGCCTTGAGGTAGGCCTCCATCTTGCGGTCGGGGCGCAGCCACAGGTACGGCACACTTCCTAGGTGGCAGACCGCCACCTTGGCGCCCACCTGGGCCGCAAAGTCGAGGGTCCGCTTTGTCTGGCGCACCCACTGGTCGCGCTCCTGCTCCGAGGAGGACGAGGGCTGGTAGAAGTTCGGCGCCGGCACGTTCACGCCCATCGGAAGCGGGCAGAAATTGTGGACGGAGCCCACCTTGACGATGCCCGCCTCGACCGCCTTGAGGATGCCGGGCACCAGCGTGATCCGGATGCCGTGGCTAAGCTCGACCCGCTCGAATCCAAGCCCCGCCATCTCCCGGAGCATCTCGTCGCCCTCCTTGTGGCGTTGGGAGCACCAGCAGGTGGAAAGGGCGGGTTGGGGTCTCACAACCCTATGAAAATCAGCCATGGCGGCCCATTTGCACGAAAAAAAGCCGCGGCCGAGGGTATCGGCACGCGGCGCTCAAAGGATTCAGGCCCGTTTCAGCTCTCGTAGCGACGGCGCAGCATCGCGGTGAAGGCCATGACCTTCTCCTTGCGGCGGCGCTTCTCGCAGGGCTTCTCGTAGTAGCGCTTGGCGCGGGTACCCTTGATGATGTTTTCGCGGTCGAGCTTCTTCTTCATGCGGCGAAGCGCACGGTCAATGGGCTCGTTCTTGCGGATCTTGATTTCGATGGACATGGGCTGCGGTCGGTTCTCTTGGGAAAAGCCGGCTAATAGGCCACGCCAAAGGGCCCCCGTCAACGGTTAAAAGGAGGCCCCGGTCCCCGCATCCGCCGTTCCAGGCTTGCGCATCCCCGGCGCTGATCTTGGTTAGGCCTAGCGTGCCGTCCGCCGACAAGAACTTCGTACACCTCCATGTCCACTCCGACTACAGCCTGCTGGATGGCTGCTGCCGGATCGACCGGCTGACCCAGCGGGCGAGCGAGCTCGGCATGTCGGCCATTGCCCTGACGGATCATGGCAACCTGTTTGGCGCCATAGACTTCTACATGGCGGCAAAGAGCAAGGGGATCAAGCCCCTGATCGGGTGCGAACTCTATCTTTCCGAGGGCTCCCGGCTTGAGAAACAGGGCCGCAGCGACGAGGGCCGCAGCATCTTCCACCTGGGCCTGATCGCCCGCAACATCGAGGGCTACCAGAACCTCCTGAAGCTGGTCAGCGATGCCCACCTTAAGGGCTTTTACTACAAGCCCCGGACCGACCTGGAGACCCTGGCCCGCTACGCGAAGGGCCTCATTGGCTTCACGGGCTGTCTGGCGTCGCTCGTCCCGCAGCATCTCCTCAACGACCGCTGGGAGGAAGCCCGCAAGGCGACGGCCCGCTTCGTGGACATCTTCGGCAGGGAGGACTACTTCGTCGAGATCCAGGACCACGGGATCGCCGAACAGCGCAAGATCATCCCCGGGCTGCTCCTGCTCGCCAAGGAGTTTGGGCTGAAGGTGATCTGCTCCAACGACGTGCATTACGTCAACGCCTCGGACGCGGGCCCACACGACGCCATGCTGTGTATCCAGACGGGCGCGAAGATCGAGGACGAGAAGCGGATGCGCTTCGAGGGCCAGCAGTTCTACCTCAAGTCCCGCGCCGAGATGGAGCGGATCTTCTGCGAGGTGCCCGATGCCGTCCTGAACACCCAGGCTGTCGCCGAGATGTGCGACCTGACGATCCCCTTCCCCAAGGGCAGCGAACGCTACCCGAAGTACCCGCTGCCGGCGGAGGTGGGCACGGACCGCACGGGCTACATGCGTACCCTCTGCATCGAGGGCCTGAAGACCCGCTACGGCGTCGACGCCTCGAATCCGGACGGCGCCGCGGACCCCACCCAGGCGCGCACGCTGGTGGATCGTCTCGACTACGAGATCGGCGTCATCGCGAAGACCGGCTTCGTCGACTACTTCCTCGTGGTTTGGGATTTCATCCACTGGGCGAAGTCGAAGGGGATCCCCGTCGGCCCGGGCCGCGGCTCGGGCGCCGGCTGCCTGGTCGCCTACCTGCTGGGGATCACCAACCTGGACCCCCTGCGCTTCAAGCTCCTCTTCGAGCGCTTCCTCAACCCCGAGCGCGTGTCGCCGCCCGACTTCGACATCGACTTCTGCATGCGCAGGCGAGGCGAGGTGATCGACTACGTGAAGAAGAAGTACGGCGACGCCTGCGTCGCGAACATCATCACGTACGGCACGCTCGGCGCCAAGATGGTCATCCGCGACGTCTCCCGGGTGCACAACCTCGCCTACGCCGAGGCTGACCGCTTGGCGAAGATGATCCCTGACGAGCTCAACATCACCCTCGAGCAGGCACTCGCGAAGTCGACGGAGCTGCGCGAGGAGGTCGCCAAGAACCCCGCGGCCGGGCGCATCTTCGAGCAGGCGCGCGTCCTCGAGGGGATGGTGAGGAACACGGGCAAGCACGCGGCCGGCATCATCATCACCGACCGGCCGCTCGAGGAGTTCGTGCCCCTCACGCTCCAGGAGGAGGACGTCACGGTCCAGTTCGACATGAATGCGGTCGGCAAGCTGGGCCTGCTCAAGATGGACTTCCTGGGGCTGAAGACCCTGACCGTGATCGCGGACGCCGTGGACAACATCCGCAGGACGGTCGATCCCGCGTTTGACATCGAGAAGATCCCCATCGACGACGCGAAGACCTTCGCTCTCCTGAACAGCGGGCGCACCACGGGGGTCTTCCAGCTGGAGTCCGGCGGCATGCAGAACCTCTGCCGCCAGCTCCAGGTCTCGTCCATCGACGAGATCATCGCCCTTATCGCCCTCTACCGGCCGGGCCCGATGGACTGGATCCCCGACTACATCCGCGGCAAGAAGGACCCGTCCACGGTGCGCTTCCCCCATAAGCTGCTCGAGGAGGTCTGCAGCGAGACCTACGGCGTCATGGTCTACCAGGAGCAGGTCATGGAGGCGGCCAAGGTGATCGCGGGCTACACGCTCGGCGGCGCGGACATGCTTCGGCGCGCGATGGGAAAGAAGGACCCCGAGGCCATGGCGCAGGAGCGCGGGAAGTTCGTAGCGGGCGCCAAGAGGCTCCACGGCATGGACGAGAAGACCGCCGACGCGATCTTCGACATCCTCAACAAGTTCGCGGGCTATGGGTTCAACAAGTCGCACTCGGCCGCCTACGCCCTGCTCAGCTACCAGACGGCCTTCCTCAAGGCCAACCATCCGGTCGAGTTCATGGCCGCCATGCTCAGCTCCGAGCTGGGCAACTCCGACAAGGTCTCCCACTTCGTCGCGGAGTGCGAGGCCATGGGCCTCGTCGTCATGGGGCCCGACGTCAACGAGTCGCGCGAGATGTTCACGCCGGTCGGCGGGAAGATCCGGTTCGGCCTCGCGGGCATCAAGGGCGTCGGGGAGCTCGCGGCCCAGCGCATCATTGCGGAGCGCGAGGCCAACGGCCCGTTCAAGGATTTCGAGGACTTCGCGGCCCGAATCGACGGGCGCGCGGTCAACAAGCGCGTCCTCGAGCACCTCGTCAAGACAGGCGCCTTCGACTTCAGCCAGGCCAGCAGGCGGCGCCTCTTCGAGGGGCTTGACGCCGCCATCTCGGCCAGCAGCGCGCGCGCCCGCGACAAGGCGGCGGGCCAGGACACCTTCCTCGGCATGCTGGCGGAAGCCCCGAAGCCGGAAGGCAAAGGCTCGGGGGGTGCGGCCGACTCCGCCCCGGACTTCAGCTCGAATGAGCGCCTTTCGTTCGAGAAGGAGCTTCTCGGCTTCTACGTCACGGGACACCCGATGAACAGCTACTCCGGCCTCTGGGAGGCGATCGACACGGTCCAGACGGAGGAGCTGACGGGCCTGCCCGACAGGGCAGAGTTCAGGCTCTGCGGCATCGCGGGCAACATCGCCAAGAAGTACGCGAAGAAGGACAACCGGCCTTGGGCCGCGTTCACCCTCGCGACACGAAGGTCCACCGTCGCGCTGAACATGTTCGCGGACGCGTTCGCCAGCTACGGCACGGTGCTGGCGGAGAACGCAGCCGTGATGGTCCAGGGGAACATCATCCGCGGCGCCGACGGCCCGCGCATCAACGTCAAGGAGTGCTATGCGCTCGACTCGTCCGTGTCGCGCGCCACGCGCAAGGTGGTCTGGCTCCTGCGTTCAGCCCACCCGCAGCTGGTCGGCTTCCTGCACCTCCTGCGTGAGACGGTCGTCCGCGAGCCGGGCGACACGCGCATGGAGTTCGCGCTTCTCCTCGAGGGCGGGCTGGCTCCCGTGGCGGAGGCCAGCCAGGCGCTCTCCTGGCGCCTGACGGCGCCCGTCTTTCAGTCCCTGCGCTCCCACCCCGCTGTCGCCGGGGTCCGGATCGAGACAAGGCCGCTCGAGCTGAAACCCGACACGCGATGGGCGAGACGCTAGAAAACCACGCCGCGCGAGTCCTCGCGTCCGTCCGCCCGGGCGTGCCCGCGGACGCGGCGCTGCGCGAGTACCTCGGGCGCAACACGAGCCTCGGCGCCGTGGGCCGGCGCTCGGTGAGCCGGGCCGTGTTCGCCTACTTCAGGTGGCTCAACTGGCTCGAGCCCCGCGAGTCGGCGCAGAAGCGGGTAATCGCGGCCGTCGCCTTGCAGGGACGCTTCGAGCGCGACCCGTCGTGCGTCAAGGCGGAGGCCCTCGCAGCGCGGGCCGTGCCCTCCTGGCTCCGAGACGAGATGGACCTCCCGGCAGACTACCTGCGCAGGATCCAGAGGGAGCCGTCGCTGTGGATCAGGGCAAAGGCCGATGCCTCGGCCGACGTGGCCCGGGCGCTGGGCTCCTGCGAGCCGCCCTCCCTTCCCCCCCCGCTGTGCGTGGCGCAGGACCTGTGCGCGCTGCGCTTCACGGGGAACGCGGACCTCCACGATGCGGAGGGCTTCCGCTCGGGCTCCTTCGAGATCCAGGACCTCGCGTCGCAGCTGGTCGGGCACGCCTGCCAGCCGCGCCCTGGCGAGACCTGGTGGGACGCCTGCGCGGGCGAGGGCGGAAAGTCGCTGCACCTCTCGGACCTGATGCGCAACAAGGGCCTGCTGTGGGCGACAGACCGCTCCGTCAGGAGGCTCGCGACCCTGAGGCGGCGCGCGGCCCGCGCAGGCATGTTCAACTACCGCTCGGAGGTGTGGACGGGGACCTCGGGCGCCCCCTTCAGGACGCGCTGCGACGGCGTGCTGGTCGACGCCCCGTGCAGCGGCGTGGGAACCTGGCAGCGCAACCCCCATGCCCGCTGGACGACGACACCCGGGGACGTCCGCGAGCTAGCGGCGGTCCAGGCCACCCTCCTGGATCTCGCCAGCCGAAGCGTGAAGCCGCAGGGACGGCTCGTGTATTCCGTATGCACACTGACGCGCAGCGAGACTGAGGCGGTCGCCGACGGGTTTGAGGCGGCCCACCCCGATTTCGAGCCCTGCCCCCTTCCCATTGCCGCCGCGCACGTCCACCGGCTCATGCTCCTTCCGCAGGATATCGATGCAAACGGCATGTATATTGCCTCCTGGAAGCGCACGCGTTAGGTCGCTGCATTATAATAAATTTAGACCTCCTGACACTAGTGTCCGGAATTAAGACGCATCAGAATAATGAGTTAGGAATATCGAATGGCTCCGAGCTTGTATCATCGCTATATGAATATCGCGCAAATAGCTCAGGGACAGGAGCTTTCTCGAACGGCGTGACGCTGAGGACTTGAAGGATTTCATGCAGACTTGGCTCCAGTTTCAGGGTCTTCTTCAGGATGGCCACCAGGAGGTAAGTGCTGAGCGCAGTCCAAATCTGGATACGCACGGCGTTCTCGCTGGTACCCACAAATGCGCGGATGCGCAGGTGTCCCTTGATCCATTTGAAAAACAGTTCGATCTGCCAGCGCGCTCGGTACAGCTCGGCTACCTGGAGCGCTGTCAATCCAAAGTGATTGGTCAGGAAAACGAGGGAGCGTTCGTGTTTCGCGTCGTAGAAGCGGACACGACGCAGCGCCTCCGGGTAACCTTGCTTGGAGTAGAAGCCGCGCAGGCGGATGGTCTGGTCGCAACGCAACCCGGTCGCTTTGTCCACCAGACGGCTCTCGACCACATAGAACTTCAGGTTCGATTTGGCGCGGATGACGAAGAACGCTCCCGCGCGGGCGATCCGGGCGAGGCGAGCGAAGTCCAGATAGCCGCGGTCATGCCGCATGCGGCATGACCGCGGTCCATGATGTAGATCGCACCCGGCTCGATCGGCAAGTCGTCGAGGATGTTGACGTCGTGGACCGCGCCCTCTGTCAGAGCGACAAACGTGGGGATGGGGCCTCGCAGATCCAGCAAGGTGTGCAGCTTGATTGCCGCCTTGGTGGAGCGAAAGTACGCCCAAGAAAACAGGCTCAGGCACAGGTCGATCACTGTGGCGTCGAGCGCGTAGACCGTTTGCTCCAGTTCGACCGCGAACGGCTCCGCGGCGTACAGCTTGCGGGCTCGGCGAATGAGTGTCTGCGCCCAATCGGCGAAGATGCGCCAGTCGCGGCGTTCGTTCGCGTCTGCCAGCGTGCTCCGCACCACCCGCCCGCGAAACCCTATCTGATAGAGAAGCGCTTGGCGGGCGCCGAGCGAAGCCTCCAGATCGCGCAAGCTCTCGCGAGCGGTAAGCTGCGCGAACGCCATCGCCAGCCACTGGTCGTAGCACGAGAAGGATTTTATGCAGGCGTCGCCACGATAGCGTTCGACGCAGCGGTGAAACGTCTCGTGGTGCCCGAGCGAGAGGACCTGGGTGAATACGGTTGGAGTAGCCATGGCCGGTGTGAATCCGGGCCATCATGGCGCAAAGATGCCGAGCGAACACAAAATGGAGCACACTCCGAAAACTCTGTAATCGTCGTTCCAAGTGTATGTTAAAAAATCAACTCAACCCGTTTTCCGGACAGCAGTGCAGAGGTTTAACAAGGAAAGGTGGAGCGCCCCGACGGCGCCGGCGCGCCGCTGCGCGGCGCATCCGATGATCGCCTGGGGCGATCCCGATCCGAACTTCCGCTCAAAGACCGAGTAGCTCGCGGATTGCCGCTTTTACGGCATCGTGATGCTCCTGACTCAATGCCCCAAGTTTCCGTGTGAGCAGATGCCGATCGAAGCTAGCCAGCCCCTGCACGTTGACCGCCGACGGCTTCGGCAGCCACCGTAGTTTTCCCATGTCAACTTCGCCACGGCCACCTCTAATTTGCGAGGTAAGAGGCACAACTACCACAAGCCCCCGTGCATCGGAATCGCGTGGATAGGCGAGAACGAGCACAGGACGACTCTTCTCAACCATCCCTAGCTCCGCAAACCAGACCTCACCGGGAATAGGATCAATATTCACCTAGATTTTTTGCCCATTCCCCCGCTTGCTCCTGCGCTGTCAGCAACGGTCCGCTCCGCGTCGTAAGAGAGAATGGAACTGATTCCTTAAGTATGATCTGTGCGAGAAGCATGTTAAATGCGTCTCCTGGCTTGAGCCCAAGCCGCGAAAGCACTTTTTCAGCGTTCTTGAGGCGTTTACGTGGAACACGAGCGCGGAAAAGTACGGTAGTATCAGGCATGCTCAAAAGTGCTCAAAACGGTTCACTATGTCAAGGGTACTAGGCAGCACCGGTAGCTTGGACCGAGGGCCTCGCAACGGGAAGGTGTTTCAAACCAGAACCAGACACCAAATCGGACACCAAACGCGTTAGAATTCGCAGTTCAGGAGTAATGACGGTTTACGCTTGGTTCCCTATGAAGATCGGTCATTTTATGGCCGCAATCGCGGTGATTTACGGCCGATTCCGACTCGCGCCTCCAGAGTTGCCCAGATTGACTCAAAGGTTAGCTCGAGAATTTGGAGTCACCCTACCGACATGTCCTGCAGAGGCAATGCGGGGTAAGCTTGCATAGGCGTCGAGCCGCAGCCGGGAGGCTTACCCTACTAATGTTGTGGCCATTTCACCCGGGAGAGGTTTCTGGCTGAATCCGCGCCACCAGCCAACCGATGGATCGCCTGATTCCCCAGCACCTCCAGCGCATTGGTCCGACCCGCCGCCACCTGCGGCAGCTGACTGGGCTTCCGGAGTTGGGCGGAACTCGAGCACCCATCTCAACCATTCACCGACCCGAACGGGATCTTCCAGTCCATCGCCGGAATCTTCGAGATAATAGCCGAGCGAGACAATGCGGCCGAATCGTCCCGCCAGATGCCGGATCCACGCCTCGGCCCCGCTCGAAGTCGTTGTGAACATCGGGAACGAGCGAAGGGCAGACTGAAGCAGTCCGCAGTTTCGCCTAATCGAGCGTCGTGCTTGGCAAGACGCGGGCTTTAGCCGTAAGGTTCGTGCATGAGAGGTCTTCAAGTTGTTTGTCACATGATGGGATCCGTCGATGGCCGAATTCTCACCGAACGCTGGTCGCTTTCGGCGGCGGGCGAAGCGCAGTACGAGGCGGTCCACGCGCTGCACCGGGCGGACGCGTGGATGTGTGGCCGGCGCACGTTTCAGTTCGATTTCCAAGATCAAAAGCGCGATGCGGTTTATGGTCGAAAGGGCAAGGTGCCGCCGGGCGATTTCATTTCCGAATACGGCGGTGCGACCAAGCGGGGGAAAGCCAAGAAACCCGTCTATGCCATCGCCGTCGATCCATCAGGAAAGGTCCGGTGGGAATCGAATAAGATGCGCGGTGATCGGCTGGTAGTACTGACGACATCGCGCGCGCCGTTGGGCTACCTCGCCGATCTGCGGGCGAAGTCCATTTCCTACCTGATCGGCGGCAGATCCACGATCGACTTCGCTTCAGTGTTGGTTCGGCTGCATCGGCTCTTCGGTATTCGAAAGCTCATGCTCGAAGGCGGCGGAAGCATCAACGGCGCGCTCCTCGCGGCCGGGCTCGTCGACGAGCTTAGCCTACTCATTTGCCCGTTCGCGGACGGCGCGCCTGGGGAGCCGACCGTCTTCGACATCGCTAAGGACGTGGTGGACGAGAAAGCCACCGCCCTCCAGTTGATCTCGGCCAAGATTCGGCCCGGGGACGTGGTGTGGTTGCTTTACCGCGTGCGCGCCCGAAACCATCGCGCTCGAAGGGTCAGCCTGGCTTCCGCTTCTTGAGAAAGCGCGCGCATTCGTCGAGGAAGCGCTGCCTGCAGGGCGGCGGGTGTGCAGCTTCCCGGGTTTCCGCGCCCTGAGGTTTCAAAAAGTTCGCGGGAATTTCTACCTGCTTATGTTGTGTCCCCCAAAGACGGTTCCACTCTGCGCCGGCGGCTGACGCCAAGCACTACCTCGACACCACCTGAGCGAACCCTTCACCGCGTCCGTCCAAACAGTCGGTGTAGCAGAGTGCAGCACGCCTTGCTGCCGAATGCTGTTCGCTGACGTTAAATCCGTTCAACGCTTCCTGTGGGACGTTTACAATAATTCCGCTTCGGTTGGTGACACCAATTCGATGGGATGCTGACAACAATGCCCGTGTGACGCTGACTCTTGCTGGGAAGCTATCCCTTTCCACCGCCAAAATAACTGCTGTAGTTTCCCTTGTCAGACGGCGGAATAATTTGAGTGTTTTGCAAAAAATTTAGTGCTCCTTGTGGGTCACTGGCGTACCAGTTCTGGAGGATCGGGCCTACTTTGTTCCAGACTCCATTCCCGCTCAAACCGGATTGGTAGAGGGCCGCGATTGCCGTTTCGGGAGAAATATTCTTTACGTTGTTTGCCAGAACTAAGGACGTAAGAGTCTTGAAATAATCGGCGGGCATGGAGTTCAGAGCCTGAAGCGCCGCCGCCGGGTCAGTGGCTCCAAGTTGAAGTACGTTATAAAATTGGACACGACCTATCGCCTGCACCGATGGCGGAAGCGAGTTGAAGACGCTCAGAATCTCCGTTCCACCCATGGAGGTGTCCCGTAACTGCTCAAACAGACCCACCAGCGCGTAGGATTGTTGTTCCGCTGTCGGCAAGTTCATGGCGAATGCGCGGGCTGACTCTACGTCGAGTTTGGCTAGCAGGTTCCCAATCGCATCCGCGGTTTCATTCGCAGCGCTTACGCTCACCGATGGCATTAATGCGGCAAAAGCTCTGATCACGTCGGGTGAAGCCCATTTGCCGATATCTTCCAAGACCATTGAGGGAGACTCAGCATTGTTGGCGATGTCCAAGAGCTCCCTTGCCGACGTCGTTTTTCCAATTGCATCGGCCAGTCCAGGAAGCCTCGCGTCTCTAAACCTGTTTGCCTCGAGATACCGCATTACTGCTGCTCGGTCCTGCTCAAACCATTCGAGCAATAACGCAGCCCTCTGGGCCTTTGCGACACTCGGGCTTTGACTTAGTGCCTGTTTCAGTCGGTCCTCGAATGACCCCAAACTAGGCCTCGTGGTTAAGTCGGTTGGTGTAGATGCAACAGGCGGCGTTGGTTGATGCACCGAAGACGGATTCGAGCTAACAGCTCTCCCGAATCTCGCGTGCCCCTTAAGCACCGCGTAGGAAACGGCTGCGCCGACCAGCGCCCAAAATACGGCGTTTAAGACGCTCTTAGTTTTCATGGCTTTATCCCAAGTAACAACGGGGCAGGATCTTCAACTTTGAAGAAACTTGTTGTTTCTAAAGTAAGACCTCGTCGTCCGTCACGACTAATGAAGTCTAACTTGCTGGAAATAGATCGAGGCGAAAAGACCGTCAGTTTGTACGAGAAACCGTTTCTGATTCGTTCACAACCAACGTTGAAGGAACCCGATCCCTGGGTGGTTCACATTTCCTGCGGGGCAACAGTCGCGCCCTATTAAGAGTGGCTCGATTCAAAACCGGAAAGAAAAAGCCCGCCGGACCAGAGCGGTTCGCGGCGGGCTGAAGGTGCCATGGCACGGAATTAGTGTCAGCAACACGCATTTAATGTCTCCGAACAAATGCCACCTAATGCCACCCTTTGCAGCCAGTTCCTCTCCTCCGTCTCTTGGCGCCGGTTCGATTCTGCCCTGCGCTTCCAATGCCAGCCGGTATATTGGCATAGAGCGTGTGGGCCCGTGCTCTCACTCCGCGCGCAGTGCCACCATAGGGTCAACACGCGTCGCGCGCCGCGCCGGCAGCCAGCAGGCGAGTGCGGCGGTGGCGAAAAGCATCACAACCACGAGGGGGAACGCCACCATGTCGAAGGTGTGCACGCCGAACACCACGTGGGACAGGACAAAGGCCACGCCGACGGAAAAGACCACGCCGATGACTATTCCGATTAGAGTCAGCCGCATGCCCTCCCGCGCGATCAATTGCAGCACGTTTCGGTTCGTGGCGCCCAAGGCGATGCGCACACCAATCTCACGAGTGCGGTTCGCGACGCCATAGGACACGACAGAGTAGAGCCCCAGGATGGCAAGCAGCAGGCCAATTGCGCCTTGCACCCCGGCCAGCATCGCGCCCATGCGCAGCGGCATCAATGCGAAGAAGCTTTGCGCCAGATGGTCATCCATGGTGAGGACGGAGTAGATTGGCAGATCTGGATCGAGTCTATGGACGGCATCCCGGAGGCTGGCGGCGAGTCCCTGGGGGTCTTTGGTCGTGCGAACGGCAAGTGTGGCCGGCATGCCGTAGTTCTGGGCGAACGGGGTGTAGAAATACGGTTTGGAGTCCTCGGTGAGCATGACGTATTTGCCCGTGGGCACGAGGCCGACGACTTCGATCATGGGGCTGCCAATCCAGTCGGCATGGAAACGCTGGCCGATGGGATCCTTCCCCGGCCAGAAGGTCTTGGCCATCGCATCATTGATCACTGCGACAAGCGGGGTTTTGGCTACATCCGTCTCGGCGAGATCGCGCCCACGCAACAAGGGCACGCCCATGGTGCTCAAGAATCCCGGGGTCACCGAGGATAGGGACACCGCCATGTGCCCATCCGTCACGTTGGCGGTGGGATTGTCGGGCCAAATCTGGCGGATCTGGATATTATTGCTGAAAGGAACGTGCTGGGTGAAACCCGCGTTCTCGACGCCCGGCAGCGCCCGGACATTCTCGATCAAATGCTTTTGGAACCGCAGGCCGCGCTCCATATCATAACCCTGCAGGCTCACATCGAGCGAGAGCATGATCAGACGCTCCGGGCGAAATCCGACGTTCAGGTTTCCGGCGGCTTGCAAACCGCGCAGGAACAGCGCGGATGCTATGAGCACGATGCACGAGACGGCGACCTGACCGATGACAAGGAGATCGCGCATCCGGTGGCGCCCGCTGATCTGCCGTCCCGCGCCCTGCTTAAGACCTTCATTCAAATCGGTGCGGGAGGCGCGTAGGGCTGGAAAGAGTCCGGCCGCCAGCCCTGCGACCAGGGAGATCCCCGCCGTGAAAACCAAGATCTGCCAGCCGGGCGGCTGAATTTGGCGAGTAGGGATGTCGCCGGTAGGCATGAAGCGGATGAGCGCGTCGCCACCCAACCTTGCAACGAAGTATCCAGCAAGGCCGGCCAAGGCGGCAAGAATGAGGCTTTCCACCAGCAGTTGGCGGAGCAGCCGGCCTCGCGAGGCCCCCAGGGCGGCGCGCATAACCAGTTCCTTTTCGCGCTCCAACGCCCGCGCGCTCATAAGATTGGCGACATTGGCGCAGGCGATGAAGAGCACGAGGATCACAAGCCCGGAAAAGAGCGCTACAAAAACGGGCATGAAAGCAGACAAGCTCGGGTCCGGACGGGCGTGTTGTTCGGCCACGGCTTCAAAGCTCGAGTCCCGGTGGTCCTCGGGAAAGTCCTTCAGGAATCGCTTCGCAAAAACGGCCAGCTCGGCGTTGGCATCGGCGATGCTGGCTCCGGGGGCACGGTAGGCCAGAACCCGCCAAATGACCGCAGATCGGTATTTGAAGAAGCCATCCGCATCAGCCCGCAACATAGGCAAGGTGCCCGACGGCACAAACATGCTGGCCGAAACAGCATACGAGAAACTCTCAAAGCCGGGCTTCGCCACACCGACGACTGTGAACGCCTTGGCGTTTATGAGCACCGTGCGACCGATGACGCCCGGGTCACTGCCAAAGCGATTCTGCCAGGTGCTATGGGTCAGCACCGCGACGGGCGTGCCCGGTGGCATCTCCCCATCGCTCGCCTGCAGCGGGCGGCCGAGAACGGTGGTTATACCGAACTTGCCGAAGGCATCGGGAGTGACCGCCTCTACCCAAGAGCGTTCCGGCGTCTTGCCTTCGATGCTGAGGTGAACCGGGGTGAAAAAATAGGCGATGTGGTCGGTCAGTGACTTGCTGCCAGCTCGGAGATCCCGAAAGTCGAGGAAAGACAGACCATGCGGCAGGTTAATGAGCTTGCTGTGCTCCACGATGACGGTGAGGCGGTCGGCGTCGCGCACGGGCATCGGCTGCAGGAACATGGCGCTGACTATGCCGAAGATTTGAGTGTTAACGCCGATGCCGAAAGCAAGGGTCAGCACGACCACCGCAGTGTAGCCAGGAAACTTGGCGATCTGGCGAAGGGCGAATTTCAGGTCGGAGTACATTGGGGCGAAGTTACTGCAGGAATCGATGGGGCCAGGGAACCGGCGCCACGACGGAAAATGCATTCCGTGTGCCAGTGATAAGAATTCACATATTTCCATAACTTCCAGTTAGATAGGATATTTCATTGGAGCCATTCGGGCGCGAATTGTGTCGAATGCGGAATCTAACGGTCCCATCGGTGGGACGGTCACATGCAGTGCGCAAAACCACCCCGCCTATGTCAGGAGTGCTGAAATCAGGAATCCGCAGGAAGGCTCCGTCTTGCGGCCTCGCGGATTCCTGGGATCCTAGGGGACCACCATGAACCCATTCCTGTCCCGTGCCCTTGTCATCCTTGCGCTGCTGGGCTCGATCCAGCTCCGGGCAGAGGATCCCGAGTATCCGAAGATGGGCCCGGACCTCTATGACGTTCACGCCGATGGCAGCTCGCAGATCCAGACTGCGCTGTCCCGGGCCTCGACGGAGCACAAGCGTGTCCTCCTCGATTTCGGGGCAAACTGGTGCATCTGGTGCCGACGGCTGCACGCCACCTTCGCGTCCAACCCTGACGTCTCAAGGGCACTGCAGAGGGATTTCATCGTCGTAATGGTCGACGTGAACACACGCAACGGCGCCCCCCGCAACACCAATGTCAACGAGCACTACGGCAATCCCATACAGAACGGGATCCCCGTCCTGGTCGTCGTCGACTCCGACGGGAGGCAGCTCACGACCAAGGACACGGGCGAACTTGAGGAGGGTGCCGGACACAGCCCGGCCAAGATCCTGGCCTTCCTCGCCGCATGGGCTCCGGCGCCAGCCCATTAGCAGTCTTGCCCGGTGCTCACTCCTGGGGCATGGTGACCCTCCAATGCTAGCAGAGCTTACAGACCGCCAGTGGCTTTGGTGCGCAGCCGGACTCTACACGGTAGGCTTCCTCATGGGCACGGTTTCCGTGCTGCGGGGCGGGAGGCTGTCCGGTGCCCTGATGTACGGCACGATATTCGCAGGCTATCTGCTCCAGTTCGTAGGCCTCGGGATGCGCGGTCGCGTCGAGGGGGGCTGCCCGTTGGGCAACCCGTTCGAGATCTTCCAGTTTACGGCATGGTCGGCCATCACCCTGTACCTCGTGGTGGGTGTCACCTTCCGCTCGAGCCTGCTGGGCTACTTCACGTCCTGCCTGGGCTCGGCGCTGACGATCGTGTCCCTCTCGATTCCAGCATGGGATGCGGTCAGGCGAACCCATATCTTCGGGGGCAACCCATGGATCGAGCTCCACGCGGCCCTGGCGATCTTCAGCTACGGCGTTTTCGGTCTCCTGGCTCTGGCCGCGGCGCTCTTCCTGCTTCGCCATTATTCGCTCAAGTCGAAGCGGCTCGGGGGATGGTTCTCCTTCCTCCCGTCGATCCGAGACCTCGATCACATCGAGCTGCGCCTGCTGGGCGCGGGGGTGGCCCTGCTGACGCTCGCCCTGGGGTTCGGATGGGTCTACTGGTCCCGCGACACGGCCACCGTCGACCATGCGAAGATGGCGGCCACGGTGGCCGTCTGGATCGTGTCCAGCGCGGCGCTGGGGCTGCGCGTGCAGGGGAGGCTCCTCTCAAGGCGCTTCGCATGGACTTGCCTTGCGCTGTTCGTCGGTGCGCTGCTCTCGCTTGAGGCGGTCAACGGCAGCCGCCATCCGGGTGCCGTCCAGACCTCGGAGGTCCGCGCACCATGAGTGAACCCTGCCTCTTCGTCATCGGCGCCACGCACCACAACGCGCCGGTCGATGTCAGGGAAAAGCTGGTCCTCCTGTCGGAAGCCCAGTTCCGCGAGAGCCTGGCGAAGGTGCCAGGGCTCAAGGAGATAGCAATCCTCGCCACCTGCAACCGCGTCGAGTTCTACGGCGTCGCCGCGGACGAGGCGACCGCGGACTCCGTTCAAGCCGCGTACTGCGACCTGCAGAAGTTCGAGGTCGCCGAGTTTGAGCGCATCAGGATCCGGCTCACCGGCCGGGATGCCGCCCTCCACCTCTTCGAGGTCGCAAGCGGGCTCGATTCCCAGCTGCTCGGCGAGAACGAGATCTTCGGCCAGGTGAAGGAGGCCTATGCGGCCTCCGTGGCCAAGGGTTCGGTGGGCGCGGTGCTCAACCGGGTCTTCCAGAAGGCGTTCCAGGCAGCGAAGCACGTCCGCACGAACACGGGAATCTCGGCGGGGACGGTGAGCGTTGCCAATGTCGCGGTCGACCTGGCCAACAACATCTTCGGCAGACTCGCCGGGACGAAGATCCTCGTGCTCGGCACAGGCGAGATCGGCGAGGGAGCGGCCAAGGCCTTCCGGAGCCGCGGCGCGGACGACCTCACGGTATCCAGCCGCACCCCCGAGCATTCCACGGCGGTAGCCGCAGGCCTCGGCGCGGGCACCCTGCCCTTCGAGCAGCGTGAGGCGAGGATTTCGGACTATGACATTGTCGTGTGCTCGACCTCCGCACCCACGACGGTGCTCAGCTGCGCGGCCGTCCACGCCGCGATGAAGAGGCGTCCTGCGCGGCCTCTCCTGCTGATCGATTTGGCCATGCCACGGGACATCGAAGCGGAGGCCGCGGACCTGCAGAACGTCTTCCTCTACAATCTCGACGACCTGGCGAAGATCGCCGAGCAATCGAGGGTGGCGCGCGAGATGGAGGCCGAGCGCTGCAGGCAGCTGCTATCCGAGCGGGCCGACGGTCTTTGGGCCCACGTCAAGGAGAGGCTCGCCTCCATGAGGGCGAACGGCTCTCACCAGGCGGGCCCGGGTGGCGGCGAGGCCAGCGAGACCGCGCGCCCCTAGCCCGCATCGATCATAGTTTTTCATGAGACTGTGGTGGACGGATTAAAATCTCGGATTTTGGACCCTCGCAACGCGAGGACTTGTGCAGCAGACGCGGTTTTCCGCGGTGAAGCGTGGCCGAGTGCCCTATTGCACGAAGGGATGCGATGGCTTCGCCATTCGCAGTGCTCTTTTGCCTGCGTTTTCGAT
>Ga0302320_10004112_pt1 | contig 33161 bp, 20 predicted proteins | sample Bog_T0_3_FD_202130 | JGI IMG/M metagenome (GOLD analysis project Ga0302320, IMG submission 202130) | Peat permafrost microbial communities from Stordalen Mire near Abisko, Sweden - Bog_T0_3 | ecosystem: Environmental > Terrestrial > Soil > Wetlands > Peat | place: Sweden: Abisko, Stordalen Mire... | reverse complement strand
TCGGAGTACGAGGACAAAAAGCAGTCGCCAAGCCTCGAGACGGGTGCGCGCTATTGCTTTGACCTTTTAACAATGGCCCTGCGGACGAGTTACTCGGGCATGATCGCCACCGAGTTCGATCATGTCGTGAAGATACAGGGCCGCTATCTGGCACGGCAGGTTGCGATCTCAGACGGAGGAAAGCCAAGCCTCTTCTCGGCCTCCGTTGAGACCATAGAGTGGATCGATTCGTCGGATGCGATGCTGAGCCCGCCTGCCGATGCGGTTCTTGTACGGGCGGCGACGAGTCAGGCTACGCCCAGCCAGACGGGCAGCGCGGCGAAAGGGTTTTCGACTAACAATCTGACTTTTTTCTGCCCGACAAATTGGAAAAAGACGCACGAGCAGAACGTGGTGCTTCTTGCGGCCATGGTTGGAACGGACGGGAGGGTGCATGACATGGAAGTTCTGGCCTCGCCGTCGCCGCTGCTTTCAAATCCTGCGGTCGATGCCGTGAAGAAATGGATATTTGGGCCGTATCAGCTGAACGGAACGGCGGTCGAGGTAGAAACGGTTGTCGATGTAATCTTCGTCTTGGACCATCAGCCAGGTAGCAACGATTAAGGGCCAGCCGATTCGGCTGACCCTCTTGTTTGTCAGGAAGATCGACGCCTTATATCTTGACCGAAGCGGCGCGGGCGGAGATGCCGCTCACTTCGGCGGCTTTGGCTTCGGCGTAGGCGGCTGCGCCCAGCAGAGCGGCACGGCTTTCCAGAATAATCCGCACCGGCATGTTGATGAGCAACTGGCTCAAGCGGCCCTTGTCGGTGAAGGCCTTCATGAAGGTGCCGTCTTTGAGCTTTTCGATAATGCGGGGGGCGATGCCGCCGCCCACATAGAGACCGCCGACAGACAGAATCTTGAGGGCCAGGTTGCCGGCCTCCGCGCCATAGGCTGAGACGAACATATCCAGCGCCTTCTCGCAGATTTCGCTCTTGGCCGCCAGCGCCAGCTCGGTAATCACGGCGTTGGGATCGGGGACGGCGGCGATGCGCGCGGCCAGCCAGGCCGGCTCGTCCATGCCGCGCACCTCGCGTAGGAACTCGTATATGTTGGTGAGGCCCTGGCCGCTGATGACGCGCTCATAGCTGATGCGCCCGTTGAACTTCTGCTTGAGAAAGCGCAGCAGGTCGATCTCGTCCTCGTTGCGCGGCGCGTAGTCCCCATGGCCGCCTTCAGAGGGATAGGGGATGTGGCTGTGGCCGCTCGAAACCAGGAACGACTGGCCCAGGCCGGTTCCGGCGGCGATCAGGGCGCGGTTGCCGATCTGGCTGGGGTCGCCCTCGTTGAGGGTATAGATCTGGCCGTCGGCGAGCTCGGCAATGCCGTAGCCGTTGGCCTCAAGATCGTTGATCAGAAAGACATGCTCAATGCCGAGGCCGGCAGCCAGCTCGCGGCTGTCCAGCGTCCAGGGCAGATTAGTGAGGCGCAGGCGCCCGTTGCGCACGGGGCCCGGCACGCCGAAACAGGCCGCGGTCACCTTTTCCGAACCTAGAAACTCCTTGACGATCGTTTCCAGGCCGGGGTACTCCTTGGCCCGATAGATCTTGTCGCGGGTGGTTGTGAGCTTGCCATTGGTAAAGTCATACAGCGCCAAATCGACCTTGGTGCCGCCTACATCGCCCGCCAGAATCATCGTTCCCTCTCCAAGAAACCGCAGCCTTCCGCATCGGTTGCGGGTAACAGCGCAGCTGCCGCCTTGTCCAGAATCAATGTCAGTATACCGCTGGCGGGCCAAATGAGCTGGCTCGGCAGCCGGTCCACGTCGCGCGGCCCGGTCAGAACTTCCTTTAGAATCTCTTCTTTATCCGCTCCCGAGATCAGAAAGAAGACCGAACTGGCATGGTTGATGACCGGCCAGGTGAGCGTAATGCGCCATGTATCTTTCTGGGGCACGTGGTTGGCGGTGACCAGCCGGCTCAGCTCATGCAGAGCCTCGGTGCGGGGGAAGAGCGAGGCGGTATGGCCGTCCGGGCCCATGCCCAGCGCGACCAGGTCGAAACGGGGGATCTCCGCGCCCTCAAGGCGGAAGCTGTTGCGCAGCTCCGACTCGTAACGGGCGGCGGCCAGCTCCGGTTCCAGCTCGCCCTCGATGCGGTGAATCTGCTCGGGACGCAACGGAACCCGGTCCAGCAGCGCCTCGCGGGTCATGCGATAGTTGCTGTCGGCATCGCCGGGAGGAACGGCGCGTTCGTCTACCCAGTAGAGCTCAAGATTCTCCCACTGCATGCGGCTTCGCCACGGCTGACTGGGGTCGGCCAGCATCTCAAACGCGGCTTTGGGCGTGGAGCCGCCGCTGAGAGCGATCCGCGCGCGCTTGCCGTAATCCATCGCCTCGCCCGCCATCTCGACAAAATACTGCGCCGCCCTGCGAGCCAGCGCCGCCGGGTCCGCCTCCACATAGTACTTCACACTAAGTTTTCTGGGCATGGGGGATTGTAGCCTCTTATCTACAGGTTACGCGAAAAAGTATCAGAGCGACGTGAAAAGCGGCTCATCGCATGGACACATAAAACCCATTGACCGGCATCTTTTGTTCACGATGCCCTAGCAGTTTACCTCCTTTAGAGATGCCGACCGAGCCGAGGACGACGTTTTCCCACAGGCGGGCAAGAGGCCTGCTCGGAGTCTATTACAACCCGCATGTTCACGGAGCCGCTTGAACGGCTCTTTCCATCGAAGGCTGCGACGGCTAAGTTGCTTTGCCGCCGCTTCGATTGTTACCTGATGGGGCGAACCAGTTCCCCGGCGAGTCTATATACCGCAGAAAAGCACAGTCTTTCACGGCGCACATGAAGAGTTTCCCGGCCCCCTGCAATAATCTACGGTATGCGCACGGTGCTCACTGCCGGGAAGCTCTGGAACGGAACTACCTTCCTCGACTGCCCCATGGTCGTTATCGAAGACGGCCAGATCGCCTCCATCGCCTCCCGCGACGACGCCGAAATCTCCGCCAACGCGCGCGTTCTCGACTATCCCGGCGCGACCCTGGCTCCGGCATTCCTCGACGTGCATATCCACGGCGCAGCCGGCCACGACGTGATGGAAGCTACGCCCCAGGCTCTCGGCGCTATTGGCCGCTTCCTTGCCCAGCACGGCACCGGCAGCTATCTCGCCACAACCGTGACCGCACCCCTCGATGCCACTTTGCGCGCTCTCTCGGGCCTGGCAAAGCTCATCGCGCAGCCGCCCGCCGAATATCGGGCCCAGGCCATTGGGATTCATCTTGAGGGGCCGTTTCTCTCTCACGCCAAGCGCGGCGTCCACCCGCCACAGCACCTTCTCGCTCCCGACATCGCCGTCTTTGATCGGCTCTTCCAGGCCGCCGAGGGCCAGGTATGCCTCATGACGCTGGCACCCGAGCTGCCCGGAGCCGCCGAGCTCGCAGCTCACGCCACCGCGCGCGGCGTCCGCGTCTCCCTCGGCCACTCCAACGCCACCGCCGCCGAGACCTGCGCTGCTATCGCTGCCGGAGCAGTCAGCGCAACCCACACCTTCAACGCCATGCGTCCCCTCGACCATCGCGAACCCGGCATCCTCGGCGTCGTGCTTACCACCGATGCCCTTTTTGCCGAGCTCATCTGCGACGGCATCCACGTCGCTCCCGAACTGGTCAGGCTGTGGGCCCGCGCCAAAGGGACGACCCGCGCCATTCTCGTCACAGACGCCATGAGCGCGACTGGAATGCCCGACGGCGAATACCAGCTCGGCGGCCTCGCCGTACAGGTCGCCTGCGGCCGCGCCACCGTCGGCGGAGTCCTCGCCGGCAGCCTGCTCACGCTCGACCGCGCCCTGGCTAACTTCATCCAGTTCACCGGCGCGCCGCTCGAACAAGCCCTGCCCCTGCTCACCGCCAACCCCGCCGCCATGACCGGCCTCAGCCGCCATGCTGGCTCCCTAGCTCCTGGCCAGCCCGCCAACCTCGTCGTCCTCGACCCCGCCGGGAAGCTGTTATCCTCATTCCACCAAGGCCAGCCGATTCGCTGACGAGCGAAATTCAATCCATTGCATCCGCCAGCCGCTTGGCCCTCCACAGCGCGCCCTCCAAAGACACTACTGGCTTTTCCCCCACTGGCATCTCCGGCGCGGCGGCCTTCAATCCGGCAAAAAAGGCTTCGCGGACCAGCCTCATCTTCTCCACCACGCCGCCGGTCCACGCCACCGGAACCTCGCCTGCAATCCCGTGCTTGCCGCGCAGCTTGGTGCGCACCAGCAGCACAGACTCCACCAGGTCGGCCGCAGCCTGCCGCAGCACTCCCAGCGCGACCGCATCGCCGGTCTCGGCCAGCTCATTCATGGCAGGCGCCAGCGCGGCAAAGTCCGGCCCCGGCGTGCTGTCGCCCAGGTTGATCAAGTCCTGCAAGCTCGGGGTACCCCAAATCTCTCCCACGCGCCTCAGAATCTCCGTAGGCTCCTCGCGGTCATAGGCTTTCAGTGCCCGCCGCACGCCGTGCAGCCCGATCCAGTAGCCTGAGCCCTCGTCGCCCAGGCGCGAACTCCACCCGCCCGCGCTCTCCCGGCTGCCATCCGGCGCGCGGCCAATCGTATTCGATCCCGTGCCGGCGATTTGCAGGATGCCCGGCCCTCCGCGGAAGGCTGCGTCCAGCGCGATCACTTCGTCGCCCACCACCTCACAGCGATCCGCTCCAAACTCCCTAAGAACGGCCGTGATCCACTCTCGTGTGCCGGGCATCGAGGCGCTGGCTACGCCAACTGAAGCCGCACTCACCTCCGTTAACCCAGCCTGCTTAAAGACGTCCTTCAACAGAGCGCGCAAATTGGCCTCGGCCGCCTCCGCGCCTACGCGGAGGCGCTTGATAGAGCCGTTTTCACCATGAGCCAAAACCTGCTCGCCGGCAAGGATCGAGGCACGCGTCCGTGTTCCCCCGCCGTCAACTCCCAGAACGATCTTCACTCTCTTGCTCCCCGCCTTTTCGCAAGCAGCGATTATTTCTGGACCGGCTCTGGCGAACTTCCCGCAGGCTCAATCTCCGTCGCAATCACGCAGTTGCGGCCATTGTTCTTGGCGCGATAAAGCGCGGCGTCGGCGGCCTCGATCATCGCTTCACAGGTGGACGGGAAGCCGGAGGCTGCGCCAAAACTGGCGGTTATCCGGATCTCCTTTTCCCCAAACATCGCGTAAGCGCTTTCGATTGCCGTCCGAAATTGCTCCGCGCGCCGGCGTGCGCTCACAAAGTTCGACCCCGGCAGAATCACCATAAACTCCTCGCCGCCGTAACGGCCCACCCAGTCGTAAGAGCGCACCAGGCTTTGAAGTGTTGAACTGATTTCCATCAGGACAATGTCCCCCGCCATGTGGCCAAAAGAGTCGTTCACATCTTTGAAGTTGTCTAGATCCATCATGATCACGCTCAACGGCAAATTCTCGCGGCGCGAGCGGTCCACCTCCTGCCGCAGTCGTTGCACGATGATGCGATGATTCCACACGCCGGTCAGGCCGTCGTGCTCGGCATATTCGCGCATCTCTTTCTGGGTTTTCCCCAGTTCAATATTCTCTTTTTCCAGGCTCTCGATTCGCTGCCGAAGATACGGATCCCCATGACGCGCGTGAACCGTCAGCCGGCTGATTCGCCAGCGAGCCAGCACCAACACCCCCAAAAGCAACACAAGGAGGCAAAGGGACACACCCATCCAATCGGAGTTTTCGTGTGAGTTGCCGCCCTGAGCTATGCATGCGGGCGTAGCAAAGCCGAGGAACGCTAGCCCCAGCATGGCAAAGCCAAATCGCCATTTCTTCGGAGTTCCTGTCAGGCTTTGCTCAACGCTCTGCAAATTTATACCCTTCATTCTGGAATGAACTCACTATATACCTTGTAAATAGGCACTGTTTCGCGGGCCTGAACCTGCCTGAACGATTCTCGGAATAGTGGCGGCGTCAGCTCAGTCGCAAATCAGGTCCGATTCAGGAAAGGCACATCCAAGGTCTTCTGGTTCAGCACCGGAATTCCTATCGCCCCCGGCATTCTCAGCAGCGGGCGACCCAAAGAATCGCTCTACCTGGGTCAGCACCTCGGGGCCGGTTCCCGCGTGGTAGATGGCCGCCCGCAGCTTGGCCCCGCTCGGCACTCCATGTGTGAACCAGGTGGCAAACTGCTTCATCTTGCCGGCTGTTTCGCCCATCCGAGCGTCTCGGGGCAAATCCTTGGTCGCTTCCGCCTCGGCCAGCAGCATCTCAAAATAAGCCCGAATCATCCGGTAACGATCTTCCACCGTGGGGCGCTCATACGCTCCTGTCGCGGTGTACTGCGCAATCTGCCTGAAAATCCATGGGTTGGCCGGAGCAGCCCGCCCGATCATCACTGCGTCGCAGCCTGTCTCCGCCACCATGGCCACCGCGGCTTCTGGAGTGGTAATGTCGCCGTTCCCGATGACCGGAATCTTCACTGCTTGCTTTACCTGGGCGATCCACTCCCATTGCGCTTGGCCGCTGTAGCCCTGTTCGCGGGTGCGGGCATGCAGCGCAACGGCGTTCAGACCCTCGGCTTCGGCCATGCGCGCCAGCTCTACACATACAATCTGTTTTTCGTTCCAGCCCGCCCGGAACTTGACGGTGAAGGGGATTGTGACCGCCTTGCGCACCGCGCGAAAGATCTCGCCGATGCGTGGCAGGTCGCGCAATAAACCCGAGCCGCCATTCGATCCCACCACCCGCTTCGCCGGGCAGCCAAGATTCAGGTCCACCAGATCAAATCCTGTGTCTTCCACAATCCGCGCCGCTTCAGCCAGCGTCTCGGCGTTCGCCCCAAAGAGTTGCGCCCCAATGGGGTGCTCGTCGTCATAGAAGGTGAGATAGCGTCGCCGCTTGGTCTCGCGCATCCGCGCCAGGCCGTCTGCCGAAGTAAACTCCGTCATCAGCAGTCCGCAGCCCGACTGCGCGTTGGTCACAACTTCGTCAATCGCGCTCGCATCGATGTCTGGGTGCCCCACCCTCGCCACGCCTTTGTCTTTGCGGCTAGGGTGGGACTCTGCTTCCTCACCCCCAGTGGTGAACAAGCTGGCGTGGCGAATAAACCGCCGGAAGACCGTATCCGTGACCCCGGCCATGGGCGCCAGCACGGTGGCCGGCGTCACCACCACAGACCCCAGGCGCACCTCTGCCGGTACCCGCGCTTCCGCAGGCATCGTGTGCTCCCTGGGGTTGTCCCAGTCCTTCTTTACGGTAAAGCCCTTGCCCGCCATGAGAACCCCTAAGCTTTTAGCCACTTGCTTCTAGCTGGCCACAGCCGAACACTATTCCCGGAACTCCACGTTCGGATCGTGTGCGGCGACAAAGCGGTCGGTTAGCTCGATGATTTCTTTCGAGGAACGGAAGCGCTCGGGCTTTAGCAGAACCTCAGGCTTGACATCTTCCTTCGTTACATCGACATAGAGAATTCCTACCCGACCGACCCCATCAGCGGCAAGGCATTGACTCTTGATCGCTTCGGATGGCTTCCATATCACTTTGTTCGGCTCAATGCAAAAGACCGCCAAGTATCTGAAATGTCCGGACAGATCTGTGAAACTGGTGAGTGATTCGGAGACTGCCCTCTCAAGATAAGCTGAATGAACACTTGGCTCACGTCTTCCTGGCTCCCGGCGCACAAGTCTTACTCCATGAACATCTCCAACGCCGGCACGATCAATCGCTAGAACGTCGAATTTCTCCCCATTCCAATCGGCGTCCAGATAGACCTTAGGAAAAAGTAATTTGTGAACCAGATACTCCTGCAATGCATTCTTGGCTCTGCCGAGATAATGCTGCATTTCCAGTTCTTGAAGTTCATTCATCTCGCCACCCCTCAATCTTCAATTTCTTGCCCGTTTCTTCGGCCCAAATGGCAAAACGCTCTGCTTGTTTCAAAATATCCTCTATCTCGTTTTCTCTCGCCGCATCAGGAGCATACGCGATCCTACTCTTCCTAGAGAGAAGCGTCCGAAGCCGATCTGGCCCCTTCAGGTCTTTATACTTTCGATCAACGAGGAGCTTTCTCAAGTCAATTGCTGCTCGCGTATGATCGTCCGACGATAAATTCGTGATTCCCATGCCGGACCTCAATGCATCCCCATACGACAGAGCACCGTGAATAGCCAACAACGCAGAAGCATATCGGTACGCGGTCAGATCGTCCTTCAAGAGATCCACCCCTTTCAGGAAGTCCCTTGCTCGGTTCAGGAAGACTTGGACTTGCACGGCGGCCATGAACGCATTCTCGCATAGATGGGACCACAAACTGACATGAAAAGGCCTCCGCCGAGGCGGAGGCCTTTTCGTACGAACCGATTGCCTTTGGGCGACGGTTACTTGGCCGCCGCTGCCGCTGCTACTGCCCCGTCGGACTTGGCATACTTGCGGCGGAAGCGCTCAACGCGGCCCGCCGTGTCTACCAGGCGCTGCTTGCCCGTAAAGAACGGGTGGCAGTTCGAGCAAATTTCCACGTGAATGTCGCCCTTGTGGGTCGACCGGGTCTCAAAGTTGTTCCCGCAAGCGCACTTCACCTGCACCGCGGCGTAATTGGGATGAATCTTTTCCTTGGGCATCTCTTCGGGCAAACCTTTCCTGCAATCATTCTATTGTAGGTGGATTCGGCCGGTTTAGCAATCTGCCGCCGCTCGATTCGCAAGAGCGAATACGGCGGGCGCTCCATTCGTTGTTGCTTGCGCCGCTCCGCCCGTCGCAAACCCGCCAGGCTTATCCGTCGCGCCGCGCGTGCAAATTCATTTCGCGTCTTGCTTCTGGTCGTCCTTCTCCTCGCCGGGCTTGGAAGGATGCAGCTTCTTCATCTCTTTGGTTCCAGTCGCTTCATCCACCTGGATCACTTTGATGCCCGTAGCCATGGCTTCCGAAGTCCATTTCAAGTAATAAGTCTTTCCCGCCTCCACGTCGAGCCGAATCCTCTCATTCTCCTTCTTTCTCGCTTCGTTCAGGGCCGCGCCTGTCGATTGGATTACGCCTCCGTAGTACATCTTCGGCAAACCGGTAACGACGGCTGTACCCGGCGCAACCTCCATGCATGCAAATTCCCCGTTGAGCAGTGTAGCCAGAAAGATGCCGTTGATATAAAGATGGTCATGCGAGGCGGAGCCGACAAATCTCGAAACCCGGTAGATGCAGATCAAGGCTTTGCCGGGCGACGGCGCGGTGGGCGCAGCGGCCGGCTTCGCGTCCTGCGCGGCCACAACTGAAAAATTGACTGAAAACGCCAGCGCCAAACAGGCCAGCAGGATGGTTGCGGATGAATGGAATGCGCGTAGGCCGCGGCAATTCCGAGCGATGCCACTAACAGCAGCGTGATGCATTTCAGCACTCCTTTTCCAATGGTCATGAAGCTGGCGAACAACGTATCAGCTTTCCTTGGCGCGGTGCAAATCCCGCGCTGTCCGCTGGAATGGATCGCATCCATCCGCTCTTGAAATGCCTGTGCCTGCAATTCGAATGCAAGCATTCTTGAAAACAGGCGCAGAAACGATGTTGGCGGGGGCGCATCCTGGCCGGCCCGGTAAAATCAACTCTGTATGAATCCAGCCGACCCAAACACAATCCTTGTTGAAACCGTCCCCGATACCATTCTCGACGGCAGCCGCTTTGTCCGCGCCTGCCTGCGCCGCCCCGTGGACCGCACCCCCGTATGGTTTCTGCGCCAGGCCGGTCGCTATATGCAGGAGTACCGCGATGTCCGCAAGCATCACACGCTGGTGGAAATCTGCAAGCAGCCCGAGCTGGCCGCCGAGGTCACCATCACCGCCGCTGAAAAGCTGGGCGTGGACGCGGCCATCATCTTTGCCGACCTGCTGCTGCCTCTGGAACCCATGGGCCTGCCCTTCGAGTTCCTGGCCGGGGAGGGGCCTCATGTTCACCACCCCGTCCGCACTGCCGAGGATGTGCGCGCCCTGCGCACCGACCGCGCCGCCGATCTGGCTTATGTGGCTCGCGCTATTGAGAAGGTCGCTCTCCACTTCCGCGACCGGCTGGGCATCATCGGTTTTTGCGGCGCTCCTTACACGTTGGCAAGTTACATGATCGAGGGCGGCGGCTCCCGGAACTACATCTATACCAAGCAAATGATGTACCGCGACACCGCTGCGTGGCGCAGTCTTTTAGACAAGATCGTGGTGGTGCTGACGGAGTATTGCCGCCTCCAGGTGCAGGCCGGCGCGGACGTGATCCAGATCTTCGACAGTTGGGTGGGTTCGCTGGGCCTTGCCGACTATCGCGATTACGCCTTCGAGGCCTCGAAGCGCCTTGTCCGCGCCGTGCAGCAGATGGGCGTGCCGGTCATTTACTTTGGCGTGGAAACCGCAGGCCTGCTGAGCGAGATGGCAGCTACCGGCGCCGACGTGATCGGCCTCGATTGGCGGCAGCCCCTCGATGCAGGATGGCGCTCGGTGGGCCACGGCCATGCGGTGCAGGGCAATCTCGATCCCATCACTCTCTTCGCGCCGGTTGAAGTCCTGGAGCTGCGGGTCAAAGAGATTTTGCGTGCTGCCAACGGCCGCCCCGGCCACATCTTCAACCTGGGTCACGGCATCGTGCCCAATACGCCAGTTGAAAACGTGCAGGCTGTCGTCCGCATGGTCAAGGAGTTCCGCCTGGAGTCCACCAATGGCTAAACAAGCCGTTCTTTTGCTGGCCCACGGTACTCCGGAATCCGTCGAGCAGATACCCGAGTACCTGCTCAACGTAACCGGAGGCCGACAGCTTCCGCAAGCTGTGATCGAAGAGATCCAGCACCGTTACAGCCTGATTGGTCACAGTCCGTTGACGGAGATCACCCTCGAACAAGGCCGCCTGGTCCAAGCCGAGCTGGCAGCCGGCGGTCAGCCCGTGCCGGTCTACGTCGCCATGCGCAACTGGCGTCCAACCATCCCAGAGGTGGTCCGCCAGATGCGCGCCGAGGGCGTTGAAGAAGCTGCGGTCATCTGCATGGCGCCGCAGAACTCCCGCACCAGCGTCGGTCTCTACCGCCGCGCCCTCGAAGCTGAGACTGAAGCTGAATCTGCTGGGCTGCGCATCGACTTCACCGAGGCCTGGGCGCAGCATCCGCTCCTCATTGAAGCCTTTGCCGAGCGCCTTCGCCCGGCCCACAGCAAACTCAGTGCCGAGGCAGGCTATGCCGTGCCCGTGCTGTTCACGGCCCATAGCGTCCCCTGCCGCACCATCCAAACCCCCAACGCCGCTCCCCCCGGCAGCTCCGCCGTACCCGACCCATATGCCGAGGAGGCCAAGCGCACTGCGGCTCTGGTAGCCGCGCGCGTCCCTGAGATTCCCCGGTGGTACTTTGCTTTCCAGAGCCAGGGCGTCAGTGGCGGGCCATGGATCGGCCCCGCTGTCGAACAGACGCTCGATGCTCTTGCCGCCGAGGGCGTCCGCACGCTCCTGCTTCAGCCCATTGGCTTTCTCTGCGACCATGTCGAAATTCTTTACGACGTGGATATTCTCTTTCGCGGCTACGCATCCAAACTCGGCATCCGCCTGGATCGGCCCGAATCCTTGAACGCCTCTCCCACCCTGGCCAGGGCCGTTGCGGATCTGGCGCGGCGAGGGCTGGCGCGGTTGCAACCCGGCGTTGCCGCAAGCTGACCGTAGAGCGAATGTGACGCCATTGCAGCGTTCAACGATCAAACTCCCCAGGACCTTCCCCGAAAATATCAGCGTGAGCAGGATGGGCTGCTCGCCGAAGCCGGCGAGCACCACCATCCATCTCCCGTCGCCCTCGGATAGAGGTCGCGATCAGGGTTTAGTGATCACTTCTTAGTTGCGGCCGCTGCCTTCTTGTGGGGCGCCGGGGCCTTCTTATCGAGGAGTGTCAGGGAATCGGCTGCGTTGAACGGATACAGGCGCACAGACTGTTGGCCTGTGGTGCTCAGGGTGACGTCTACACGGCGGTTCTGAGCCAGAACAATGATCGTCAGATCGCGAAGAACTTTCGCCCGCTCCGCACCGCTGAGGTCAGGATTCTGTTCAACCAGCTCTTTGACCTGGTCGGTTGTCAACTGCTGCTCTTTGCCAAGGCCACGGGTATCAATGGCAGCTTCGGAAACGCCCTGTTCAACCAGGAACTGCTTTGTGCGAACAACGCGGCGTTCGGAAAGCGCCTGGTTGTACTCGACCGATCCGCGCACATCCGCATGTCCGCTCAGGGTCAGGTGGGCATCGGGTTTGAATGCCAGGTAACTCTTGAAGTCCGTGGCGAGAGTGGTCAGCGTCACCTTCTGGCTGTCTACCAGGCCGCCTTCTGGATGCTCGGCCCTGGGTTGAGCGGTGGGAAAGAAGACGCTATGCAACGCGAGGCGAGCCTCAAGCCGCACTTGCTCCGCAGGGAGCGGCGGCGGAGGCGGGGTCGCGATGGTCACGCTGGTTTTCGCGGTTGCCGTCTGATTCTTGTCATCGGTCACGTTGCAGGTGATCCCCACGGCGCCGCTCGGAGCACCGGCCGAGGAGAAGGCCGCCGTGGCACCGCTGCCGCTGATGGAGCCGGCATCTGCCGAGTAGCTGTATGTCAACGCGCGGTTCTGCGGGCTCACGCCACTGGCAGACACTGTGCTGGTCCCGCCCGGCTTGATGTCGCTGGGGCTGGCCACGCAACTGATTGTTGGTGGTTCAAATGGTTTCACTGCGAAGGTCGCCGTTGCCGTGGCAGACTCCCACGGCTTCAAGCCTTCCTTGCCGGGTTTACCTTCCTTCACGCCGCAGTTCACCAAATATGAGCCAGGCGCAAGCGTCACAGTGGCTACAGTCGCTGTGGGTCCGGTTACTGCCACGCCGGGACCATTCAGGCTGTAGATCGCATTCAGCTTGGGATTCAGGCTGCCGGCCGTTGCGGTCACCGTGACCGGGTCGCCGGGGAAAACTGAAGCAGGGTTGGCGGAGCAGTCCAGGGTCACCGGCGGTGGCGGCTCAAAATCTCCACCAAAGCGGATTACGATTCCTGAAGAAAGCCGCATGTCATTCTGGGTTGCGGCCGTTCCTGTGTTGAAGTTGTCGAACCGAGTCATCAGATACTCCGCTTGGATCAAGCGGATGGCGAGATGATGGCTCATATTCAGGTCGAGGCCGCCGCCAGCGGTCATGGCAAATTTGTTCTCGGTCGGCAGAGGAATGCACCCAGCGCCGGTGCAGCCAGGCGATAACGTCACTTCGCCGACATGGATACCGCCCAAAAGAACCTGGGCAAACGGAGTAACTCTCTCGTGCCCGCGATAGGAGAGGCGTGGACCAAAGAGATAGGTGTAGGCGCTCCCGCTTGAATCCTGCACAACGCCTGGATTGGCCGCTCCATTAAGCCGGAGCTGCGAGTCGGCAAAGCCGCCAAAATCGCCGACCAGCCCCAGGTAGCGGTTGAAGTTGAAGGCGATTGAAGTGCTGCCTCCATTCAGCCACACCAGCCGGTTTCCGTCAGCCAGTTTGGGTACAGCTTGCAAATACGAGTACCCCAGGAACAGTTCAACCTTGGGAGTACCGGTGCTCATTCTTCCTGAATGGGGCATGGCTGTTGACGCCGAGGCCGCCGGCATTGGGGCAGACGCCAACGCAATAGCCGGGTCGGCGCCGGCAGTTGGCTTTGCACCTGTCTCCGCGCGGAGGTTGAACGCAGGCATCAAAAGTGCGGCAAATGCCGCGGCGGTTAATATCTTTACACTCAATCTCATTGTCGTCTCCTGCGCTACGCGCCGGGATTTCTAGACGCCACAGCGGCGGGTTAACTGAACGCGAACAAAACATACCGGATACTTCATTGCACAATTCCGGCTGAGACCACCCCAAGAGGTGGTCTCAGCCGAGGCCCTACGGAGCGGGCACATTGACCACGGTGTTCACCATGGTGACCGACGCACTCAAAGCCAGCGCCCTGCCGTCCAAGGTCGTCACCGTCGACGTTGTGGACTGTCCCGGACTTGAAATGGTGAGGCCCGCCTGAGAGATGATGGTTCCCACCATTGTCCCGCCTCCTCCGTAATTGATCGTCGCGGCGCTCCCTACCTGCCAGAAGACGTTCTTCGCCTGGGCGCCGCCGGTCAGAACGATACTTTCAGATGCTGAAGGCGTGCCTACAGTGAGGTAGGTTCCCATCTGGAAAATCCAGATCGCATTGGGATTGCCCTGTGCGTCGAGAGTCAGAGGCCCCGCCGTGATGTCATAGAAGCTGGCGGAGGAGTAGGTGCCGGGGGCCAGGGTTAGATTGCCCAACTCGTTCGTGGGAAGAACTGTGCCGGGCGGCAGGTTCTTAAGGGTGGTGTAAGCGGTTTGAGCCTCCAGCAAGGCTTCCGTCGCGGTGGCCATGGTAACCGCGGTTCCTTCACTGGGGCACGCAACGGTAGGAGGTGGCGGAGCGGTGGCGATCGATCCATTTACCAGCCCCACGTTGAGTGGCGTGATCGTATACGAGCATGGATATACGCCGGCAACAGCCGCAATGCTCTTATCGTAGAATCCGGTGATCAGCGTCGAGGCTGCCGTGGTCCCTATAGCTCCATTGACCACGGTGTTGAGTCCCTGGTTGGTGATCCCCGCATTGCCGCCGAAGCTGCCAAACAGCGATATGGTTGGCCCAAGGACGATTGGTGGTGTGATTACTGTCGCTCCGGTCGTAAAGTGCCAGGGATTCGGCGCGCCTGTGGTCCCCAATGGATTGCCGGTCAGATCCGTCGCTCCGGAGGTAATGGTTGCGATGTAGTTGCTGCTGGCGGTAAGCAGCGCCGTGGGTGTGAAAGTGGCAATGAAGTTGATCGCATCGTAGGAGACCGTTCCAGCGATTGACGTTCCGCCCGGTCCCGTAACCTGGAATGTCGCTGGGTTGATTGTGAGCGGATTCATTGCTTCGGTGAAGGTTGCGCTGACTGCCTGATTGAGGGGCACGTTTATGGCTGCGTTGGCAGGGACTGTCGAAACCAGCTCCGGCGCAGTCGTCGCCGTGCTTGTGCCGGTTGTAAAGGTCCAGACAAAATTGCTGGCCAGTGCAATGCCCGCCAGGTTCTGAGCTCCGGTTGTGATCGTGGCTGTATACAAGGTGCTGGGCGTCAGATTCGCTGTCGGGGTGAAAGTCAAGGTGTTGCCAATTGCCGCATATGCAAGCAGGCCGGAGACGGCAGTGGCGCCCGGCCCTGTCAGCTTAAACGTTGCCGAATTGATGGTGGCGGGATTCATCGCCGTGCTGAAGGTTGCGCTGACGATCTGATTGAGCGGTACGCCAGTAGCTCCGTTAAGAGGAATGGTCGAAATGACAGTCGGCGGAGTGGAATTGGCTGCGGCAGCGGTGGTGAAGGTCCAGACGTAATTCTGGGCCATTGCGGTGCCACTCAGGTCCTTAGCCCCGGTTGTGATCGTGGCCGTATAGGCGGAGCTCGGTGTCAGGCTGGCCGCCGGTATGAACGTCGCTACCGAACCCGCGGCGATATAGGTGACGGCTCCTATTACGGTCGTCGAGCCCGGACCTGTCAGCGTGAAGGTTGTCGAGCTGATGGAGGCAGGAGTCATCGCCTCACTGAAGGTCGCAATGAGGGCCTGGTTAGTGGGCACTCCCGCAGCTCCACTTACGGGCGCCGTGGAAATAACCGTTGGCGCCGCAGCGGCCGGAACTGTTCTGAAGGTCCACAAATAATTGGCGGCCAGTGGTGTGCCCGCCAGGCTCTTCGCCCCTGTGTTGATGGTAGCTGTGTATACGGTGTTGACCGTAAGGCCGTTGGATGGCGTGAACGTTGCGACAGCGCCAGCGCAACCGGCTGTCCCTGCGACTGCTGTTGCGCCGGGACCAGTTACTGCAAAGGTTGCCGCTGGAGATGCGAGCGTCGCGCAGTTCATCGCTTCATTGAAGGTCGCGCTCAGCACTTGATTGATCGGCACGCCAGTGGCTCCATTCACAGGCACCGTAGCTACTACTAAGGGCGGCGGCGTGATCGTTGTGAAGGTCCATACGTAGTTGGCGGGCAGCGGAGTGCCTGCAACGCTCGTTGCCCCGGTGGTGATGGTGGCAGTGTAGAGCGTGTTGTATGCCAAAGCGGCAGTTGGCGCAAACACCGCAATCACGCCATTGTATGTGGCGGCGCCGGCCACGGCTCCGCCCGGCCCAGTCACCGTAAAGGTTGATCCACTGATCGTAGCCGCGTTCATTGCCTCGCTGAAGGTAGCGCTGAGAATCTGACCGATGGGCACGCTTGTGGCTCCATTCGCAGGGACCGTGGCTATCACCGCGGGCGGCGGCGTAATCGTCGTAAACGTCCACACAGAATTGTTAAGCAGATGGGTGCCGCCCATGCTTGCCGCCCCAGTGGTGATGGTGGCTGTATAGATGGAGCTGTATGCGAGCGGCGAAGTTGGGGTGAACGTCGCAATAGAGCCGGTATAGGTGACGGCTCCCGCAATGGCTGCTCCGCCCGGACCCGTGACCGTAAAGGATGATGAACTGATCGTGCCTGGACTCATCGCCGTGCTGAAGGTTGCGCTGATCGTCGTGTTGATGACGACATTGGTGGCGCCATTGGCAGGGTTTGTAGACACCACGGAGGGAACAGTAACAACTTCCTGACCGCATCCGGCGACGAAAAGGACCAAAAGAGCCGCCAGCCAATAGGTTGTACCAAACATGAATTTGCGCATTTGTAACCTTTCGTCCGACTTTTTGGGGCACACATCGTCATTCTGCGGATGGAGCGAGAATGCAAAGCACACACGATGCCTTCAACTTAAGGATTTGCTGGAGAGTTTGACTGAGCAAGATCGCTCACTACATATTGGAAAATAGAAGCGCAATTTGCACCTATGAGCAGAATTGGACATTCACGCAATAGGGGCAGCAATCGGGACCGGGCAATTCGCTGCCGTCTCGATTGCCAATTTGTAGGCCTTCAGCCCCCACACGTTATGCCTGTACAGGTGTCTCTAAAACCAGCGCTGCCTTCGTCGCGAAATGATCGTGATCGCAACCACGGCCAGCAATACGCCGATCAGCATCCATGCGAAGTCGTGCAAGCGCATTGCTTGCGCGATCCGCAGCTCTTTCCTCCATGCACCGTATTCACTGTTCGTCTTGCACACCTGGTCTGCGATGCTCGGTCCCGTTTCCAGTCTCTTAGAAGCGAGCGATGCTTGCCGCAGACCGCTCAATCTCAATTGAGGTCAAGTTGACACTGCCTTGGCGACGTGGTCTGCTCAATAGTGAACACTGCTTCTATGCCGCTATGCCGGGTGAATCCAGGACTTACCAAGGGACGGTCCAATCGCAAATCGAGTGTGTGTTCCCCAGGGGATTTCCCAGGGAGACGAAGATACCAGGAGCCGTTTGGCTGATGCCTCCAGGTTGGGGCATGCCCACGGGAAATTGCTTTCGCGATCTAATGCTGAGTCGCGGTCTCAGATTTCGTTGGCTGCCGAGTGATCTGAGCCGGCGTAGGCAACTGAGACCGGTCCCATCCTCCCCCTAAAGCTTCAATCAGTTGAACCGACGCGGTCATCTCCTGCACCTGCAAATTGGCCAGCGCTTGCCGGTTGGAAAGCAAAACTGTTTGCGCGGTGACCACGTCGATGTACGGGTCGATACCGGCTTCATAACGCGTCGACTCGAGCCGCAGAAACGTTTGGGATGAGTCGACGGCTTCCTGCTGGCGCAGGATCTGTTGCGATAGAATGCGCACCCCCGCAAGAGAGTCCTCCACCTGTTGGAATGCGGTCAGCACCGACTGGCGATACGCGGCGACGTTTGCATTGTACGTTGCGATGTACTGATTTAAAGTCGCGCGGCGAAGTCCGCCATCGTAGACGGTCTCAGAGATCGAAGGGCCAACGGACCAGAAGCGGCTGGGCCAGTCAAAAAGGTTCTTGATGGACGAACTCTCCACGCCTGCGGTAGCAGAGAGCGTCAGAGCGGGAAAAAAGGCGGCGCGAGCGACCCCAATCTGCGCATTCGCGGCGGCCATGTTTCGCTCCGCGGCAGCTATGTCTGGACGCCGTTCTAGCAACTGGGACGGCACTCCTACAGGTATTGGCGGAGGCGCGCTTGTCTTTGGCTCAGCCGGGATGGAGAATGTCGAAGCAGGCTTGCCGATGAGTGTGGCGATCGCATGCTCGTATTGCGATCGAGCAATTCCCAGGTTGATGGCCGCAGATTGCGCGCTCTCCAAGGTTGTCTGCGCTTCAACAACAGAGATCTGATCGCCAACGCCAGTATTATAGGCAACCGTCACAGAGTCGAGTGCCTTCTTGTCAGCTTCAACAGTTTCATTAAGGAGTTTTTGCAGCGCATCCTGGCCGCGAATCTCAAAGAAGTACTCGGCAAGGCTGGCCTGTTCCGTCAGCCGCTCATTCTCAACATCGGCTGCGGTTAGCTGGGCCGTGTATTGACTGGCGCGCACCGCATTGCGCACTTTTCCCCAAAGGTCAGGCTCCCAAGACACATCGGCGGGAAGAGAAAACACCTGCGCTTGCTTGCCTCCCGATGTGCCACTGCTTGTAGTAGACCCGACATTGGAGGAACTCTGCGACCGGATATAGGAGCCGCCAATGCTGACTGTGGGGAAATACTGAGACCGCGTCTCACGCACCAGGGCTCGCGCCTCCATGAAGTTCTCGAAAGCCTGACGAATACTCTGGTTGTCTATATTCAGTTCGTCTTCGAGCGAATTAAGATCGGGTTCGTTGTAGATCTCCCACCACTTGCCGCGAAGAGCCGCATCCTGGGGCTGCGCCACAGTCCATCCGCCAGCTTCATCTGACTGCGCGGGAATTTCCTTGAAGGCTGGAGGCGCGGTCATCGCGGGCGGAAGATACTTTGGCCCAACGTTGCACCCTGCCAGCAACGCGCAGAACGCAGCGATCGTTAGCACGGACAGCGCCGCAAACAGACGCCGGGATCGCAGGATCGAATTCTTCATAACGAACACTCCACAAATAACTCTCGTCAGGAGGCCTCAACAGTTCCATGGTAGAGGGTGGCCGGTTGTTTGCTTCGGAAGCGGAGACGGATGCGATCGAAGAATAGATAGACTACGGGCGTGGTGTAAAGAGTCAGCATCTGGCTCACAATCAACCCGCCGACGATGGTGATGCCAAGCGGGCGCCTGAGTTCGGAACCCGTGCCTGTTCCGAAAGCCAGCGGCAGCGCGCCAAACAAGGCGGCCATCGTCGTCATAAGGATCGGACGGAAGCGAAGCTGGCATGCTTCAAAGATGGCTTCGGTGGTGGTCTTGCCGTGTTCGCGCTCCGCAACCAGGGCAAAGTCGATCATCATGATTGCGTTCTTCTTCACGATGCCAATCAGCAGGATAATGCCGATAATCGAGATGACGTTGAGGTCCACCTTGAACAACATAAGAGCGAGCATGGCTCCAACGCTTGCCGAGGGCAAAGTGGAGATGATGGTGAGAGGGTGAACCAGGCTTTCGTACAGGATGCCGAGAACAATGTAGACGGCAAGTAAAGCGGTGCCAATCAGAAGGGGCTCACTGTCAAGCGAGGTTTGATACGCCGACGCCGTACCGGCAAAGAAGCCGCGGACGGTCTGCGGCATGTTCAGCCGTTCCTGCATCTGGCTCACCAGGCGGGTAGCGTCGCTTAACGACATGCCCGACGCAAGGTTGAACGATACTGTAACGGACGGGAATGAACTGGTGTGATTGATTGTCAGCGGTGTAGTGCTCGCCTGCGCAGAGCTGACCGCGGAAAGCGGGACGATGCCGTGGCCGGTAGTATCAAGGTAGATATTCTTCAAGCCATCGGGGTTCTGCCAGTAAGGGGGCGCTACCTCCAGCACCACATAGTACTGGTTGAGCTGTGTGTAGATGATCGAAACTTGAGATTGCCCGAATGCGCTGTAGAGGGATTGATTCAAAGACTGCGGCGTAATGCCCAGTCTCGCGGCGGTGGGGCGATCGTAGCGGATCAACTCTTCGAGACCGCTGTTCTGTGCGTCGCTGTTCACATCCTGGAAGCCGGGAATTTTCTGCATCCCCGCAAGCAGAATAGGACCCCAGTGCGCCAAGTCCGCCACGTTATCAGACTGAATCGTGTATTGATACATGGCATTGCTGGATCGTCCTCCAATGCGCAAATCCTGCGCTGCCTGCAAGAAGGCCGAAGCGACCGGAAGGCGGTTCAGCTTGGGCCGCAATCGATCAATGATCGCCGGCGCCGAAACCTTGCGCACGTTCAACGGCTTCAGCGCGATATAGATGTTGCCGCCGTTCGATGCGCCGCCCCCGCCTGTATGGGCAATAACATCGGAGACGGCTGGATCCGCCTTGATGACATTCACCAGTTGCAGAATCGAGTTGTTCATCACGGGAAACGACGCGTCTTGCGGCCCTCGCACACTACCCGTGATGGCTCCCGTATCCTGCTGCGGAAAGAATCCCTTGGGGATGATGTCAATAAGATAGAAGTTCAATGCAATTGTCAGTAGAAGCAGGGTTAGCATGGGCCCAGGATGCTTCAGTACCCACGTCAATGAGCGGCTGTAGGTTGCGAGCATCCAGGTGAAGCCTCTTTCAGTTACCCGATACGCCCTGCCATGCGTGACTGCCCTTTCATCCTTGAGAAGAAAGGCACACATCATGGGCGTAGTCGTGAGCGAGATCAGCATCGACACAACAATGGCCGTCGATAGCGTGATGGCAAACTCGCGAAACAGCCGGCCGACGATGCCGGCCATGAGAAGAATCGGAATGAACACCGCAATCAGCGACATGCTGATCGAAAGGATGGTAAATCCGATTTCCTTGGATCCTTGAAAGGCGGCCTTCATGGGGGACATGCCTGCTTCACGAAGCCGGGAGATGTTTTCCATGACGACGATCGCATCGTCAACGACGAAGCCTGTCGAGATCGTTAATGCCATAAGCGAGAGATTGTCGATACTGAAGCCGAACAGATACATGACCGCAAAAGTGCCAATGAGCGATACGGGGACAGCGACCGTGGGAATGAGTGTGGCGCGCCAGTTGCGCAGGAAGATAAAGACAACGAGAATTACGAGGATAACCGAAAGGATGAGCGTCCGCTCCACATCGCTAACAGAGGCGCGAATGGTGGTTGTGCGGTCGAGAACGACGGTCGTCTTGATGCCCTGGGAAATGGACGCTTCGATCGACGGCAATTCGGCACGAACGCGATCTACTGTATCGATGATGTTCGCGCCCGGCTGGCGGAAGATCATGATGGTGATTGAAGGTGTGCCATTCAAGTATCCGGCGGTGCGGATGTTCTGCGCCCCATTCGATACATCGGCTACGTCGGCAAGCCTGATTGCAGCTCCGCTTTTGTAACCGACGATGAGCGGCTTGTATTGGTCTGCGAGAGAGATCTGGTCATTGGTGAGGATATCCGCGGTTGTCGTTCCGTCTGAGATTTGGCCGGCAGGCTCGTGAGCATTCTGCTGAGTCAGTACCGACTGAATATTCTGGATCGTGAGTCCATGACTGTTGAGCAACGTGGGATTCACTTCCACGCGCACGGAAGGGCCCGCACCTCCTCCCACTGAGACCTGCCCCACGCCTTCGATCTGCGAAAGCTTCTGTGCGATGACCGACGAGGCCTCATCGTAAAGCGTTGGCTTGTCGTACTTATCCGAGGTCAGTCCCAAAATGATAATCGGCGAATCGGCCGGATTCACTTTGCGATACGTGGGATTGGCGGGCATGTTGGCCGGCAGATACGTACGCGCGGCATTGATCGCTGCTTCCACATCGCGTGCCGCCCCATCGATATCCCGGCTCAGATCGAACTGCAGCGCGATGGAAGTGCTGCCAAGGGAACTCGATGAGGTCATCTCAGTCACGCCGGCGATGTGGCTGAACTGGCGCTCCAAGGGCGTGGCGATGGAGGAAGCCGTGATGTCGGGACTGCCGCCAGGCAAGCCGGCAGAAACGGAGATCGTCGGGAAGTCGACTTGTGGCAATGGAGAGACGGGCAAAACATTGAAGGCGATGGCCCCGACCAGCGTTATGCCCGCCGTAAGTAAGGTGGTTGCCACCGGCCGCCGGATGAAGGGGGCGGAGATATTCATATTCCCTCCGCCGGTTGTGGCTCACTGTCTGTCTCGATCGCTTTGGGTGCATGGCTGAAACGATGGCCGATGCGATCGAAGAAAATATAGATGACCGGAGTGGTATAGAGCGTGAGCACTTGGCTAAGCAGTAGTCCGCCTACCATGGCAATTCCCAGCGGGCGGCGCAGTTCCGAACCCATCCCTTGGCCTACCGCCAATGGAATGCCCGCCAATAGCGCGGCCATCGTCGTCATCATGATGGGGCGAAACCGGAGCAGGCATGCATCGTAGATCGCGTCTGTCGCGCTCTTCCCGTGCTCGCGCTCTCCCTCCATTGCAAAGTCGACCATCATGATTCCGTTCTTCTTTACGATGCCGATCAGCAGGATGATGCCGATGATGGCGACGACGCTGAGGTCCTGCTTGAAGATGATGAGAGCCAGCAATGCGCCAACGCCGGCAGAGGGCAGTGTGGAAAGAATCGTGATGGGGTGAATGAAGCTCTCATAGAGAACGCCGAGCACGATGTAGACTGCTGCAAGCGCGGCGAGAATCAGCAGGCCTTCATTAGAAAGCGATCCCTCGAAAGAAGCCGCAGTGCCTTGAAATCCATACTGAACGCTGGCCGGCATATTCAGGTCTTTTTGAGCCTTCTCAATAGCCGTGATTGCGCCTCCCAGCGCGGCGTTGGGGGCAAGATTGAACGACACAGTGACGGCCGGGAACTGGCCCTGGTGATTGATCGAGAGCGGCTCGAAGGCTTTCTCAAGATGCGTAAACGCGCTCAACGGCACAGCGCCGGATACCGCGGCTCCAGTTGTTGCATTCGCAGTTGACGCAGTGCTGCTTGCGCCAATACTGGACTTGATCGCATTTGTGGGAGCGCTGAGCGCCATGGATGAAGGCGTGTATTTCACAGTGGTCGTCGTTGCATTTGAGCCGGCGGACGAAGATCCGGAGGATGCGAAGGACGACGACGCTCCCGGCCCGGAGCCCCCTGCGGACGCATTTGTCTGGATATACAGATCCTGGAGCTTACCTGGACCCATCTGAGTATTTGGAGCCGCTTCAAGAATCACATGGTACTGGTTCAACTGCGTATACATGGTGCTGATCTGGCGTTGCCCGTAGGCGTCATAGAGAGTGGTGTCGACAGTTGACGGCGCAATACCAAGTCGCGATGCGGTCACACGATCGATCACCAGCGAAACGGCCAAGCCCCCGGTTTGCTGGTCAGTGGCTACATCGGCAAGCTGCGGCAACTGCTTCATCTTGTCCACAAGCCGGCCGGTCCACAGGTTCAACTCATTCGGATCGGGATCCTCCAATGTGTATTGGTATTGAGTGCGGCTGACACGATCGTCCACCGTAATGTTCTGCACCGGCTCCATGAAAAGTTCGATGCCGTCTACCTGCTTCAGGCTCTTCTGTAGCCTGCGAATCACGTCGGAGGCGCTCATGTCGCGCGCGTTCAGCGGCTTCAGGTTGATGGACATACGTCCGCTGTTGAGCGTGGTGTTGGTTCCATCCGCGCCGATAAACGAAGACAGGCTCTCAACCGCTGGATCCTGAAGGATAATAGATGCCAGTTGCTGCTGCTTCTGCTCCATGGCCGCAAAGGAGATGGTCGCTGGCGCCTGCGAGATGCCCTGAATTTCACCTGTATCCTGCGTCGGGAAAAACCCTTTGGGAATGACGATGTAAAGCACAATCGTCAGCACCAGCGTTGCGGCAGCCACAATTAGCGTGATGGTCTGGTATCCAAGGACGAACTTGAGCGTGCGTCCGTAAAACGCAATCATGTTTTCGAAGACGCGCTCGGAAGCCCTGTAGAAGCGGCCTTGCTGCTCTTTGGGAGGAGTATGCCGCAGAATGCGCGAGCACATCATCGGCGTCAGCGTGAGGGAAACTACGGCGGACAGAATGATCGTAACGGCCAGGGTAACCGCGAATTCGCGGAAGAGGCGGCCGACAACATCCCCCATGAAGAGCAGCGGAATAAGCACAGCAATGAGTGAGACGGTGAGAGAGATGATGGTGAAGCCGATCTGTTCCGCTCCCTTCATGGCCGCCTGCATGGGCGTGTCTCCGGCCTCAAGATAGCGTGTGATGTTCTCGATCATCACAATCGCGTCATCCACCACAAAGCCAGTAGAGATGGTGAGCGCCATCAACGAAAGGTTATCAAGGCTATAGCCCAGCGCATACATGACGCCGAAGGTACCCACCAATGAGACCGGCACGGCAATGCTGGGGATGATGGTGGCGTAGATGTTGCGCAGGAAGAGGAAAATGACCATCACCACCAGCGCAACGGTCAACATCAACTCAAATTCGACATCGGAGACAGAGGCATTGATCGCCGTGGTGAGATCGGTCAGCGGCGTCACTTGAATCGAAGCCGGCAGGTTCACCTCAAGCTGGGGCAGAATCGCCTTGATGGCCTTCACCACGCTGATGGTGTTGGCTCCGGGCTGCCTTTGAATATTGAGGATGACCGCCGGGGTCTCGTTCATCCATGCAGCCTGCTTGTTGTTTTCAATGCCGTCCACCACCTGCGCCACATCTCGCAGCATGACGGGCGCGCCATTGCGGTAGGCAACCACAACCTTGCGATAGTCGTCGCTGGTCACCAACTGATCGTTGGCGTTGATCTGATAATCCTGATGGGGCCCGTCGAAGTTTCCCTTGGCAGCGTTGACGCTGGTCTGGACGAGCGCCGTGCGCAGGTCTTCGAGGTTGAGTCCGTAAGACGAAAGTGTCGTCGGATTGGCCTGAATGCGCACCGCCGGCTTTTGGCCTCCGCTGATGCTCACCAGGCCAACACCGCTCAACTGCGAGAGCTTGGGCGCAAGGCGCGTATCCACCAGATCCTCGACCTGCGAGAGCGGCATGGAGTTGGATGTGATGGCCAGCGTCAACACGGGCGCATCCGCCGGATTGGTCTTGCTATAAACCGGCGGCGAGGGAAGATTCGAGGGCAGAAAACTCTGCGCCGCGTTGATGGAGGACTGGACCTCTTCTTCGGCGATATCGATGTTCAGGCTGAGGGCGAACTGCAGCACAATGACAGAGGAGCCGCCGGAACTGGTCGATGTCATCTGGCTCAGCCCCTGAAGTTGGCCGAACTGGCGCTCAAGAGGAGCGGTAACCGTGGTGGCCATGACATCCGGGCTTGCGCCTGGATAGAAAGTCAGCACCTGGATCGTGGGGTAGTCCACCTCGGGCAAGGCAGAAACCGGCAGTTGGGTATACGCGACGATACCCACCAGCAAGATCGCGGCCATCAGCAGCGAGGTTGCTACAGGTCGCTGGATGAAAGGCCCGGATGGATTCACGGGGTACTGCTCGCCACGCGGTTGGCAGGAGATGCTTGCTTGGCAAGAACAACCTTGCTCCCGCTTTGTAACTTGTCGAAGCTGCTGGTGGCTACAACTTCGCCGGGGTTGATTCCCTCCACGGATGTCATACCGCCGTCCGCAACCCCCGGCGTGATGTTGCGGATGCTTGCCAATCCATTCGCAATCACATAGAGAAAGGCTACCTGTCCATTGTGCTGAACGGCCGCTGTTGGAACCAGCGTGACACCGTCGAGCGTATTCACCAGCAACCGGGTGTTGACGAACTGGTTGGGGAACAGAGCGCCGTTCTTGTTGGCAAAGAGGGCGCGCAGCTTCACTGTTCCCGTCGTGGTGTCGATTTGGTTGTCGATGGTGAACAACTTACCCGATGCGATGGTTGCGCTCTGCGCCCGGTCCATTGCATCGACGGGCAGCGTATGCAGTTTCCGCATCCGCGCCTGCACTTGTTCCAGGCTGTCCTCCGATATCGTGAAGATCACGGTGGTGGGCTGCATCTGTGTAATGACTGCCAGAGTCGTGGCTCCGCCTGCCTGCACTACGTTTCCGGGGTCCACAAGGCGAAGACCAACCCGGCCGGCGATCGGCGCGGTAATGTGGCAATAGCTGAGCTGGACCTGGTCGTAATTCACGGCGCCTTGATCGTTCTTCACCGTGCCCTGCTCCGCAGACACAATCTTTTCCTGGTCATCAAGCAACTGCTTGGGGATTCCGTTTCCTGCCCACGCCGTGCGATAACGGTCCAAGTCCATCCGCGCCTGTGCCAGAACATTTGTGTCGTGTTCCAGCGCGCCCTCGGCCTGCATGAGTTGCGCCTGGTAGGATCGTGGATCGATGTCAATCAGCGCATCCCCTTTTTTGACGGATTGACCTTCGCTGTAATGCACTGCGGCCAGGACCCCGCTTGCCTGCGCGGTAATCGAGGTTGTGTAAACCGGAGTAACCGTGCCAATGGCGTCCAGGTAAACCCCAACCGAACCATTTGTGGCCGTGGCGGCTGTGACGGTTACTGAAGGTTTGACCGCAGCGAGTGTGCGCTTCGCAGCCGCAGCTTTGGCAGCGTTATTGTGGACAAGAAGAATGCCGATCACGGCTAGAACCAGCAACAGAATCGCGCTCGTCCACAGGAACCAGCGTCTGCGATACAGCGAGGCAGGCGGGGACAACTGGCGATCGGCGTAAATATGCGGAACCTCCGGCCTGCCTCCAATACCAGACATTCACTACTCCGAGTCCAAGCAAATTGCGCAACATGCTTTTCCCAGAATCGCCGAAAGCCGGGACAATTGTATGTTCTGTTTTGCTCATCTCCGAACGGCGCGGAGTTCCATCTCTGCCGTTCGCTGGATGCGTACAGCAGAGCGAGCCATTGCGGCCATCTTTTACCTGGCTGGCCATTGGATCGGCAGATGCCGCACTAGCCCGCGACGATCAAAGCGCAATGTGGCTCAGTACCTCGGATTCAATTGGCTCTTCGCACCTGGGCGAATTGTATTTGCGACGGTGTCCGGGAGCCGGTATGCCCTTCATTCGAATCGCTGCCGGGCTGGATCGCAGACTCATTCAAGAAGTCAAACGGTCACCAACGAACGCGGAACATCCATTGCAGCGATCGCGGGCCGCCGGGTTGATACAGCGACCCGCTTTGACCGTAACTCTGATTCAGCGAAAGCGTGGGCTGTCCAAAGAGCTTATCGCTTAATCCAGGGACGACGTACCCAAAGTCAGGACTATTCGAGGCGTTGAATACATCGCCTCGGAGTTGCAGATACAGACCGTCGTAAAGATGTATGTCGCGGCGCAAGGAGAGGCTGAGCTGTTGTGCGCCGAAGCCCCGAGCAAGATTTCTGGGAGAGTTGCCCTGCCCGTTGCCCGCCGGCAGTTGAAACGCGCCGTTCGCAACATCCGGGCCGCCATTCAGCATTCGGCCCCCGGGAAGCGATTTGTCAAACAGGTCTAGCGGGTGGCCGGGAATGAGATCCGCGCCGGTATAGAAATGTTGTCCCGTTACAGGATCGTGGAAGATGTTTCCCAATACAGTGACCGGATAGGCACTGCGCAGGAAGAAGCGGCCGTCGAGACCCCATCCTGACAGGGCGTTGTGAACCAGCCCGCTGGCGCCGACTTGCGGCATGGTCCAAGAAACGGCGGCCTGCAGGTTTTGGCGGATGTCCGTGTCGGCGTTGCCTCGTGCAGGCGCAGCCCACGGATTGGGGCTTCCGAAATCGAGAGCATGAGCCCACGCGTACGATGTCATCCATGCCAGTCGAGAACAGTATTGGCCGCGATAGGCAAGCTGGAGAGAATCGAACCCCGAGGTGAGGCCCGTGCGAAAGGAGACCACTTCCCGCATCGGTGTAGCCACGCTTGAGACCTGGCTCCGCATGGGAAGAAGCAGGCCACGCCCGGAAGCACCGACATAGGAGACAACGAAGGACTGGCGCTCGCCAGCAGCGCGTTCGACGGAAACGTTCCACTGCAGAGAATACGGATCGCGAAACGCTTTCGGGAAGACATATCCCAGAGTGGCGGGACCGGGAGCCTCTGGGGAGGAAGGTCCGGCCGCAGTGGTTGGGATGGTGGCCCCGGTCAGCACCGATGTGCTTGTGAATCCAAGTCCCGTAAATGCCGGTGCGGCTGCGCGGTTGGGAGAATCGAAGAGAACCCCAAGGCCGCCCCGCAGAATCAGCTCGCGCCCGGTGGTTTGCACAGGTTGCCAGGCTGCGCCGATCCGCGGGCCTGCGCCCTGCCAATCTGTTTTCCAAAGCGGTGTTCCGCGCGGACTCACCGACAACGTCTCCGGACTGTCCACATTGCCATTCACCCGGAAGGCGTCGCGCCCGTCGGAACTGGCAGGCGGCGGACTCACCTCCCAGCGCAAGCCTGCATTCAACCCAATGTTCCGCGCCACCTTCCATTGATCCTGAACAAACGCCGCGAAATCCTGAAAGACAGGATGCGCCGGATCCTCTTTTCTTAATAGCAGAAAGTCCGCACTGTTGGTCAAAACAGAATTGGCGCTCAAGTAATCGGCTTCAGAGGTCCACGGAAGCGGAATCGTTGCGCCGTGCAGGTTGCGGGCATCCACACCGAACCTGAACAGGTGCGGCCCTTTCTGCAGCGAATATGTATCGCGAGCCTCGATCTGCCGGAGAGCATTCGCTCCACCATCGGTCCACGCGGAAGTCTCTCCGATCCCCGCAATCCGCATGTAGAGATCCGCGCGCGTTTCGCCTGAGGCGCCCGGAGAGCCAAGCGCAGCGGGCAGATCCGGCTGAACGAAGCCGACCGGTGGACCGTATGGGTATGAGAATATTCTTTGGATGGAAGAGACTGAACTCGAACTGGCCCGTGCCCAACCGAACCGGAACTCATTGCCCGCCTGAGATGACATTTGCCCATCCAGTCCCAGCGTGATGCTTTGGTTGGATAGCTTTGCATTGGTGGTCGTTTGCAAATACGTTGATTCGCTGCCGCTCGGTGTATTTCCAAATCGCAGGAAGCCGGAAAGATGTGCGCCAAACGTGTGATCGATGCGGAAATCCATCGATTTCAGATAACTCGGAGGGCTGGGCTCGGACCCAATATCATTAACGAGTGCGGTGTCATTGGAATTCCCATACTGCGGGAATGCCCTGAACGCGGCTTGAACCGGGGCGGGCGCATTGAAGATTAGCTGGGCGTTGGGAAGATACTCCACCAGCGGAGCGGTTCGCTGCTGGACGTGCATTTCTTCGTACGATCCGAACAGTTGCGTTCGGCTCTGCGCTCGCTTTCGAGTCCAGAAGGTGAGCGGCATACCCAATGAGCCGCCCAAGTCCTGCTGATAGTAGTAGAGGCTGTTCTGATTCCCGTTATATCTGCCAAACCAGTCGACGGCGTCGAAGTAGCCATTGCGCAGATAGGCATACGCGGTGGCATGAATCTGGTCTGTTCCCTGGCGGGTCAGCAGGCTGAACTGTCCGCCGGGTGCGCTTCCATATTCTGCTGAAGCCGTGGACGCGACGACGCGAAACTCCTGCAAGGCATCGAGCGCAACCAGTCCGTGCGTAGTTCCAAGCGAAGTGACGCTGGCAAACTGGCCCGCCGCCGGCACCTTCAGATCCGCATCCAGAGGACCCGAACCGAAGTTCGCAGAGATGCCGTCAACCCAGTAGGCATTCGTGTCGGAAGGCTGCCCATTCACGCTGAATCCGCCGGATTTCGGCACTTGCGGGCTAACCGAAACGGAGCCCGGTGTCATCGCAATCAGATCCTGAAAGCTGCGCCCGTTGAGAGGCAGATTGTTCACCAGGTACGAATTGACGACAGTGGTCATCTGCGCATCCTCAGTGTTCAGGCTTTGACCGCTGGCATCTACATCCACCGTCTGCTCCACCGTGCTGACACGCAGCTTGATACGAAACTGGCGAGACTCACCAACGTTCAGACTCAAGCCCGCTAGGTGAACAGCTGCAAATCCATCGCGCTGTACTTGCATGCTGTAAAGCCCTGGAAGCACACCGGGGATGAGAAACTCGCCTGCAGCGTCGGTATCCGCCACATTTTCATTTCCAGTTTGAAGGTTAAGCAGCTTGATGGAGACGGACGGAATTCGCGCGCCCGACGCATCTTCCACGTCGCCGGATACATTGGCCGTACTCACCTGGGCACAGAGGGGCAGGGCCATGCACACAAGCACGGCGACGATGCAGGGGTGTTTGATCAGAAGCGAAGAGCATGACTTAAAAGGATTCACCGCGTATGCATCTCTCCCACTTCGCTCTGGCTCGCTGGACTTCTGCTTGCAAGGAGGTGTGCGAATGAGTTCATTCGGCTTGCCTCTACGAGAGGAAGTGCGGATTGCAGGTGAGCCAGCGAATTCCGGGCCTGCACTGGCGCCAGGTTGGCGGTGCTGCCCGCGAACAGTTCCACAACCTCCTCATTGACAGATTGCGCCCTCGCGCGGAGATCGGAAGCTGCACGAGCAAATGCCTCAGCATCGCCAATCCCATTGGCTTCTATGGACGGGGCTCCACCGATGCCTGTGGAAACAGAATTCAGTTGCACGAGCAACGCATCGAGTTCCCGCATTGCCGCGGCGGAATGCCGGTCTGCCATCTGTGCCCATTTTACCCGGATATCGGGAGCCAGCGAGGCGCGGCCTGCCTGCCTCAGTATGATTCCAAGACGATCGAGGGCGTAGGCGTGCTGTAAAGCGGCCTGCGCGTGCGACAGTGCGGAAGCGGCAAAGTCCTGTTCTGCCGTCTTCAAGGCAGATCCCTTCAGCCCGCGCGCAATCATCGCACTCCGTACCAGGCCCGCTGCCGGCGCATCGCCGCTGGCTCCCACAAGCTCCTGCACGTTCGTATTCCCGCGACGAACTGCGGATGCTGCTTCCGAGACAGACCGGATGCGGAAGTCGACGAGGCCGGCATTGGGTAGCGCTGCGACACTCTCTCGAATCGCAGCAAGCTGATAAGTATCGGAGAGCGTACCCGTCACGCGAATCCGGCCTCCCGCGGCTGGAGTCACCTCGATCGGCCGTCCGACATCGACATTGCGCTGGAACAGCTCAAAAAGCAGCGCGACTTCGAGATTTGCGCCTCCTACATTTCCCAGCAAATTCACATCGGGAACATTTCCGAGAGAGTGCTGGCTCTGCTTGCCTGGCTGCGTCATCTCCTGCGATCGCGGAAAAACAGAGTCCGGTACGTTGTTGTTCGGAACACGCAGCAACAAGGTTTGCACCAGTCGAACCTCGGAAACTCCCGCCGCGGTTCTGAAGCGCACTGTCTCAGCCTTGACCTTGTAGTTGCGGTCAAGCAGGAGTGTGCGCGACAGAATCCCTCTGCTTCCGTCTTCTCGCTGCGTCACTTCAATTGTGTTTACGCCACGGAAAACTTCCGCCGCCGCTCCCTGACCGGTGTCAAAGGCAGCGACGGAAACATCGTTCTTCCACACTCCGCTTTCTACAATTTGGCGTTCCTTCTCTCCAACCGAACCGTTGTTCTCAAGACGCTCGGAAGTCGAGCCGTCGGCAGATCTGGTCCAGGTGGCGAGTAGTTGTCGATGCGCGTCGTAGAACCGCCTGACTTCCTTGCGATCGCTGCTGCGCCACACATCAACCGAGCCAAGATACTCTCCAGTCGCCGGTTCCGTTGCTTCCTCAATGCGAAGTGTCTGGTGGAGTGTCTCGGTTGGCAATGGAACTTCAGCAGCGGCCTGCGAATGGGCAATCACCTCGCGCCAGACTGGATGAATGTACCGGTAAGCAGCCACTCCCAATGCAGCCGCCAGCAAGACTGAAGCGAAGGCTGCAATGCCCCAGTGAGCGATGCGGAACTTGCCCGGCCGCCAGAACTGCGACCACCATGACGCCTGCAGGTCATATGCAGGAGACGATTCGTCCACTGCCCCACTTGGCGCAAGCGCAGGATCTGTGTAGTCGGCTCCCGCATGGATACCGAGGCCGTCAAAGCGGATCTCAAACCGCAAGCTGCGATCGTCGCTGAGCAGAACCTGCTGCGACAGTCGATTCCGCGGCGTTGCGGCAGCCTCAGCATTCAGCGCGATGTGAGCAAGGCGATCTCCAAACTCATCGAAGACCTCGATAAAATGAACCGTGGAAGCAGCATCTACGCGCGAAGACAGAGAACTGTGCGCACTTTCAACGGCGTGAAACGCGACAACACGTCCGTCGACAGCGATTGCCAGTATCGCCGGACGCCGCTCGAATAGTTGCCTGCTGCGCCGGCGTACCACTCGCATCGTGGCGTCGAAGCTGACGTTTGCTTCTCTCTTCGCAGGTTGCTCGGCACCCAGTCCGTCCAGCGGACCGTCGCGGTCTTCCAATTGCAACGCGCGCTCTAGAACCGCTAGACAGCGCTGGCATCCTGCCAGATGAGCGAGATGGCGGCAGTCGACCGGAGAAGCATCCGGCACTCTGTAGGAGGCGATGAGTTCCGCTTCCGGAATACAAGACACGAGGTCGCTATCGAAAACGGTCTTGTGCAACTCCCCCAAAAACACATCGGTCGGAAGGGCCGTTCGTAATCGTTCCTTTTCTGGTGGGCTGCCGCGGCCGACAATCCGAATCCCATCTCTCGAAGACAAGTGCTTTCTCAGCTCGCCTCGAATATCTTTGAGCTTGTTGTAAATTGCGGCAATCGGCAATCGCGCCAGCAGGGCAACATCGCTCCGTCGATAGCCGAGGAAGAAGTGCAGGATGAAGTGGCTTGCGCTCTTTGACGAGTACTTTCTCGATATTACGTAGTCGCAGATACGAATCAGTTCGTTCTGAACATCCACGCTGTCTGAACCGCTGCCGGCAACAACCATGCCCACCTGGTCGTAATCCTCAATCTGAATGACGCGAAGCCTCTCGCGGGAAACCCTCGCTAGCCGGGAAATATACATGTTGCGGAGGCACGTGTAGAGATAGGCATCGAGATCCTTCACGCTGCTCAGATCAGGCTGGGTAACGGTGAGGTGCAGACAAAGATCCTGAACGATCTCTTCGGCGGCGGTATGATCGCCGCGCGTAAGAATCTGGCTCCACTCCGCAAGGCGCGTGAAGTAGCGGCTCAGAATCCGCTCTACCGGGTCTGCTGAGAAGGAGGAACGAACAGGTTTGAGGATAGACTTCATCTACTGCTGAAGAGCGCCATTCGGCAAGAATCTACCCTGAGGCAGGAAAGAATAGCTGTCTCGATCTTACCTTATGGGACTTGCCGGCAGAGATTGGGGCTTGGAGCCGGAAAGGCGCCTCGTGCGCGCTGAAAAAATGCCATTCCAGCATCCTCCAGGG
>Ga0302320_10004105_pt1 | contig 33195 bp, 30 predicted proteins | sample Bog_T0_3_FD_202130 | JGI IMG/M metagenome (GOLD analysis project Ga0302320, IMG submission 202130) | Peat permafrost microbial communities from Stordalen Mire near Abisko, Sweden - Bog_T0_3 | ecosystem: Environmental > Terrestrial > Soil > Wetlands > Peat | place: Sweden: Abisko, Stordalen Mire... | reverse complement strand
GCTGGGGGTGGTGCCGGTGATCAACGAGAACGACACCGTCTCCACGGTGGAACTGGAGACCCGGCTGGGCTTCCGCACCGCGCCGGTGTTCGGCGACAACGACAAGCTGTCCGCCCTGGTGGCCAGCGGGGCGGCGGCGGACACCCTGCTGATCCTGTCGGACGTGGCGGGGCTCTACACCGGCAACCCGCACAAGGACCCTTCGGCCCGGCTCATTCCGTCGGTGCGGGAGCTCACCGCCGAGATCGAAGGCTTCGCCGACGGCTTGGGCGCCCGCGGGCGGGGCGGCATGGCCTCGAAGCTGGCGGCGGTGCGTGTGGCCACCCAGGCGGGATGCCGGGTGCTCATCGCCGACGGCGCCTGCCCCGGCATCCTGGACCAGGTGCTGGCCGGGCGGGAGGTGGGCACGCTGTTCGAGCCGGGCCCGCGGCTCAAGGGCCGCAAGCGCTGGATCGCCCACGCCGGCCAGCTTTCCGGGCGGATCCGGGTCAACGCCGGCGCCCGGGAGGCGCTGCTGGCCGGGCGGGCCTCGCTGCTGGCCGCCGGAGTGGTGGCCCTGGAAGGGGACTTCGTCCGGGACGACGTGGTGGCCATCGCCGACGAGCAGGGCCATGATTTCGCCCGGGGGGTCGCCACCATGGGCCAGGCCGAGGCCGGCAACGATCCGGCGCGGGTCCTGGTGAGCCGCGACACCTTCGTACTTACGGAGCAACCATGAACCCGCGCGAACAGCAGATCCGGACTCGGGCGGTGGCGGCCCGGGGCGCCTCCCGGCGGCTGGCCGCCAGCTCCGCCCAGGCCCGGAACCAGGCCCTGGGGCGGGCCGCCGAGCTCCTCCTGGAGCAGGCGGAAGGCGTGCTCCAGGCCAACGCCGAGGACTGCGCCCGGGCCGCGGGCCTCTCCCCGGCCGCCGGCGCCCGGCTCAAGCTGGACCCGTTCAAGCTGCGGGAGATGGCGCGCGGCCTCACGGCGGTGGCGGCCCTGGCCGACCCGCTGGGCCGGGTGCGCCTGCGCCGGCTGCTGGACGACGGCCTGGAGCTCACCCAGGTGACCTGCCCGCTGGGGGTCCTGGGGGTGATCTTCGAGGCCAGGCCCGACGCGCTGATCCAGATCGGCGCGCTGGCCATCAAGTCGGGCAACGCGGCCCTGCTCAAGGGCGGGAGCGAGGCGGCCGGCACCAATGAGCTGCTGGCCGGCATCCTGCGCCAGGCCCTGGCCGCGGCCGGCCTGCCCGAGGACGCCATCCAGCTGCTGGGCGGCCGGGAGGATGTGGAGGCCCTGCTGGCCCTGGACGACCTGGTGGACCTGGTGATCCCCCGGGGTGGAAGCCGGCTGGTGCGGCACATCCAGGCCCACACCCGGATCCCGGTCCTGGGCCACGCCGAGGGCATCTGCCACATCTACCTGGACGCCGCCGCCGATCCGGCCAAGGCGGTGGCGGTGGTGCGCGACGCCAAGCTGCAGTACCCCGCCGCCTGCAACGCGGTGGAGACGCTGCTGGCCCACCGGGACGCCGGGGCCGTCCTGGCCCTGGTGGCCGATGATCTGCGCGCCGGGGGCGTGGAGCTGCGCGGCTGCCCGCGGACCCTGGCCCTCCTGCCCTGGATGGCGCCGGCTGTTGAAGCGGACTGGGACACGGAGTACGGCGAGCCCATCCTGTCCGTGCGGATCGTGGACAGCCTGGACGAGGCCATCGAGCACATCCACGCCCACGGCTCCGGCCACACCGAGGCCATCCTCACCGAGGACCCCGTCGCGGCGGCGCGGTTCCTGGCCGAAGTGGACGCCGCCGGAGTCTACCACAACGCCTCCACCCGCTTCGCCGACGGCTACCGCTACGGCTTCGGCGCCGAGGTGGGCATCAGCACCTCGCGCATCCACGCCCGGGGCCCGGTGGGCCTGGACGGGCTGCTATCCAGCCGCTACCTGCTGCGCGGCGACGGGCACCGGGTGGCCGACTACACCGGCGCCGACCCCAGGCCCTTCCTGCACCGGGATGTGCTCCCGGACGTGCCGTAGGAACGCCTTCTCGGCGAACCCGATGTAGCGCTCGGGGTTCCAGACGGCGTAGGTGGAGATGTGGATCTCCTGGCCCTCCCAGGGCAGCGCCACCAGCCGGCCGGAGCTGAGTTCCGCCTCCACCGCGATCCTGGGCAGGGGCGCGATGCCCAGCCCCACCTCGACGCAGCGCTTGATGGTCTCCACCCCCTGGAACTCCAGGAAGCTGCCCGGGTGGGCGCCGGCGGCGATGAGCTGGCGTTCGAACTGGTTGCGGTAGCTGCAGCCCAGGGCCTTGAGCAGCACCTCCTCGCCCATGATGTCCTGGGCGGACACGCCCGGGAACGCCGCGAGCCGGTGCCCGGGCGCGGCCACGATGAGGATCTGCTCGTCGCGCAGCTTCTCCACCGCCAGCACCTTGGAGGGGAACGGCTCCTCCAGCACGAAGGCCAGGTCGGCCGCGCCTTCCAGGACGTTGCGCTTGAAGTCGCGCACGTAGCCGGGCATGAACTGCACCCGGACGTGGGGGTACTTCGCCTTGAAGCTCTTGAGCAGCGGCGGCAGCAGGTAGGTGCAGATGGTCTCCGGCGCGGTGAAGCGGACGGTCCCGCTTTCGGCCTGGTCATGGACGGAAGCCTTGGCCTCCTGGGTCAGGGCCAGGATCCGCTCCGCGTAGATCAGGAAGCGCTGCCCGGGCCCGGTGAGCTCCAGCCGGTTGCCCACCCGGTTGAACAGCGGGGAGCCGAGGTCTTCCTCCAGGCTCTTCATCTGGGCGGTCACGCTGGACTGGGCGCAGCCGAGGGTGGCCGCTGCGTTGGTGAAGCTCAGGGTGCGGGCCGCGACGCTGAAGGTGGATAGGGTTCGGACGTCCATGGAAGAATTGTACCTCCCCGATCAGGGTTTCCGATTCCAGGCATCAGGAAAAAATGATTGTTTCCGATAGGATAAAAAACGATATTAAAGTCTATCCGCCTAATTGAACGCACCCCGATGTGGACCTGGTTAATCGTCATGGGGCGGTACTAATAATCATATATTAAGGAGGCCTGCATGCCCATGCAGTGGAGCCAGAACTATGCCGCCCTGAACGGGAGCCTGCTCCTGACCGGTCTGGTGGTCGCGATACCGATCTTTTTCCTGTTCTGGGCCCTGGCGGTCAAGCGCATGAAGGGGCACATCGCGGGGCTGCTCACCCTGCTCATCACCATCATCATCAGCATCACGGTCTACCGGATGCCGGTCGGCACGGCCCTTTCGGCCGCGGCGCTGGGCATGGTCAACGGCCTGTTCCCCATCGGCTGGATCATCCTCACCGCGGTGTTCCTGTTCAACCTCACCGTGGCCTCCGGCCAGTTCGAGGTGATCAAGAGCTCCATCTCCGCCCTGTCCCCGGACCGGCGCATCCAGGCTCTGCTCATCGCCTTCTGCTTCTCCGCCTTCATGGAGGGCGTCGCCGGCCAGGGCGCCCCGGTGGCTGTGGCCGCGGCCATGCTCATCGGGCTGGGCTTCCCGGCCCTGCCGGCCGCCGTCATCTGCCTGGTGGCCAATACGCCGCCGGTGCCGTTCGGCCCGGTGGGGGTGCCCACCATCATGATGTCCACCATGACCGGCTACCCGGCCGCGACCATGGCCCGGGCCATCGGCCTGGACATGGCGTTCATGGCCCTGATCATCCCCTTCTTCATGGTGGTGGTGATGGTCGGCTTCAAGCAGGCCAAGGAAGTGCTGCCCGCCGCCCTGGTGGCCGGCATCAGCTACGCCCTGGCCTCCATGGCGGTGTCCACCTGGCTGGGGCCGGAACTGCCCGCCATCACCGCCTCCGTGGTCTCCCTGGTCACCCTGGTGGTCTTCATCCGCTTCTGGCAGCCCAAGACCGTCTGGAGCTTCCCCGGGGACAGCGAGGCCGCGCGCAAGGCGTCCGGCCAGACCTACAGCGCCGGCCAGATCTTCAAGGCCTGGTCGCCCTTCCTCATCCTCATGCTGGTCATGGGCTTCTGGGGCACGCCCATCTTCAAGGACTGCGCCAACAAGACCCTCAAGTGGTTCGTGCTGTTCCCCCACTGGCCCTGGCTGGACGGGATCGTGCTGAGGACCGCGCCCATCGTCCCCAAGCCCACCGTCTACCCCGCCAGCTACCGCTGGGAGTGGTTCACCGCCGCCGGCACCGCCATGATGATCTCCTCCCTGATCTCCATGATCGTGGCCGGCATCAGCCCCGCCACCGGGATCAAGGTGTTCGCCAAGACCTTCAGGCAGCTCCAGTACACCCTCATCACCCTGGCCTCGGTGCTGGGCATCGGCTTCCTGGCCAACTACTCGGGCATGTCGTTCACCCTGGGCCTGGCGTTCGCCGCCTACACCGGCATGGCGTTCCCCATCTTCTCCCCGGTCATCGGCCTGGTGGGCGTGTTCCTCACCGGTTCGGTCACCTCGTCGGCGGCCCTGTTCGGCAAGCTGCAGCAGGTGACGGCCCAGAGCCTGGGGATGAATCCCATCCTCACCACCTCGGCCAGCCTGTTCGGCAGCGTCATGGGCAAGCTCATCTCGCCCCAGTCCATCGCCGTGGCCTGCGCCGCGGTGGGGCTGGCGGGCCGGGAGACCGACATTTTCCGCAAGACCTTGAAGTATTCCTTGATCCTCCTGGGAATCGTGGTCGTGGTGGTGCTGCTGCAGGCCTTCGTCATCCCCTGGATCCTTCCCGCCGCACCCGCGGTCGGATAGGCGTAAAATGAACCCATCCCCAACCTTGGAGGTACCAGCCATGACCAGCTATGCTCCGGGCATGCTCAAAGGCCTGATCGATTCCACGCCCGACACGGCGGTGCTGATCAACCTGGCCGAACACTACGCCGGGCGGCAGCTGCCCGCCACGGGCGTGGACAGCCAGGTGGTCTACGACTGCCCGCGCACCCAGCTCATGGTCCGCACCGCCGTCAAGGGCACGGCCATCGGCAACCACTACCACACGGTCGCCGACGAGATGGTGATCGTGGTGGGGGGCAAGGGTGAGATCCTGGTCAACGGCGAGTGGATCCCGGTCAAGACCGGCGATGTCCATGTCTGCCCGCGCGGGATCGTCCACGACACCCGGGCCCTGACCGAGAACCTGCAGTACCTGTCCATATTCACTCCGCACCTGCCTCCCGGCACCGACATCAACTGGCTCAAGTAGACCTGAAGGAGAACCTGCCATGACCGCACTGCTTCCCAATATCGACCCCGATGGACTGATGGAATTCTCCGTGGTCTACACCGACCGCGCCCTGAACCACATGTCCAAGAAGTTCCAGAAGGTGATGAACGAGATCAACCGCATCCTGAAGGTCGTCTACCACGCCCAGGCCGCGGTGCTGGTGCCCGGCAGCGGCACCTTCGGCATGGAAGCCGTGGCCCGCCAGTTCTGCACCGGCAAGAAGGCCCTGGTGATCCGCGACGGCTTCTTCAGCTACCGCTGGACCCAGATCTTCGACATGGGCAAGATCCCATCCTCCCATGTGGTGCTCAAGGCCCGCCGCACCGGCACCGACAAGCAGTCGCCCTGGGTGCCCACGCCCATCGCCGAGGTGGTGGCCGCCATCGCCGCCGAGAAGCCCGAGGTGGTGATCGCCCCGCACGTGGAGACCGCCGCCGGCATCATCCTGCCCGACGACTACCTCAAGGCGGTGGCGGCCGCGGCCCACGCGGCCGGCGCCCTGTTCGTGCTGGACTGCGTGGCGTCCGGCTGCATGTGGGTGGATATGGAAGCCATCGGCGTGGACGTCATCGTCACCGCCCCCCAGAAGGGCTGGAGCGGCTCCCCCTGCTGCGCCATGGTCATGCTCTCCGACAAGGCCCGGGGCGTGATGGAGACCACCACCAGCACCAGCTTCGCCGCCGACCTCAAGAAATGGTCGGCGATCATGGACGCCTTCCTCAAGGGCGGCCACGCCTACCACGCCACCATGCCCACCGATTCCCTGGCCCGGGTGTGCGCGGTCATGCAGGAGATGGAAGCCTACGGCTTCGAGAAGCTGCGCGCAGAACAGGCCGAGCTGGGCGCCAAGGTCCGCGCCCTGCTGGACAAGGCCGGCCTGCCCAGCGTGGCGGCCGAGGGCTTCAAGGCCCCGGGCGTGGTGGTGTGCTACACCACCGACCCGGAGATCCAGTCCGGCAAGAAGTTCGTCGCGGCGGGCCTGCAGATCGCCTCCGGCGTGCCGCTCCAGTGCGACGAGCCGGCCGATTTCATGACCTTCCGGCTCGGCCTGTTCGGGCTGGACAAGCTGCACAACGTCGACCGCACGGTGGGCTACCTTGCCGCCGCTCTCAAGCAGGTCGGCTTCTAGGCTGCTGCCGAAAACCCCAGGGACGGCCCGGATTTCCGGGCCGTTTCTTTGTCACATAGGGTCTTGACGTTCCCGGGAATCCTCGGATGCTGAATGCAAACCTTCCCCCAAGAGAGTTTCCATCAGCCTGAGGAGCTCAGCATGGCACAGCGAGTATTGGCAGTGGTCATGGCCGGCGGGATGGGCGAGCGCCTGCGGCCGCTCACGGAGATCCGGACCAAGCCGGCGGTGCCGTTCGGGGCCATCTACCGGATCATCGACTTCACCCTCAGCAACTGCATCAACTCCGACGTCCGCCAGATCCTGGTCCTGACCCAGTACAAGTCGCACTCCCTGAGCCGGCACCTCACCCAGGGCTTCAGCTTCCTGTCCCCGCGCCTGGACGAATTCATCGAGGAGGTGCCGGCCCAGATGCAGAGCGGCAACCACTGGTACAAGGGCACCGCCGACGCCATCCGGCAGAACCTGCATTTCATCGACAGCGTCTCCGCCGACCACGTGCTGATCCTGGCCGGCGACCACATCTACAAGATGGACTACCGGCTGCTGCACAAGTTCCACGACGAGCGCGAAGCCCGGCTCACCGTATCGGTCATCCGGGTCCCCGCGGCCGAAGCGGCCGGCCAGTTCGGGGTGCTGGAGGTGGACCACACCGGCAGGATCATCGGCTTCGAGGAGAAGCCCGAGCACCCCAAGTGCATCCCCGGCACCACCGACTGCCTGGCCTCCATGGGCATCTACATGTTCGAGAACCAGGCGCTGCACCACTGGCTGGACAACGACCTGCTGGACTTCGGCAAGGACGTGATCCCGGCCATGGTGGCGGCGGACGAGCCGGTCTACGCCTTCGATTTCTCCGCCCTGAACCAGATCGAGGACTACATCGTGGAGTCCACCAAGGAACAGCGGGTCAAGCGCCTGTGCCTGACCGAGGACGCCGGCTACTGGCGGGACGTGGGCACCCTGGACTCGTTCTGGCAGGCCAACCTCGACCTGGTCGCGGTCAAGCCCCCCTTCTCGCTCTACGGGGAGCGCTGGCCGATCTTCCGCGCCCCCACCTTCTTCCCCCCGGCCAAGTTCGTCCACGAGGAGGAGTTCCGCACCGGCATGGCGGTGCGCTCCATCGTCGCCGAGGGCGTGGTCATCTCCGGCGGCCTGGTCCGCAACAGCGTGGTGGGGGCCGGCACCTTCATCCAGAGCTACGCGCTGGTGGAATCCTCGGTGATCTTCGGCGGCGAGGTGCACCGCGAGCTGGTGCTGGAGACCTCCATCGGCCGGCACTGCAAGATCCGCAACGCCATCCTCGACCGGCATGTCACCCTGCGCGAGGGGACCGTCATCGGCTATGACCGCGGGGAGGACGAGCGCCGCGGCCTCAAGACCGCGCCCATCTCCGGCACGGACGGCTATGTGGTGGCGGTGGCGCGGGACACGGTCATCTAGACGGGGTGTGGGGGGACGGAGAGGGAGCGCAGCGGCCGCGCGGTCCCTCCACAGTCATGATCAGATTTCGGCATATGGATCGGAGAGAGGCGGCAGTTCGTCCCAGGTGTCCGGGCTGCGCGCATCGTCCAGCAGGGCCACCAGGACCCCGGTGAGGACCAGGCTGATGCCGTTCAGATACAGGATATCCCATAGAGGCATGGCAGGGAGTTCGGGCATCGTGACCTCCTCGGGATAAAGCTGGCTCGAGGGGTGTCATGCAAGATTAATGCCATTAACCCGGCAGCGGCACAGGCGCGGCAGGCCTGGATGGGGCGGAGCGGTTTTTTCCCCAAGCGGGCATGACCTGGATGGATCCTGCAACGGCTGTGGCAGAATGAAACACTACTCGGGCCCCAGGAATTCCCAGGCCGCGGCCCGGGGCCGGGTTCCCAGGCCGCCCGCGGGGATCGGCCTGACGGGGGGATTCTCCTCGTCCTGGGGGAGGAAACGCCCCAGGCCGCTGGGGGACGGATGGTAGGTGGGGACCATCTGCATGAAGCATTGCACGATCTTCCGCTCCCGCCCGGGCTCCGGGTGGTCCATGAGCGCCATGAGGACGCGCAGGCCCTGGGCCAGGCGCATGGGGTCCTGGGGGTCCTGGACCGCCTCGAGCACCTTGGGGTGCACCTGGGTCTGCCTTTCCTCCCCGGAGGCGAACAGCTCCTCGAACAGCTTCTCCCCGGGGCGCAGGCCGGTGAAGCGGATGTGCATGTCCTTCCCCGGGGTGAAGCCCGACAGCCGGACCATCTCCCGGGCCAGGTCGACGATCCGGACGGGATCGCCCATGTCCAGGGCGAACACCTTGCCGCCGGCGCCCAGCAGCCCGGCCTGCAGCACCAGCTGGGCGGCCTCGGGGATGGTCATGAAGTAGCGGACCATGTCCGGGTGGGTGACAGTGACCGGGCCGCCCCGGCGGATCTGGTCCAGGAAGACCGGGATCACGCTGCCCCGGCTGCCCAGCACATTGCCGAACCGCACGCTCACCAGCCGCGTGCCGGAGGCCGCCCGGGCCGCCCGGGCCACGATCAGCTCCGCGATGCGCTTGGAGACCCCGAGGACGCTGGCCGGATTCACCGCCTTGTCGGTGGAGATGTTCACGAAGGTGTGGCTGCCGCACTCCAGGGTCGCTTCCAGCACGTTGCGGGTCCCGAAGATGTTGTTGCCGATGGCCTCCTCCGGGTTCTCCTCCAGGAAGGGCACGTGCTTGTGCGCGGCGGTGTGCAGCACCACCTGGGGCCGCCAGGCCTGGAACACCTGCCTGACCCTCGCGCCGTTGCGGATATCGCACAGGGCGACGGTCACCTGCTGCCTGGGCAGCAGGCGCGCCAGTTCCTGCTGGGCCTGCCACAGGCTGTTCTCGCCCCGCCCCAGGAGCACCACCCGCTCAGGGCCGAGCCCGCACACCGTGCGGGCCAGTTCGCTGCCGATGGAGCCGCCGCCGCCGGTGATGAGCACCACCGCCCCCGCCACCGCCGCCTGGATGGCCACGGTGTCCAGGGTGATGGGCTCCCGCCGGAGCAGGTCCTCGATGGCGACGTCGCGCACCTCGGGTTTCCAGGGCTGGCCCGCCAGCAGATTGTGGATCCCCGGGACGGTCTTCACCTCGACCCCCTGGGCCCGGGCCAGGGCCGCCAGCTCCCTCAGCCTCGCCCCGGACGCCCCGGGCATGGCCAGGATCACCTGGGTGGCCTGCTGTTCGCCGATGTACACGGGCAGCAGGGCGGTGGGTCCCAGCACCGGGACCCCCTGGATCCTGAGGCCCTGCTTCTCCAGGGCGTCATCCACGAAGCCCAGCACGCGGCAGCCCAGGCCGGGGCGATCCTGCAGTTCCTGGCACAGGAGGATCCCGGCCTGGCCCGCGCCCACGATGAGGGTCCGCCTGACGTCGTCGCCGCTGCCCCGGGCGGCCCGGCGCCAGCGCAGGGCCCGGCAGCCCATGCGCAGGCCGAACCACAAGGGGGCCAGCAGCAGGCTCGCCCCCAGCACCACTTTCGCCGGCTCGCCGCCGGGCCAGCCCTTGCCGGGCAGAATGCAGACGGCCAGCACCCCTGCGGCCACCGCCAGGTTGCCCAGCGCCAGGGCCCAGGCGTCCCGGATGCCCACCGCCCGGTAGTGCTGGGAATAGAACTTGAAGGCGATATTGGCGGCCATGGCCAGGGTCGTGAAGGCGGCCAGGCCCGGCAGGCTCGGCAGCCCCTGGCGCAGGGCGGCGCAGGCGGCGACCATGGCCGCGCAGGCCAGGAGCGCGTCCAGGACCAGCTTGATCCCCCTCCGGACCATGGGGTCCCTCGGCAGCTTGCCGGTCAAGGTCCCGCCCGGCGCGGATGGAGCCCCTTTGCTTTCAGACATTGCAAGATCCTTTGAGGTCTCTAATCCCCGGCACCGGCCGCCCGGTCAGATCCTCACGGCCGTTTCGGGAAATCGAAAAATGAATTACACATCAATTCCCTACAAAAGTTAAAGCCAAACGGGCTGAATGGTATTGTTTTTTTTTGAAATGGCGATTTATAAAAACAAATTAAATATTAAGAACAGCAAACTTCCTGCGTTAACTTTGTTTTGACTATGGTTAGCCAGCACCGTTGGATCTTGGCGGTTCCTGACGCCCGTGCTGGGCACAAGCAACCGTAAGCGGAGCAAGCTCCGCAACGGTTGCTAAACCCGGTGGCCCGGTCCCACCAGCGCCCCCTGGGGACGGCCCCCTACTCGCCCAGCACCGCCTGGAAGGCCGCCGTGCTGAGGTAGCGGTCCCCGCTGTCCGGCAGGATCACCACGATGACCTCGCCCGCGCGCTCGGGGCGCCGGGCCACCTGGACCGCCGCCCAGGCCGCGGCGCCGGCGGAGATGCCCACGAACAGCCCCTCCTCCCGGGCCAGCCGGAGGGTGAAGGCCACGGCGGCGTCACTGGGGACGGCGAGCACCTCGTCCAGCAGGTCCCGCCTCAGCACCTCCGGGACGAACCCCGCTCCGAGCCCCTGGATGGGGTGGTGGGAGCCCTGCCGCCCCAGGGACAGGAAAGGGGCGGCCTCGGGCTCAATGGCCACCAGGCGCACCGAGGGCTTGCGCTCCTTGAGGAAGCCGCCCGCCCCGGTGATGGTGCCGCCGGTGCCCACCCCGGCCACCAGGACGTCCACGGTCCCGTCGGTGTCCCGCCAGATTTCCGGCCCGGTGGTGAGGCGGTGGATGGCCGGGTTGGCCGGGTTGGAGAACTGCTGGAGCAGCAGGTAGCGGGGGTCGGCGGCAGCCATGAGCTGCGCCCGCCGCACGGCGCCGGACATGCCCTGGTCGTGCGGGGTGAGGACCAGGTCCGCCCCCAGCAGCTTGAACACCTGGCGCCGCTCAAGGCTCATGGATTCGGGCATCACCAGCGTGAGCCGGTATCCGCGGGCCGCCGCCACCCAGGCCAGGGCGATGCCGGTGTTGCCGCTGGTGGGCTCGATGAGGACGGTGTCGGCCTTGATCTGCCCGGCCCGTTCCGCGGCCTCCACCATGGCCACGCCGATGCGGTCCTTGACGTTGCTGGCGGGGCTGAACATCTCCAGCTTGGCCAGGACCTTGGCCCCCGCCCCGTCCACCACCCGGTTCAGCCGCACCAGCGGCGTGTGGCCCACCAGTTCGGTGATGTCGGCGGCGATTCTCATCGTGTTCCCTTCAGATGCTGTAGTTGACGGTGGGCGCCGCTTCCTTGGCCAGCTGCCGCTCCAGCAGCGCGGCCAGGGAAATGCCCTGGTAGAGCGCGTTCAGGGCCCTGCTGCCCTCTTCCCACAGCCCCTGGAGGGCGCAGCCCTCCGGCTTCTTGCAGCAGCCCGACCCCGCGGGGCACTCGGCCAGGTTCAGCGGTCCTTCCAGCGCCTCCAGGATGGCCAGCACCGGAATCTCGGCCGGGGACCGGGACAGCGTGTAGCCGCCGCGGGCGCCGCGCACGCCCTGGACGATCCCCGCCTTGCGCAGCGGCACCATCAGCTGCTCCAGGTAGGTGCCCGGCAGGTTTTCCCGCTCCACGATGTCCTTGAGGAAGGTGGAGCCCTGTCCGTGCGCCCTGGCCAGGGCGAGCATGGCCCGCATTCCGTAGATGACCCTGGAAGAGAATTTCATTGGCGCGCTCCGGCCTGTGGCCCACCCACAGATGCATGACCATTTATTTTACTGTTTTCTGATCAAATGGGTGGGTATTTGCTTCCCTATAGATTGGATAAATATTACCACCAAGCCTATTGAAATTATGCCATGACGTGGCATATTTTCAAAATGATCGAACGACACCTCACCCCCCTGGTGGCCGAAGCCTTGGAAGATACCCCGGTGGTCCTGCTGTTGGGCTCCCGGCAAGTGGGAAAGAGCACCCTGGCCAAGGCGTTGCTGGGTTCCCGCGCCGAGGGCCGGTATACCACCCTGGATGATCCGGCCGTGCAGCGCGCCGCCGAAATGGACCCCGGGGGCTTCGTGTCCCAAGCGAAAGGGCTGACCGTGCTGGACGAGATCCAGTTGGCCCCCCACTTGTTCCGGGCGATCAAGCTCGACGTGGACCGTGATCGCCGGCCCGGCCGCTTCCTGTTGACCGGATCGGCCAACGTGATGGTGCTGCCGAAGCTTTCGGAATCCCTGGCCGGGCGCATGGAGCTGGTGACCCTCGAAGGCCTGTCCCAGGGCGAGATCCTGGGCCATTCAGGCAATCTGGTGGACCGCCTGTTCGACGCTGACGCCCCGGAGTCCCAGCATCTTGAATCGGACCGCGGGGCGCTGATCGCCGCCATTCTCGCCGGCGGCTTTCCGGAGGCCCGGGAGCGCGCGCCCGGGCGCAGGCGCAGCCAATGGTTCGACAGCTACATCCAGACCCTGCTCCAGCGCGATGTCCGGGACCTTTCCCAGATCGAGGGGATCGCCCAGTTGCCGCGCATCCTCGAACTGCTTTCGGTGCGGTCGTCAGGGCTGCTCAACCTGGCTGAACTCTCCCGCACCCTGGGCATCCCGCTCAACACCCTCAAGCGCTACCTGAACCTGCTGGAGGCCCTGTACATCCTGACCACCCTGCCCGCGTGGAGCAGCCATCTGGGAAAGCGACTGGTCAAGGCGCCCAAACTCATGCTCCGGGACACCGGGCTCATGGCGCACCTGCTGGGGGCCGAGCAGGGGCGGCTGCAGCATGATCCGGAACTGCTGGGCGGACTGCTGGAGACCTTCGTGGCGGGCGAGGTGCGCAAACTGCTCGGCTGGGCTCGGAACCGGGTGAAGCTGTTCCACTACCGGACCCTGCCCGGCCGGGAGGTGGATCTGCTGATGGAGCGGGCCGACGGGCTTGTGGTGGGGCTGGAGGTGAAGGCCAGCGCCAGCATCCAGCCCGGGGACTTCAGGGGGCTCAGGGATCTGGCCGAGACCCTCGGGCCGGCCTTCCACCTGGGGGTCGTGCTCTACACGGGCAGCGAGACCCTGCCCTTCGGCCCGAAGATGTGGGCCATGCCTGTCTCGGCGCTCTGGCAGTGAGGCTACCCCACCGGGGAGATGGTGGTGAGGTAGGGGATGCCGATGACCAGCAGGGCCGCGATGAAGATCAGCCCGAACACCAGGCCGAGCCCCCAGAAGGCCTTGCGGGAGAGGAAGCCGCTGGCGTAGAACACCGGGGCCGGGCCGGTGGCGTAGGGGGTGATGACGCCCATGATGCCCAGGGAGAAGCAGAGCAGCATGGCGAAGGCCTTCACCGGCATGCCGGGGACGGCCATGCCCGAGGCCAGCACCACCGGCAGCACGGCGGCGGTGTGGGCCGCCAGGCTGGCGAACATGTAGTGGACGAAGAAGAAGAAGGCCACCAGGATCGCCATCACCGCGATGGGGCTGATCCCCACCAGATGCGAGGCCACGAACTTGGCCACCCAGGTGACGAAGCCCACCTTGTTCAGGCCGTCGGCCAGGGCCACCAGGGTGGCGAACCAGACCAGCACGTTCCAGGCGCCCTTGTTGCCCAGGATGTCGTCCCACTCGACCACCTTGAACACGATCATGCCGGCGATCACCACCAGCACGACCCCGGTGGCGTCGATGAAGTTGGCGCCCACGATGGGAAGCCGGATGCCCTTGTTGGAGCCGACGATCCAGAGGAACACGGCGAGGATCACCAGGCAGGCCATTGTGATCTCCTGGATCGTCACGGCGCCCATCTTCTCCAGTTCCTGGGCGGCCCAGGTGGGGACGCCCTCGCTGGCCTTGATCTCCGGCGGATAGATCCAGTAGACCAGCAGCGGCAGCAGCAGCAGCAGGGGCACCGCCACCGGCAGGAAGCCCATGAACCACTGGGTCCAGGTGATGTCCAGCTTGGCGGTCTGGTGGACGATGGCCAGGGCGGCGGCGTTGGGGGCCAGGGAGGTGACGAACATGGAGCTGGTGACGCAGGTGGTGGCGAAGGCCACCCACATGATGTACGAGCCGATCCTGCGGGCGGTGGGGCCCGGGGAGGAGCCGTACAGGTCGGGGATGTTGCGGATCACCGGGAAGATGGTGCCGCCGCTGCGGGCGGTGTTGGAAGGGGTGCCGGGGGCCAGCACCAGGTCGGCCAGCATGATGGCATAACCCAGCCCCAGGGTCTTGCGCCCCAGGACCCGCACGAGCTGGAGCGCCACCCGGCGCCCCAGGCCGCTCTTGGCGTAGCCGATGGAGAACACGAAGGCGCCGAAGATCAGCCACACGGTGCGGTCGGAGAAGCCGGCCAGGGCCCAGTTGATGGATCTGGCGGGGTCCGGGTCCACGTAGCGCATGACGCCGCCGATGGCGATGCCGATCATGCCGATGGCCGCGGCCGGGATGGGTTCCAGGATGAGGGCCAGGATCACCGCTGCGAACAGGGCGAAGTAGTGCCAGGCCGCGGGGGTCAGCCCGCCGGGAACGGGGATGACCGTGATCAGCAGCCAGAGCAGGACCGGTCCTCCGACCTTCCACCACATGGGTTTCATGGATTGCCTCCGAAAACTGGGTATACCAGCAGTTTGCACCTTAAAGCCCGTGCTTGGCACCCCTTATTGGTAGAGTATTGATCCATCTTTTCGGGACGCCCATGGACACCCCCGCCTTCCAGGATTTCTACCCAGACAAGAGCGCCCACTGCTACGGCTGCGGCAGGCTGAACGAGCAGGGCCTGCGCATCCGCACCCGCTGGGAGGGGGAGGAATCGGTCACCCGGTTCCGGCCGCGCCCGGAGCACACCGCGCTTCCGGGCTTCGTCTACGGGGGGCTCATCGCCTCCCTGCTGGACTGCCACAGCACCGGCACGGCGGCGGCGGCCATGTACCGCCAGGAGGATCGGGTCATGGGCACCGAGCCGGGCTTCCGGTTCGTCACCGCCTCTCTGCAGGTGGACTACCTGCGCCCCACGCCCATGGGCTGCGAACTGGAGATCCGGGGACGGGTGCTGGAGATCTCCGGCCGGCGGATCACGGTGGAGACCACGGTGCTGGCGGAGGGCGTCGCCACCGCCCGGGGCCGGGTCGTGGCCGCCCAGATCACTTCATCGTGAAGCCGCGCCGGGCCAGGAACTCACGCATGTGCGGGCGGGACTTGGTGGCCAGGACCTTCAGCTCCTCGCTCCAGGAGCTGTCCTTGGTGCCGCCCGAGCGGGACCGGTAGTAGTCGCGCATCTGCGCGTCATAGGGCTCGATGCCGGCCAGGGCGCCGGGATCGCCATAGCCGTCTTCCTTGAGCACCACCGTCAGCGGCAGGCGCGGCTTGAGCTCCGGAGCCTGGTCGGGGTAGCCCAGGCACATGCCGAACACCGGGTAGACCGCCTGCGGCAGCTGCAGCAGGTCGGCCACGTCCTGGGGGTTGTTGCGCAGGCCGCCGATGTAGCAGATGCCCAGGCCCAGCGACTCGGCGGCCACCGCGCAGTTCTGGGCGGCCAGGGCCACGTCGGTGGTGGCGATGATGAAATGCTCGGTCATGCCGGGGTCGAAGGTCCCGCCCTGGCCCTCGCAGACCAGCTTCGCCCGGTGCAGGTCGGCGCAGAACACCAGGAACGCGCCGGCGGAGGCCACGTAGGGCTGGCCGCCGGCCAGCTCCGCCAGCCGTTCCCGCTTGCCGGCATCCCGGACCCGGATCACCGTGGTCGCCTGGATATTGCTGGAACTGGCCGCCGCCTGGCCGCAGCGGACGATCTCCTCGATCAGCGCGTCCGGCACCGGCTGGGGCTTGAACTTGCGAATGGAGCGGTGGGCCTGGAGCAGGGCGATGACTTCATTCATGGTTGGACCCTCGTGATGATTGAATTGTAACTGCCGGACCCAGGATTTGCTAAGATCCCGGACCGGGAGGACAATGCCGAGATGGAAACATTGCTCGCCGACCCTGACACCCGAGCGCTGTGGCGCTATTTCACGGAACTCTCCAGGATCCCCCGGGGATCCAAGGCGGAAGCGGCGGCGTCGGCCTGGGTGGCGGAGCAGGGGCGGGCCCTGGGCTGCCAGGTGGAACAGGATGCCATGGGCAACGTGCTGATCCGCAAGGCCGCCGCCCCGGGCCGGGAGACCCGCCCGGCGGTGGCGCTCCAGGCCCACGTGGACATGGTCTGCGAGCAGAACGAAGGCACCGGCCACGACTTCACCCGGGATCCCATCAAGCTGGTGCGGGACGGGGACCTGCTCCGGGCCTCGGGCACCACCCTCGGCGCCGACAACGGCATCGGCGTCAGCGCGGCCCTGGCGGTGCTGGCCTGCGGAAGCCTCAGGCACGGTCCGCTGGAGGTGCTGATCACCGTGGACGAGGAGACCGGGCTCACCGGCGCCGGCAACATCCGGCCCGGCTGGCTGCGGGCCAAGTACCTGCTCAACCTGGACAGCGAGGAAGAGGGCATGCTCACCATCGGCTGCGCCGGCGGGGTCGACAGCGTGGCCACCCGCCGGGTCACCTGGGTGGAGCCCGCGCCCGGCGGCCGGCCCTACCGGCTCAAGGTGTCCGGCCTCAAGGGCGGGCATTCCGGCATCGACATCAACGCCGGCCGCGGCAACGCCATCCGCGTCCTGGCCCAGGCCCTGGCCGGCCTGGCTCCGGACTTCGGCTTCGAGCTGGCCAGCCTGAAGGGGGGCAACAAGCGCAACGCCATTCCCCGCGAGGCCTCGGCGCAACTGGTCCTGGACCCGGCCCTGGAACCGGCGTTCCGGGCCGCGGTGGCCCGGGAGGAGGCCCACTGGCGGTCGGCCCTCGGCGCCTTCGATCCCCATCTCTCCATCGCTCTGGAACCGGGCCGGCCAGGCCCGGTCATGGCCCAGGGCGACGCCCAGGCCCTGGTCCGGCTGCTGCTCACGGCGCCCCACGGGGTCGAGGCCATGAGCCCGGCGATCCCCGGCCTGGTGCAGACCTCAGTGAACCTGGGCGTGGTGGACACCTCGGACGGGACGGCCACGGTGAGCCTGCTGACCCGCAGCTCCATCGACGCCTCCAAGCGCGCCCTGACCGGGCGCATCGCCGCCGCCTGCGCCGCCTCCGGCTTCGAGCACGTCCTCCACGGCGGCTACCCGGGCTGGAAACCCGAGCCGGAAGCGGCCCTGGTCCAGCTGGTGGACCAGGCGCACAGGGCGCTGTTCGCCAGGCCCATGACCATCCTGGCCATCCACGCGGGGCTGGAGTGCGGCCTGATCGGGGAGAAGTACCCCGCCATGGAGATGGTGTCGTTCGGCCCCAGCATGTGGGACGTCCACACCCCCGACGAGCACGTGAGCATCGCCTCGGTGGCCCAGTTCTGGAAGCTGCTGGGGGCGGTGCTGGAACAGATCTGACCATGGCCATGGGCGAGGTGACCCAGTCCCGGATCCTGCGCCTGTGGGCGCCGCTGGAGGCGGCCTGGCTGCTCATGGCGGTGGAGGCGCCGTTCCTGGCGGCTATCCTGGCGCGGATGCAGGACGCCACCTGCAACCTGGGCGCCTTCGGGGTGGCCGTGGGCTTCGCCTACATGTTCGAATCACCGGTGATCCTGGTCATGAGCGCGGTCACGGCGCTGGTGGAGAACCGGGACGCGCTGCGCAAGCTGAGGACCTTCACCTACGCCATGAACGGGACGGTCACCCTGGGCCTGGCCGTGTTCATCCTCCCGCCGGTGTTCTTCCTGGTGACGGAAACCCTCATGGGCCTGCCCCGGGAGATCACCCGCCTGGCCCACCCGGCCTGCGTCCTCCTGCTGCCCTGGCCTTCGGCCATCGGCTACCGGCGCTTCTACCAGGGCATCCTGGTGCGCAGCGGACTCACCCGGCGCGTCGCCTACGGCACGACCCTGCGGCTCTCGGTCATGGGCGGCACCGCCGTGCTGCTGGCCCTGGCGACCCGGTTGCCGGGCGCCCTGGTGGGCTCCGCCGCCCTGTCCGCGGGGGTGGTGACCGAGGCGGCGGCCAGCCGGTTCTGGGCCCGGGAGCCGGTGCGCCGGCTGCTGGCCACCGCGCCGACCCCGGACTACCTGCGGGCGCCCCTGGGCTACCGGGGCATCGCCCACTTCTACCTGCCCCTGGCCCTCACCTCCATCCTCGCCGTGGGCGTGAACCCCCTGGTGGCGTTCTTCCTGGGCCGCAGCCGGATGCCGCTGGAGTCCCTGGCGGTGATGCCGGTGGTGAACGGCCTGATCTTCGCCTTCAATACCGCCGGGCTGACCTTCCAGGAGGTGGCGATCCCCCTGTATGGCCTGGACCGGGCCAGCTTCCGCCCGCTCCGGCGCTTTGCCGTCTGGCTGGCCCTGGTCACCTCCGGCACCCTGGCCCTGATGGTGTTCACCCCACTGCTGGGGTTCTGGCTGGAGACCGTGGCCGGGCTCGCCCCCGACCTGGCCCGGTTCGCCTGGCTGCCGGTGGCGCTCATCATCCTGCTGCCGGCCATCACCGCCGTCACCTGCTTCCAGCGGGCGCTGCTGGTGGTGGCGCGCACCACCCGGCCCATCACCTGGGCCAGCGGGGTGGAGGTGGCGGGAATCGGCGCCACCCTGTTCGCCCTCACCCAGTTCGCCGGATGGGCGGGCGCCGTGGCCGCGGTGGCCGCCATGGTGGCCGGGCGGCTGGCGGCCATGGTCTACCTCCTGCCCAAGGCCGGCCGCGCGCTGAAGGCTACCGCAGGAACCGCTCCGGCTTGAAGCCGCTGACCCCAGGACCTGGATCGGCATGCGGTGGGATCAACTGGACGCCAACTCCAGGGCGCCGGCCGGGAACCCGGCGATGGCCGCCGGCCGGGGTTGGAGGCCGGGCCAGGGGGTCACGATCCGCGCCGCCAGGGCCGGGTCCGCCCTGAACCCGGGCCCGGCGGCGTCCATCCAGATGGCGCCGTCCACCTGCAGATCCGGGGGGAAGCCGCCGAGCGCGGCACAGCCGGCGAGGGTCAGGTTGCCGTGGACCGTGATCCCCGGGCCCAGCTCCCGCAGTGCCGGCAGCCCGGCCAGTTCCAGGTCCCCGAACAGCTCCATGGGGCCGGGCAGGACCTGGAGCCCGGGCAGGTCCAGCACCTGGAGCCTGCCCACCAGGGCCCAGCCGCGGCCCAGCTCCCCGAGCCAACGGTCGCCCTGGACCACCACGCCGCGGATGGAGAGCAGGTTGTCCGGCAGGCCCCGGGGCCCCGGGCGCAGGGTCCAGCGCTCGATCTCGTGGGCGTAGGTGAGGGGCGACCAGGCCTGGATGGTGTCGAAGGTGACCTCAGGCACCAGCTCGAACCCGGGGCGCAGCTTGTCCAGGGCGTGCCTGAGCGGCTCGACCCAGGGGAAGTTGGCCCCCTGGCAGCACAGCGGCAGACTGGCCGGGTGGATCCCGGCCTCCTCCAGGAGCTCCAGCCACGGCCCAGGCTCGGCGGGGCTGAGCTCGCCCGCCGCGAAGCGGCGCAGGATCGCCGCCGGGACCGAGAAACGGTCCAAGGGGCTCAGGCCTCCATCAGTTTCTTGCGGGTGTAGGGGATCAGGCCGCCGGCGTCGATGATGGCCTGGCGCGCGGGGGGCAGGGCCACGGTGGGGAAGGCCTTGCCGGTGGTCTGGTTGCGGACTTCGCCGGCGGCCAGTTCCAGCTCGTCCCCCTCGGCGGCCTCGATGGCGGGGCAGAGCACCAGCCGGGTGCCGACGTTGATGGCGTTCTGCAGGAAGATCCGGGCGATGCTCCTGGCCACCACCACCAGCTCGTGGCCCTTCATGGCGCTGGCGGCCTGCTCCCGGCTGGAGCCGCAGCCGAAGTTCTCGTCCGCCACCACCACGCTGCCGGGCGGGATGGACCCGGCCTTGAGCCGCGCGTTGAACTCGGCGCGGTCGTTGAAGCAGAACTGCGGGGTTTCGGTGGGCAGCACCGTGGCCATGAAGCGGCCCGGATAGATGTCGTCGGTGCTGATGTCCTTGCCGAGCTTGAGTACGACCTGGGCCATGTTATTTCCCTCCCTTGCGCGGATCGGTAATGACACCTGTCAGAGCGGAGGCGGCGGCCACCGCCGGGCTGCACAGGAACACCTCGGACTTGGGGTTGCCCATGCGGCCCTTGAAGTTGCGGTTGGTGGTGGCCAGGGCGGTCTCGCCATCGCCCAGGGCGCCCTGGTGGATGCCCAGGCAGGGGCCGCACCCGGAGTTCATGACCACGGCGCCGGCCTTCATCAGGGTCTGGATGTAGCCCGCGTCCATGGCCTCGGCGAAGATCCGGGTGGAGGCGGGGAACACCAGCATGCGGGTGCCCTCGGCCACCTTCTTGCCCTTCATGATCCTGGCCGCCGTGGCCAGGTCGTCCAGGCGGCCGTTGGTGCAGCTGCCGATGACGACCTGTTGAATGGCCCGGCCGGCCACCTTGCCGATGGCCTTGACGTTGTCCACCATGTGCGGGCAGGCGACCTGGGGCTCCAGCCTGGACGCGTCGATCTTCACTACCTTCTCGTATACGGCGTCGTCATCGGGCAGCACGCACTCGATCCTGCCGCGCACCCCGGCCTCTTCCTTCAGGAAGCGCACCGTCTCCTCGTCGCCGGGGACGATGCCGCAGGTGGCGCCGGCCTCGACGCTCATGTTGCAGATGGTCAGGCGGCCGCTGGTGGACATCTTGCGGATGGCTTTGCCGTGGAACTCCAGCACCCGGAAGTTGGCGCCCTGGGCCGACAGCTTGCCGATGAGGTTCAGGATCAGGTCCTTGGGCCCCACGTGCTTCTGGAACTCGCCGTCCACCACCACCTTGATGGTGGCGGGCACTTCGATGTTCAGGGCCACGCCCAGGGCCCACACCGAGGCCAGCTCGGTGGCGCCCACCCCGAAGGCGAAGGCGCCCAGGGCTCCGTGGCTGCAGGTGTGGCTGTCGGCCCCCACCACCACCGCGCCGGGCCGGACGTAGCCGTACTGGGGCAGGATCTGGTGGCAGATGCCGCCGCGGTCGCCGCGGATGTCGTGGAACTTCTTCACCCCCTGGGCGGCCACCCACTCCCGGATCAGCTTCTGGTTGGTGGCGGTCTTGGGCCCTTCGGCCGGCACCCGGTGATCGAAGATGATGGCCAGGCGTGAGGGATCCCAGGGCCTGGCCTCCCGGCCGGTGCCCTGGAAGATCTCGTTGAACTGGTTGATCACCAGCGCGGTGTTCTCGTGGGACATGGCCAGGTCGACCTTCGGCTCCACGATGTCCCCGGCCTTGACCGAGCGCAGCCCCGCCGCCCGGGCCAGGATCTTTTCTACTACCGTCATGCCCATGGGGCACCTCCGAGTTGGGTTGGCATCAGATCACACCCTTGGCCTTGAGCCCGGCCAGGTCGGCCGCGCCCATGCCGAGCCGGGCGTAGATTTCGGCATTGTGCTGGCCCAGGGTGGGCGGCGGCGCGGTCACGTCCCCCGAGCCTTTCTCGAACAGGGCGGTGAGCCCGAATACTTCCACCGGCCCCACCCCCGGCACCTCGGTGCGCTGGAGCACGCCCCGGTGGCCCACCTGGGGCTGGCGCAGCGCCTCGCCCAGGCTCAGGATGGCGCCGGAGGGCACATCGCTGCCGTTCAGCCGCTCCACCCAGTACGCGGTGGGCTGCGTGCGCAGCCGGACCTCAAGCAGCGGGGTGAGCTCCTGGCGGTTCCCCTTGCGGGTGTCCCGCTCCCGGAACCTGGGATCGGTCTTCAGCTCCAGCACTTCCAGGCAGTCGCACACCGCCTCCCACTGCTCCTGCTTGTTGGCGGCGATGTTGATGAAGCCGTCCTGGGTGCGGAAGGTGCCGCTGGGGGCGGCGGTGAAGTTGTCGTTGCCCATGAGCACGGGGGCCTCGCCGCCGATGAGCAGGTTGGCCGCCACCCAGCCCATGAGCGGCATGATGGAGTCCAGCAGGGCGATGTCGATGCACTGCCCTTCCCCGCTGCGCTCCCGGTGGAACAGGGCGGCCATGACCGCGAAGGCCGCGTTCAGCCCGCCCACCGTGTCGCACACCGGGAATCCGGCCCGCAGCGGGTTCAGGCGCTGGTCGCCGTTCAGCGCCATCTCGCCGGACAGGCCCTGGATGATCTGGTCGTACGCCGGCTTCAGGGCGTCCGGCCCGGTCTGGCCGAAGCCCGAGATGGCGCAGTAGACCAGGCGCGGGTTCAGGGCCGAGAGCACCGGGTAGCCCAGTCCCAGGCGGTCCATGACCCCGGGCCGGAAGTTCTCCACCAGGACGTCCGCGTCCTGGACCAGACGCTTGAAGATGGCCTTGCCTTCGGGGCTCTTGGTGTTGAGGGTCACCGACTTCTTGTTGGCGTTCTGGGCCAGGAAGCTGGTGCCCATCAGCTTCTTGTTGTACTCGGGGACGATGCCCAGCTTGCGCGCCAGGTCGCCGTCCTTGGGGTTCTCCACCTTGATCACCTCGGCCCCCATCAGGGCCAGGTGCAGGGTGGCGAAGGGGCCCGAGAGGACGTTGGTGAGGTCCAGGACCTTGATGCCTTCGAGCATTGGGATTTTGGCCATGGTCAGTACCCCACGGGCCCGGTGCGGTGGACCCGTCCGGGCATTTCGCGGTCGAACCAGGCCGCCACCTGCCGGGCTACGTCCACCAGGGCTCCGTTCCGGATGTCCATGCGCCGGCCGGCGCGCTGCAGCCCGTGCACCAGGTCCTCGGTGGCCACGTTGCCGGCGGCCACCTTGGTGAAGGGGCAGCCCCCCAGGCCGGCGAAGGAGGTCTCGAAGGTGCCCACCCCCACGCCAAGGGCGGCGTAGACGTTGGCCATGCCCATGCCGTAGGTGTCGTGGAAATGGGCGGTCCAGGTCACCGGGCCCAGGCCCTGGGCGGCCGTGAACAGCCGCTGGACCTGTTCCGGGTAGGCGTGCCCGGCGGTGTCGGCCAGGCTGATGTTCAGCAGGCCGACCTCCACGTAGGCCCAGACGATGTCCAGCACCCGCTGGTCCGGAACCCGGCCCTCGAAGCCGCAGCCGAAGGCGCTCTGCACGCTCACCTGGACCTTCCTGCCGGCGGCCTGGGCCACCAGGGCCGTGGCGATGATGCGCCGCTGGGCCTCCTCGCTGCCCATGCCGGTGTTCTTGCGGCTGTGGGTGTCCGAGGCGGAGACGCCCATGCAGACCAGCTCCACCCCGCAGGCCAGGGCCCGCTCCAGGCCCTTCTCGTTCAGCACCAGCCCGGACAGCGCCGCCCGGGGCCCCGGGGTGTCCGCCAGGCGCCGGAACAGCTCGTCGGTGTCGGCCATCTGCGGCACCTTTCCCGGATGGACGAAGGAGCCCACCTGGACCAGGTCCACCCCCGACGCCATGAGCGCGCGGATCCAGGCCTCCTTGACGTCCGTGGGCACCACCCGCGGCTCCACCTGGAGGCCGTCGCGGGGGCCCACTTCGTGGATGATGATCTCGGGCATCATAATTTCCTCGCGATGGCTTCGGCCATCTCCAGGGTGGTGGCGGATCCGCCCATGTCGTAGGTGCGCACCTCCCCTTCGGCAATGACCGCGGCGGTGGCGGCCTCCAGGCGGTTGCCCATCTCCTTCTCCCCCAGCCAGTCCAGCATCATTTTGGCAGCGAGAATGGTGGCGATGGGGTTCACTTTGTACTGGCCGGCGTACTTGGGCGCCGAGCCGTGGCTGGGCTCGAATACCGCCAGCTTCTCGCCGATGTTGCCCGAGCAGCCGAAGCCCAGGCCGCCCACCATCTGGGCGCTCAGGTCGCTGATGATGTCGCCGAACAGGTTGGTGGCCACCAGCACCCCGTAGTTCTTGGGGTTCTTCAGCAGCCACATGCAGATGGCGTCCACGTTGGCGTCGTCCATCTGGATGCCGGGGAAGTCCTTGGCCACCTTCTTGCCGATCTCCAGGAACATGCCCTCGGTGGCCCGCACCACGTTGGCCTTGTGCACCACGGTCACCTTGGGGTAGCCGAACTTCTTGGCATATTCGAAGGCGGCCCGGATGATCCGTTCGCACCCGTGCCGGCTGTTGATCTTGCAGGTGATGGCGTACTCGTCCCCGGCCAGGCCGGCGAAATGGCCGAAGGGCTTGCTGAGGCGGGTGAGGGTCTCCCGCAGTTCGTCGGGCACCGGGCTGAATTCCACCCCGGAGTAGAGCCCTTCGGTGTTCTCCCGGAAGATCACCAGGTCGATGCCCTCCTTGAAGTTGAGCGGGTTGCCCGGGTAGGCTTTGCAGGGCCGCAGGCAGGTGTAGAGGTCGAACATCTGGCGCATGCGCACGATGGGGCTGCGGTAGACCAGGCCTTTGCCGCGCAGGGCCGGGCTCAGCTCCTGCTCGGCGTCCCGGGCGGGCTTGGAGGTGATGGCCCCGAACAGCGAGGCGTCGCAGTGGCGCAGCAGCTCGACGGTGCGCTCGGGGAAGGCCTCGCCCTCCTGGCGCCAGAACTCCCAGCCGATGTCGCCGTGGGTGTACTCCGCCTTGAACTTGAGGGCGTCCAGACAGATGCGGGTCGCCTCCATCACCTCGATGCCCACGCCGTCACCGGGCAGCCACGCAATTTGATACTGGCTCATATCAACCTCGTCATGAAGAGAACGTCGATCCACCCTCGCGGCTGGTGCCCTAAAGCATAGGAACGATCTTGAGCTTCCCGCCGAAAACCGGGGCAGCTCATGGATGTCAAGCCTTGCCTACGGATCAAGTGTTTCGTATTCTTGCCCTTGCAACAAACGATATATTTTTTGGCGCTCATTCCGAAAAATCATGACCCCGAGGCCCTGGCGATGAACTACTTGAGACGGGTTCTCCCCTCCTTGACCGCCCTGCAGTTCTTCGACGCGGCGGTGCGGCACATGAGCTTCACCCGGGCGGCGGCCGACCTGAACGTCACCCAGAGCGCCGTGAGCCGGCAGATCCGGGACCTGGAGGACTTCCTGGGCCAGCCGCTGTTCCACCGGATCAAGCAGCGGCTGGTGCTGACCGAGGCCGGGGAGGCCTACGCCGCGGCGGTGCGCGACCTGCTCAACCAGGCCGAGGCCGCCACCGTGGAGGTGATGGCCTACAACGGCAAGGGCGGGGTGCTGACCGTGGCCCTGCTGCCCACCTTCGGTTCCCGCTGGCTGGTGCCCCGGCTCGGGGACTTCATCAGCCGGCACCCGGACATCCAGCTCAACCTGGTGGCCCAGGTGAAGCCGTTCGACTTCAAGGGCAGCGGCATCGACGCCGCCGTCCATTTCGGCAGCGACGTGTGGCCGGACGCGGTCTGCCACCGGCTCATGGGCGAAGTCATCATCCCGGTGTGCGCCCCGGCCCTGCTGGGCGGGCGCCCGGAGCTGGACCAGCCCGGGGACGTGACCCGGTTCCCGCTGCTGCAGCTCACCACCCGGCCCCAGGCCTGGGCGGACTGGCTGCGCGCCGTGGGGGTGGACAGCTTCGATGGGCCGCACGGCCCCCGCTTCGAGGAGTTCCACATGGTCATCCAGGCCGCCCTCGCCGGCCTGGGCATGGCGGTGCTGCCCGGGTTCCTGATCCAGGAGGAGCTGGCCAGCGGCAAGCTGGTGGTGGCGTGCCACCGGCCGGTGACCAGCGACCAGGCCTATTACCTGGTGCACCCCGAAGGCAAGGCGGATCTGTACAAGATATGTGTTTTCAGGGACTGGCTGATCGAGCAGTGTGGTGAAAAGACCAAGATCCTTTAGGGGCCGTTGCGAAATAACCTATGCATTTCAGGTTATTTTGCTACGGCCCCCAGGTCAACGCAGGCAGCCCCCGGGGCCGGCGCGACCTTCAGCTTCTCGCTGCCTGCGCCGTTACCGGAAGGGGCGTGACGAGTCAACGAGACGCCACCCCTGCATGGTCTTCCAGATAGGCCGACAGGGGACGGACGGCAGACTCGAATGGACGGTGAATACCGTTCACTCAAGAGGAACCTGTCCCGTTCCGCAGCCTGAACCACCACCTGGATAGCCCCTTGGCGCCCAGGATCAGGGCCAGCCCCACCACCGTCTGGAAAACCGGAACCGCGAACAGGGGCGCATAGCCGGCGGCGAAGATCTGCAGAAGGGTCTCGGGAGCCGGATGCCAGGCGTGCCACAAAGCAGCAGGACCAGCCCCAGGATGGAACTCCCGATCCTCCGGGTGTCCCATGGGTCCCCCTCCGCCGCCCCGCCAGGAGCTTCCAGCCCGGCCGCCAGGAGCCCCGCCACTCGCCTGGCAAGTTTCAATGCGGCCAGGAGGACCAGGACCATCCCCAGCATCCCGCCCAGGCAGAGCCAGGGCAGCAGCGGCCAACCGTCGGGACCGGGGTTCGGATCGTGGAACTGCATCCAGGTGGAGGCATAGGGGAACACCCTGCCCAACCCCAGGGCGAACCCCCAAAAGGCGGACAGGCGAAGGATGGTTTCAGCGAGACAACTCAAAGACACGACACCCCCAGTGGAATGGTCAGGAGCAAATTATTAATATTAAATATAGGGCGTCTACTCGGCCTTCGCCAGGCCCGCCTCCCGGGCGCGCCGGGCCTCGCCAAGTCAGCGGACGCTACCTGTTCCGAGGCGCGCCGCAGGTTTCAGGAACAGGTTGAAGATTTTCTGCCCAACCCAGGTTGGCCTTGACATTTATTTTTTTGTGCCGACAATTAGATAATGGACGTCGAGTATGACCCCGCAAAAAATGCAAGGAACATCAAGGATAGAAAGCTGTCTTTCGACCGGGCTCGTGATCTGGATTGGAACTCCACCCATATCCGCCTCGACGACCGTCATGATTACGGTGAACAGCGATGGATAGCACTCGGACTCTTGGATGGACGCCTGCATGTCCTTGTATTCACCGAAACGATGACAGGCATTCGAGTGATCAGCTTTCGCAAGGCGAACGCCAGGGAAAGGAATGCATATGACCAAGCCCAAGCCACTGATTGATGAAGAAGGTGAAGTCAGAGAACTTACCCTGGAGGACATGAAACAATTCAAGCCCATCCATGAGGCCGACTTACCTGCTTCTTTGATGAAAAAATTAGGAGTGCGCGGGCCGCAGAAGGCTCCCACCAAGGTGCGTGTCAGCCTTAGGCTATCTCGTGAAGTGGTGGAATACTTTCGGGCCACAGGGGACGGATGGCAGACTCGAATGGACGGTGAATTGTTGGAAATGGTGCACAAGCACAAAGTGAGTTAATGGTAATACCGTTCACTCAATAGGGCGACTACTCGGCCTTCGCCAGGCCCGCCTCCCGGGCGCGCCGGGCCTCGTAGGCCTTCAGATGGGCGTAGGCGATGCGCAGCACGGGCTGGGCTCCGGGCTGGGGATCGCCCCGGCGCAGCAGGTCGCCGATGACGTGGTCGGCCTCGATGGGGGCGTTGCGCTCCAGGTCGCGCAGCATCGAAGCGGCCAGCGCCACCCCGGGCGTCGTCAGCATGGCGCGGATCCTCTGGAGGCAGGCCTCCCCTGGCGGATAGCCCTGGCCCGCGGCGATGCCCGCGCATTCGGCCATGACCGTCAGGGCGAGGCCGGTGGATCCGGAGGTCACGATGTCGTCCACGGTGGCGCGCAGGAGGCAGTTGATGGCGGCCAGGGAGGCGATGAAGACCCACTTCTCCCATAACTCCTGGAGGATCCCCTCGCTCAGGCGGGCATCGAACCCGGCGCCCGAAAGCGCCGTGGCGAGGGCCTCGACCCGGGCCGAGCGGGAACCGTCCCGATCGCCGAAGACCAGGCCGTGCATCTTGTTGCAATGCTGAATGCGGCCCTCCGGGTCCAGTGCGGACGAGATCAGGACCAGGCCGCCCAGCACCCGCCCGGCGCCGAACTGCTGGTCGAGCCGGTCGAAGTGGCGCATGCCGTTGAGCACTGGCAGGATGACCGTATCCGGGCCCACCGCCGGGGCGAACCCCGCAATGGCGCCTTCCAGGTCGTAGGCCTTGCAGCTGAGCAGCACCAGGTCGAACCGCTTGCGCAGGGTGTCAGCGGTGACGGTGGGCGGCGCCGGCAGGCTGACGTCACCGAAACCGCTGCGGATCACCAGGCCGGTTTCAGCCAAGCGCCGGCTCCGCTCCGGGCGGACCAGGAACGTGACATCCCGGCCGGCCTCCAGCAGCCGTCCCCCGAAGTACCCGCCGATCGCGCCTGCGCCTACCACCAGAATCCGCATGGGCCCATCTCCTGGGTCCATCCTAACAACTGTCTTTAGTCTTCAGGCCCCCACCTGCACCGGATTCACCTGGTCGATGGCGCCCTTGATGCTCTGCCGCAGCAGGTCCACGCCCAGGTCCAGGTCCTCGGTGGTGAGGTTCAGGGCGGGGCGGAAGCGCAGGCCGCGGTGGCCGGTGGAGAGGATGATCATGCCCAGTTCGTGGGCCCTGGAGACGGCGGCGGTGCGCATTTCCGGGGAGGCCAGGTCCAGGGCGCAGAACAGGCCCAGGCCCCTGGGATTGCTGGTGAAGCCGGGGAAGTCCCGGTGGATCTCCTGGAGCCCCTTCAGCAGCCGCTGCCCCTGCCGGGCGCAGTGCTCCACCAGGCGCTCCTCCTGCATCACCTCGATGATCCGGGTGCCGCGCACCATGTCCACCAAATTCCCGCCCCAGGTGCTGTTGATGCGGCTGGGCACTTTGAACACGTGGTCCACCTCGTCCAGCCGGGTCCCGGCGGCGATGCCGCAGCACTGGGTCTTCTTGCCGAAGACCAGGATGTCCGGCTGCACGTCGAAGTACTGGTGGGCCCACCAGCGTCCGGTGGCGCCGAAGCCGGTCTGCACCTCGTCGAAGATGAGCAGGAAGTCGTGCTCGTCGGCCAAGCTCCGCAGTTTCCGGAAGAACTCGGGCCGGAAATGGTTGTCGCCGCCCTCCCCCTGGATCGGTTCGATGATGAGGCAGGCGATGTCGTCCGGATTCTCCCGGACGGCCGCGAGGATCTGGTTCACGGCCTCCTGCTCGGCCGCCTGCACCTGGGCCAGGTTCTCGCCCTCCAGGGGGAAGCTGACCTTGGGGTTGACGATCCGCGGCCAGTCGAACTTGGGGAAATACATGTGCTTGCGCGGATCGGCGGTGTTGGTGAGGCTCAGCGTGTAGCCGCTGCGGCCATGGAAGGCTTCGCGGAAATGGATAACCTTGGAGCCCTTCTCGCCCCTGCCCCGCTGCAGGTTCTTGCGCACCTTCCAGTCGAAGGCGGCCTTCAGGGCGTTCTCCACGGCCAGGGAGCCGCCGTCGATCCAGAACAGGTACGGCAGGCCGGCCGGGGCGGCGACGGTCGCGAAGGTCTGCACCCACTCGGCCATGGCGGTGGTGTAGATGTCGCTGTTGGCCGGCTTGTTGACCGCGATGGCGCCCAGCCGGCGCTGGAACTCGGGTTCCCGCAGCCGGGGGTGGTTGTGGCCCAGGGGGGTGGTGGCGAAGAAGGTGTAGAAGTCCAGGTACTGCCTGCCGTTCCTGGCATCCACGATCCAGGAGCCCCGGGACTTGTCCAGGTCCATGACCAGGTGGAACCCGTCCACCAGCATGTGCGCCTGGAGCACGTCGAACACGTCGGCTGGCTGGACCTGGATCCCGTGGGTGAGCGCCTTGGGTTCACATTTCATGGTGCGCCTCCCTTGCGTAGGACTGGAACCTGTTCCCGGATACTTCAAGTTTGGCTGCTTCACTCGTCGGAAAACACTTGAAAACAGACGAAACATAGCCTATGATTCGGCGTATTCACGCCATGGATTGAACATGATGACGAAAACCGCCCTGGATGCCACCGATCAGAAGCTGCTCAGCCTGCTGCGCGAGAATGCCCGCACCTCCACGGCGGAGCTGGCCCGCGGCCTGGGCCTGTCCCGGACCACGGTGCAGAGCCGGATCGAGCGGCTGGAGCGCGGCGGGGTGGTGGCGGGCTACACGGTGAAGCTGGCGGACGAGGTGGAGGCCGGCCTGGTGCGGACCTACGTGCTGATCACCCTGGCCCCCAGGCAGACCCTGGTGATCCAGGCGGCCCTGCGCGGGATCCCGGCCGTGCGGACCCTGCACTCGGTGAGCGGTCCCTTCGACCTGCTGGCCATCCTGGCGGCGGGCTCCATCGGCGAACTGGACGCGGTGATCGACCGCATCGGGCAGATGGACGGGGTGGAGCGCACCATGTCGGCCATCGTTCTCTCCACCCGGTTCGAGCGCTGATAACCTCATTGTTGGGAGCCATCGATGGACAAGGAAGTGTTCGTGACCCGCCTGGAGGCGGTGAAGAAGAGGAAGATCCTGATGATCCGGGTGGCCCTGTCGATCCTGTTCGTCACCCTGATCACCTCGGTGTGGGTCGGCAAGGCGCACCCCCACGACTCGGTCCACACCACCTTCAAGACCTTCAGCCTGCTCGGCTACGGGATAGTGGTGTACGCCTGCGTGGCCGCGGTCCAGCGCCTGACCCGGCGCCTCGGCCTGCACTGCCCCCACTGCGGCCGCAGCCTCTCCGGGCCCCTGAGCCACCGCGTGGTGGCCTCGGGCAACTGCAGCCACTGCGGCAGCGCGATCTTCTAGCTCAAGCCAGGCCCATGACCGCGCCCGAGGAGCCCTGTGAACTGAGCCTTTCGGTGCGGTCCTTCGTGGCGCCCCTGGAGCGCAGCGGCAGCCTGGATGCGCGCCTGGCCTCCCTGGCCGACGAGGATCCCCAGTCCCTGGGCGCGCGCACCCACGCCCGGATCCAGAAGCGCCTGCTCCGGGAGGATCCCCGCAACCAGAGCGAAGTGCCGGTGCGGGCGGTCCTGGAGCGTCCCGGCTTCCGCTGCCTGGTGCGGGGGCGGATCGACCTGCTGCTGGCCGAGGACACGGTGGAGGAGATCAAGACCGGCTTCCGTCCGGCCGCCATCCTCCAGGACCTGCGGGCAGACCCGGAACACCCCTTCGCCCTCCAGGCCATGATGTACGCCTGGATGCGCTGGCGGGAAACCGGCGCCAGCGGGGCCTGCCGGCTCCGGGTGGTCTCCCTGCTGGACGAGAGCGAAGCCGTCCTGGAGCTCCCCTTCGCCCCGGACCGGTTCGGGGCCTGGGTGGAGACCCGGCTGCGGGGCCACCACGAGGCCTTCCTCCTGGCCCGGGCCCGGGCCGCGGAGCGCAGGGAGCTGGGCGCCAGGCTCGCCTTCCCCTTCGCCGAGCCCCGCCCGGGCCAGACCGAGCTGGTGGCCCGGGTGCGCCATGCCCTGGAACAGCGCCAGCGCCTGCTGCTCCAGGCGCCCACCGGCCTGGGCAAGACCGCGGCCATCCTGTTCCCGGCCCTGGCCCGGGCCCTGGACCAGGACCTCCAGGTGTTCTACGGCACCCCCCGCAACAGCCAGCACCAGGTGGCGGAGGACTGCGTGCGCCGGATCCGGGCCCAGGGCCACCCGGTGCGCTCGGTGACCATCCGGGCCAAGGAGAAGGTCTGCCCCCAGCCCGAGGTGGACTGCCGCCCCGAGGTCTGTCCCCGGGCGAACCTCTACTACGACCGGCTGCGGGCCTCGGGAGCCCTGGAGACCCTGGCCGCCCTGGGCTGCGCCGACGCCGCCGCGGTGGCCGCGGAAGCCGACCGGCACCTGCTCTGCCCGTTTGAGCTGGCCCTGGACGCGGCCCCGGGCGCGGACGTGGTGATCGGCGACTACAACTACGCGTTCTCCCCCAACGCCACCCTGGGCCGGCTGTTCGGGGCCCCGGAGGACAGCGCGCGCCGGATCGTGCTGGTGGACGAGGCGCACAACCTGCCGGCCCGGGCGTCGGAGTGGTTCTCCCCGGCCCTGGAGCTGGCCTGGCTGGAGCAGCTCAGGCAGCGCCGCCAGGTCCCGCCCGACCCCGCCCTGCGCCGGCGCTTCACCGCCCAGGTCAAGCGCTGCGCGGAGCTGCTGCGCGGCCAGGAGGGCGGCCACCGGGTGCTGCAGCCCGACCCGCAGCCCTTCTTCGGCGAGGAGCACCGGATCGGCAAGCTGCTGGCCTGGGCCGCGGGCAATGGCCGGGAGCTGGGCCCGTCCCACCCGCTCACCGAGCTGTACCAGGCGTGGGCCGGGTTCTGCGCGGTGCTGCGGATTCTGGACGACGCGCACGTGGTGACCTGGATCCCTCCGGGCCGGCTGCAGATCACCTGCGCCGACGCGGCATCCCACCTCCAGACGCGCATGGCCGCCCTGGCCGGCGCCGTGCTGTTCTCCGGCACCCTCAAGCCGTTCCAGTACCACCAGCGGCTGGCCGGGCTCGGGGACCAGCCCCTGGCCGCCGCCGAGGTGCCGTCCCCCTTCCCTCCCGGCAATCGCAAGGTGCTGGTGGTGCCCCAGATCTCCACCCTCTACCGGTCCCGGGAGCGGGAGGCGCCGCGCATCGCCCATTTCCTGCAGCGGGTGCTGCCCCTGCGCCTGGGCAACTATTTCGTCTTCTTCCCCAGCTTCGAGCTGCTGGACCAGACCCTGGCGCAGCTCCAGCTTCCCGGCTTCCAGGTGCTGGTCCAGCCCCGCCGGGCGGCCGCCGCCCAGTTGCAGGAGATCCTGGAGCGGCTGCGCGGGGAAAACGGCATCGTCGTGCTGGCGGTGCAGGGCGGCTCCCTTTCCGAAGGCATCGACTGCCCGGGGGAGGCCCTCATCGGCTGCGTGGTGGTGGGCCCCGCCCTGCCCCCGTACGACCTGGAACGGGACCAGGTGCGCCAGTACTTCCAGCGCAAGTTCGGCTGCGGCGAGGCCTACGCCTATACCTATCCGGCCGCGGCCAGGGCCTTCCAGGCCGCCGGCCGGGTCATCCGCACCCCGGCGGACAAGGGACTACTGGTGTTCCTGGACCGGCGCTTCCTGGGCCCGGACTACGCCCCGTGCTTCCCCGAAGGGTGGTTCCGGGATTCGCCCCGGGAGCTGGTTTCGGACGGCATCCTCGCGGACGTGCAGGCCTTCTGGTCATTCTAGCAGCCGTTAGGTCGCTGGCGACCTTACGGCTGCTTCTGCAGTTTGGACTTTTCGTCCGGTCCAATCATTCCCTGCCGGTGGCTCCGGAATCGTTCGTTCCGGTGCCCCGGGCTCGCGCCGACCCATTTCGGGTCCCCCGGCCAAGCGCCGACCCACACTTTCGCTTCGAACTTTCCGTCCTCGCAAGCTGCGGGCGG
>Ga0302320_10004103_pt1 | contig 33205 bp, 33 predicted proteins | sample Bog_T0_3_FD_202130 | JGI IMG/M metagenome (GOLD analysis project Ga0302320, IMG submission 202130) | Peat permafrost microbial communities from Stordalen Mire near Abisko, Sweden - Bog_T0_3 | ecosystem: Environmental > Terrestrial > Soil > Wetlands > Peat | place: Sweden: Abisko, Stordalen Mire... | reverse complement strand
AGCATCGCGCCGGCGATCAGGCGATCGCGCGTGTCGGGATCGAAATCCTCGGCGCGCTCGCGTAGCCGGTCGGCGTGCAGCGCGCCGCCCTCGACCATGGTAATGAGATAGGCCGCCGCGCGGGCGCGCTCGGTTTCCGGCAATTCGACCGTCTTCGTTGCGCCCAATGCGCGCGCGACGCGGTCCGCCGCTTCGAATGCGTCGGGCTCGCCGCCTCGCGCGAAATAGCCCCCCAGCCGCGCGATCCGCAGTCCCGCGAGGCCACTGTCCAGACTGGCGAACGTCGGCTCGAACGGCCGCGCGGCCTGCCCCGGATCATGCGCATCCGGCCCCTGCATCGCGTCGTAACTCGCCGCGAGATCGGCGACGCTCCGCGCGAAGGGCCCAAGGTGATCGAAGCTGGCGACGAAGGGGAAGCTGCGCCCGCGCGACAGCCGCCCATATGTCGGCTTCAGCCCGAAGATGCCGCAGAGAGAGGACGGCACGCGGATCGAGCCGTTGGTGTCCGAGCCGAGCGCGATCTGCGTCAGCCCGCCCGCCACCGCCGCGCCCGAGCCGCCCGACGAGCCGCCGGTCATATGTTTGAGGTCGTGCGGATTGCGCGAGGGGCCGTCATGCGCGTTCTCGCCGGTGAAGTCATAGGCGTATTCGCCCATGTTGAGCGCGCCGACGAGAATCGCGCCCGCCGCCTCCAGCTTTTCAACCAAGGTCGCGTCGACCGCGGCGGGCGCGCGTGTCCGATTGATCTTCGAGCCCGCGCGCGTCGGCAGGCCCTTCACGTCGAACAGGTTCTTGACCGAGAACGGCGCGCCGGCGAGCGGGCCGAGCGCCTCGCCCTTCGCGCGCGCCGAATCCACCGCGTCGGCCTTGGCGAGCGCGCGCTCCGGCGTCACGTCGGTGAAAGCGCCGAGCTTCGGATTGAGCGCGTCGATGCGTTTCAGTGTCGCTGTCACGACCTCGCGCGCGCTCGTCTCGCCGTTCGCGATGGCGGCGGCGATAGCCAGCGCGGACCTCAGATGAATATCGCTCATGCCGTGTAGACCGGCGCCGCCTCGGCCTCGTCGTCGAGCGGGAAATCCCGCACGAGACGCGAGAGCCGTTCGGCGGTTGTGAGATGCAGCTTCACCACCGCGCGCGAGTCCGCGCCCAGCGTCAGCCCCAGCAACGGCAGCGAGGCGTCGATCAGGGCGTCCGGGTCGAATTCCTGTTTGCTCATGCCACCGCCCGCGCGAGTTGTTCCAGCGGCGTCGTCCAACCGACGATCGCGCCCTGAGCGCGGATCATATCGATCGCGGCGTCCTTGAAGCGAGGAAAATAACTCGCGGTGGCGTCTTCTATCAACAGGCCCTCGTAGCCGCGATCGTTCGCCTCGCGCATCGAGGTCTGCACGCAGACTTCCGTCGTCACGCCCGCGAACACGAGTTGCGTGATTCCGCGCGCCTTCAGCATCGCCTCGACGTCGGTGGCGTAGAACATGCCCTTGCCGGGTTTGTCGACGACCATCTCGCCCTCGATCGGCGCGCATTCGGCGACGATGCCGGCGCCTGGCTCGCCGCGAATGAGGATGCGGCCCATCGGGCCCGGATCGCCGATGCGCAGCGACGGCTTGCCGCGCAGCCGCTTGGCGGGCGGGCAGTCCGATAGATCGGCTTTGTGCGTCTCGCGCGTGTGCAGGATCGGCCAGCCCTTGGCGCGAAACAGCGCGATGAGCTTGGCGACGGTCGGCACGATGGCGATCACCGGCGTCAGATCGTTGCCGAGCGTCTCGCCGAAGCCGCCCTTCTCCAGGAAGTCGCGTTGCATGTCGATGACGACCAGCGCGCAATGCTCGGGGTCGAGTGGGAACGGAAAAGGCTCGGCGGCGACCTCGATCATCTCAATGCCCCGCCATGTGACGGCCGATCGTGGTGCGATCCGCCCCCGCGCCGTCGGTGAGATAGGCGACCTTGCCCTCGGAGATCACGGCGACGCGGTCTGAGAGTTCGAGGATTTCGTCGAGGTCCTCCGACACCAGCAACACCGCCGCGCCGCGATTGCGTTGCTCCATGATCTGCGCGCGAATGTCGGCGACCGAGACGAAATCCAGGCCGAAGCACGGATTGGCGACGATCAGCACATCGACGTCGCCGGAGAGTTCGCGCGCCAGCACCGCGCGCTGCACGTTGCCGCCGGAGAGATCGCGGATCGGCGCGTCGGGCGAGACGGTCTTCACGTTGTATTTGGCGATGAGTTCGCGCGCCCGCGTGCGCATCGGCCCCGGCGACAGCCACCATTTGAACGAGGCGATCGGCGCCTTGTCGAACGAGCGGAACGCCATGTTCTCCGCGACCGACATTCCCGGCGCGGTCGCGTTCTTCAACGGCTCCTCGGGCAGGCCGAAAACCTTGAACTTGTCGAAGTGATCGCGGCTGGGCTCGAAGTCCTGATCGCGCACCAACACTTGACCCAGTTTGATGGGACGCTGCCCCGACAGCGCCTCGACGAGTTGGCTCTGGCCGTTGCCGGAGACGCCAGCGATGCCGACGATCTCGCCCGCGCGCACGGTGAGATCGAATCCGGCGACGGCGTCGCGGCCCTCGTCGTTCTCGACGAACAGGCCGGCGATCTCGAGCATCTTGTCGGATTTGCCGGAGACGGTCCGCGCGGCGGAGGGGCGCACGACGGCGTCGCCGATCATCATCGCCGCCATTTCGCGCGTCGAGAGTTCGCCGACCTTGCCGCCGCCGACCTTGGCGCCGCGACGTAGCACGCTGACGTCGTCGCAGAACGCCTCGACCTCGCGGAACTTGTGCGTGATCATCAGCGCGGTGATCTCGCCGCGATGCGCCATGTCCTTCAACAGGCCGAGAATTTCGTCGGCCTCGCCGGGCGTCAGCACCGAGGTCGGCTCGTCGAGAATGAGGAAGCGCTGATCGAGATAGAGCAGTTTGAGGATTTCGAGCTTCTGCTTCTCGCCCGCCGCGAGCGATGACACCGGCCGATCGAGCGGCACGCGGAACGGCATCTTGGCGAGGAAGGCTTGCAGCCGCTCGCGCTCCTGGCGCCAGTTGATCACGGCGGGAGCGTCGGCGCGGCTCGCGACCAGATTCTCCGCCGCCGTCAACGAAGGCACCAGTGTGAAATGCTGATAGACCATGCCGATGCCGAGCGCCTGCGCGTCGCGCGGGCTTTTCACGGCGACTTCGGCGTCGTTGAGCTTCAAGCTTCCCTTGTCGGGGGTGTAGAAGCCCATCACGCATTTCACCAGCGTCGACTTGCCAGCGCCGTTCTCGCCGAGCAGCGCGTGGAACGTGCCGGCTGGCACCTTGACCGAGACATTGTCGAGCGCGGTGAAGCGGCCGAACGTCTTGGTCATGCCGATCGTTTCGAGCGAAGGGCCGCGAGCGGGGGCATCATTCATGAGCGCGCGTCTCCTTTAAGGGACTTGACTGACAATCAAAGCGACGGGGCCGCCGCCGTCAGGCCCCTGATGCTCGGCGCCGCCGGAGACGTAGATCTCGGCGTGACCCACCAGACTCGCCAGCGCGCCGGCGACAAAGGCGCGTGCGTGGCGGGTGGAGGAAATATCGGAATCGTTGAGCATGGTGTGGCGATAGCCGCGCAGCGCACCGGTCGAGCCGGCCTCCGCCTTGGCGAGCACCGCGACGACGCGGACGCGGTCAGCGGCTGGCAATTGCCCGGCCGTCGGCAGGCCGAGTTCGGCGAGCGCCGCGCGCACCGGCTCGATGTCGATTGCGTCTTGCATCACCGCATGGTTGATCCGCAGCGGCCCGCTCCAACCCGGCGCCGTCCCGAGCACGACAATTTCATGATCGACGAGTTCGACGCCGGCGGAGGTGGAGGCGCGCGAGGAATAAAGGCTCATGTCGCGGCCGACCGCGTCGTCGGTCAGTTGTTCGCGCTTCACCTCGCCGAGCGCCACGGCGACGCCCAACGCGGAGGCGGCGCGCGAGAAGGCCATGGATTTCAGCGTATCGCGCGTGGCGACGGTTTCGCTGCGGCCCTCGGCCTCCGCGATGCGGTCGGCGGTCAGCAGCGGGCATTTGATCTGGACGAAATGCACGTCGGTCGCGCGTTCGACGCCCGCGTCGCGCATCGCCTTGCGCACGGTGAGCGCCACGGAATCGACTTGCGCGAGCCGCCCCAGATGCTCGAACGGCAAGGGCGGCGTGCGCGCGCGGCCGACCGCCAGCGCGCCGTCTCTAGCGCGTTCATCGACCTCGCGCGCCTCGAACACGACGAAATGCGGCGCCAACGCACCTTCGGTTCCCCCCGACATCACCAGACAAGCGCCGTCCGCGTCGGCGCCGGCGTTGCGTAGCGAGTCCTGCAACGCGCGCGTCGCGAAGCCGCGGGTGAAATCGTTGACGCAGCCGTTGCCTTCCGTCTTGCCGAAGATCGCGACCACCGATTTCGCGTCGATCGTTCCGGCCGCGATCCCCGCTTCCAGCCCCGACACGTCGTCGGGCGCCTTGGCGCTGATACGGTGGACGAACGCGCGACGCGTCATGGCAGGCTCGCGATCACGGCCTTGGAATCCGCGACCGCGCCGAACACGCCGCCCTGCATCGTCACCATCTTGATCGCGGCTTCATGGTTGCCCGGATCGGTCGCGCCACAGGCGTCGGTGACGAGCAGACATTCGAAGCCGCGGTCGTTGGCCTCGCGCATCGTCGTGTGCACGCAGACGTCGGTGGTGATGCCGGTGAGCAGAATGTTCTCGATGCCGCGCGAGCGCAGGATCAGTTCGAGATCGGTCGCGCAGAACGAGCCCTTGCCGGGCTTGTCGATGATCGGCTCGCCCGGCAGCGGCGCGAGTTCGTCGATGATGTTCCAGCCCACCTCGCCGCGCACCAATATTTTGCCGCAAGGGCCGTCGTCGCCGATGCCGGCGCCCATCTGACGCGAGCGCCAGCGCTTGTTGGCGGGGAGATCGCTGAGGTCAGGCCGATGTCCCTCGCGGGTGTGGATGATGTGATAGCCCTTGGCGCGCATCGCCGCGAGCAGCGCCTTGATCGGCTCGATCGGCGCGCGCGTCAGCGAGAGATCGTAGCCCATGCGATCGACATAGCCGCCGATGCCGCAGAAATCCGTCTGCATGTCGATGATGATGAGCGCGGTGTTCTCGGGCCGCCAATCGCCGTTATAGGGCCAAGCGTAGGGGTTCGCGGAGACGGTCGCCATGCTCATTTCGCCATCGAGAGTTCGCCCGGCATGTCGCGCGCGGAGCGGGTCGCGCTGGAGGTCGCGATCATGATGATGAGGGTGAGGATGTAGGGAGCGGCATTGAAGAAATAATAGCCTTGCGTGATGCCGACCGATTGCAGCGACGGGCCAATGGCGCCGGCCGCGCCGAACAACAGCGCGGCGATGACGCAGCGGATCGGGCTCCAGCGCGCGAAAATCACCAGCGCCACCGCCATCAGGCCCTGACCCGACGAGAGGCCCTGGTTCCAGGAGCCGGGGTAGGAGAGCGACAGGAACGCGCCGCCGACGCCGGCGAGAAAGCCGCCCGCGGTGGTGGAGAGGAAGCGCACGAGATTGACGGAAAGACCCATCGCCAACGCGGCGGCGGCGCTGTCGCCGACGGTGCGCACGATGAGGCCCCAACGCGTGTTGGCGAAGGCCCAGGCCATCAACAACGCCATGAGGATGCCGACGAAGAACAAGGGATTGACGTCGAGCGCGCTGCGCAGCGCCGAATTGTCGCTGAAGCCGCCGAGCGGGATCGAGCCGAGCCGCGGCGCGGCGGGCTGGATGTAGGGCTTGCCGAAGAAGAACGCGACGCCGGTGCCGAACAGCATCATCGCGATGCCGACCGCGACGTCGTTGACCTTCTTCAGGCTACAGATCGAACCATGCATCGCCCCGAGCACCGAGCCCGCGCAACCCGCCGCGAACACGCCCGCCCAGGGCGATCCCGTGTGATAGGAGATGGCGTAGGCGACCATCGCGCCGAGCACCAGGGTGCCCTCGAGGCCGAGATTGACGCGGCCCGACTTCTCCGTGAGGCATTCGCCGAGAGCCACGAACATGAACGGCGTCGAGACGCGGATCGCGCCGCCGAGCATGGCGATGAGGACGGTGAGCAGGCTCGCGTTCATGTCCGATCCTTCGCGTCGCCGGGGCGGAAGATCGCGAAGCGCCCGTACAGCGTCTCCGAGATCAACAGCACGATGAAGATGAGGCCTTGCAGCACCAGCACGGTCGCGTCGGGCAGGTCCATGCGCCGCTGCACTAGGCCACCCGAGGCGACGAGGCCGCCGAACAGGATCGCGACCGGTACGATCGCCAACGGATTGTGGCGCGCGAGGAAGGAGACGAGAATGCCGGTGAAGCCGTAGCCCGCCGCGAGCGAGGCGTTGGCGCGACCCTGGATCGCGGCGACCTCATAGAAGCCAGCGATGCCGGCGCAGGCGCCCGCGATCATCGAGCAGGCGACGATGATCTTGCCGACCGGCAGGCCTTGCGCGAGCGCGGCGCGAAAATTGCCGCCGGTGACGCGCGCGGCGAAGCCGAAGGTGGTGCGGGTCATCAGGAGTTGCAGCAGGATCGCCAGCAGCACGCCGACCGCGAGGCCCCAATGCACTTCCGTGCCCGGGATCTTGCCGACCATATAGGCGTCGCCGATCGGCTTGGTTGACGGCTTGTTCGGGTTGGAAAGATCGCGCAGCGCGCCTTCGACGAAAAAGTTCATGATCGCTATGCCGATATAGGTCAGCAGAAGCGAGGAAATCGTTTCGTTGACGCCGCGCGCGTAGCGGAGATAGCCGGAGATCGCGACCCAGCAGGCGCCGACGAAAGCGGCGAAGACGAACATGATCGTCAGCGTCAGAAAGGGCGGCAGCACCCCGACCATCGGCGTCGCGATCGCCGCCGCCGCGAAGCCGCCGAGCACCAGCGCGCCCTCGCCGCCGATCATGATCAGGCCGATGCGCGCCGGGATCGCCACCGCCATCGCGGTCAGGATCAGCGGGGCCGAGCGTTGCAAGGTGTTCTGGAACGAAAACGCGCTGCCGAAGCCGCCCTTCCAGACGTAGGAGAGGAAGTCGACCGGCGATTTGCCCAGAGCCAGTAGAAACAGCGCGAAGCCGACGGCGGCGACAATCAGCGCGAACACCGGAATGACGAAGAACTCGGAGCTGACGCGCAGCCGCCGGACGAATTCCGCGCCGCGACCCGCCTCCGCGAGGACCGGAACCGCCTTGATGTCGCTCATGGTCGCGCCTTCGGACATGCTGAAGATCCCGGGTTGGCAGGCCCTCATCCGGCGCTGCGCGCCACCTTCTCCCGTGAAACGGGAGAAGGGAAGAAGCCCCTCGCCCGCGTCTGCGGGAGAGGGTTGGGGCGAGGGGCTAGGTTGTGGAACCCACCACGCCCTCGAGCAGATAGTCCATTTTGTCGAGGAACGGATCGAGGTTGCCGTAGGCTTTGTCGATCACGATCTTACCGGTCTTGTTGTCCTTCAGCGGACCGGCGTAGATCGACATGCCCTTCTTCAGCCCCGCGATCGCCACGAGCGCGGCCTTCTTGCCCGCTTCCGAGCAGCCCGCGCCGAACGGCGAGTTCTGCACCATGTCGGCTTCGATGCCGCCGGCGGTGAAGTTGGGCAGCTTCTCGCCCTTGCCGAGCAGGGAGGCGTAGCCCTTGTAGATCGTCTCCCACTTGTATTCGGCGCCGGTGATGAAGCCCTTGGGCGCGAGCGGCGATTGGTCAGCGTTGTGGCCGCAGCTCATCACGCCGCGCTTTTCGGCGGTCTCGATCACGACCTTCGGGCCATCGACGTGGCAGGTGATGACGTCGCAGCCGGCGTCGACCAGCGCGTTGGCGGCTTCCGCCTCGCGAACCGGCATCGACCAGTCGCCGGTGAAGATCACTTGCACGATCGCCTTCGGGTTGACCGAGCGGGCGCCGAGCAGAACCGAGTTGATGTTGCTGAGCACGCTGGCGATCGGCTTGGCGGCGACGAAGCCGATCTTGCCGGTCTTGGTGGAGAGGCCAGCGGCGACGCCATCGACGTAATGGCCTTGGTTGAGGTAGCCGAAATAGGAGCCCGCGTTGATCGGGTCCTTGTCCTTGTTCCATAGCGGCGCGGCGTGACGGAACTCGACCTTGGGATATTTCTTGGCGAGATCGACGACGAAGGGGGAGTAATAGCCGAACGACGTCGCCAGGACGAGGCCCGCGCCGTCGAGGTTGATCATCGATTCCATCGACTTCGAGCACGCGTCGGTCTCGGGAACGTTCTCTTCCTCGACCACCTTCACGCCCGGCACTTTTTTCAGCGCCTGGATCGCGACCGCGTGGGCCTGATTCCAGCCGAAGTCGTCGCGGGCGCCGACATAGACGATGCCGACCGTCAGATCGGCCGCGAAGGCGCGGGTGGTCGCGCCGAAACCGGCGGCGAGGCCCAGCGCGCCCCCGGCGGCCGACTTGAGCAAGGAACGGCGTGTAACGGGAAGGTTCATGGCGTTGATCCCCAACTTTTTGACGCGGACAGTTTTGGCCACTCTGCGGTTCAGGCTTTGCAATCGCTATGCCAAAACGTCGCACCCGGCCGGAACGTTGGAATCGAAGCGATATCGGGGCGCCGCCGGATTTTCCGGCGAGGGCTGGCTTGTTTTGCCTGCTGATTCCGCACGCTGTGTGCCCAAATCATATGCAGATTCGTCGAAATTGTATGCGCATATGCGTTGCTGTATTTTTGAACGCCAAATTGCATGCACGATCAGGCGGCGGATCGCAGCAGAATCCGGTAAACGCCCTCCGCGAAGGTCGACTCCAGCAAGGTCGCGCCGGTGATGCGGCAAAAGTCGACGAAATCGGAATCGGCGCCTGGATCGGTCGCGAGCACTTCCAGCACCGCGCCGGCGGGCGTATCGCGCAACGCCTTCTTGGCGTGGAGGATGGGTAATGGGCACTTCAAGCCGCGCGCGTCGATGGTCTTGTGGATCATGGCGTGACCATAGCGCTTTTTTCGTCACTGCGAGCAAAGCGAAGCAGCCCAGACTAAGCTATAGCCCGCAAGCCAAAGTCTGGATCGCTTCGCCTTGCTCGCGATGACGGAGATTCCGCCCATGCTGCCCGCTCTGCATCCCTTTTCCCGCTTCGTCCGCCTGCTCGGCCGCGGCAGGACGCTGACCCGCGCGCTGACGTTCGATGAAGCCGAGGAGGCGATGGCGATGATCCTGGCCGGGCAGGTGGCGCCCGAGCAGCTCGGCGCCTTCCTCATGCTGCTACGCATCAAGGAGGAGACCGGCGAGGAGATCGCGGGCTTCATTCGCGCCGCGCGCGCCGCCCTGCCCCCGTCCACCCTCCCCGTCGATCTCGACTGGCCCTCCTACGCCGGTAAGAAGCGGCAATTGCCCTGGGGGCTGCTCGCGGCGCTGGTGCTCGCGCAGTCGGGCTGGAAGGTGGCGATGCACGGGCTCGACGGGCACACCGAGGGGCGCGTCTATGCCGGCGAGACGCTGACCCGGCTCGGCGTGCCGCTCGCGGGCGATTTCGCCGAGGCCGAACAGCGCTTGGGGGCGACGAACTTCGCCTATCTCTCACTCGAGCTTATCGACGCGCGGCTCGGCGCGATGATGGCGCTCAAACCCATTCTCGGCCTGCGCTCGCCGGTCAACACACTGGTGCGCGGCCTCAACCCGTTCGGCGCGGAGACCTCGATGCAGGCGGTGTTTCATCCCGGCTATGTCGCGGTGCATCGCGACGCGGCGCTGCGGCTCGGCGACGCGCGCATCTGCGTGTTTCGCGGCGACGGCGGCGAGAACGAGCGGCGTCCGAACAAGGCCTGCGAGGTCTTGACGATCACCGCGGGCACGGTCGCCGAGGCGCAATGGCCGCCGATGGCCGATCCGCGTCAGGCGCCCGACGAGAGCATGGACCTGGAAAGGCTCATCGCGGTCTGGCGCGGCGCGGAGGACGAATACGGCGAGGGGGCGGTGATCGGCACGGTCGCGATCGCCCTCGCCGCGATGGGCGTCGAGGCTAACCCGGCCGACGCCGAGGCGCACGCGCGACGGCTGTGGCGCGCGCGGGACCGTTCTCGCTTTGTCGGCCCCCTCGCGCCCGCGACGCAAAACCGTTAGAGCGAGCGGCCGCCTCAGGAAACCGAACCGCCGCCAATGGATCACTTACCGATATTTCTCGACGTGAAGAGCAAGTCGGTCGCCGTGATCGGCGGCGGCGTGGCGGCGGCGCGGCGCGCGGAGACGTTGCTGAAGGCGGGGGCGCGGGTAACGGTTTTCGCCGCGTCGCCCAGCGCGGAATTCGCGGCGCTCTCGCGCGATTCGCTTTTGCTGGCGGGGCGCGACCCCGTGCCCGCCGACCTCCCGGGATGCGCTCTCTGCATCGTCGCAACGGACGACGAGGCGGCCGACATCGCGGCGCATGCGCTGGCGAAGGAAGCCGGCGTGCTCGTCAATGTCGCGGCGCGGCCGGAGCTCTGCGATTTCACGCTGCCGGCTATTCTCGATCGCGACCCCGTGCTGATTGCGATCTCCACCGGCGGCGCTTCGCCGATCCTCGCCCGCAAGCTGCGCGCGCGGTTGGAGACGCTGATTCCCTCCGGGTTCGGTCGGCTCGCCGAATTCGTTCGCGCCTCGCGGCCCCGCGTCGCGGAAAAGCTGCCCGACCCGACATCGCGCCGCCGCTTCTGGGAGCGGCTGCTCGACGGCCCGGTGGCGGAAGCGGCGCTGACGGGCAACGCGCGGGCGGCCGAGGCGGGACTGGCCGATGAGCTATCGCGCGGCGAGGCGGCCCACGAAGGCGAGGTCTATCTCGTCGGCGCCGGCCCCGGCGATCCCGACCTGTTGACGTTTCGCGCGCTGCGCCTGATGCAGCAGGCCGACGTCGTGCTTTACGACCGGCTCGTCGAGCCCGCGATCCTCGATCTGGTGCGGCGCGAGGCGGAGCGCGTCTATGTCGGCAAGCGCCCGCAAAACCACGCCGCGCCGCAGGAGGAGATCAGCCGGATGCTTGTCGACTTCGCCAAACGGGGCAGACGCGTGTTGCGTCTGAAGGGCGGCGATCCTTTCGTGTTCGGACGCGGCGGCGAGGAAATCGAGTTGCTCGCCGAGCATGGCGTGGCGTTCCAGGTTTGCCCCGGCGTCACCGCCGCGATCGGCTGCTCCGCCTATTCCGGCATTCCGCTGACCCATCGCGACCACGCGCAAGCCTGCATCTTCGTCACCGCTCACGGCAAGGAAGGCCCGATCGCGCGCGACTGGAACGCGCTGATTCGGCCCGGCCAGACGGTGGCGATCTACATGGGGCTCGGCCATATCGAGGAGATGATGACGACCTTCGTCGCCCAGGGCGTCGATCCGGAAACCCCGGCGGCGATCATCGACAACGGCGCCCGGCCGAATCAGCGGGTCGTCGTGGCGGAGGTGGCGACGCTAGCCTCTGCCGCGCGCGAGGCGGCTCTGCGCGGCCCGACGATCATCATAGTCGGGTCGGTGGTGACGCTGCGCGAAAAGCTGAACTGGAATAGGATGGACGGAGCGGGGATTCACTCCCCCCTTCTGGGGGAGGGCTAGGGAGGGGGACGCCACGAAAACCGTCCGATACGTTTCCAAGCCCGCATCTGGAAACCGACGTGGTCGCCCCCCTTCCCGGCCCTCCCCCACGAGGGGGGAGGGAGAAGGCCGCCGCCCCTACAGCCCCTCGAACAGCGCCGTCGACAGATAACGTTCGGCGGACGACGGGATGATGATGACGATGTTCTTGCCCTTGTTCTCGGGTCGGCGGCCGACGTCGATCGCGGCGGCGACCGCGGCGCCCGAGGAGATGCCGACCGGGATGCCTTCCAGCCGCGCGACGAGACGCGCCGTGTCGAACGCGGTCTGATTGCCGACGGTGACGATTTCGTCGATCACGCTCTTGTCGAGAATGTTCGGCGTGAAGCCGGCGCCGATGCCTTGAATTTTGTGCGGACCGGGCGCGCCACCGGACAGCACCGGCGAATCCTCGGGCTCGACCGCAACCATGCGCAGACCGGGTTTGCGCGGCTTCAGCACCTGGCCGATGCCGGTGATCGTGCCGCCGGTGCCGACGCCGGCGACGACGATGTCGACCTCGCCCTTGGTGTCGTTCCAGATCTCCTCGGCGGTGGTGCGGCGATGGATATCCGGGTTGGCGGGATTTTCAAACTGCTGCGGCATGATCGCGCCCTGCGTCGAGGCGACGATCTCGTTCGCCTTGGCGATGGCGCCCTTCATCCCGAGCGGCGCGGGCGTCAGCACGAGTTCGGCGCCGAGCAGCGCCAACATCTTGCGGCGCTCGATCGACATCGATTCCGGCATCACCAGAATGAGCTTGTAGCCGCGCGCGGCGGCGACGAAGGCGAGCGCGATGCCGGTGTTGCCGGACGTCGGCTCGACCAGTACGCCGCGACCCGGCGAAAGGCGGCCCTGCACCTCCAGCGCGTCGATCATCGCGACGCCGATGCGATCCTTGACGCTCGAAATCGGGTTGAAGAATTCCAGCTTCGCCAAGAGATGGGCGTGAACGCCCTTCTCTCCGGCGATGCGATCGAGCCGCACGAGCGGGGTGTCGCCGATCGTCTGGGTGATCGAGTCGTAAATTCGACCTCGACCGGGCGCATGAGTGGGGGTTGCCGTCATGATGATGTCTCCGCGACCCCATCGGCGCGAGATTCGATGGGGTCCGCTGACATCCTACACATAATCGACAGGTTGGGTATAGAGGTTACCGCTCAACACCGATTTCAGATGGTGAAGTCGGCGTTCGATTTCTCGTCGTCGAGGACATGCGCCTTTTCCGCGGATTCGCAGAGATCTTCTACCGAGATCGCGTCGAGATTGGCGAGGAAGGGCTCGCCGGCGACCCGAACGCTGGGCTCGATGACTTTTTCCAGCAGCTTGGAGCGCGAGCCGATATCGTCGGGATCGGCGGTGCTGAGACCCACGGCCGTGCGGACGATCTCGCCGATGGTGATGCGGCGCCTCTCGCGCGCGAGTTCATAGCCGCCGCGCGGACCGCGCACGCCCTTGAGGATCTTGGCGTGAACGAGGCCTTGCAGCAGAGTCTCCAAGTGGCGCGGCGGCAATTTGTGCCGGGCTGCGAGCGCCTTGGCCGCGACGGGCGAAGGGCGCGAATGTAGGGCTATGTCGACGACGGCCGCGATGGCCAACATGCTGCGCCTGGATAGCAAGTTCATTTTAGGTCTCCCTCATCTTCGCGCTCGGTCGACCCAAATCCCTTTGAGCCTCGGACGCTGCTGGTTAGGCGGTCGCTCTCCTTCAGAACGATCCGCTCGACGCGACTGACTACGAGTTGCGCGACCCGCGCCCCCCTCTTCACTGCAAAGGATTTTTGGCCGAAATTGATCAGAATGACGCCGATCTCGCCGCGATAATCAGCGTCTACCGTCCCCGGACTATTGAGGACCGTAATGCCGTCTTTGAGCGCCAGACCGGAACGAGGGCGTATTTGCGCTTCGTATCCGCTGGGTAGTTCTATCGCCAAGCCCGTGGGAATCAACGCCCGTTCACCGGGAGACAAAACCACGTCCTCGCCATCGCGCAACGCGGCGACGAGATCCAAGCCGGCCGCATCTTCACTCTGAAAACGTGGCAATGGTAACCCCTGACCATGGGGAAATATGCTGAAGAACACTGTTATCATTGCATGTTCGCCAAGTTTGACGCGATCAGCGCCACCAATTCACGCGCGACATGCTCCTTGCTCATGCGCGGCCAAGAGGTGACCCCCGAGGCCGCGACGATGTGAACTTCATTGTCGGCGCCGCCGAAAACGCCGGCTCCTTCGCCGACATCGTTGGCCACTATGAGGTCACAACCCTTGCGCTCCCGCTTGGTTCGCGCGTTCTCCAGAACATTTTCGGTCTCGGCCGCGAATCCCACCACGAGGCGAGGGCGTGAAGCGCCGTCACGCGCGATTTCCGCGAGAATATCGGGGTTTTCGACCAAGGCGAGGGTCGGCGCCCGCGTCGCGCCCTTCTTGATTTTCTGTCCACCGACATGCTCGGCGCGCCAATCCGCGACGGCCGCGGCGCCGATGAAGACGTCGGCCGGCAGCGCGGCGCGAACGGCGTCGCGCATTTCGCGCGCGGTCTCGACGCGCACGACCTTGACGCCCTTCGGATCGGCCAGCGCGACAGGGCCGCTCACCAAGGTCACGCTCGCGCCCGCGCCCGCGGCGGCTTGCGCGACGGCAAAGCCCTGCAGGCCGGAAGAACGGTTGCCGATGAAGCGAACCGGGTCGATAGGCTCGAACGTCGGCCCCGCGGTCACGACGACGTGTCGTCCGGCCAAGGCGCCGTGATTCACGGGCGAAGACAAAGGAATGAGAGTCGGCCGGGACAATTCGGCCTCGATCGCCGCGACTATGGCCGGCGGTTCCGCCATGCGACCGGGGCCGAATTCGCCGCAAGCCATTTCGCCGTCGTCGGGACCGACGAAGGCCACGCCGTCACCGACAAGGGTCGCGACATTACGCCTCGTTGCCGGATGCGACCACATCCTTACATTCATCGCTGGCGCGACCAGGACGCGCTTGTCGGTGGCCAGCAACGTGGTCGAGGCCAGATCGTTAGCGAGGCCCTGCGCCATTCGCGCGAGCAGGTCCGCGGTGGCGGGCGCCACGACGATGAGATCGGCGGCGCGGGAGAGTTCGATGTGGCCCATCTCGGCTTCGTCGATGAGGTTGAACAATTCGTCGCGAACCGGCGCGCCGCTGAGCGCGGCCGCCGTGAGCGGCGATATGAATTGCTTGGCGGCGGCGGTCATTACGACTCGAACCTGTGTTCCCCGCTCGCGCAATCGGCGGATCAATTCCAGGGACTTATAGGCCGAAACGCCGCCGCCAATTATCAACAAAACGCGAGCGGTGGAAAGTGTGAGGGCGGTCATTGTCCCGCGTCCCTGGGCCGACAAGGTCTCAAATTCACGCTCCCTCGTCGTGGCGGCGTCTGACGGCGTCCCGACGCGCCAAGCTCTTCACGCCTGTCCCGAATTCAGGGGTGGCGAGCCCATTTCTTTACGGAATTATACCGCATTTCCGCAGACTTGTCCCGCGGATCGTAGGACAATCTCGCTTTTTGTTTCATGACCAGAAAATGTCAGTAATGCAAGGCCAATTTCACCGTGCCGTATATTAAAATTAGCGCGAGAATCCAAAAGGATATTCGGCCAACGGGATCGGCGCGCCGGGTGCGCGACCGGGGCGGCGCGCGCCGGTTTTCGCCATCGTCGAGCCAGTGCCCCAGACGCTCCAGACGCGCCGGCGACTCGCCGACCCACTTCGCGATTTGCTGAAGGCCCCGCCCGAAATCCTCGATTTTGCCGCGCGGCCCCAGATTGTCCGCGATCCAGCCGCCGACCACGGGCTCGGCGGTCGCCCACATGTTGAGGTGGGGATCGAGTTTGCGGGCGACGCCCTCGACGACGACCATCGTCTTCTGCAGCATCACGAGTTCCAGCCGCGTCGTCATCTCGAACAAGGCGGTGACCTCGAACAACAGGGTCAGCAGCTTCGCCATCGATATCTGGTCGGCGGGGCGGGCGTGGATCGGCTCGCCGATCGCCCGAATCGCCTGCGCGAAATCCTCGACTCGATAGGTGTGAGGGACATAGCCGGCTTCGAAGTGAACCTCCGCCACCCGCATGTAATCCTTGCGGATGAAGCCGAACAGAATTTCAGCGAGGAAGCGGCGCTCCTTGCGCCCCAGCCGGCCCATGATGCCGAAATCGAGCGCGACGATGCGCCCCTGCGCGTCCAGCAGGAAATTGCCCTGGTGCATGTCGGCGTGAAAGAAGCCGTCGTGCAGCGCGTGTTTCAGGAACGATTGGATAAGCCGGCGCCCGAGCAGCGGGGCGTCGAAACCCAGGCTCGCGAGATGCGCGGGATCGGACATCGGCACGCCGTCGATCCATTCCATCGTCATGACTTCGCGGGTCGTGCGGTCCCAGTCGATCTTCGGGGCGCGGAAGTCGGGCTCGTCGGCGAGATTTTCCGCGAACTCCGTGGCGGCCGCCGCCTCGAGACGAAAATCCATCTCCATGCGCATGGAGCGATCGAGCGTTTCGACCACTTCCACCAGCCGAAGCCGCTTCGCGTCCGGCGCGAAGCGTTCGCCCAGGCGCGCGGCGAAGAACATGTCGGCGAGGTCGCGCGCGAATCGGCGGTCGACGCCGGGGCGCAAGATTTTAACCGCGACGTCGCGTTCGACGTCGCCGTCTCGGACGCGAGCGCGATGCACCTGAGCGACGGAGGCGGCCGCGACCGCCTCGCCGAACGCCACGTAAATCTGATCGAGCGGCCGTTCGAATGAGTCCTCGATCCGCGCGACCGCGACTTCACGGCTCGTCGGCGCCATCCGGTCCTGCAGGCGCTCCAGCCGAGCCGCGACCTTGGCGCTGACGATGTCGGGCCGCGTCGCGAGAAACTGCCCCAGCTTGACGTAGGACGGCCCCAGCCGATCGATCGCGTTGGAGAGCGCCTCGTCGCCATCCGCGTGCGAACGGGCGATGAGATTGGCGGCCGCCAGGGCGGGCCGCGCGAGCGCCGGCAGCCCGCGCGGATCGATCCCCACGAACGCGCCTTCGCGCGCGAGCACGAAACCGGCGCGCGCCAAGCGCGTGGCATGACCCAAAGACGTCAGAACAGCCAAAATCAGAGCTTCCAACCCGAGTGGATGGCGACGACGCCGCCCGTCAGACGGGTATAGTCGGCGCGCGCGAACCCGGCGTCCGAAATCATGTCGGCGAAGCGATCGGGCGTCGGAAACTGCCGGATGGATTCGACGAGGTAGCGATAGGGCGCGCCATCCCCGGTGACGACCTTGCCCATCGCCGGGATCGCCGTGTCGGAATAGGCGTCGTAGAGCCGGTCCAGCACGGGCAGATCGACGCGCGAGAACTCGAGGCACAGAAATCGGCCGCCCCGCTTCAGCACGCGGTAGGCGTCCGAAAGCGCCCGCTCGATCCGGGGCACGTTGCGAATGCCGAAAGCGATGGTGTAGCTGTCGAAGGAATCGTCCGGCAGCGGCAACGCCTCGGCGTTGCCCTCGAGAAAGCGCACTCGGGCGCCCTCGCGGCGTTTGGCCGCACGATCTTCGCCGACCCGCAGCATGTCGGTGTTGATGTCCATCACCGTCACGTCGGCGCCCTCGCCGCCCGCCGCCGCCACGCGAAACGCCACGTCTCCCGTACCGCCGGCGACGTCGAGATGCTTGAACGCGCGATGGCGGGGCGGATGCAGCTTGGCGACCAGGATATCCTTCCAGACGCGATGCAATCCCGCGGACATCAGGTCGTTCATGATATCGTAGCGGTCGGCGACCTTGTGAAAGACGTCGTCGACGAGGTTCTGCTTCGCGTCGAGACGCACGCGCTGGGCGCCGAAATGGGTTTCCTGGGAATCAACGGACATAGGTTTCTCCACGTGGCGCGGACCATAGACCGAGCCGGCGCGTGAGACCAGTTCCGATCGCCACGCCGCCGCGCGTAACCCGTTTTGACGAGACGCCGGGGCGTAAGGAGGTCTTTCCCATATCGCCTTATCTTGATAACAAGTTCGCGGCGGCGCGCCCGAGGCGGCCGAGACGGCGTGGCGATGAGCTTTCGTCGGCGTAGCGGTGATCAAGGAGGAATCCGTGAAATTATTGACGAGTGCGATGCTTGGGGCCGCGGCTTTGTTCGCCACGGCCGGCGCCGCAGCCGCGCAGGACGCGGCGGCCGGTGAGCAGATCTTCAAGAAGTGCCATGCCTGCCACAACGTCGGCGAAACCGCCAAGAACGCGGTCGGGCCGGTTCTGAACGGCATCGTCGGCCGCGCCGCGGGCACGTACGCCGGTTATAATTATTCCGACGCCAACAAAAACTCCGGCATCACCTGGGACGAAGCGACCCTCAAGGTCTATCTGAAGGACCCGAAGGCCAAGGTTCCCGGCACCAAGATGACCTTCCCTGGTCTGCCGAACGACGCCGACATCGACAACGTCATCGCCTACCTCAAGCAGTTCGGCCCGGACGGCAAGAAGCTCTGAGACCCAAGCCCGCGACCCTCTTCCGTGGAGCGGGAGAGGGTCGCTCGAGAACCATCAATCCGCCCGCGACGCCTCGACTAACGTAACCGTAATGTCGAGCGGCTCTTGCGCGTTAACGCGGGCCCGACCATATTGGCGGTGGGCGAGCCCCGCCGGTGAAATCCGGCTGGTTTTGGCCGCCCGCATCCAAGAGGGTCCCCATGTCGGATTAGGCCCGTTTCGCCACCGCCCGCGCCGGCGCGGGCGTCGCCGGGTCGGGCGCGGCCGCGATCGATCAAGGTCTGCGCGCCTATATGATCGGCGTCTACAATTACATGACGCTCGGCCTCGGACTGACCGGACTGGTCTCGTACGGCGCCTACAGCCTCGCCGGGCACGAGTCCGCGACCGGCCGGTTCATCGCCGACGGCCCGCTGGCCGGGCTCTATCACGCGCCGCTGAGCTACGTGGTGATGCTCGCGCCGCTCGGTCTGGTGATGTACATCTCGGCCGCTCGCAACTCCATGTCGGTCGGCACGGCGCGCGCGACGTTCCTCGCGTTCGCGGCGTTGATGGGCCTTTCGATGTCGGCGATCTTCCTCGTGTTCACGAAGGCGTCGATCGCCAACGTGTTCTTCGAGACCGCCGCCGCCTTCGCCGGATTGAGCCTATACGGTTACACCACGCGCCGCAGTCTCTCGGCGATGGGCTCCTTCATGGCGATGGGTCTGATCGGGCTCATCATCGCGATGGTCGTCAACATCTTCCTTCAGAGTAGCGGTCTGCAATGGGCGCTGTCGGTCATCGGCATCTTGATCTTCGCCGGCCTGACCGCCTGGGACACCCAGTCGATCAAGGAAAGCTATTTCGCCGGCGACGCGTATGAGGCGAGCGAGAAGAAGGCGATCTACGGCGCCTTGCGGCTCTATCTCGACTTCATCAACATGTTCCAGTTCCTGCTGCAGATGTTCGGCGACCGCCGCTGAGCACTAGCGCTTAACATCAGCCCCGGCCCGCGACCGCGCGCCGGGGCTTTTTGTCGCCCGCCGAGCAAGAGGAAGAGCGACACCGAAATCCGCGATATAAGCGCGCCGCGTATTTCAAGTCGGAGTTTTCATGAAGACCCTCATTTTCGTTTCCCTGCTCGCGTTGGCGGCGGGACCGGCGGCGGCGGCCGAACTCAAGATTATCGACGCCAAGGCGTCGCTGTTCTGGGAACATTCCGGCAAGCTCTCCGAGAACATCGTCGGCGCGCCGGCGTTCGACAATCTCGCCAAAGGCTACGGCCCCGATCACGAGACGGCGACCGGCGTCCTGTTCGATCTGACCTTCGCGGGCGACAAGAACGCTTCGCCGAAATACGCGACCGCGACCGTCGACATCACGCAATCCAGCCGCACCGGCCAGCAGATCGTGACCCACAAGGCGTTCACCAATTTCATTTTCGGCGCCGACGGCGTCCAGCACAAGGCGTTCCTGGTGGAGAACGCGACCTGCATGCCGATGGTCGTGGATATCCGCGCCGGCAAGACGCAGAAGAACGTGAAGCTGGATTTCGCGTGTAACTCGCGGTGAAACGCCCGTCGCCAGGTTGACCCCCTACCGGCCCATCACCGCCAAGCGACGTTTTGGGGCGCTCCGGGGCGTGGTGTCGGTTGGTGACGAGTTCTTCGATCCACTTCCAGACGATGAATCGGCGGGGCGGGAATAGCTTCACCCCTCGCCCATCCCCAGCACATCCGCCATCGCGTAAAGTCCGGGCTTGCGGCCGCGGGCCCAGAGAGCGGCTTTCAGCGCACCGCGCGCGAATAGGCCGCGGTCCTCCGCGTGGTGCGTGAGCGCGATCCGCTCGCCGTCGCCGGCGAAGATCACGCTGTGATCGCCGATCACGGTGCCGCCGCGCAGCGACGCGAAACCGATGTCGCCGACCTTGCGCGCGCCTGTCACGCCGTCGCGGCCGCGCTCCGAGCGCGCCGCGAGGTCGACTCCGCGCCCGGCCGCGGCCGCCTCGCCGAGCATCAGCGCGGTGCCGGAAGGCGCGTCGACCTTCATGCGATGGTGCATCTCGACGATTTCGATGTCGAAGTCCTCGCCGAGAGCTTTCGCCCCGGCGCGAACGAGTTGCGCGAGAAGATTGACGCCCACGCTCATGTTGCCCGAGCGCACGATCGGCGCGTGACGCGCGGCCGCGCCGATGCGGGCGAGATCCTCGTCGGAAAGGCCCGTGGTGCCGATGATGTGCGCGATCCGCGCCTGCGCGGCCAGGGCCGACATTTCGACCGTCGCCGCCGGCGCCGAAAAATCGAGGATGCCCTCGGCGTTCAACAGCAGCGCGAGCGGATCGTCCGTGATCGCGACCCCGAGCGCGGCCGGCAATCCCGCCAACGTCCCCGCGTCCTGCCCCAAGGTTGAGGAACCGGGGCGCTCCAGGGCGCCGCTCAACGCGACGCCAGGCGTCTCGTGGATCGCCTTGATCAGCATCCGCCCCATGCGACCGGCGGCTCCGGTCACGACCAGCCGCATATCGGCCATCGCAAACTCTCCTATGGGCGTCAGCCCGGCTGGGGTCCGTCGTAGCCTTCAACGATGACCAGGTCGCCCTCGCTCGCGGCGGCGCGCAGCGACTTGGCGTGTTGATATTCCGGCGAATCATAGCAGGCGCGGGCCGTCGCGTAATCGGCGAATTCGATCACGACGTTTCGCGCGCGCGCCGCGCCCTCGACGACGACCGCCGCGCCCGACCGCACCAGAAACCGCGCGCCGTATTTGGCGAAAGCGACCGCGTTCGCCTGAACATAAACCTTGTAAGCCTCGGGGTCCGAGACATCGACATGCGCGACCCAGTAGCCTTTGGGCATGTGGTCAGGTCCCCTCGACCAGCACCATCTCCATATGCGCGGCGCCTTCGCGCAGCGCCTTGGCGGCCTGATATTGCTCGGAATCGTAATAGGCCCGCGCCGCCTCGTAGGAATCGAACTCCAGCACCACGTTGCGCGCCCGCGCCGTTCCCTCGAGCGCCTCGTATCTGCCGCCGCGCGCGAGCGCCTTGCCGCCATGCGCCGCGATCGCCTTGGTGCCGGCGGCCGCGTAGAGCGCGTAGGCCTCGGGATCGAGAACATCGACGCGGGAAATAATATAACCCTTGGGCATGCAGGCTCCTGTGGCGCGAGCCGCGACTCTAACGCGCCGGCTCGGGAGATCAAGTCGGAACAGGCCGCGAAGTCATACGAAAGTTGAAGTTCACGACGAGGCCGTGACACGGCCGCCTATCGCCTCATCCGGCCGCCACCGCGATCTCCGCGACGATCGCCTCCGCCGCCGCGCGCGGATCCGGCGCTCGCGTCACCGGCCTGCCGACCACGAGATAATTCGCGCCGTCCTTGATCGCCTGCCCGGGCGTCGCGACGCGCTTCTGGTCGCCGGCGGCTCCGCCCGCGGGCCGGATGCCCGGGGTCACCAGCAGAAAATCCGGCCCCCGCGCGGCGCGCAGCATCGCCGCCTCGGCCGCGCTCGACACCAAGCCGTCCATGCCCAACGCCTCGGCCTGCGCGGCGCGGCGTTCGACCAGGGCGCGCACGCCGAGCGCATACCCCGCCTCGGCGAGATCCACGTCGTCGCTTGAGGTCAGCACGGAGACCGCCAGCAGCTTCAGCCCCGAGCCCTCGGCGCCCGCGACTGCGGCGCGCATCGTCTGGGGATAGGCGTGGACGGTGAGGAAGTGCGCGCCGAGTTGGGCGATCCGCGCGGTCGCGCGCTCGACCGTGTTCGGGATGTCGTGCAGCTTCAAATCGATGAAGACGTGTTTGCCGGCCTGGATCAAGCGCTCGGCGAGCCCGAGGCCGCCGCCGCCATAGATCAACTCCATGCCGACTTTATAGAAGACGACACTGTCGCCGAGCGTCGCGACCCATCGCTCCGCCTCGACGAGTTCGGGCGCGTCGAGCGCCACGATGAGACGCTCGCGCGGCGTCGGAACCCAAGAACTCATCTCATGCCTCCGGCGGATCGCGCCGCGCGTCCGCGCGCCTTCGCCGATGCGCGGCGGCGAACCGGCCCTCAGCTTCCTTGATCCACATGTCGCGCACACGCGCGCGTTGCCGCCCGAACATATGCTCGGCGGCATGCTTCTTCTCGGTCCATCGCGCGCCCAATCGCTCGGCGCTTTCGCGCAGGCGCAGCAGCATCGGCTCGGCGAGGATCGCGTGCTTGTCGGCGCGATAGGTCCACACGCGGGCGGGAGGCAGGTTGCGCCATATGGGAGCGCTCGCATGTGCGGAATATCGGTTGATGCAAACCTCCCGCGGCACCGGCGATTTGAGGCCGTAGGTGAACTGCACGAACACGCCGCCCGGCCCCATCAGCGCGAAAGCGTCCGCGATCAGCTTGGCGCGCAGAGCCGGCGGTTGGTTGAGCAAGGGCAAGCTGGATACGATAGCCGCGATCTTCTTGCCCGCATGATCCTTCAGCGTCATCGGCAGATCGTAGGCGTCGCCCTGGACGACGCGCGCGGGCGCGAAACGTTGCGCGAGCAGGCGGCAGAAGCTAGGATCATATTCGACCAGCACGAGCCGATCGCGCGCGACGCCATGTTCGATCAGCGCTTTGGTCACCGGGCCGGTGCCGGGTCCGAGTTCGATGACGAGGCCTTCGCGAGAGGCGCCCGCGGCGCGGGCCATCGCGCGGGCGAGATGCGGGCCGGACGGCGCGACGGCGCCGGTCAACCTCGGATTTTCGAGCAATGTCCTGAGAAAGTGGGTCTCATCCCCGAGCAAGCGCTCGGGCCGTCGCTTGGATTTGTCTATCCGCGACTTCGGCGACCGAATAGGCATTCACGCTCCAGACCCGCACGCTTCACGCTTCGTCGCGCTCGCGCGCGTAGCGCGAAGTCAGCCCAACCCCTCGAAGAATTCTTTCATCTTGGCGAAAAATCCCGCGCTCTCCGGGTGCGTCTTCTGCGACGATTCGGCCTCGAATTCCGCGAGCAATTCGCGCTGGCGCCGGGTCAGGTTCTGCGGCGTCTCGACGACGGCCTGAACGAAGAGATCGCCCATGTCGCGCGAGCGAAGGATCGGCATGCCCTTGCCGCGCAGCTTGATCTGCCGTCCCGATTGCGCGCCCTCTGGAATCTTGACCTTCGCGTCGCCGCCGTCGAGCGTGCGCACGGCGAACTCGCCGCCGAGCGCCGCCTGCACCATCGAAATCGGCACGCGGCAATAAAGGTCCGCGCCGTCGCGCTGGAAGAACGGATGCGGCTTGATCGCGAGGAAGATATAGAGATCGCCCGTTCCGCCGCCGCGCAGCCCCGCTTCGCCTTCGCCGGTCAAGCGAATGCGCGTGCCGTCCTCGACGCCCGACGGCACGTTGACCGACAGGGTGCGCTCGCGCGTGACGCGACCGGCGCCGGCGCATTTGTCGCAGGGGTTGTCGATAGTCTGGCCGCGGCCCTGACAGGTCGGGCAGGTGCGCTCGATCGCGAAGAAGCCCTGCTGGGCGCGCACGCGGCCGTGCCCTGCGCAGGTCTTGCAGGTCGTCGGCTTCGAGCCCGCCTTCGCGCCCGAACCCGCGCAGGTCTCGCACACCATCGAGGTCGGCAGCTTGATCGTGGCGGTCTTGCCGCGATAGGCGTCCTCGAGCGAGATTTCGAGATTGTAGCGCAGGTCGGCGCCGCGCTCCTTGCCGGAAGGGTTGCGCCCGCCGCGCCGGCCCATGATGTCCCCGAAGAGATCGTCGAAAATGTCGGACATCGACGAGCCGAAGCCCTCGCCCATGCCGCCCGCGCCGCCGCCCTGCTCGAACGCGGCGTGGCCGTAGCGGTCGTAGGCCGCGCGCTTCTGCGGGTCCGACAAATGCTGATAGGCTTCGTTCAGTTCCTTGAACCGCGCCTCGGCCTGCTTGTCGCCGGGATGTCGGTCGGGATGACATTGCATCGCCGTTTTGCGGAACGCCGACTTCAGCTCCGCTTCCGTGGCCGTCTTGGCGACCCCCAGGGTTTCGTAAAAATCGCGTTTGGCCACGTCTTCAGCAATCCGGCTATTGTTGGAGGCGAACAAACCGACCCTCGGCTCGACCAGCTATGGATTTACGAAGGGCCCGCGTCAACCGCGGAAGCCCTGATGGGTGAGGGGCGACATGATGTCCCGCCCCTCATCCGGCCCTTCGGGCCACCTTCTCCCGCGAGCGGGAGAAAGGTCTGGCTTTAGGCCGACTTCTTCTTGTCGTCGTCGACTTCGCGGAATTCCGCGTCGATGACGTCGTCCTTGGGCGCCTCGCCTCCGGGGGCCGCGCCCTCCGGACCGGCCGCCTGCTGCGCCTTGTACATGGCCTCGCCGAGCTTCATCTGCGCCTGCATCAGATCGTTCGTGCGGGCCTTTATGGCCTCGACGTCCTCGCCTTGCAGGCTCGTCTTCAGCGCCGCGATCGCCGATTCGATCGCGCTCTTGTCGGCCTGCGCGACCTTGTCGCCGTAATCCTTCAGCGACTTCTCGGCGTCATGCACCAGCGATTCGCCGTGGTTCTTGGCGTCGACCGCTTCGCGACGCTTCTTGTCGTCGGCGGCGTGCGCCTCGGCGTCCTTCACCATCTTGTTGATGTCGGCTTCGCTGAGGCCGCCCGAGGCCTGGATGCGGATCTGCTGTTCCTTGTTGGTCGCCTTGTCCTTGGCCGTCACGTTGACTATGCCGTTGGCGTCGATGTCGAAGGTGACCTCGATCTGCGGCACGCCGCGCGGCGCGGAGGGCAAGCCGACGAGATCGAACTGGCCGAGCGCCTTGTTGTCGGACGCCATCTCGCGCTCGCCCTGGAACACCCGGATCGTCACGGCGGTCTGGTTGTCCTCGGCGGTCGAGAAGACCTGGCTCTTCTTGGTCGGGATCGTGGTGTTGCGCTCGATGAGACGCGTGAACACGCCGCCCAGCGTCTCGATGCCGAGCGAGAGCGGGGTCACGTCGAGCAGCAGCACGTCCTTGACGTCGCCCTGCAGCACGCCGGCCTGAACAGCCGCGCCGATGGCGACGACCTCGTCCGGGTTGACGCCCTTATGGGGCTCCTTGCCGAAGAACTGCTTCACGATCTCCTGCACCTTGGGCATGCGGGTCATGCCGCCCACGAGCACCACTTCGTCGATCTGACCCGCCGTGAGGCCCGCGTCCTTCAAGGCCTTCTTGCAAGGCTCGACGGTGCGCTGGATCAGATCATCGACGAGCGCTTCGTATTTGGCGCGGGTCAGCTTCAGCGCCAGATGCTTCGGGCCCGAGGCGTCGGCGGTGATGTAAGGTAGGTTGATGTCGGTCTGCACGGCGGACGACAACTCGATCTTCGCCTTTTCCGCCGATTCCTTCAGACGCTGAAGCGCGAGCTTGTCCTTGGTCAGGTCGATGCCCTGCTCCTTCTTGAACTCCGCCGCCAGATATTCGACGAGGCGCATGTCGAAGTCCTCGCCGCCCAGGAACGTGTCGCCGTTCGTGGACTTCACTTCGAACACGCCGTCGCCGATCTCGAGGATTGAGATGTCGAAGGTGCCGCCGCCGAGGTCATAGACCGCGATCATGCCGGCTTTCTTCTTGTCGAGGCCGTAGGCGAGCGCCGCGGCCGTCGGCTCGTTGATGATGCGCAGCACCTCGAGACCGGCGATCTTGCCGGCGTCCTTGGTGGCCTGACGCTGGGCGTCGTTGAAATAGGCGGGAACCGTGATGACGGCCTGCGTCACCGGGCCGCCCAGATGCGCCTCGGCGGTCTCTTTCATCTTCTGCAGGATGAAGGCGGAAATCTGCGAGGGCGAATATTGCTTGTTGTCGGCGGTCACCCAGGCGTCGCCGTTCGGGGCCTTGATGATCTTGTAGGGAACGAGGCCCTGGTCCTTCTTGGTGGTCGGATCGTCGAAGGTGCGGCCGATAAGGCGCTTGATCGCGAAGAAGGTGCGCTCGGGGTTGGTGACGCCCTGACGCTTGGCGGGCTGACCGACCAGACGCTCGCCGTCGTCCGTGAACGCGACGATGGACGGCGTCGTGCGCGCGCCCTCGGAGTTCTCGATGACCTTGGGAGCGGAGCCTTCCATGACCGCGACGCAGGAATTGGTGGTCCCGAGGTCGATGCCGATAACTTTAGCCATAGTCCTTTTTCCCCTTGTTTCGCGAGACCGCGAGGCCCCGAAGCGGCCAGGCCTTGGAAAGCTGCGTCACCGACCCTAGGTCGCCGACGATTCTTCCGGTCCCCGATGCTCAGTTTCAATATCCGCAGGTCGGACGTCTCCGCCCCAACGCTGCTCAGGTGGCCGGTATATAAGGGGGGGTTCCCAGTGGCGCAAGGCGCGGAGGCTGCGTTCGGGGCCGAGAAAGTGAGTCCCTTTTCGTGTTTTCTCGTCCGCTACCGGGCGTCGACTTTCCCTTTACCACGCCACGGCTTAAATTCACGGTCATGAACCGAATCCTCATCCTCCTCGCCGCCCTCGGGCTCGCCGGCGGCCTTGCCCTGGCGCCGGCGGCGCGGGCGCAACTGGCGCTGCCGGGCGCGGCGTCCGACGATTCGCAGGCGGCTCCCGCCAAGGCCGCCGAGGTCAAGAAACGGCCTCGGCCGCCCAAGCGCCCCCCGGGCTCCGCCTCGATCGTCGACCGTTCGCTGCGCCTCAACGGCTCCGGCGGCGAACTCCGGGTCTCGGGCGGGGGCAAGGACAAACCCCTGCGAATCGAGAAGCTGACCCTTTTGGGCGAAGTCATCTCCGATCCGAACCAGAAGTGCCAGATCGACATCGTCGCGCAGACGCCGATCGAGGCCCAGAGCCAGGGCGCGCCCGATGGGCTCGAGCGCTACGCCGCCGACATTCCCGCCTGCCCGCTCACGTTCGACGTGCTGGACGGCGCGGCGCTGGTGCCGGGCCAGACGACCGCATGCGTATTCCAGGCCGCGGATTGTCAGGCGATCCCGAGCGGCCTGTGGGGTCCCGACGCCGCCACGATCGAAAAAGACAACAAAACCGTCTCGAAGGCGCGCTCCGGCGCGGAAGCCTCGATCGCCACGAGCCTGCGCGTTCTGCAAAAGCGGGACAAGGGGGCGGACGCGGCGGCGCTTACGCGTGAGCAGAGCGATTTCGCCAGCCAGCGCGACGATGTCTGCCGCGATTACAGCGGCGAAAGCGAGTATGGGTTCTGCGCGGCGCGGCTGACGCAGGCGCGCGCGGCGCTGCTGCGTAAGCGCGCGGAGCCGGTCAAGCGCAAGGCCGAGGACGCCGACAACTGAGGCGCGGGCTTAAGCATGTTCGGCGCTGGGGAATCGATTTCGTTCGTCGGTGATGATATCAGCCCCCACGAAGCTCGCGGCCGAGGCGGCGGCGAGCGCCTTAGCTCGCCGAGGACGCTCATGAGTGACGAAAACCACCATTCCGAAAACTCCGAGCACGCGCCGATCGTGAATGGGGCCAACCCGCCGGGCGTCATCGAGCAGGTGCGCGAGCTGCTGTTCGGCGAGACCAAACGCACGACCGAGCAAGGCCTCAAGACGATCGAGGACAAGCTCGCGGCCTTGACGGCGACGATGGAGGCGCGCTTTTCCGAGTTGGAGACGCGTCTGACCGAGCTTCGGAGCGATTCCGAACACGCCCAGGCGAGCGCGATCGATGGAATCGGCGAAGCGATCGCGCATCTGGGCGCGAACATCCGCGAGATGAGCGCGAAGCGAAAATCGGCATAACGAGGTCGGGGGGAAGATGCCCGCGTCCGGCGGCGAGGCGAGCGAGTTCGAACGGCTGAAGGCCCTGCTGTTCAGCCCCGAAGCCGATCGCCTGTCGGCGGCGGAGGCGCGGATTCGCGACCTGCAAGCCTGGGTCGGCGACGCGCCTCGGCTCGAAGCCGCGACTACGCAGATCCTGATCGAAGCCTTCCGCCGCGCCGAGGTCGCGCGTCACCGCGAGTTGGCGGCGGCCGTCGCCCCCGTCGTCGTCGCCGCGATCCGCAGCGAAATCCACAATTCGCGCGATCTGATGGTCGAGGCGCTCTATCCAATCACCGGCAGGATGGTCGCCGCCGCCGTCGCCAACGCGTTTCGCGAGCTTTTGGAGGCCATCAATCAACGGCTCGACGCGCTGCTCTCGACCAACCGATGGCGGCTGCGCCTGCGTTCGATCGTCACCGGACGTTCCGTCGCAGAGATCGCGCTCAACGAGGCGCGCGCGGGGAGCTTCGCCCGCATCCTGTTACTGGAGCGAGGCAGCGGCCGGCTGCTCGCGCATTGGAGCCCGGGTGAGCGAACCGTGGACAATCCAGATCTGATCAGCGGCCTCATCGCCGCGATCAGCGAATTCGCCGCGACGGCGCTCTCCGACAAGCACGGGGAATTGCGCACGCTGGATCTAGGCGCGAGCCAGGTTTATCTGCGCGCCTCCTCGCGCGTCATTCTGGCCGGCGAGATGGTCGGCACGATCGATCGCCCCCATCAGAAGCGGCTGGATGTCGGGTTTGTCGATCTTGTGGAACGGCACGATCGCGGCGAAGCGATCGGCGAGGCGGATCTGGCCGCGCTCGCCTCCCCCGCCGAACACGCCTCACGCGGCCATGGGCGGCGCGGAGCGATTCTGGCCCTCGTCGCCTTGGTTGTCCTTGCATGGACGCTGAGCGGGCCATTCAAGCGCTGGCGCCAGGAGGTGGGAATCGAGAACGTCTACGCCCGCGCGCTCGCCGGCGACCCCAAACTGGCGGCCTATCCGCTCGTCATTCGCGAGGATTGGAAAGCCGAGACCGTCACCCTGACGGGGCTGGCCGGCTCGTCGACCGAACGTGACATACTCGTAGCGGCGCTGACGCCGGCGGCGGCGCCGCTGAAGGTCGTGCCCCAGGTCGAAATCATCGCCGACCCCGCCGAGTTGCAATCCGCGCGAGAGGCGGCGACGCGCGAGGCCGCCGAAATCGTCGCGTTGCGCGCCCGCCTCGACGCGATTCAGGCGAACGACGAAGCGACCACGGGCGCTTTGCGCGCCGACCTCGCCGCGGCGAAGCTCGACGTGGAACATAAAGCGGCGGACCTCGCCGCCAGGATCGAAGCCGCGCGCGCCGACGATCGCGCGGCCGCGACCGCGCAAAAGGCCGAGGCCGAGCGTCGCGCCGGCGCGTTGCAAACCGCCATCGACGCCCTGCGCTCGCCGCCTGTCGATCCCCGACTTGCGCTCGCGCGCGCCGCGCGGGACGCGATCGTGTTCTTCGGCGATCGCGAGGATTTCGCCGATTCCGCCGCGGCGGGGCGAACGCTCGACGCGCTCGCCGACGCGCTCAAGCGCGCGAACGAGGGCGTGCGCGTCGTCGGTTACGCCGACGACACCGGCGCTCCCGCCGCCATTCTGGAAACGTCGCGGCTGCGCGCGGTCAAGGTCGCCAAAATGCTCGCCGATCGAGGCGTCGCCGCCGACAGGCTGGTGACCGTCGGCCGCGCCGCGCAGAGCCCGCTCGTCGATGTCGGCGACGCGCGCATGCGCAACCGCCGCGTGACCTTCGAGCCGCTCTTCCCGGCGGAATCGCCGTGACGCGGAGCGCCAAGGTCATGCTGCTCGGCGACATCGGCGTCGGCAAATCCTCGCTCGCGCGGCGGTTGGTGTTCGATCACTTCGAGAGCGACTACAAGACCACGATCGGCGTCGATGTGCTGACCTACGATCTGACCGCGCTGCCGCTGCGGCTGATCCTCTGGGACACCGACGGCGACTTCGGCATGTCGATCTTCGAGACCGTCTATATGCGCGGTGCCTCGGCGGCGGTGATCGTCGCCGACGCCTCGCGCCCGGCGACGATGGTGAAGCTGGCCAATCTCGCGCGCGGCTTTTCCGAACGGCTGCCGGGACGCGAGATTCGCGCGGTCATCAACAAGATCGACCTCGCCGAGGCGGCGGCGGCAACCGCGCCGCCCGAAGTCGACCCGGCCTCGCTGATCCGAACCAGCGCGCGGACGGGAGCCGGCGTGCGCGAGTTGTTCGACGCGCTGGGCGCCGGCATTTTGCGGCGCGGGTTCTGACGGCGGGATTGATTGGTGAATCCTTCTTGAATTTGCGCGCGCCGCGTTAAGCGATCGTTCAGGATCGGTGGAGCTAACCTGTTCCTATCTCATCGTTTTCGCACTTGATTAAAGTGTCGTCGTCATTGTCGCGTTCAGGTGCGCCTCTCGCGCTTCGCCGGCTTTGATCCCGATTCCTTCAAAGCGCATGGCTAAACGCGATCAGCGCCACGCAAGAGAAATCGGTGAAGGTATGTGTGGAAAGGCGGCGCGCGCATGACGACGAAAGGCCCGCGAATGAGGCCGTCGGTCGCGGCGTTTCGCGATTTTTTCAGCGTTCGAACCGACAATCCGGAACTTGTGCGGGCGCAGATCAAGGCGCTCGCCAAGCAGTTGCCGTTGCTTCTCTTCATCTGTCTCGTCAACGCATTGGCGGTCGCCTGGACCCACTATGGCGTTGCGCCGAACCTGTTGACGATCGGCTTTCCCCTTCTCCTGGCGATAGGCTACCCCGCTCTGGCGTGGACCTGGGTGAAGACGAGCTATCGGCCTCCGAGCCATGCCGACGCGTGCCGCCTGCTGAAAGCCGCGACCATTCAGGCTCCTATCGCGACCGCGGTAACCCTCGCCTGGGCGTGGGTTCTTTTCCAATATGGCGACGCCTATGCGCAAGGCCACGTCGTCTTCACCGTCGGCATCACGATAACCTGTTGCATCTTCTGCCAGATGCACCTTCGCCCCGCCGCCCTTTCGGTGACCGGCGTCACGGCCGTCGCCTTCGTGGTCTTCTTTTTTGAGACCCACCGCCTCGTCTTCCAGGCCGTCGCGGTGAGCATGCTGCTGGGGCTGGCCGCGATGGCCTATATCGTGCTCATCTTCTATCGCGATTTCGCCGCCATGATCGCTTTCCAGAAGGAGCTCGGCGCGAGCCATCTCGAGAACTCTCGGCTCGCCAATCTCGATAGCCTGACGGACCTGCCCAATCGGCGGCAATTCTTCTCCACGTTGCGGAAACTGCTGCGCCGGGGCGACCTGCGGCGCTTCGTCGTCGGCGTCGTCGATCTCGATGGCTTCAAATCCGTCAACGACCTCTATGGCCACACGGCGGGCGACCGCGTTCTCGTCGAGGCGGGGCGGCGCATGCGAGATCTCGGCGGCGACGCGATCTCCTTCTCACGCCTGGGCGGCGACGAATTTGGCGTCATCATCGATGAATCGTTGAACGACGCGGAAATTCTCGCGCTCGGAGTCCGCATCTGCGCGCTTCTGAAAATCCCGTTTGTGCTGCCCGACGGCGTCGCCGAAGTTTCGGGTTCGATCGGCTTCGCGACCTTCCCGGAGGCCGGCTCGACGGCCGAGCTGCTTTTCGAGCGCGCCGACTATTCGCTTTACCACGCCAAGAAGCATAGGCGCGGGCGACCGGTCATCTTCTCGATCGAGCACGAGACCGAAATCCGGCAATTCGCGAATCTGGAGCGCTGCCTGCGCGACGCGGATCTCGAAACCGAAATGTCGCTCCACTTTCAACCCATCGTCGATGTCGCGCGCGGCAAGATCCTCGCATTCGAGGCGCTGGCCCGATGGGACAGCCCAACGCTGGGAAGGGTCGCCCCCGACATCTTCATTCGCGTCGCGGAACGTGGCGACCTCATCAACCGACTGACGCGCATGCTGCTGCGCAAGGCGCTCGCCGCCGCCAGGACATGGCCGAACGACATCCGCGTTTCGTTCAACCTCTCGACGCGCGATCTGAGCTCGCGAGAGGCGATCGTGAACATCGTCGCGATCATCGAGAGCAGCGGAATCGCCCCGAGCCGGATCGATCTGGAGGTGACAGAAACCGCCCTGATGCAGGATTTCGATCAGGCGAGCCTGTCCTTGCGGACATTGAGAGCCTTGGGCGTCCGCATTTCGCTCGACGATTTCGGCACCGGATATTCAAGCCTAAGCTATCTGCAACAGTTTCCGATCGACAAGATCAAGGTCGACCGTAGTTTCACCCGCGAGGTCGAGACCGAACCGTCCTGTCGCGCGATCGTGAAGTCGGTGATCGACCTTTGCCAGAACCTGAACCTCACATGCGTCGTCGAAGGCATGGAGACCGACGCGCAAGCGCGCGTCTTGCGCGAACTCGGCTGTACGATCATGCAGGGCTGGCTCTTCGGCAAGCCGATGCCGGCCAGCGAAGTCTTGGCGTTTCTCGAAGTCGGCCGTCCGCCGCGCCTAACGGCGCTGGCTTCCTGACAGGTCCGATCCGCGCCTCTCGGGTTCCTGTATTCTCCGAAATGACTTATATGCCGAAGGCGCGCCGCCCGCGTCGCGTTGAGTCGCAAGTTCGCGTTCCCTAGGGAGGAGCCGTGACCAGCGCCAAAATCGATGGCCTACTCGACCTCATGACGACGGAGGAACAGGCGTCGCTGCTGGCGGGCCGCGATTTCTGGTCCACCGTCCCGATCCCGCGGCTCGGCATTCCCTCGCTCAAGGTGTCGGACGGCCCCAACGGCGCGCGCGGAGGCGGCGCCTTCATCGGCGGCGTGACGGCGGCCGCGTATCCCGTCGCCGTCGCGCTCGCCGCGACATGGAACCTCGAGCTCGTCGCCGAAATCGCGGGCGACCTCGCTCGCGAGGCGAAATCGAAAGGCGCGCGGGTGTTGCTCGCCCCCACCGTCAACATCCACCGCTCGACGCTCAACGGGCGCAACTTCGAGTGCTATTCCGAGGATCCGTTTCTCACCAGCGAACTCGCCGTCGCTTATATCACGGGCCTGCAGGCTCACGGAATCGGCGCGACCGTGAAGCACTTCATCGGCAACGAGTCGGAATATCAGCGCACGACCATCAGTTCCGACATCGACGAGCGCGCGCTGCGCGAGATCTACTTGCCGCCGTTCGAAGCCGCCGTGCGGCGCGCCAAGACCTGGGCGTTGATGACGTCCTACAACCGCCTGAACGGAACCTACGTCAGCGAGCGGGCGGAACTCATCAACGGGTTGCTCAAGACCGAGTGGGGTTCGACGGACTCGTGATGTCGGACTGGGACGGCTTGCGCTCCACGGTCGAGGCGATGCGGGCGGGACTCGACCTCGAAATGCCGGGGCCGGGAGTCCATCGTCGCGAAAAGCTCATCGACGCCTTCCAGCGCGGCGACGTCGGCGCCGAGGCGATCCGCGCGGGCGCGCGACGCGTCCTACATCTGCTGGAGCGGGTCGGCGCTTTTGA
>Ga0302320_10004102_pt1 | contig 33207 bp, 26 predicted proteins | sample Bog_T0_3_FD_202130 | JGI IMG/M metagenome (GOLD analysis project Ga0302320, IMG submission 202130) | Peat permafrost microbial communities from Stordalen Mire near Abisko, Sweden - Bog_T0_3 | ecosystem: Environmental > Terrestrial > Soil > Wetlands > Peat | place: Sweden: Abisko, Stordalen Mire... | reverse complement strand
GAATGTGTTGCATTTCGGGCGCCCGGGTGAGGGGCCGATCCTGAGGAAGGGGATGTTCTTCACCATCGAACCGATGGTCAACGCCGGCCGACCGGAGGTGAAGGTGCTTGATGACGGCTGGACCGCAGTCACCCGTGACCGCAGCCTTTCCGCTCAGTTCGAGCATATGATCGGTGTCACCGAGGACGCTTGCGAAATCTTTACGCTATCCCCGGCCGGGCTGGACAAGCCGCCGCTCGGCAACTGAACCCCGTTAGCGGATTGGCAATCTTTGCCGGTTAGCGTGAGCGATGTTGTATCGCCACGAGCGCCATGCCCAAAGTCTCCAAGCCGTCTGGTGTCGCTGAGCTTTCATTCCTGCCGGGCCTGCTGTCCCAGCCGATCGAACCGTCGGGCACGGGCGGCGCCGAAGGGCATCGAATCCGCATGCGGCAAAGGCTGCTGAAAGCCGGGCCAGACTCGCTGGCAGATCATGAGATGCTGGAGATGATTCTGTTCATCGCATTGCCCCGCCGGGATACGAAAACGATCGCACGCGAAGTGCTCGCCCGGTTTCGGACGTTTGGCGGGGTGATCGGAGCACCCGCCGCCGAGTTGATGAAGGTGGACGGGATGGGCGAGGCTGGCGCAGCAGCGTTGAAGCTGGTGCAAGCCGCGGCGCTCCGAATGATGCGGCATGAGGTAGCCTCCGCACCCGTGCTGGCGACCTGGGATCGGCTGATGGATTACCTGACCGCTGCGATGGGCCAGGAACGCACGGAGCAGTTTCGCGTCCTGTTTCTCGACAACCGCAACAAGCTGATCGCCGATGAGGTACAGGGGCAAGGCACGATCAATCATGCCCCCGCCTACCCGCGTGAGGTGGTGCGCCGATGCCTGGAGCTGCACGCCAGCGCCGTGATCCTCGCCCACAACCATCCAAGCGGGGAGCCGACGCCGTCGCGCGAGGATGTCGCGTTGACGGCGGAGATCACGCGTGCGGCCGCGGTCATGGGGATCACGGTGCATGACCACATCGTCGTCGGACGCGGCAAATGGCTGAGCTTTCGGGCGGAAAAGCTGCTTTGACGCGGTATCGCCGCTTCGACGCCCCCGCTCCTTTGCCGCGTTTATCGTCCCAACGTCGGCATCGTGAACTCCGGACCCCGCCGCGTGCCCGCCGTCCATCGCTGGGTCACTGCCTTGTAGCGCGTGTAGAAGCGCACGCCTTCCGGTCCATAGATGTGATGATCGCCGAACAGCGAGTGCTTCCAGCCACCGAATGAATGGAATGCCATCGGGACCGGGATCGGCACGTTGATACCGACCATGCCGATCTGGATCGCCTGGGTGAAATCCCGCGCCACGCCGCCGTCATTGGTAAACAGAGCGACGCCATTGCCGTATTCATGGGCGTTGATCAGCTTCGTCGCCGTCGCGACGTCTGGCGCACGCACTACAGACAACACCGGACCAAAAATCTCATCCTTATAGATCCGCATGTCGGGGGTGACGTTGTCGAACAGACATCCACCCAGAAAAAATCCATTCTCATAGCCCTGCAGCTTGAGGCCACGTCCATCGACCACGAGGTCAGCGCCCTCCTTCACACCGAGGTCGACGTAGCCACGCACCTTCTCGAGGTGCTCGCGTGTGACCAGCGGGCCCATCTCGGCCTCGGGATCGACGCCTGGAGCCACCCTCAACGCGCGGACCCGAGGGGCCAGTTTCGAGATCAGCGCATCACCGGCCGAACCGACCGTGACCGCCACGGAAACCGCCATGCAGCGCTCTCCGGCTGCGCCATAGGCGGAGCCCATCAGCGCGTCGACCGCGTCGTCGATATCGGCATCCGGCATTACCACCATGTGGTTCTTCGCGCCGCCCAGCGCCTGAACCCGCTTACCGTGCTGAGTGCCGCCTCTGTAAATCGTCTCGGCGATGGCCGTGGAACCGACGAAGCTGATCGCCGCGATGCCAGGATGGGCGATGATCGTCTCGACTGCCTCGCGACCGCCTTGCACGACGCTGAACACGCCATCCGGCAGACCCGCTTCCTTCAACAGTTCAGCCAGCTTCAGCGACACGGAGGGATCTTTCTCCGAAGGCTTCAGGATGAAACAGTTGCCCGTGGCGAGTGCGACCGGGATCATCCACAGCGGCACCATGATCGGAAAATTGAAAGGCGTGATGCCGGCCACGACGCCCAGGGGCTGGCGGATCGACCAGGCATCGATGCCGGTGCCGACCTGATCCGTATATTCGCCCTTCAGCAGATGCGGAATGCCACAGGCAAATTCGACGACTTCGAGGCCACGCTGCACCTCGCCGTCAGCGTCCGACAGGACCTTGCCGTGCTCGCCGGTGATGATCGCTGACATCTCCCGACGGTCGCGCTCAAGCAATTCCTTAAGTTTAAACATGACGCGAGCCCGCCGCAGCGGTGGCGTATTGGCCCAGGCGGGCCACGCGGCGGTGGCAGCCGCGACGGCCCGGTCCAACTCGGCCGCATTGGCCATCGCAACCTTGCCGGTCACGCCGCCGGAAGCCGGGTCAAACACATCGCTGAACCTGCCGCTGATCCCGGCGACATGCTGGCCGCCGATGAAATGTCCGATCTCGCGCATGGTAGTCCTCTCCTGAGACGCGCTTCAGCAACTAGAACACCGCACCTCGCCGGTCCAGCCGGCTGGGCGGCGACGCTGACCAGGACCCGCACGCCTGGCCGGTCCGGCTAGCAAAAAAGGCGCTATCAACCGAAATCAGTAATATGCGGCCCGCATGGCTCCACTATGCTGTTTTCATGCACCGAAATCGCGCTTGCGGTTTATTGATTGCCTCTCGGCGCCGGTGTGGTTAACCGTGTTACCTTGCAATCGGCGTTTGGCGTGTTGAAACAGGAGAATGTCATGGCTTACAGGGTCGCGGTTGTCGGCGCCACAGGGGCAGTCGGACGCGAAATGATAAAGACCCTGGTGGAGCGTAATTTTCCGGCGTCGGAAGTCATCGCGCTGGCCTCCGGCCGCTCGGCCGGCTCCGAAATTTCCTTCGGCGAGAAAAAGGTCCTTACGGTCCGCAATCTGGATACGTTTGATTTCTCCGGAACCGACATTGGCCTGTTCAGCCCGGGTGCCGCGGTGTCCGCGATTCATGCGCCCCGAGCTGCCGCCGCTGGTTGCGTCGTGATCGACAACACCAGCCATTTCCGCATGGATCCCGACGTTCCGCTGGTGGTTCCCGAAGTGAACCCGCAGGACCTGCGCTGGTTCTCCAAGCGCAACATCATCGCCAACCCGAATTGCTCGACGATCCAGATGGTCGTCGCGCTCAAGCCGCTCCACGATGAGTTCAGGATCAAGCGAGTCGTTGTCTCGACCTATCAGTCCGTGTCCGGCGCCGGCAAGGAAGGCATGGACGAACTGTTCAACCACACGAAGTCGTCTTTCGTTTACGAGCAAAGTCCGCCGGAGCAGTTCACCAAGGAAATCGCCTTCAACTGCATCCCGCACATCGACAAATTTATGGATGACGGATCGACCAAGGAAGAGTGGAAGATGACCGTCGAAACCAGGAAGATCCTGGATCCCGCCATAGCGGTTCATGCCACCTGTGTCCGCGTGCCCGTTTTCATCGGCCATGGTGAATCGGTGAACGTCGAGTTTGAGAAGCCGGTGACGGCCGGCGAGGCCCGAGCGGTCTTACGCGATGCACCGGGCATTGAAGTCGTCGATGTCCGTGAAGATGGTGGCTACGTCACCCCGGTCGAGTGCGCCGGCGAAGATGCCGTGTTTGTCAGCCGCATCCGAAAGGATCCGACCGTGGAACACGGATTGTCGTTTTGGTGCGTCTCCGACAACCTGCGCAAGGGCGCCGCTTTGAATGCGGTGCAGATTGCAGAGACCATGATCGCAATGAATCTGCTCGTCAAAAAGGCCGCTTAGCGCCCTTCGGGCGTCGCGGAACGCGGCGGCAAATCATTGCAATCGCGATCGTTTGGCCGCCCGCAACGCGGGCAAGCTTGGACTGAAGTCATGCGGCGGGGAAAATCGTCCCTTCCGCATGACCCCCAAATCCGAAGAAAGATCCGCCGCTTCAGCGCCGGAAGTCGGCGCCTTTGCGTTCGACCGTGCGGACCAGACCCTTCCACTCGATCAAGCCGTAGCCCTCGGTGGGGCGAACCTTCTTCATCCGTTCGGCCGCTTTCCGTTGGACATATTCATCGACGAGGACGGGCGGCTCGTCCAACTGCCGCGCAATCAGTTCAAGTTCGCAGGCCCGCTCGAGCATATACAGCCGCATCATCGCGCCGTGGATGGTTTCGCCAAGGGTCAGCAGGCCGTGGTTCAGCAACACGACGCAACTTCCCGAGCCGCAGCTTCTGCCAAGCGCCTCACATTCATCAACCGTGGCGGGTACTCCGTATTCATGGTAGACCACGTCATCAATAACATGCAGCGCGTCCTGGCTGATCGGACGCAGGCCTTTGCGCAACAGAGATACGCCAGCACCAGCACGGGTATGCGTGTGAAGCACGCAATTGGCATCAGACCTCGCCTTGTACACACCGCTATGGATGATGAAACCGGCGTTGTTGAATTTGCCGCCCGGCGTCAGGACGTTCCCATCCATATCCATCTTGACGAGCGACGACGCTGTAACCTCGTCGAACATTTCACCGTAGTTGTTGATCAGGAAATGGTTGGGTTCCCCAGGGATACGGGCAGACATGTGGGTGTTGACAAGGTCAGTCCAGCCGAGATGGTCGATGACATGATAAAGCGCGGCGAGCTCACAGCGGGTGTGCCACTCAGCATCGGACATGCCCGGTTTGGGTTCCTCGGGCGTAAGTTGGAGCGCGGCTGACATCTGAACTTCTCCGTTTTTCGAATGATCTTGCTAAAACATCGTGAGCGCGTCCGCCGGGTCGCGCAAGGTTGCGGGAGTTCCTGACGGTCCACAACCAGGTTTCGGACTTAACTTCGTGCAATCAATCTCACTGGAGCCTGAATGCGATGATTGTCCCTTGGCGAGACCGGCGGGGCCGGTTGATTCCGTTCAAGGCAATAGTCCTGCCGATGCTGCCCGTTCCCGGCGCTATTTATGGCTTCTGGCTCGCGACCGGGCAACTCGGCGGACGGCCGATCACGGAAGCAATTCATGGCACCGGACTGTGGGCGATCCGCTTCCTGATGATTTCACTGGCGATCACGCCGTTCGCCAGGGCGTTGGATCTTCCCTCGCTTTTGCTGGTTCGACGCAACGTCGGTGTCGCGTCGGCGTGCTACGCGGTCGTGCACTTGGCTTTGTATGTCGTGGACGAAAACTTCAACCTGCTGACCGTGATATCGGAGATCGCGCTGCGGTTTTATCTGACGGTCGGCTTTATCGCCTTGTTGGTTCTGCTTGCGCTGGCACTGACGTCCACGGATGGATGGGTCAAGCGGCTGGGACGAAACTGGAAGCGGCTACACCGACTTGCTTACCCATTGGGCGCGGTCACGCTGCTACATTTTTACATTCAGTCCAAATTGAATATATCGGAGCCGGTCTTTGTCTCCGGCCTTTTTATCTGGCTGATGGCATGGCGCGCGTTGCCTGAGACCTGGCGGCGCAACCAGGGGATCGCGTTCATCGCGTTTCTGTACAGCGCACTCGCGATTGGTTCGGCACTCGCGAGCGCCGGATTGGAGTTCGCCTGGTATGGCCTGACAACCAGGATCAATCCACTGCGGGTATTGTACGCGAATGAGACGATTGCGCGCGGGTTGCGGCCGGCACATTGGGTGTTCGTGGTCGCGCTCTCTCTCGCCATCGTGTTTGTCGTCCGCCGGTTTGCGCGCAGCCGTCGGACGGTCCGGCGGTTAACGGCCTGATCGACACGCTTTGTACGCCGATCGCAACGTCGGCCAGCCCGAACCATCAGAATAAGCCGAGGATGACCGCCTGTCACCATTTCAAACGCCGCTCCATCCTGTGTCTTTCAATGGCTTGACCCGTCTCCGGTTGCGCGTTACGGGCAAGCGGCAGATATTGAGGATTGCTAAACTGGATACATTCCGCTTGCGGTTCGCGCTCGTTGCGCCCGTGATGCGGGAAAGTAGCGTGTCGAAACTTGGTCCGTGGTTCGGCGTCCGATAACGACAGGGGAACGCACACAATGTCCGAAAAAAAGGTCCTCTATCAGCAGGACGGCCAAATCGTCACGATCACCTTGAACGATCCGGCGATGCGCAATCCGATCTCGGAACGCGAAACCGTCGATGCCATCGTCGCTGCGATCGAGCGGCTGAACCAGGATGGCACCACTCGGGTCGCGATTCTGACCGGCGCCGGCACCGCCTTTAGTTCGGGGGGTGATCTCAGGGCGATGCAGAAGAATTTCGAGGCGCGGGCGCAGCAACCGGCGTTGACGACCCAGTATTACAAGTTCGGAATTCAGCGCATTCCGCTGGCATTCGAAAAGCTGGACGTCCCGATTATCGCGGCTGTCAATGGGCCCGCGATCGGCGCCGGGCTTGATCTCGCCTGCATGTGCGACATGCGAATTGCGTCGGAGAGCGCTCGCTTCGCGGAAAGCTTCGTGAAGGTCGGCATCGTGCCGGGTGATGGGGGTGCGTGGCTGCTGCCTCGGGTCGTCGGGTATTCCAAGGCGTGCGAAATGGCGTTCACCGGCGATATGCTGAACGCACAGGAAGCGCTGGCATGCGGCCTCGTGTCACGCGTAGTTCCGGATTCCGAGCTGTTGGATGCGGCAAAGGCATTGGCAGCGCGGATTGCGGTCAATCCCCCTTACGCGGTCCGGATGGCCAAACGACTGTTGATCGAGGGACGCCACAGCCGGCTTGATACGCTATTGGAATTATCGGCTAGCCTTCAGGCGCTGGCTCATGCGACCGCGGATCACCGGGAAGCAGTGAACGCCTTCCTGGAAAAGCGGAAGCCGGTTTTCAAAGGCGACTGAAGGTCGGGCTGCGACCGCGGAGCGATCATCAGGCTCATCGGCGTTTGGGTGAGCTTGGCTCACACCAATTGAACGCGAGGGATGAAATTGCTCGCGAAAAGCTAGAGTCTTTCCAGTGATGGTGGAAACAGTCCGGGCCTTCCGCTCTCGTCTCGCCATGCCGTATAGTGCATCCAACCGAGCCCTCACGGTTTGGATAGGCCGCAGCAGGAGGCAGCGTAACCCAGATGCAGTCAGGCAACGCTGTCGATTGGTTTGTCGACCGACACCGGTCCGACGGCAATGGCGCACGTCTGGCATTCCGCGATCCCTGGCGTTCACTGACCTACGGCGAACTGGCAATCGAGACATCCCGCTTCGCCGGCGCACTCCTTCACGCCGGCATCGGCCGTGAACAGCGCGTCGTCCTGCTGCTTCAGGACAGCGTCGATTTTCCAATCGCGTTCTGGGGCACTATGCGAGCCGGTGCCGTTCCGGTGCCCATCAACACGCTGCTGACGCCGGACGCGGTCACCTACATTCTAGAAGATTGCCGCGCCGCCGCGGTCGTCATGTCCGCGGCGCTGCAGCAGACTTTGGGCCAAGCCATTGATATATCTTGCGTTCGCCACGTCATCGTATCGCAGCCAGATGGGTTTGGCACCTTCCTGGACTGCGGTGACCCAAACACGCCGACGGCGCCCGCCTCGCCCGACGAAGTGGCGTTCTGGCTTTACTCGTCCGGCTCCACCGGCGCACCGAAAGGCGTTCGCCACGTCCACTCCAGTTTGCGCGTCACCGCGGACACCTACGGCGCCAAGGTCCTGGGGATCGGCCCCGACGATGTGATGTTCTCCGCCGCGAAAGCGTTCCACGCCTACGGCCTCGGCAACAGCCTCACCTTCCCGATGTCGGTCGGCGCAGCATCGGTGTTCCTGCCCGGCCGCCCGACCCCGGACGCCGTGCTGGACATGATGCGGACGCACAACCCCACTCTGTTCGGCGGCGTTCCAACCCTCTACGCCAGCCTCCTGGCCAATCCGTTTATCATGCCCGGCGCCGGATCGAACCGTCTGCGCCGCTGCATCTCCGCCGGTGAGGCGCTGCCCGCCGATATCGGCACCCGCTGGAAGTCCATCGTCGGGATCGACATCCTGGACGGCATCGGCTCCAGCGAGATGCTGCATATTTTCATCAGCAACTATCCCGATGACATCCGGTACGGCACCAGCGGCAAACCCGTCCCCGGATACGAAGCCCGCATCGTGGGCGAACACGACCGCCCGGTGCCGCACGGTGAGGCCGGCGAACTCGTGGTACGCGGTGACAGCGCCGCCGAGGGCTACTGGAACCAGCGCGCGAAATCGCGCCGCACGTTCCAGGGTGAATGGACCTATACCGGCGACACATACACGCGCGACGCCGACGGCTACTTCCGTTTCCAGGGCCGCAGCGATGAGATGCTGAAAGTCAGCGGCGTATGGGTTTCGCCATTCGAGGTCGAGGAAGCCCTGATCGCCCATCCCGCTGTGCTGGAAGCCGCGGTGATCGGCCGCCAGGATCGCGACGGCCTGGTCAAGCCCAAAGCCTTCGTGATCCTGCGCGACACCGACCAGGACACCACAACCCTGGTCGCCGAACTGCAGGCGCATGTGAAGGCGCGGGTCGGCGTGTGGAAATACCCGCGGTGGATCGAATTCGTGGCCAGCCTGCCGAAGACCGCAACCGGCAAAATCCAGCGTTTCCGCCTGCGGGAGATCTGATGCGACCCGGTCGCATTCAGCTTGATGGCGGAACGTTGGAGACCGCCTGGTGGGGTCCCGGCCCCGCGGAAGCCCCGACGATCATACTGCTGCACGAAGGATTGGGATGCATTGCGCTGTGGCGCGACGTCCCGAAACGTCTGGCTGAGGCCACCGGCTGGGGCGTCTTCGCTTACTCGCGGTTCGGCTACGGTGATTCCGATGCAACCCCTCTCCCCCGGCCGATGACCTATATGCACGACGAGGCGCAAACCGTGCTGGCCCAGGTGCTCCGCACCGCCGGCATTCAACGCTCGGTGCTGCTTGGCCATTCCGATGGCGGATCGATTGCCGCGATCTACGCCGGCCACAAACCCGATCCCGGTCTCCTCGGCCTCGTCACCATCGCCGCGCACTTCATCGTCGAGGAGCTGAACCTCGACAGTATCCGCCGGATCAAAGCGGAATACGACACAGGCACGCTGCGGCCACGCCTCGCCCGCTACCACCGCAATGTTGACACGGCATTCCGTGGCTGGAACGACGCCTGGCTCGACCCGCGCTTCCGCGACTTCGACATCACCGGCTCCTTGCCGAACATCGAAGTGCCCATCCTGGCGCTGCAGGGTGCGGTCGATCCATACGGTACCGACAAACAACTCCACGTATTCCAGGCCAGCGTCTCGGCGCCGATCACCGTCCAACTGATCGACGACGCCAAACATTCGCCGCATCTGGAGGCCGCGGACAAAACCCTGGCCGCCATCACCAGCTTCATCGCCACCCTGCCGCTTGGAGCCGAAACGTGATCGACTTCCAGACCGACCCTAGCCGCTACCGCCACTGGAAACTCAGTTTCGATGGCCCGGTCGCCACATTGACGATGGACGTCGATCCCGCCGGCGGCCTGATGGATGGGTACGAACTGAAACTGAATTCATACGACCTTGGCGTGGACATCGAACTCGCCGATGCCGTCCAGCGCCTCCGTTTCGAGCACCCCGAAATCAAAGCCGTCATCCTCCGCTCCGGCAAGGAAGGCGTCTTCTGCGCCGGCGCCAACATCCGCATGCTCGGTAAAGCCACCCACGGCCACAAGGTGAATTTCTGTAAGTTTACCAACGAAACCAGACTTTCCATAGAAGATGCCAGCGAAAACTCCGGCCAGATCTACATGGCCGCGATCGCCGGCAGCGCCGCCGGCGGCGGATACGAACTTGCCGTTACCGCCGACCACATCATGCTGATCGACGACCGCCGCTCGACCGTTTCCCTGCCGGAATTGCCTCTGCTCGCCGTGCTGCCCGGCACCGGCGGCCTGACCCGCCTCACCGACAAGCGGCGCGTCCGCCGCGACCACGCCGACATCTTCTGCACCGCCGAGGAAGGTGTGCGTGGCAAACGCGCCGTCGAATGGCGGCTCGTCGATGAAGTCGTGCCGCCCTCGTCCTGGGAAGCCAAAATCAACGAACGTGCTCTGGAACTCGCCGCGCGCTCCGACCGCAACGGAAACAAGGGCATCACCCTGACCAGGCTGCAACGCATCATCTCCGACGACGCGCTCGCGTATCCCCACGTCCAGGTCGCACTGGACCGCGCCGCCCGCGCCGCCACCATCACCATCCATGGCCCGACCGACCTGCCCGGAGACGACCGAGGCATCCACGACGCCGGCGCTGCCTTCTGGCCGTTGGCCATGGCCCGCGAACTCGACGACGCCTTGTTGCACCTGCGACTCAACGAACCCACGATCGGCCTGCTGGTTTTCCGTTCCGTCGGCGATCCGGCCCAGGTGCTTGCCGCCGACACCCTGCTGGAACAGTACCAGACCGACTGGCTCGTCTGCGAAATCCGCTTATATCTCAAGCGGGTTTTCAAGCGCGTGGACATGATGGCCCGCAGCCTGATCACCCTTATCGAGCCCGGAAGCTGTTTCGCCGGCACCCTTTCCGAAATCGTTTTCGCTGCCGACCGCTCCGTTATGTTCTCCGGCTCCCGAACTGGCGACAATAAAAACCTGGCCACGCTGCACCTTTCTGCCCTCAACTTCAGCGCTTACCCAATGGGCAACGGCCTGACGCGCCTTGCCAACCGTTTCTATGGCGAGCCGGATTCGCTCACCGCCGCGGCCGCGGTGATCGGCGAAACCCTCGACGCGGAAACCGCCGAAGCAGCCGGCCTCGTCACCTTCGCCTATGACGACACCGACTGGGACGACGAAGTGCGTCTAATCCTGGAAGAGCGCGCGTCCTTCTCGCCCGACGCCCTGACCGGACTCGAAGCGAACCTCCGCTTCGTCGGCCCCGAAACGATGGAAACCCGTATCTTCGGCCGCCTCACGGCATGGCAGAACTGGATCTTCCAGCGGCCCAACGCGGTGGGCGAATCCGGCTCGCTGAAACGCTACGGCTCCGGCGTCCGGCCCGACTTCAATACCGAACGCGTATAGACAAGGATCCCTCCAATGTCAGACGCCATGCAGATCGACTATGACGGCCTGATCCCCAACAATGTCGGCCTCGCCACCGACCTCCGCGTCCGCAAAGCCCTGGAAACCTGGCACCCCGGCTATATCGACTGGTGGAAGTCGATGGGGCCGGAGGGCTTTCAGGAATTTCCCGTGTATCTGCGCACCGCGGTCGGCGTCGGCAGCGAAGGCTGGGCCAAATTCGGCTTCGTTCGCATGCCGGAATACCGCTGGGGCATCCTGCTCGCCCCCGCCGTCGAAGGCCGCACCATCCCCTTCGGCGCCCACAAGGGCGAACCAGCCTGGCAGGAAGTCCCCGGCGAGTACCGCGCCATGCTGCGCCGCCTGCTCGTCATCCAGGGCGACACCGAACCGGCCTCGGTCGAGCAGCAGCGTCATCTCGGCGCCACCGCCCCCTCGCTGTACGACATGCGCAACCTGTTCCAGGTCAATGTCGAGGAAGGCCGCCATCTCTGGGCGATGGTCTATCTGCTGCAGAAATACTTCGGCCGTGACGGCCGCGAGGAAGCCCAGGATCTGTTGCGCCGCCGCTCCGGCCATCAGGACACCCCGCGCATGCTGGGTGCCTTCAACGAACAAACGCCCGATTGGCTGTCGTTCTTCATGTTCACCTTCTTCACCGACCGCGACGGCAAGATGCAGCTCGCCGCCCTCGCGCAGTCCGGCTTCGATCCGCTGTCGCGCACCTGCCGCTTCATGCTCACCGAAGAAGCCCACCACATGTTCGTCGGCGAAACCGGTATTTCCCGGATTATCCAGCGCACGATAGAAGCGATGCAGGCGGCCGGCATCGATGACCCTTACGATATCGAAAAAATTCGAGCGCTAGGCGTAATCGACCTGCCGACGATCCAGAAGAAGGCCAACCTGCATTTTTCACTGACGCTCGACCTGTTCGGCAACGAAATTAGTACCAATGCCGCCAACGCCTTCAACGCTGGCCTAAAAGGCCGCTACCACGAGGACAAACTCACCGACGATCACCTGCTGACGTCCGCGGTCTATCCCGTGCTGCGGCCTCGCGACGGCGCCATCGTCAAGGAAGATGTTCCAGCACTGTCCGCGTTGAATATGCGGCTGCGCGACGATTTCGTCGAGGATGCCGCCGCGGGCGTCAAGCGCTGGAACCGCGTGCTGGAACGCATCGGCACCAATTTCCGCATCACCCTGCCGCACGTCGCCTTCAACCGCCGCATCGGCGAGTTCAGCACCATTCACACCGACACCGACGGCGCGATCCTCAGCAGCGAACAATGGCAGAAGCGCCGCGAAACCATGCTGCCCTCGACCGACGACAACCTGTTCATCACCAGCCTCATGCGCAAGGCGCTGCAACCCGGCCGCTATGCCGGCTGGATCGCCCCGCCCCGTCAGGGCATCGACAACATGCCGGGCGACTTCGAATACGTGCGCCTCGCCGGCTAACTTGCCTTAACCGGCCACCGGCGTACTATCGGGTCAACACCGGGGGAACGAACATGATCACCAAATTCGACAGCCTCTTCGCGGGGCATGTGGACATCGAGAACATCGGCTACGGCGGCACCCCGATCAACCAACGGCGCTACGACAACGCCCACCTTTCGTCCGCCCTCACCAAAGCCCAGGCCATCGCCACCACCATGGACGGCCTCGGCTATTCCACCTTTTGGATGGCCGAACACCACTTCCAGCGCGAAGGCACCGAGTGTATCCCCAACGTGCTGCTGATGGCGCTGCACCTGACGCACGTCACCAGGCACATGAATATCGGCTGCGGCTTTAACATCACTCCGATGTGGCACCCGCTTCGCCTCGCCGAAGACTACGCCATGGCCGATATTCTCTCGCATGGCCGCGTCGTCTTCGGCGTCGGCCGCGGCTACCACACGCGGGAGGTCGAAACTTTCGGCTCCCCATTGATCGACCAAGACGCCAACCGCGAACTGTTCGAGGAACAGGTCGATATCATCTTCAAGGCCTTCAACAATGAATCCTTCGCCCATAAGGGGAAGCACTACACGCTTCCCCCCGAAGTGCCCTACCGTGGCTACACGCTGAAGGAGCTCACCCTCGTTCCCCGCCCCGCCCGCCTGCCCGTCGCGTGCTGGCAGCCGATCCAGGGCGGCTCCGAACGAGCGCTGGCCTTCATGGCCAAACACGGCATTCAGGGCATGGTGGGCGGCGGATCGGCTGAGGGCGGCGCGATGGACAGCGTCGTGCGCAAATGGCAGGCCGAACATGCCAAGATCGGCCAGCATATCGAGCTCGGCGAACGCCTCTGCTTCGGATTCCATTTCTACATGAGCGGCAGCAAGCAGCAGGGCATCCGCGATGCCGCCAAATACTACGAAGAAAACATGAAGATGTTTGGCGAACTCCGCCTCAACCGAGCGATGACGGACGAGCAGATCGAGATCATGCGCGATCCCCTGCGCGCACCCAGTGCTAAATTGCCGCGCATCGAAGATGCCGTGAACAGCGGCGGCTTCCTCACCGGTTCCTCTGACGAGATCATCGAGCATCTGAAGAAACTGGAAAAAGCCTATCCCGGCCTCGATCGAATCTCGATCAGCCCGTCCCTCGGCGTCCCGCAGGCGGTGATCCTGGAGCAGGTCGAACGGTTCGCCAAAGAAGTGATGCCGGCGTTCAAGGGGTCAAGTGTGGACATCAAACAGCCCGCCCTCGCCAAGTAGGTGCCGCCGCGCATCTATCTCGCCGGCCCGATGGTGTTCGATCCCGACCCGTCGGTTCGTTTCGACCGTATGAAGACATTATGCCAGCTACACGGCGTCATCGGGGTGGCGCCGCTGGATAACCAGATCGGCCTGGAAGGCGTCGCCCCCGGCAAAGACCTGCTGCAACGCATCGTCCGCGCCGACATTGCCCTGATGCAGGACCTGGAGGCCGCTGTCTTCTGCCTCGACAGCTTCCGCCGCGGCCCCGAAATGGATGCCGGCACCGCCTTCGAAGTCGGCTATATGACAGCGCTGGGAAAACCGATCGCCGGCTGGACCAGCGACACAAGGCTATACCCCCAGCGTGTCGCCGCCTACTTCCACACCGCGTTCGGCGCAACGCTGACCCACACCGCACCCGGCCCCACCGGAGGCACTTCCGGCACCACGCGCGATCCCGACGGCGTGCTGGTGCATTCCGAAGGCTGCGTGCAAAACGCCATGATCCATGTCGGCATCGAACTGGCCGGCGGTATCATCGCCGTCGACCCGGACTGGGAACGTGCCTTCAGCCAGGCGGTCGCGTCAATCGCCCGCCGGGTTACAGCGCCAGACGCGCCTCCATGACGGACGGGTCGTCCGCCATCCGGTGAATCGTAAACCCCAGATGCCGGCAGAACGACAGCATCGGCTGGTTGTCCGCCAGCACCTGGCCCACCACCTCCGACAGGTCACGCGTCCGCGCCCAGTCGATCAGCCGCCGCATCAGATGCGAGGCCAGTCCGCGGCCCTTCATGTCCGCCTGCACGATCACCGCGAACTCCCCCGACTGGCCATTCGCTTCACACGCCAGCCTGGAAACACCCACCGTATCGCCCGTCGCTTCATTGATCGCGACAAACGCCATTTCCCGATCGTAATCGACCTGCGTCAGCCGCGCGACCTGTTCGGCCGACAGCTCCCGGATCGCGCTGAAGAAACGAAAGCGCACGTCCTGCGGTGAAAGCCGGGAGAAGAATACGGTGTGAGCGGCCGCATCCTCCGGCCGGATCGGGCGGATGGTGAACACCTCCTCGCCTACCTGCCGATGCTCGACCAATTCCACCGGATACGGCGCGATCGCCAGCCGTGCCACTGGATCCTCCGGCCCGCGCAGCCGCAGCCACGCATCCGCCGCCAGCACACCGTCCGAGTCAACGAAGACCGACGGCACGTCCAGTTCGGCAATTTCCGGAAAATCGATGATCAACTGGCTGATCCGCACCAGCACCTGCGCCACCGCATCGCTGTTCCCCGGCGCGCGGTCGCGCAACGGCTGGCCGAGCATCGCGCCGGTCCGGCAGCGTTGCATTAATCCCCGTGCAAGCGGCAGGTTCAACGGCGGCAGATCAACCGCCCGATCGGACGGATTGGGCATGGTGCCGCCACAGCCGAAGGTGATCGCCGGCCCGAATGTCGCGTCATCGGCAACCCGTACCGCGACTTCCCGCGCCCGCGCGACGAAGCGCTGCACGAGCAGCTCCCCGCTCTGCCCACGACGCTGCGCGCGCGCCGACAGCAGCCGCGCCGCTGCGGTCACCTGAGTCTCGTCTTGCAAATCAAACACCAGGCTGCCAGCCGGCCGCTCCGCCGGCGCCGCGCGGTTACGCAATTTCACCACCGCCGGAAAGCCCAGCAGGTTCGCCGCATCGGCTGCATCCACCGCGCTCGCTGCACACCGGGTCGGCACCGTCGGGATGCCGTAGGCACTCAGAACATTCAGCGCCTCATCCTGTGCCAGGGTCAGCCGGCCGCCGGCGCGCGTCCGGTCGAAGCATCGCCGCACCCGGTCTCGTTCAGGCGCCAAATCCAGCACCCGGCTCGGCGGCAATTCGCGGGCGGCCTCACGGTTGCGGCGGTCGCGGACCAAGTGTTCGAAGCCCTGAACCGCCTGATCAGGCGTCGCGAACACCGGCAGTCCGGCCCGCGCCAGCGCGGCCCGATGGATCGCCCCCGTGGTCTCACCGATCGCGCACATCAGCAGCGGCGCGCGCAGGTCGCGCGGCGCCTTGCACAGGCTTTCAATCGTCGCCTCGTCAGCCAGACCTTGCGGCGCATGCACCACCAGCACGCCCCCGACATCCTGTCGCGCAGCCAGACCAAAGGCCGTCGCGGCAAGGTCCGCACAGGCGACGTGCAGGATGCCGTGGTCCGGCGAGTCACCCGGCATCAGGTGCAGACCCTCCCGCAGCAGGCTGTCAGCCGCCAGACGGCCAGGTCCGATCGAATTGCTGACGATCGCCAGCGTGTCGCCTGCCGGCCCCGCACGCACCGGCTTGGCGCGGGACAGCGTCTCGGCGGCCGCGAGCAGGTCTTCCAAACGTTTGACGTACAACACCCCGGCCCGGCGCAGCGCCGCCTCGAACGACAAATCCGCCGAACCGTCCTCGTCCAGCAGCCGAAGCCCGGCGCGGATTGCCACCACCGGGCGCAGTTTCGCCGCCGCCCGCGCGGCCGACAGGAACACCCGATGGTTCTTGATGCGGCGGATATCCAGCAGAATCGCGCCGGTCCCGGGATCGCGTGACAGCCAGTCCAGCGTCATGCCAAAACCGACATCGGCATTGGCACCAAGCCCGACAATATGACTGAACCCCACACCGTTCGGTCCCGCCCAGTCGATTACCGTGCGGCACAGCGCGGAGGACTGCGAGATTAGGCCCAGCCTGCCCGGCGGCGGCTCGATATGTGATCGCGTCGCGTTCAGGTGTAAGCGCGGCACCGCGAGACCGAAGGAATGCGCGCCGATAACCCGCACGCCGGTGCGCGCCGCATGCGCGGCCAAGTCGTCCGCCGGCCCGGGAACGATCGCAGCGAAGCAGTTAGCCTCCGCCAGCGCCGACATCGCCAGCCCGACCTGATCCGGCGGTACCGCCAGCACCGCCAGGGCGGTGTTCGGGGCCAGCCGCGTATGGATGTCGCCCCTGAAGCCGCCCATCGAAAGATTCGCAAGAATTTGGGCACCAGCCTCAGAATCCGTGCCGAGCACAGCGATCGAGGTCGGATGAAACAGCGACGCCGGATCAAATCGTCCGGCCGAATTGAGCCGAGGAACTGTCATGTGAGTCGTTTCGTATTGCAGTGCAGCATAAGGCGATACCGGGGGGAGAAAGCAAGTTGCAATCCGGCGTCGCCTGCCGTTGCATAGCAGGCAGACGTTGAGGGAAGGTAAACACGATGTCTGATCGGTCGCGCTGGGACCCTGAAATGGCCGCATTTACCGCGGAACAGGAGAAGGCCGCCGCAGCCTACCCGCCGGTAAACGTCGAACTGCCGCTCGCTCCGCATCGTAAAATCAACGACTTGCTTGGTATGCGAACGGCGGTCGGCGGACCGGTGATGGCGGAAACCGCCGATCGCCACGTCGATGCCCGCGGCCGCCGCATTTTTTGTCGCGTGTTTCGCCCGATGACTGATCGGCCAATTCCGACGCTGGTCTATTTTCACGGCGGCGGCTGGGTCTGGGCGAACGTAGATACACATGACCGCATGACCCGCGAATACGCCGCCGCCGGCCCGGTCGCCGTCGTCAGCGTCGACTATGCGCTGTCACCGGAAGCGAAATTCCCCCAGGCGCTTGAAGAATGTGCCGCAGTCGTAAGATTCGTCTCAGAAAATGGCGCGAACTGGGGCCTTGACCCGGCCCGCATTTTCGTCGGCGGCGACTCGGCAGGCGGTAACCTCGCATTGGCTACGGCCCTGCTGCTGCGCGACACCAGAGGTCCGAAACTGACCGGTATTTTAGCGAACTACCCAGTCAGCGACTCCTGCTTCGACACCCCAAGCTACCGGGAGTATGGCGCCGGCGGCTACGGCCTGACCATCGAACGCATGGCGTTTTACTGGAGCGTCTACGTGCCGCACGACATCGACCGCCTGCACCCACTGGCCGCGCCGCTGCGCGCCGATCTGAACGGCCTGCCGCCCGTCATGGTGCTGCTGGCGGAACTCGACGTCCTGCGGTCCGAAGGCGAGGCTCTGGTGGCGAAACTGCGCGCCGCCGGTGTGGCGGTGGAATCCGAAACCTTCGCCGGCGTCGTTCACGGCTTCCTGCGTGCCACCGGATCGGTGCAGAAGGCGCGCGATGCGGTGGCAATGGCAGGACGATGGATGCAGCGGATCGGCGGAGGCTGAGCGACTCCCGCGCCCCTAATTCCGGTGCGCGTGATACCAACTGTTGCGCAGCACCCGCCCCGGCAACGCACCGGTATGCTCGCCATCCTCCAGCAGCACCTGGCCGTTGACGATCGTGTAGTGCACGCCCTCGGCCTCCTCCTTGATTCGCCACCCGCCGGCCGGGAAGTCGTGCACCACCGTCTCCTTCCCCGCCTTCACCGTCGCCGGATCGAAAACGACGATGTCCGCCGCCAGACCCGGCCGTAGCAGCCCCCGGTCGTGGATCCCGAACGCCGAGGCCGACTCGAACGTCAGTTTGCGAACGGCCTGTTCCAGCGTCAGTACCTTCCGTTCGCGCACCCATTCGCCCAGCAGCCGCGTTGTGTAGCCATACCCGCCATGGAACTGCACATGCGCACCGCCGTCACCCAGCCCCACCAGAGCGTTCGGATAGGTCAGAATCGCTGTCATCGCCGCATCGTCGATGTTGTTTTCGGCCTGCAGGAACCTGGTTTCCAGCTTTTCCTCGATCACCAGATCCAGGAACGCATCGATCACCCGCTTGCCCTGCATCTTGGCGATTTCGCCGATGCTCTTGAACTGCAGCGCGCGGTTCTTCTCCAGCGCAGGTTCGTTGACCCACATATAGTCCCACCAAGTCTTGGAAAACCCGACAGCGTTCACGGGCACCGACCGTTCCACCGCCTCGGCATGCAGTTTGTCACGCACCGCCGGATCAGCATAAGCGCGCAGTTTCTCCTCGTCCGACGAAAGCAGAATCGGGTGCCACGTCGGCAGACCACGGAAAACCTGGCAATTCCGCATCGTGAAGTCCTGCGTCACCCGATTCGGGCTGCACATCGGATACGCGCGAATTCCTTGCGCCACTGTCTCGTTCACCCGAACCATGTGCTGCTTCCACTTATCGGGAGACCGCACAGTCTGGCTCAGGCTGTTATACACAACGATCCGCCCGGTCGCCTCCGCCAACCGAGCCATCATCCCGTCCTTCAGCTCCTGATCGACGCCGCCGCCGACCTGAATCGTTCCGGTGGACAACTCCCGGAGCACGTCGCCGAGGGCGAAAATCTCCTCGTCGCTCGCCCACAGCGCCGGGATCGGCACGCCCTGCGGATCGAAATGACCCTTCTGCCGGGACAGCGACAACCCAAGCGCCCCGGCCGTCATGCCGTCCCGCACCACATCCTGCATGGCTTTGATTTCATCAGCCGTGGCCTCGCGTTTCTGGCATTCGTCGCCCATGACATAGTAACGAACCGGCGTATGCCCGATCAGCGTGCCTGTATTCACGCCAAGGCTCTTGTCCAGCTTGTCCATGTATTGCGGGACCGTTTCCCAGTCCATGTCGATGGTGCTCAGCACCTCCATCGGGATCGCTTCGACATAGGACAAAAATTCCGCCGTCCTGTGCTCACCACCGCGCCGCACCGGTGCCAGCGCCAGCGAGCAATTGCCAAAAATCACCGTCGTCGCGCCATGCTGCGGCGAGAACGTGCACAGCGGATCCCACGTCACCTGTCCGTCGTAATGCGCATGGTTGTCGATGAACCCCGGCGCAACCGCCCGCCCGTCCGCCTGCACCGTGTGCCTGGCCGGCCCATCCAGCCGGCCGATTTCGACAATCTTCCCGTCCTTGGTGCCGATATCGCCCAGGAACGCTGGCATACCGGAGCCATCGACGATAAGGCCATGCTTGATCAGCAGATCGTAAGCCATTGTTCGTCCTCCCAGTGCAAGGCCGCCCTGTCGCGATCTCTGTCGTTGTCTGGAAGATTTCACCCGCGCCGGAGCGCTGTCAATCGCCGCCGCCGCCGCGGTTACAAATGAATAGTCAGGCTCAGGAACACCCGGCGCTGGATCGGTGGCCCCGCCGATACCAGCAGCGATGACACATTGAACTGCTGCGCCGACAATGCAATCGTTACATTATCGGTCAAACGGAAGCCGGCGCGTGCATCCATCGTCACGTAGTTGCCGACCTTGATTGGCTGCAAGAAAATGTCCACCGGATTGGCGCGATAATCGAGGTACCAGGACTGCCACCGGCTCTGCGCGTCGAACTCCCAGCGGCCGTACGTATAACCGCCGCCCAGCACAACGACATGCGTCGGCGTCCCCTGCTGAAAGTTCTGCGGGCTGTAGATACCGTTCTGGTTGATCGCCAGGTGGTCCCAGATCGAAATGAACGAATAGCTTGCATTCCAGCGAAATCCCGACGTCGAGTGCCCGCGCAGCCCCAGCTCTGTGCCAAGCGCGGAACTGTAGCCGACATTCGCCGCTATCGCCCGCTGCTCTTCGATGCCGCCATTCAGCACGCCGTCCCCGAAGGTCGTCGTTTCATAAGGGTTGATCAGAATATTGTCGGTGCGTTGGGCAAACAGGGCGGCTCGGAACGTCGATAACCAGCCGGGCAGCCCCCGGTCCCAGTCCAGTTCCACATTGTTGATCGACGCCGCGCTGACTCCAGGATTTCCCAGGAACAGATATCCCGGATTGCCAGGTGTCGGCGGCTCGCGATCCTGCAAGCCCAGATCGTAGATGCTGGGAAGCTGCAGTCCCCGAGCGCCCAGCAGGCGAAACGTATCCAGACCGGTCGCTCTCCATACGAGGCCGGTGTTGAAACTCGGCTGATCGATCGTGCGGCCGTTATACGCCGAAGCCGGAAAACCGACCTGCGGGATCAGATAACCCGTCTGGTTCATCATGAAATGGTCGAACCGCACCGCATTGGTCAGCGATACCGAAGGCGAGATCTGCCAGTCCCACATCGTGCTGCCGGAATACACCTGATACCCGACTTTGCCGGCCAGCACCGCATCCGATGTCGCGCGGTTGTCGCGATAATCCAGGCCAACCCGGATCGTGTGGTCGGCATTCAGCTTCACCAGGTCGCTGGCCTGCACGACAGCCACCGTGTCGTTGATGTTCTCCCACTCGCTGGCGCCGTTATAGACATACAGCAACTGGTTTCGATATGCGCTCAGTTCGACCAGCCCGTACCGCGTGTCGGCCGCCAATCCGGCCCGCATCCAGTTGGTCCGCTCGAAATCGGTGCCGTAATAGGGGGACGACGTCGCCTCCCAGATACGCGTGTCCACCGCCGCGCCCGACAGAAAAACCTGAACATTGGATGCAGCCTGCGCCCGAGCATCTACGCTGACCGAACCGCGTTCGGGCGACGCGCGAAACGGCAGATCGCCCGGCGCCACATCGGTCGCGGCGAACTCCTGCGCCCGGAACCCGTCTGCGGCCAGGCGTATCCCGCCCACATCCGCGATCCGCCCGGTGCCGATCGCCGACATCGACACATACCCCTGCGTTCCACCGCGCAGCGTCGCCGTGTTCACACTGTCCTGCGACGGGTCCCAGGTGATAATGTTGATCACGCCCGAAACCGCATTGAACCCGAACAGCGCCGTATTCGGCCCCTTAACGATCTCGATCTGCCGGATCTCCTCCAGCGTCACCGGCAAAGTATACCATTGCGTTCGACCGAGATCGTCCAGGTAAACCTGCTGCCCGTTCAGCAGCACCAGCAGCCGCGGATTGCTCGTTTCGTTGTAGCCGCGAATTCCCACGTCAGCGGCCGCGAACCCATACCGCCGCACCGTGATCCCCGCCACGAACTGCAGAATGTCCGGAATATTGTCGGCACCCGACCGGCGAATGTCGTCCGCCGTAATAATCTCCATGTTCGCCGGCACTTCCGAGATACGCTGCGGCTTGCCCGTCGCGGATGTTGTCACCGGCTCCCCGAACAACTGCTCGTAGCCGCTGTAGTCAACCGACTGCGCGCGGACGGAACCGGCAAACAGCACCAAGGCCAGCAGAAGCGGCACTAGGTGCCAGGCCGTGAAAGCCGGCCGGATTGGTCGGCGCGTCACCACCAGGATCCGATCAACGCCCGCACCGGACGCGTTAGAGGTGAATGGTGAGTTGTGACGAACGCGCTGCTCGACCGGCGGTCCCTCCGAAACCTGAAACGGGCAGTGCAGACCGGTTCCAATCGCCCGTGCCATCCTACTGCTCCCTGACGAGCATGCGGAACGCCTGCAGGAAATGGACGCCGATCCGTACGGCAGCCCCCTGATTGATCAGGATCTGCACCGTCGGCTCGCTGGTGTAGCCGACCACGCAGCGTCCCGATTCGACGCAGGGGAGACTTGCCGAGATAGTCGGTATCTGAAGCCTTCGGGCGGCGCTCAAAATCAGCTCCGAACTGCCGTCAAGGCCAGGCGTCAGATACAGCGCGTTCAGCCCGGTCGCCATGGCAAGCTGCTCGACCGGAACAAGGCGAGCCTGCAAGCGGACCCGGCCGGTGGGCAGCCCGTCGCCAATCACCGACCGCACCAGTTCCGCTTCCCGCCGGGATTCCGGATCGCCGGGCGCAAACACAACCCCGACCACCACAACACCACTCATGCCGTCGCCGCTGTATCCGAGTGTGCGCCCGAGGATCTGCGCATCCTTGGCATCAAACTCCGCCCGCGCCGCCGGCGGCAAAGCCACAGACATGACCAATGCGACAAACCAGACGCCCAGGCGCGCCGATACCCTCACAAGCGCCCTCCACAGAGGCCGTGCGCCACACGCAAGCTGACCCAGGCGAGCCGGCGCTTGGTGCGGCAAAAGGGGGAGGACCGGGGCAAACTGTTTGCCTTCTTGATAAGCCTTACGGCGCCGGTCTTGGCAGCAAAGAGCTAATGGGAGGTTAACGAACCGAGCCGAGATGACCAATCGTCAAAGCAACGCTCCGGGATGTGGCGTAGTAAACACTTTCTTAAGCTTCTGCGCTCATAGACCCTCGACCAAAGCAGGAGCGGGTGCGTGTCGAAGTCCAGAGCCGACATCTCTCTCCCGGCCCATTCCGGGCCCGGCGACAGAGGCCCAAGCAGCACCGTCCCGGTCGGATCGGGGGGCGGGTGACCATTACTGTCCAGCCTCCGCCCGTGATCGACAGATGGCCGCGGATCATGCCCTCCATCCGACGGTGGCTCCGTCAGGCCGGACTGTCGAACTGGCCGTTTGCCCTCAAAATGGCGTTCTGCCCGGTCCTTGCCATGATGGTGATCGTCGGGATGGGCCTGCACGGCATCCTGGCCGCGAGGGAGCAGGCAAAGCTGGTGCGGGCTGTCGTGCAGCACGACCTGACGATCGCCATGCGCCTGTCGGAAAGTGCCGCCAGTCTTCAGGAGATCAACAGCCAGCTGTACAGGTTGACCACCCTTCAGGCCAGCAAAACATCCAACCTCAACGTCACCGATGAGATCGAAACCCTGGTCACTCAGACCTCTCTCCTTGCCGATCATGTCGCAGCCGAGGCGCACGACATCGGGTCGATTCAGGGCCAGGCCGACGTGCTCCAGGCTGCCTCCGACATCCGGCTGTATCGCGATGCCATCGACGTGTTCGGCAACATGCTCGAAATCGACTTCCCGAGTGCCGTCGAATTCTTCCGTCCGTTCGACAGCAACGCCAGGAAAGTCCTTGGCCTCATCGATTCGATCGCCGACCGTGCCCTGCAGGACGCCAGCAGTCGCGCCGAGGCATCGACCCGCATCGCCGACCGGATCCGCCTGACCCTGATCGCCGCGTCCGTCACCGGATTTCTGCTGCTGTTCGGCACCGCGGCGGTGCTGACCCGCGCGACCGTGGGATCGGTGAAGCGGATTGCAACCGCCACCGAAGAGGTGGCACGAGGCAGCTTTGACGTCGATATCGACGCGCTCGACCGGGGCGACGAACTGGGTACCATCGTCCGGTCCCTGGCGGTGTTCCAGGCCAACGTGTCGCACATCGCTTTCCTCGCGCACAACGATCCGCTGACCGGGCTGCCGAACCGCGTCCTGTTCCAGGATCGCATCCAACAGGCACTGGCGCTGCTCGATCGGGAGCTCGGCTTCGCCGTGCTCTGCCTCGATCTCGACCGCTTCAAGGTCGTCAACGATACGCTCGGCCATCCCGTTGGCGACGAGTTGCTGCGCCAGGTCGCGGACCGCCTGCGCGCCTGCGTCCGTGAGGGCGACACCGTCGCCCGCCTCGGCGGCGACGAATTTGCCATCATCCTGCTGAAGGTGTCCAACCCAGCCGCGGTTGATGCCCTCGCGGTCCGCATCATCGAGGCGATCGGGTCGGGATTCGACATCGAAGGCCACCAGATCAACATTGGCACCAGCATCGGCATGGCCCTGGCGCCGGAGGACGGCGCCGCCGCAAGCGTCTTGCTGAAAAACGCCGATACCGCCCTCTATGGCGCCAAGGCGAATGGCCGCGGCACATCCTGCTTCTATGAGGCGTCGATGAACGTCGCGCTCCAGCAGCGGCGGGAAATCGAGGTTGGACTGCGCCAGGCCATCGTCATGGACGAGTTCCGCCTCTATTATCAGCCGCTTGTGGACGCCCGGACCCGTCGCATCACCAGCTTCGAGGCCTTGATCCGCTGGCAGCATCCGGTTCGGGGGCTGATTTCAGCCGACGCTTTCATTCCCGTGGCCGAGTCGTCCGGCCTGATCGCGGCAATCGGCCAGTGGGTGATGCGCAAGGCCTGCATTGATGCGAAAACCTGGCCGGACGGAATCAAGATCGCCGTCAATCTCTCGCCTTCGCAGTTCAAGGACAAAAACCTCGTCAACGGCGTCCGCGACGCCCTCGCCGTAAGCGGCCTGCAGGCGGAGCGGCTCGAGCTCGAGATCACTGAATCCGTCCTGCTGCACGACAGCCAGGCCATCGTCGAAATCCTGCGTCAGATCAAGGCGATGGGTGTCAAGATCTCGATGGATGACTTCGGCACCGGCTACTCCTCGCTCAGCTATCTGCGCAGCTTCCCGTTCGACAAGGTGAAAATCGACCAGAGCTTCGTGCGCGACCTGCCAAACGACCTCAACGCCCTCGCCATCGTCCGCGCCATCGTCGGCCTGAGCGTCACCTTCGGCATGTCCGTTACCGCCGAGGGTGTCGAGACCATCGCGCAGGCGGAACAACTCGAACGAGAGAGGTGCAACCACCTCCAGGGCTACCTGTTCAGCAGACCCATCCCGTTCGCCAGCGTCGCCCCCCTGATCGAGCGGCTGTCGAGGCCGGTCGAGCATTTGCTCGACGCCTCGGTCGCCGTCTGATTACACCCGACCGGCCGCCAATCCGGCCGCTACTGGCGGCGTCCATCCCCGCCACATCCGCCGGTTGCCGGAAGCGGCCGGCCGTGACATATGCGCCCACGATCAAAAGGTCTGGCCCGCACCCGCATGAACTCGATCTTCGATGGCAATCTCAGCACCGCCAAAGGCCGAACCGTGGCCTGGATCGACTCGCTGTTCATCGATCACGCGATTTTCCGCCTGGTCTGGAGCAATCTCGCAACGGTCCTCCCCGGCAAGGTCTATCGCTGCAACCATCCAACCCCGCGACGCCTGCGCCGCATGGCCTGCCGCCTCGGCCTGCGGACGCTGATCAACCTCCGCGGCAAGACCCAGTCCGGCTCCGACGCCCTCTCACGCGAAACCGCTCTGGCCATCGGCCTCGACTTCCACGACATGGCCTTCGAAAGCCGGGGCGCGCCGCAGCGCGACCGCATCCTCCGCTTGCACGACATCTATACGTCCATGCAGACGCCGACCGTCATGCACTGCAAATCCGGCGCCGATCGCGCCGGACTGGCCGCCGGCCTGATGGTGTTGTTCGAAGGCGGCACCGCAGCCGAGGCACTCCGGCACTTGTCCTGGCGATTCGGCCATATCCGGCAGGCGCGGACCGGCATTCTCGACGCCTTCTTCCTGCTTTACCAACGCGAGGCTGAAGGCCGCAAACCCTTCCTCGACTGGGTCCGTGACGATTATAACGAGGCCGCTTTGCGACGGGATTTCCATGCCAATGGGCTGGCAAGTTTCATCAACGACTGGGTCCTCGCCCACGAATGACCGCGACCCGGGGCAACGAACGCCGCGCCATCCCCCTGATGTCCCTGCCCATCCCCACCTCGTCGGGGCCAGTCGATCCAGCCCTTGGCCAGACCGCCGCCGCCATGCGACAGACCTTTCACCTAGCGGTCGAAAGGATGAACGATCCCGGCCGATCGCCGCTGCGCGTGCTCGAACGCATGAAGGGCCGGGTTCCGGCCTGTACTGGCGCAGGCCGCTGCGCCGACCGGCTGGTCCTACCGCGCGTCGCGCTGCTGATCGTATTGCTGCTGTTGCTGCGCCGCTTCCCTCTCGTGTTTCGCGGCCAGGTGATGCCCGACCGCGCAGCCGCCCGCCGCCCCCAGCATGCCATGATGCGCCATATGGCCGGCGATTCCGCCGACGATGGCCCCCTTGATGCAGCCTTTGGCCAAAGCCGGCGCCGTGCCGGCCGCCGCCAGGGCCAGAGCCAGGGCGGCCGATAAGGTCAGTGTTTTCATGCTGAGTGCTCCGACGTTACGTCGTAATATAACGCCCGCACAGCGTTCCGGTTGCCGGGGACCCCGGCGTCAGCCGACGCCCAATCTCCAGCCGCACCTACGCGAAGAGGTCAGCCGGCGAATCGGCGCGCAGCGCCGCACCCAAATCCGCCCCAATCCGTGCGGCATCGGCCGGCGGCCCCGATACGGTCCGCTTCGCCAGAAACGACCCGTCGGCCCGAGCCACCAGCCCCGCCAGGGTCAGAGTCCCATCGGGCAACAGACGCGCATGCGCACCGATCGGTGTCCGGCAAGATCCGTCCAAAGCCCCCAGCATCGCCCGTTCCGCCGTCGCGACAACCCGCGACACACGGTCCTCGATCTGTCCCAGCAGCGCCAGCAGTTCCGTATCCTCCGCCCGCACCGTAATCCCGACGATCCCCTGCGCCGCCGCTGGAACCATCACGGCAGGGTCCAGCACCACGGCATTCGGCACCTCCATCTCCAGCCGGTGCAGCCCGGCCAGCGCCAGCAGACTGGCCTGGCATTCGCCCTCGTGCAGTTTCCGCAGCCGTGTCTGCACGTTGCCGCGAATCGAGACGACCTGCAGGTCCGGTCGCGCATACAGCAACTGCGCCTGCCGCCGCACCGAGGACGTGCCCACGACCGCCCCTGGCCGCAGCGCACTCAGCGGATCAGCCGGATCCGACTCGCCGAACCCCTCGCCAAGGATCAGCACGTCACGCGCATCCTCCCGCGTCAGCGTGCAGCCCAGCACGATCCCCGGCGGCAGTTCGGTTTCCAGGTCCTTGAGGCTGTGCACCGCGCAGTCGACGCGGTTGTCCAGCAGCGCTTCATGAATCTCCTTGGCAAACAGCCCCTTGCCGCCGATATCCGCCAGCGGTCGGTCCTGCACCGCGTCACCGGTGGTGGCGATGATGACCTCGTGGCCCTCGCCGGCGTTCGGAACGGCGGCCAGCAGGCGCAGGAAGGTACGGGTCTGCACCAGGGCAAGCGGCGAGCCGCGGGTGCCGGCTCTAATTGGTCGGGCGGTGTTCATGACGCCTCTTTAGCACCTCGGCGCCTCACCGGAAGGGGCAGACCGCGTTCCCCGCCCGCAATATCGTCCGTTACTTCAGGAACTGCGCCGCATTCGCCTTCGTCACCACGTCCAGACCGACATAGTTGATCACCGGCACCGTCTGCCCCTTCTTCAGTGCCAGCAGCATGTCCATCGCTTTCTCGCCCATTTCGTACGGCCGCTGCCCGACCAGCACCTGAGCGTAGCCGTCGCGCAGCAACTCGACCTCGATCCGCAGCGTGTCCGGCATCACCAGCGTCAGCTTGTGGCTGTCATACGCGGCGCGATGCGCATCGACGAAGCTGCGGTAGGCTTCCGGAGCAAACAGCGCCCAGCCGCCGACCGGAACGATCGCGTCGGCATTCGGATTGGCCGCATACAGGTCGGCGATCTGCTGGTTGGCCAGCGCCGAATCGTCGTTACAGAACGACGGCGACCCCGGTGCCAGCTTCCAGCCCGCCCCCTGCAGCACGCCGTTCAGACCGGCCAGCCGCTCGTTCAGGTTGGCCGCCGCCGGGCCGCCCGACTGCGTAATATATTCACCCGGCTGCGGATGCAGCTTGATCAGTTGTCGCCCGAGTTCGGCCCCCATCTCCTTGTTGTCGGTGCCGACATACGCCTGACGCGCCGATTTCGGGCTGTCGGCGTCGAATGTGATCACTGCGATGCCGGCGTCCCTCGCCTGTTTAATGACGCCGATCACCGCATCCGCGTCAGACACCGAGATCGCCAGCCCGTCGATGCCCTGCGTGATCAGATCCTGAATGATCTGCACCTGCGAGGCTGGCTCATGCTCGACCGGGCCGGTATAGACGCATTCCACGTCGCCGAGCGCTTTCGCGCGCGCCAGGCACCCGTCGCGCGAAAGATCGAAATACGGATTGTTCATCGCCTTCGGCACCACCGCGAACCGCAGCGTCTTGTCCGCCGCTGAAGCTCCGCCGGCGGTGGCGACAACCAGCACCGCAGCCAGCAAAAGTCCGGTCAAACGCATGATCATTTCCTCCCTCTGGATTATTTTGTTTGCAGCACCCGCAGTTTATCCACCAGCACCGCCAGGATGATGATCAACCCGATCAGCGCGTCCTGCCAATAGGTATCCACCCTCCCCAGAACCAGGGCGTTGCGGATCACCTCGATCAACGCGGCACCGATGACCGCCCCGATCGGCCCGCCGCTGCCCCCGGCCAGGTTCGCCCCACCGATCACCGTTGCCGCGATCACCCGCAGTTCATAGCCGCTCGCCAGGTTTGCCGGCGCCGACCCCAGCCAGCCCGCCAGCAGGATGCCCGACGCCCCGGCCGCCAGGCTGCACAGCATATACGCGCTGATTTTCACCCGGCTGACCCGCACGCCGGTGCGCACCGCGGCCGGCTCGCTGCCGCCCACAGCGAACAGATGCCGCCCCCATACGCCATGATGCAGCGCCACACCCAGCGCCGCCGCCGCCATCAGCACATACACCACCTGCACCGGCAGCCCCGCCAGACGCCCGTTGGTCAGCGCGAAGAACGTCGCCACATCCGGCCCCGACGGCGCCTGCCCGCGCCCCTGTGTGATCACGTAGGTCAGCCCCCGGCAGATCGACAGCATCCCCAGCGTGGTGACGAACGGCGACAGGTCCAGCCGCGCGATCAGCAGCCCATTGATCAGCCCGATCGCACCCGCCAGAGCCAGCCCCGCCACCACCGGCACCACAACCGAGGCATACGGCAGGCCCCCCAGCGGCGATCCCGCCACCCAGCGCATCACGATCATCGAGCATACCGCGACCAGCGCGCACACCGATCCCACCGACAGATCGATCCCGCCGGTGATGATGACCACCGTCATGCCCAGCGACATCAACGCGATATAACTGAAATTGCGAGATATATTCAGCAGATTGCCGGCGGTCGCGAAATTGCCCGACAGCCACGTCGCCAACAGGCAGATGATCAGGAAGGCCAACGTTACATACGCCGTTTGCCCCGCGAAAAATCCGCGCCGGTGCCAGGCCACCCGCGCGACATTGGCGAATTCCGAGGTCGCCGACATCACGCCGCCTCGATCGCGCCGGTGATCAGCCCGGTGATTTCCTCGGCGCTGGTCGCCCCGGCCGGCTTGTCGGCAACCTTAACCCCCCGCCGCAGCACCGCAATGCGGTCGCACACCCCGAACACGTCCGGCATCCGATGACTGATCAGCATCACAGCTGTCCCGCCATCGCGCAGCCGTCTGATCAGGTCGAGCACCTCCGCCACTTGCCGCACCGAGATCGCCGCCGTCGGTTCGTCCATTAGGACCAGCTTTGCCTGCGCCAACCGGGTCCGCGCGATCGCCACCGCCTGCCGCTGCCCGCCCGACATCTGCTTGACCAGGTCATCCGACCGCGTCTCGCTCTTGAGTTCGCGGAAGAGTTCGCCCGCCCGCCGGTTCATCCCACGATGATCCAGCAGCCGGAACGGCCCGACCCGCCGAGTCATCTCTCGCCCCAGGAAAATGTTCGCCGCCGCGGTCAGGTTCTCAGCAATGGCGAGGTCCTGATACATCACCTCGATTCCCGCATCCCGCGCCGCCGCCGGCCGGTCGAACACCACATCCGCACCCTCGAGCACAATCTGCCCCTGAGTCGGCGGAAAATTGCCGGCGATGATTTTTGTCAATGTCGACTTGCCGGCGCCGTTGTCGCCCATCAGGCCGATCACCTCGCCGGCCCCGATATCGAGATCGACCCCATCCAGCGCCCGCACTGCGCCAAACGACTTGGCAATCCCGCGCAGCGACAGGAATGCACTGGCTTGCGCCACGAAGCGCCGGTCCACCTGCGTTCGGTCGGCCATCCTCCCTGCGCTCTCCTGACCGGGTGTTCGCCCCTGGGCGCGTCGGGGCGATCTTATACCCAGACCAGGACCCCGCCTAGCACCCGGCCGTCATGGCGCAGACGCCCTAAAACGGAATCTCGTCGTCGAGGTCGCCGCCCTTCGGCGCGTCCCAGGACGGCCCGCCACTCGTCCCCCGCGACGCCCCGCCGGACGGCCGCGACGCCCCGGAAGGCGCACGTTCGCGCGGCGCATAACCGCCGCCACCGACCGATCCACCCTCCGCCCCGCCGCCATAGGCGCCCTCACCGCCGCCGCCGCCCGACCGCGTATCGAGCATCGTAAGTTGACCGTTGAAGCGCCCGATAACCACTTCCGTGGTGTAGCGCTCCTGCCCCTGCTGATCCGTCCATTTGCGTGTCTGCAGCGACCCTTCCACGTAGATCTTCGCGCCCTTCTTCAGGAACCGCTCCGCCACGTCGGCAACCCTGTCGTTGAACACCACCACCCGGTGCCACTCGGTCTTTTCCTTGCGCTCGCCCGAGGCCCGGTCGTTCCACGTCTCGCTCGTCGCCAGCGTCAGGTTGACGATCTTGCTGCCATCCTGCGTGGAACGAACCTCCGGGTCCTTCCCCAGATTCCCCACCAGGATCACTTTGTTCACCGAACCTGCCATCGACCGAATCCCTTTCCAAGACTCCAAACCTAGCCCAAACCGCACCCTCGGGCCACAACGTTAAGACATCTCTTAGACGGCGGCCAAAATCCCGAGTCAGACCGCCAGCCGGCGGGGCAGGTCATGTGCACAGCGCCCCAGCCCCACGCAGAAATGGCTCACCACCGGCGCCAGACTCTCCGCCGCCGCGCGAGCCGCCGCGTTGACCTCGGTCAACCGCGCCGCCGCCTCCCGCGCCCGCTGCGCCACCGACGGCCAGTCCAGCCCGGGAAACACGCCATCCCGCAGCACGAACCGCCCGCCGATCATCACATCGCGCACCGCCGCCCCGTCCTCGGTGTTCACCAACTGGTTCACCGCGTTGTTCAGCGGCACCAGGTTCACATGGTCCAGGTCCAGGAACACCAGGTCCGCCTTGTACCCCGGCGCGATCCGGCCGTTTATCCCGCCCATCCCCAGCACCGCCGCACCACCCTCGGTCGCCATGCGCAGCGCCTCAGCGGAACCGATCCAGTCCTCCGGCCCGCGGTCGAACACCCGCGACACATAGGCCGCAAGCCGCGTCGCCTCGAACATGTTCTGGTTGTCCGACGACGACGACCCATCCGTCCCCACCCCCACGGTCACCCCGCCGGCAATCGCCCGCCGCATGTCGGCGATCCCGTTGCCCAACCGCAGGTTCGACCCCGGATTATGCGCCAGCGACCCGCCATGCCGCGCGATCAGTTCGATCTCCGCATCGTCGATCCAGATCGCATGCGCCCCGCTGAACGCGGGCCCAAGCAAGTCCATCCTCTCCAGATGCGCCGTCAACGTCACCCCGTACTGCCGCAGCGCCGCCGCCCGCTGCACCGCCGACTCCGCCAGATGAGTCTGCACCGGCAGCCCGAATTCCAGCGCCAGGTCCCGGCACCCGCGCAGGAAATCGTCCGAACAATGCAACGGGATCGTCGGCGCGATCCCCAGCCGAATCTGATCGCGCGAAAACCCCCATTCGGACGCCGCCGTTCGGATCGGCGCCAGAACCGCCTCCGCCGAAGCCATCCGCATCGCTTCCGCCACCCCCCGCAGCGCCGCCGGAAACGCCTCAAGCAGCCCCGGAATCGCCTGGTAGAACGTGCGGTCCGCGATCATCGGCGAGATCACCGCCCGCATCCCCACATCCGCATACGCTCGGGCGACATCATCCAGCGCCTCGACACTGGGCACCGGCAGCATCGCGGACAGGTCGTAACAGGCGGTGCAGCCCTTGCGGACCATCTCCACCGCCGTCAGCAGCGTCGACAGATAGCGGTCCTCCCCGTTCCGTCCGCCATTGATCCACGGCCCCGCATTCAACAGCAGTTCCAGCGACCAGCGGTCACCCAGCCCCTTCCCCAGGCCGCCATGCCCATGCGTATGGGCATTCACCAGCCCCGGAATGATCAGCCGGCCGGACGCGTCGATCGACTGCTCGCCCGTCGCGCTGCCCGGCGCCTCGACCGCCGCGATCCGATCCCCCTCCAGCACCAGATCCGCCGCCCGCGCCGTCGCCTCGCCCATGGCCAGCACCAGTCCGCCCGACACTACGACCCGCATGCCAACCTCCCCAGCCCGCCTGCCAATAGACGACCGGCCCCACCGCCAACTTCACCTTGCGTGGACCGCCCCGAACAGCGCAGCCTCGCATCAGGACCGGGAAAATCCGGCCGTCCTGGGGAGGATCAACGATGCGCCGCATCATCGCCTGTCTCGTCATCGCCCTCGCCGCCGTCGGCCCGGCCCACGCGCAGAAGCACGGCGGCACGCTGACCATCCCGCATATCGACACGCCGCCCAGCCCGTCGATCCAGGAGGAAGCGACTGCCTCGGTGGTTATCCCCTTCATGCCGCTGTTCAACAACCTGGTGATTTTCGACCAGCACGTCGCCCAGAACAGCCTCGCCACCATCCGCCCCGAACTCGCCACCGAATGGAAGTGGAGCGAGGACGGCACCGCCCTGACTTTCACTCTGCGTCAGGGCGTGAACTGGCACGACGGCGTGAAGTTCACCGCCGCCGACGTCAAATGCACCTGGGACATGGTCTCCGGCCTCGCCCCAGGCAAGATTCGGAAGAGTCCGCGCCAAGCCTGGTGGACCAACCTGAAGGAAATCACCGTCAACGGCGACTTCGAGGTGACCTTCCACCTCAAGCGCCCGCAACCTTCCTTCATCGCCCTGCTGGCCTCCGGCTGGTCGCCGGTCTATCCGTGCCACATCCCGTCCGCCGCGATGCGCACCAAACCGATCGGCACCGGACCGTTCCGCTTCGTCGA
>Ga0302320_10004101_pt1 | contig 33208 bp, 20 predicted proteins | sample Bog_T0_3_FD_202130 | JGI IMG/M metagenome (GOLD analysis project Ga0302320, IMG submission 202130) | Peat permafrost microbial communities from Stordalen Mire near Abisko, Sweden - Bog_T0_3 | ecosystem: Environmental > Terrestrial > Soil > Wetlands > Peat | place: Sweden: Abisko, Stordalen Mire... | reverse complement strand
GCGTACTGAGTTGGACGACCAGATTGCCGTGCTTCATGTAACCTTGCAGCCTGGAAAGTCCCGCAATTTTTGAATAGGAAATCAGCGGCTCCGAGCGCGGAGGATCAATCGTCTCGCTCAACTGATTCCGTCCATCTGCTCCTGTGGACCATGTCTCCCGCAGATGCTCGACGGATACCATACCGATTGCTCTCTCGATCCATTCGGCGGCATCCGGCTCGCCGGTCTTGAGATAGATGCGCGTGCTGGGCTGCGAGAGTACGGTCTTGGCCAATCGTCCGTAGAACATCTCAACCTGATCTTTGCCTTGAAAGCCGAGCACCATCGGGTTGTTCGACTTGCGGTTTTGCGTGATGGCCTTTGCAAGCTGAGGCACGTGCTGCAAGTCCGCGGCCTCATCCAACGCAAACCATATTGGGGGCTTGTCCGTATGGCCTTCGTTCATCAGGCGAAGCATCAACAGATCAAGCCACATCGTAATGAGTGGCTGCACACGTTCCTTCGCTGTCGCCGGGGCCGTGATGAAGATCCATCCCTTTCGGTGTCTTGACCATTCGAGCGCACTCCAGCGTTGCCGGGTATCCTTCTCGCCTGGCAGCAGCTTCAATGCGCTGGCGGCCATGTTCAATGAACCGAGGACGCCTGCCCGTTGCGGTCCCGCATGGGGATCGATCATCGCTTCCAATTCCGTGCCTTTGACGCGGCGGTCAATCTCCTTCACATGGCACATCCAGTCAATCAACGCCTCTGGTGCCGGTTTCAAGCTGACCAGATGGGCAAAGAGCCGCCGGGAAGCGTCTGAGAAGAATCGGTTGTGCTCACTTTGATCGGGGAACATGCTCGTGGCCACAGTCAAGGCTTCCGCCTCGTCTTCAATTTCGAATGCCGGCGACCAATAGGGCGCGCGCGCGTCCAGTGGATTAAGGATGATGTCTCCGCGCCGCGCGTCATAGAACTGCGGCAGATATTCCATCGCCGGGTCGTAGACAATTGCGGCCTCACCGCGCGCGCGAATCTGCATGAGCAACTGGCGGAAGAGCGCGCTCTTGCCGGAACCGGTGTCTCCGACGATCATGATGTGGTATCTCTCCATCTCTCGCGGAATGCGAACCTGCATGACGCTTTGTCTGCGCAAGCGGCTGAACCAGCCCGGCTCGATGTGATCGAAGCCGACTCCATCCGACGGTTTGCGACGGTTGAACTCCGCCGCGCTGACCAGTTCCGGGCCGTCAACAACTCGGCCATATCGGCGGACACGCGCCCGAGCAGAATCCTTGGGAACGGCAACCAAGAGCCCATAAATGAATACGATCAGCGCGCCATACGCGGGGCGCTGAATGTAGTCCCAAAGGGTTTGGTCCTGGTAAATGTAGTGGGCGAGCTGGGCGTGAAGCTGCTGGCTGTTCTGGATCACATCCTCTGTTATCAACTTGACGAAGCCTCTGGCGGTGGCCACTTCGGTCAGTGCGTACGATTGCCTGCCGTCCGCAGTGATGACAGGTTCCACCTCGCCATCGAGGGCAAATCGCCAGGTCCCACTCGCCTTTTCCACTGCGAGGAGTCTGTACCTCGCAGTACTGTTGATCGACTGGCTCTGCCACCACGAATTTGCATACAGGCGGAGGTAAAGACGCTGGACGAAAGTTGTCTGTGTCTCGTAGGTCAGCCAGACAAGCGAGAAGAAGGCCACAATGGTGATGAGGCAGACACTGATCGTCCACACCTGATACCTGCTCGGAAAATCGCCGCTACTATTCATATTCATCTCCTGTCTCTGCCAACGTGGCGTCTGTCAGTCGCTGTCGCGCTTTTTGGGCTTTGTCCTGGTCGGAGCGTTGGATCAGCTCGCGCATCTCCTGCTCAGTGAGCTTCTCTCCGGCATTGGACCGAAACGCCAGATTGAGCATGATCGAGCGGAGCGCAAGAACCTCGGCAAGCAATGTCTCGTGTTCGGCGGAAGATCGCGGGCGCTGGATTTCGCGGAGCAAACAGTCACGCACCCATTCACTGATGTTGCGATTGCTTCCTGCGGTGAGTTGCTCGATTTCAGCGAACTCTTGGTCGGTGACCTTGGCAGTCACTGAGCGCGATAGGCGGGTCAACCGCATAGTCTCCTCTTCGGGATGTGTTTCAATGCGAGTTGGGCAGGTTGCTCCAGAGCTACTTTTGGTATCCCTGCGGCAACCCTGTCAGGGGTGGAGTGTCACCCCCCTCATGGCCTTTGACGACCGGCAATCCGCCGCTGAATCCAGCCGGACACTTCGTCCTCGACCCAACCGACGGCACGCTGTCCAACAGGTACCGCGCCGGGGAACTGACCGCGTGAGGCGTATGCGTAGATAGTGCTTCGGGACAGGCCTGTGCGCCTTTGTACCTCGGGCAAGCGCAGGATTGCGACTTGTCCGGCATGTAGATTTGATTCGGGCGAAGAAGCTTTCATGGGCTGTATCGTGTCAAAGCCGAAGGCGAGAAACAAGTCTACAAGAACAGAAAATTCAATCCGCGCTTTGCACACAGTTTTGGGTCCAGTTGGATGTCCGTGCATTGCCCAATGCAGAGTTCTTGTTTGAAGGTCGGGCAGGCCTTAGAAGGGTGAGCGGATTCTGTAGGGATCGGATTCTGGACGGAAGAGATTCACAGCGGTTGGGAAAGTCCGCTTTCGAAATTAAACCTCAGAGTGCCTTTACAGATTGGGTACAATCCGTAGCCTATCGAAGCAAAGACGGGATTTGGTTCGCAACAATCCGCGCGATGCTGTATCGCCGGGGGCAACAATGGGGGCAACCGTCGATAATCTATTTCAACAGTACTTTTATTATCAACGCTTTGCAGATACTATTCGGTAGCCGCCGCCCTTACGTATATGATTCATTTTAATGGATTTGCATTCTCGGTAACATGGCCGAGTGCGTAATACGTGTGAATAGTGTTGCTATCTTGCAGATAACAAATAGATTATGTGTCGATAGTGTGTAAATTCGTCGTCAGCTTTTCTGCCTATACAGTCAGACCGCAAGGTCCGCCAAATAAGCCAACTAACTCCACGCTATTGATCTCTCTGCCACTTTATGCACTATGCGCGCCGCCGACGCGTAATCTAGCCAGACGTTTGATGCTATACAATCCTTGCCAAACCAATCTTTAAAAGAGGTTTGTCATGAAAGCAGCAATCCTCCGGCACTTGTTCGTCTTCCCCCTTCTCTTGTCGTTCTTTTCCCTCGGCCATGCGCAGCAATCGCCTCAAGGACTGCGCAATCACGTGCGCCCCGCAGTTTCCAGTGGGCAGGCGGCGCTCGTCGGTTCACTACCGCCTGAACAGCAACTGAATTTCTCCATCGTGTTGCCGCTACGCAACCAGGCCGAACTGATCAGCCTGTTGAAACGACTCTACGACCCATCCAGCTCCGATTATCGCCATTTTCTCAGCGTGGCCCAGTTCACAGAACAGTTTGCTCCCACAGAGGAGGATTACCAGGCCGTAGTCTCTTTCGCCCGATCGAACGGTTTTAATATAACCGGTAAGCCCGCGAATCGCCTGCTTGTGCCCCTTAGCGGCACGGTGGCGCAAATTAACAACGCCTTCAATCTGAGCATGAATTTCTATCAGCATCCCACGGAGGATCGTACATTCTTTTCGCCGGATCGCGAGCCCTCGCTCAATTTGAGCGTGCCGGTGGCGCATATTTCCGGTCTCAACAATTACTCCATACCGCGTTCCATGCTGACGCGACCGCAATATGAACAGCAGATCCCAAATGTGACAGGCTCGGGCCCTGGTGGTTCTTACCTCGGCAGCGATATGCGGGCAGCATACTACGGCGGCACGACACTCGACGGCAACGGCCAAACAGTCGGGTTGCTGGAGTTTGGAGGCTACAACCTCAGCGATGTGAATGCGAGTTTCAGCAATGCCGGGCAGTCCTACGGTGTCGCTATCAACAACGTACTGCTGGACGGCGCCACCGCGGAGCCAATTGGGAACACGGACGATGCCGAACAAGTGTTGGACATTGTCCAGGCGATAGGCATGGCTCCAGGGTTGAGCCAGGTTCGCGTATACATCGGGAACGGAAGCGAGTTGGACGATGCAAACATACTCAACACAATGGCCTCGGAGAATATCGCCAAACAGCTGAGTTGCTCTTGGTCTTGGAAGCCAGATGATCCCTCGGTAGCCGATGTATTCTTCCAGGAGTTTGCCGCTCAGGGGCAGAGTTTTTTCGCTGCTTCCGGGGATGATGGCGCCTTTGATCTCGCGATCAGTCCGTATTTCTATCCCCAGGAAGACCCTTACGTGACGGCTGTCGGCGGTACTCACTTGACCACAGATGGCGTGGGTGGTCAGTGGCTTTCAGAGACAGCATGGAACTCCCGCAATGCAGGCAGCGGTGGCGGCATCAGTCCAGACGGCATCTCAATTCCGAGTTGGCAGACTGGCCTGGCCAGTTCGTCCAACAGTGGTTCCTCCACTCTGCGCAATGTTCCCGATGTCGCCATGGAAGGTGACTTCGATAACTATTACTGTGGCACCGGATCTTGTGCGGGAGATGGCGCGGGTACCAGTTTTGCGGCCCCGCGCTGGGCCGGATTCATGGCGCTGATCAACCAGCAAGCTATCGAGGCGGGCACGGCGCCCCAAGGCGGCGTAGGCTTTATCAATCCAGCCATATATTCAATCGGTGAGGGATCCAGTTACAGCAGAGACATTCACGACATTACCGTGGGAAACAATAAAACTTATGGCCAGCCAACATGGTTTAGTGCCGTTACTGGCTATGATCTGGTTACCGGATGGGGAAGCGCAAATGGTCAGTATTTAATCGATGATCTGGCGGGACCGCAAGTGCCGGGCTTCTGGATTCTTGCTTCGTCTAGTACTGTCTCCATTAAGCAGGGCACCTCCAGTTCAACCACCTTCACAGTTACTGACGCAGGCGGATTCACCGGGAATGTCACGCTTGCCATAACGTCCGCGTTGCCCAGCGGTGTGACCGCGTCATGGGGTACGAACCCCACATCCGGAACCAGCGTACTGACGCTGACGGCGAGCAGTTCCGCACCGTCCGGGACCACCGCTTTGACCATTACCGGGACCTCTGGAAGCGTGACGGCGACAACCAACATAACCGTGGCAGTCCATGCACCGAGTTTCAGCCTTTCTGGTTCACCGAGCAGTCTGGGTGTGGACCAGGGAAGCTCTGGAACAACCACCATTAATGTCACACCTCAGTATGGATTCACCGGCAGCGTTAATCTGGATGTCTCGGGCCTGCCCAGCGGTGTGACTGCGTCCTGGGGCACGAACCCCACGTCCGGAAGCAGTGTGCTGACGCTTGCGGTGAGCAGTTCCGCCACCCCCGGAACAACAACGTTGACCGTCACTGGAACCTCCGGAAGCCTGACCGCAACCACCACCGTTGCTCTTTCGATCTATGGGCCCAGCTTTACGCTCTCAGGTGGGGGAGTTTTGAATATAGGTCAAGGTACTTCCAGCACGACTTACATTTATGTGAATCCCCAATATGGATTCACCGGCAGTGTCAGCCTTTCCGTTTCAGGGCTGCCCACCGGTGTGACCGCATCCTTCTCTCCAAACCCTGCAACCGGAATGAGCACACTGACGGTGACGGCTAGCAGTTCCGCCAGCCTCGGAACCACTACGGTGACCATTACTGGAACATCGGGCAGCCTGACCGCAACCACAACTCTTTCTCTGGGAGTTTATGCGCCGACATTCACGCTCTCGGGCGGAGGAAGTTTGGATATTGGCCAAGGTGCTTTTGGCACGACTTACATTTATGTGAATCCCCAATATGGATTCACCGGTGGCGTCAGTCTTTCCGTCTCAGGGCTGCCGGCCGGTGTGACCGCATCCTTCTCTCCAAACCCTGCAACCGGAAACAGCACCAGCACACTGACGGTGACGGCGAGCAGTTCCGCTGCCATCGGGCAGTATACTTTGACCGTCACCGGCACCTCCGGCAGCCTGACCGCAACCACTACTCTTTCTCTGGGAGTTTATGCACCGACATTCACAATCTCCGCAAACAGCCTGAACCTTGGCCAAGGTAGCTCCGGCACCTCCTACGTCTGGGTAAACTCACAATACGGATTCGCCGGCAGCGTCAGTTTTTCTGTTTCCGGCCTGCCCACCGGTGTGACAGCATTGTGGAATCCGAACCCCACAACTGGGAACAGCATGCTGACGCTGACGGCGAGTAGTTCCGCTGCCATCGGACAGTACCCCTTGACCGTCACAGGCACATCCGGCAGCCTGACCAAAACCATTACCCTTTCTCTCGGAGTCTATGCGCCGACTTTCACAATCTATGCAAACAGCCTGAACATTGGTCAGGGCACTTCTGGCACAACTTACGCTTATGTGAACCCACAATACGGATTCACCGGCAGCGTAAATTTCTCCGTTTCCGGCCTGCCCAGCGGTGTGACTGCATCCTTCTCTCCGAACCCAGCAACCGGGAGCAGCACACTGACGTTGACGGCGAGCAGTTCCACTGCCATCGGACAGTACCCCTTGACCGTCACCGGCACATCCGGCAGCCTGATTGCAACCACTTCCATATCTCTGGGAGTATATGCACCCACATTCACAATCTATGCAAACGGCTTGAACATTGGTCAAGGCACTTCTGGCACAACTTACGCTGATGTGAACCCACAATACGGATTCACCGGCAGCGTAACTTTCTCCGTTTCCGGCCTGCCCAGCGGAGTGACTGCATCCTTTTCTCCGAACCCCACAACCGGAAGTAGCACTTTAACGCTGGCGTCGAGCAGTTCCGTTGCTATCGGACAGTACCCCTTGACCGTTACCGGCAAATCGGGAACTCTGACCGCAACAACTACCATTTCTTTGGGAATCTATCAGCCATCCTTTACTCTCTCAGCGTCAAACCTGAATATAGGTCAGGGCAGCTCGAGTACGTCTTACATCTGGACCTATCCACAATATGGATTCACAGGCAATATCAATCTTGCCGTTTCCGGCTTGCCCAGCGGTGTGACCGCATCTTTTTCTCCGAACCCAACAACCGGAAGCAGCACTTTAACGCTGACGGCGAGCAGTTCTACTGCTATCGGACAGTACCCCTTGACCCTCACCGGCACATCCGGAAACCTGACCGCAACCACTACCCTTTATCTGGGAGTCTATGCGCCGACCTTCACACTCTCGGGAGGGAATGTGAACATAGGTCAAGGCAGCACGGGTACGTCCAACATTTGGACCTACGCTAATTATGGGTTCACGGGAAGTGTAAATCTTGCTGTTTCCGGCTTGCCCAGCGGTGTAACCGCATCCTTCTCTCCAAACCCCACAACCGGAAACAGCACTTTAACGCTGACGGCGAGTAGCTCAACTGCCATCGGACAGTACCCGCTGACCGTTACCGGCACATCCGGAAGCCTGACCGCAACCGCTAACATTTCTCTGGGAGTCTATGCGCCGACCTTCTCGTTTTACGCTTCGCCATCAGGCCTGAATTTGAACGAGGGTAGCTCAGGTACATCGACCATTTATATAAATACACAATACGGGTTCACCGGCAGTGTAAGCCTTGCCGCGTCGAACCTGCCCAGCGGTGTGATCGCATCCTTTGCTCCGAATCCAACCTCAACTGGATCCAGCTTGCTGACGTTGACAGCGAGCAACTCTGTCGTCCCTGGATCCGCGACGGTGACCATCACGGGCACCTCCGGCAGCGTGACGGAAACCAATAACCTTTCTCTGACCATCAATGCGCCAGGCTTCACGCTTGTGAATGCGCCTGGAGATGTGAATGTAATCCCTGGCGGTTCCGACAAATCCACCATCTCAGTAGTTCCTCAGAACGGATTTAGTGGCAATGTCAATTTGGCTGTCACCGGGCTGCCCAGCGGAGTGACCGCATCGTGGAGTCCGAATCCCACCACCGGATCCAGCGTGCTGACGCTGACGGCGACAAACTCCGCTACTCCCGGAACAACAACGGCGACCATCACCGGCACCTCAGGCGCGCTGATCGCAACCACCTCCCTTGCGGTGACAGTCCGCGCTAACCCGGCGATTACTACGACGACGCTGGCAGTGACTTCGGCCGGCACTCCGGTGACGTCGGTCGCGTCGGGCACGGCGGTGACACTCACAGCGACGGTGAGTGCCGGATCTACGGCATTGACGAATGGGCAAGTAAAATTCTGTGACGCGTCGGCGGCTTATTGCGCGGACATCCATCTTCTCGGCACAGCACAGTTGACAAGCGCCAAAACGGCGGCATTGAAGTTTATCCCAGGACCGGGAAGCCACAGCTACAAGGCAGTCTTTGTGGGCACTTATAGCGATGGGACAAGTTCCTCGAACGCGTCGGCGCTGGCTGTGACTGCTTCAAACGCTTCTACAACGACGATCACCCAGAGCGGTAATCCCGGCAACTACACGTTGACAGCGACCGTGGCGGGACAAGGATCGCGTCCACCTGCCGGGGCAGTCTCTTTTCTAGACACCAGCAACGGAAATTCAGTGCTGGACACTGCGGCTTTGGGGCAGGGTGTGACGTCTCTGAGCTGGCATAACTCGCAGTCGATTGCGACGGGCTCATATCCATCGTCCATTGCATCCGGGGACTTCAATGGAGATGGCATTCCAGATATGGCGGTGGTGAACCCGAATAGCAACACGTTAACGATTCTTCTGGGCAACGGAGACGGTACATTCAAGGCCACTGCCACAAGCCCGCAAACCGGCAGCAATCCAGTCTTTGTGGCAGTCGGAGACTTCAACAACGACGGCAAAGCCGACTTGGCCGTGGCAAACTTCAACAGCAATACCTTGACGATTCTCCTGGGCAACGGAGAAGGTACGTTTACCGCTACAGCCGTGAACCCGACAACAGGATCCGATCCACAATCGATTGCCGTAGGAGATTTTAACGGAGACGGCATATTGGATCTGGCTGTCGCGAACTATTCCAGTAACACAGTGACAGTTCTTCTGGGCAACGGAGACGGTACGTTTACCGCCAGTCCTATGAGCGCGCAAACAGGCGGCGAGCCGATATCCATTGTGGCAGGAGACTTCAATGGGGACGGTATTCTGGACCTGGCCGTGACAAACAGCTATGGGAATCCCGTGACGATTCTTTTGGGCAGCGGGGACGGATCATTCACCGCAGGGGTGAGCCCGCAGACTGGCAACGGCTCGAAATCCATTGTGACAGGGGACTTCAACGGAGATGGCATACCAGATTTGGCCTTCGCGAACTCTTCCGGCAACGGAGTGTCGATTCTTTTGGGCAACGGGGATGGCACGTTTACTGCCACATCCGTGAGCCCGCCAACGTTGACCGTACCTGGTTCAGTTGCTATTGGGGACTTCAACGGAGATGGCGAGGCGGACTTGGCCGTGACAAATCCTTACAGCAATATAGTGACAGTTCTTTTGGGCAACGGGGACGGAACATTTACGGCGGGGGGCAGCCCGCAAATGGGCAGCTATCCAGCATCCATCGTGACAGGGGATTTCAATCGGGATGGTATTCCCGATCTAGCGGTGGCAAATTACTACGGAAGCACGCTGACGGTTATGACCGCGCAGTTGGCGCAGACAGCAACTGCGACGGCAAGTGGCATCGCGATCGCTGGCACGGGAACACACCTGATCGATGCAAGTTATCCCGGAGACGGCAGCTACGGCTCCAGCATCTCCGCCACGACGGGACTCACCGCGCAGATAGTGACCCCGACCGTCACGGTGACGCCTGGGTCACTCACGATCACAAAGACGCAGCCGCTGACGGTGACGGGTGCCGTCAGCGGTGGAAGCGGCAACCCCTCGCCCACTGGCTTGATAACCCTGACCGGCGGCGGCTACTCCTCCACGCAGGCTCTCAGTAGCGGCAGCGCACAGTTCACGATCACAGCAGGATTCCTGAGCACTGGCAGCGACACCTTTACTGCCAGCTACACACCCGACTCTCAAAGCTCCACAACCTACAACAGCGCCACAGGCACATCTCAGCAAGTCACCGTAACGCTGGCGACGCCAACAGTCACGGTGACGCCGTCGTCATTTAGCATCACGCCGGCCCAGCCGTTGACGGTGACGGTAGCTGTCAGCGGCACTCCAACGCCCGCGGGCTCGATATCGCTAACCGGAGGCGGTTACTCCTCCATGCAGTCTCTTAGCAGCGGCAGCACGCAATTCAGCATCACGGCGGGATCGCTGAGCATCGGAAGCGATACGTTTACGGCTAACTACACGCCCGACTCCAGCAGTTCCGTGACTTACAACAACGCCACTGGCGCATCGACGGCGGTAACGGTTATGCAAGCGAATCCCGTTCCGGTCATCAGCGGCATATCGCCGTTGTTCACAAACGCGGGCGGTTCGGCTTTCACGCTGACGGTCAACGGATCTGGATTCATATCAGGCTCAACGGCCTACTGGGGCACATCCGCTCTAACCACAACCTATGGGAGCGCAAACCAACTGACGGCCCAAGTTCCTGCAGCCGACATTGCCACTGGCGGAACTACCACCGCAATCACCGTGCAAACGCCATCTCCCGGCGGTGGCACATCCAACTCGTTCATGTTCGAGGTGAACTCGGCATCGGGATCGGCAACGGGGCCCACATTTACATCCACAACAGCGACCGTAACAGCCGGATCATCGGCTAGCTATCCGGTCACTCTGCCTTCCTCGGTAGAGAGCGCCTACGTAACTTGCCTGAATCTTCCCACGGGCGCGGCGTGCAGCTATTCGGCAACAGCAAACACATTGTCGATTACAACCTCATCGACAACGCCCAAAGGAACCTATCAGATCACTGTTGTCTTTACTGAAACCGTCGCCGGCGCGGCAACCTCATGGATTCTTCTGCCTATTCTTCTGCTGCCTCTTGTGTTTTTGAGAAGGAAACTGGCAGCGCGAGGCGCTTGGGTGACGGCTTGTCTGGGGCTGGTTCTGCTGACAGTGGCGGCTTACACAGCCGGCTGCGGTGGTGGAGGGTCCACTACCACAACACCACCCCCTCAGACACATCAGGTGGTGAGTTCGGGCTCAATCGGCATCACGATCCAGTAATCACATCCAAGGAAGCGCAGCATAGAAACGGAATGGCGGATTCGTCATTCCGTTTCTGTGTTGGTGACAGAGCAGGAGTGCAGAGAATTCGACTCTGTGACCTTAGAAATAAACTCTGGTAGTGTCCTCTTGTGCAGAGGCTGAGGCAACCCGAGTAGCAGCGGCGATGGGGCGGCGTCACAAGCTCCCCCGGCACAACGATGGGAACCCACATTAGTCGACCCTGAAAAAGTCATTTTCAGGATCGACTAGAGTAGAAACTCGGTAAGCGTGTGGTGTGCCCATGTTGACCGTCCGCTTCTGCGTGCATTTGGAGTAAGGACTGATTTGCGAAGTGTCCACTTATTTTAAGTGGACACTTCGGGAAGCACAGGTCAGGCAGCTATGGCGACGGGCTGGAGAGTGTCGGCCAGATTCCAGGGAAGCCGTTCCTCGATTCGGTTGATCGGATGTTCAGCGATGCGGATCAAGACCTGGCGAAGATAGGCTTCCGGATCAAGGCCGTTCAGTTTGGCTGTGCCAACCAACGAATAAATGGCGGCAGCGCGTTCGCCGCCAGAGTTCGATCCACAGAAAAGATAATTCTTGCGTCCAAGCGCTACGGCGCGCAGCGCCCGTTCGGCCGCCGAATTATCGATCTCCAACAGTCCATCGTCCACGTATCGCGTGAGCGCGCGCCAGTGCGAGAGCGCATAGCGAATCGCGCCGGCGGTCTCGCTTTTTGCGGAGAGTTGCCGCAGGGATTTTTCCATCCAGCTTTGCAGATCGTCGAGCAACGGCTTTGCACGGGCCTGGCGAATCTCACGGCGTAATTCGGCTGGCTTGCCGCGAACCTCTTCTTCGATGCCATACAGAGCGCCGATGCGATGGATGGCTTCGGCTGTGATGGGCGAGGCGTGAACCACGTGAATGTCATGGAACTTGCGCCGGGCGTGAGCCCAGCAGGCCACTTCATAAATAACGCCGCCCTCATAGAGATGATGAAAGCCTGCGTAGGCGTCGGCTTGCAGAGCGCCCTTGAAGTTCTTCAGATGGAGCCTTGGATGTTCGCCCTTGCGATCTGGCGAGTAGGCGAACCACACGGCAGGCGCGGTGTTTTCACCGGCAGATCGTTCGTCGCGCACATAAGTCCAGAGGCGGCCTGTTCTGGTCTTGCCGTTGCCAGGGGCGAGCACTGGAACCGGCGTGTCATCGGCATGGATCTTCGTCGCCGACAATACATGCCTGCGCAACGCATCAACCAACGGCGCAAGTACCTCACTGGCAGCTCCCACCCAACCCGCCAGTGTTGAGCGATCGAGATCGACTCCTTCGCGAGCGTAGATTTCCGACTGGCGAAACAGCGGGCAGTGATCGGCATATTTGGCTACCAGCACATGCGCCAGCAGTCCCGGCCCAGCAAGTCCGCGCTCGATGGTGCGCGATGGCGCGGGAGCTTCGACAACGCGCTCGCACTGCTTGCAGGCGAACTTCGGCCGCACGTGGCGAATGACCTTGAAGTTGGCCGGAATGTACTCCAGTATCTCGGCCACATCTTCGCCGAAGTTGCGCAACTGGCCTCCGCAATCGGGGCAGCAGTTTTGATCGGGATGGTGCGTTACGACTTCGCGGGGAAGATGCGCGGGAAGCGGCTTGCGCGATGGTCTTGCCTTGGGAAGAGGCTTGGTCACTGCCACAGGTTCTTGGAGCTTCTCTTCAGCAGAAGCTTGCTCCGTCTCTGCTTCTTCGAGTTGCAACTCGAACTGCTCAACCTGAACAATGACCTTCTCGCTCTTCGCGCCGAAGATCATGCGGCGCAGCTTCTCGATGACCAGCTTCAGATGTTCAACCTGTTGAGTATGGGAGTCGAGACTCTCACGCTGCTCGACAACCAATATCTTCAATGCTTCTATATCGAGTTGGTCGAGGTCGGGAAGAGCGGCAGTAACCATGACCGCAGTATGCCATGAAACGGTGTGGAAAACATCTACAAAAGGCTCGTGGATACAGGAGAATCATGCTTGTCACTTACACCGCGATCTGCGGCGTCCAGGTTCTCTCCGGCCTGCGCCATTCAATGCCTTCGATGAGCATCGACAGCTGCGCCCGCGTCAGAGAAACCGTTCCATCCTTCGCTTGCGGCCAGATGAAGTGTCCGCGTTCCAATCGCTTCGCGAACAGACACAGACCGTCTTCATCGGCCCACAAAATCTTGATCGTGTCGCCTCTGCGCCCGCGAAAAACAAACACGTGTCCGGAAAATGGCTGCTGCTTGAGGATCATCTGCACTTGCGCACTCAACCCCGGAAAGCCGCGCCGCATATCGGTCACGCCTGCGGCGATCCAGATGCGTGTGCCTGTGCGCAGTTCGATCACTTGCGCAAGCTCTCCAGAATCGCTTGCAGCGCCGCTCGGTCCGCACCGCGCTCCACGGTGATCGCAACGCGGCCCGGAAACTCGATGTGAATCGCGCCCGATGGAACGGATGACTCTTGGCTGGCGATTTGTCGCTGCTCAGCCAGGCCTGCTGAACCCGCCGATGAAACAATCACCGGCAACAGCGATGATGCCTGCTCTCCGGCCGCCACCAGTTCTCCGACGCGATAGGCCCGACGCCACTGAAACACTTGATGCGAGTTCACGCCCTCGGCCTGCGCTACTCGCGCCACGCTCTGCCCTGACTGAAACGTCAACTCCACAATCCGTCGCTTCTCTGCGACAGAACGCCGCACACGCACCTTGCTCGCTTCCATGTCTCCATCGTTACAATGCGGCGAACGCATGTCGAGGGTGGGAACACAAGACGCTTACGAAATACAGGCACAAACGACAGCTCAGGCGCTCGCTTTCTGGTGATCGTCATTGCCACCTCCCACCGCAGACGCGATGCATCGCGACGCAGCGCGCTCATTGCATCGGCGACGGAAAATCCATCCTGCACAACGATGTGAACCAGCAGGTGCCCGCAATCAGGTCCAGGCGATACCTCATCCACAAAGGCATCGCAGCCGATGTCCGCCACACCTGAATCCGCGAGCGCTTGGAGGCTGTGGCCCGCTGCTCACAGACCCATGGCATTGGTCTCTTTTCTGGTTCATCTTGTCGAGGGGTTCTTCATGACACACTTTGCCGCCAAGTCATAACATGGGCATCGTTGGTACTTGTTGTAAATAATCATGCAAGGACAGTCGAATTTCAGTCCGTAAATAAACATTGCCAAGATTACGTAGAGCAAATAGTAAATGGGATGCCATATTAGGCTCAGGCCCCATACAGCAATCATCATCCCCGATTTAGAGCGATAGGAGAAGGCGACCTTTTCCGGCGTCAGACAGTATCCCAAGTAGAGATGAATGGCAAAAAGGAGAACCACGCTCGGTAAAGTCAGGCCCTGCCAAATGGAATAGCCAAGAAAGCACATTGCCGTGATCTTGACGGCAACGGCGTAGAAGCCGCTGATGGTTGGCGCCAACATGCGCACGTTTTCTTGATAAGAGAGATAATCAGACAGAACCTTACTGAGTTCTCTTTCTTCCGCGCGCGCGCGTGCAATCATGAGCGGCAGGATCACGAGAGTGGAGATCGTCATGGTAATCCAGTTAAACATCATGAAGCTTGCGCTCCAGCACCACAGCAGCAGGGATGCATACATCGGGTGCCTCGCCAGCGCATAGGCTCCCGTCGAGATCAGCCTGTGGTCCTGCTTGATTTCGATTCCATCGGACCACATGGCGCGAATGTTGAATTTTGCCCAGATATGCCAGATTATGGCGCAAAGAATCAAAACAAAGCCAACTCCAAAATAAACGAATTGAAGCGCGGCATTCATTTTGATCTGCCCGATGCTGCGAAGCCAGAAAGGAAACAGCGCCGCAATGCAAATGATCATCTCACGGGTCGAAAATGGGTGAGATATTTTTCGGGCAATCTTGGGGGAGACTGCAGCGTGCTCGATAAACTTGAACAGGGCTGCAATCAACAGGATCAAGCAAGTGAAATAAATGACGCTCATTCCGACGATGAACAAAGATGGATTGATGGACTGATTCGCAATGCGTTGGATTACATCATGCATGACAGCTTATCCTTTTCTTCGCTGCGCAGGCCAGCCAGCCGCGTCTCTTCCAGATCTCCGCGATAGAACATATTGAAGGTGTCGAAGGGAATCAGCCTCTTCCCGTCTGGATGCGCAATGTGAATGCAGCTTTTCTTCACGCTCCGCAGATCGAAAGCCTCGGCATCGATGAACTGCACAATTAATACGCGAAAAAGGTCCTTGTATCCCAGATCCTTGGGTAACGCCATCTTGGGCAGGCAGCAGATCAGCTCGCGGGGTAGGCTACAAAGCAGCTCGCGCAATGTGGAAGCCTGCGCAATCGGCGAATGATTGGTTGCGAAGAGCTTGAAGAGATGCTCATGCAAGCCCGCCTCCCGCTCATAGGCAATGGTGTTCTTCGCCCCGTTGATCAGCACCTCCGGCGGGACCATTCCGGTAAGCGGAATTGTCTTGCCGCCCATCTTGATCGCGTAGGCCATGGCCAGCGCATCAGGATGGCAGGGAACCGGAATCAGATCCTCCGGCTTGAAGACATCCGTCTGCTCCAGGATGCGCCGCCGCACCTCGGTCAGCGTCAGACGGTGCCGCGCGCGCTCAAAGCCGAGTACTCGCCCTGCCTGCTGCACCGGCTGAAAGGTCACTCCACGCACAGCCGGCTGGGTCAGAGCGAAATCCACAATAGCCCCCAACTCGCCGTCGTTCACGCCGCGCTCGACAGTCGCCACCAGGGTCGTTGAAATCTCCAGCCTGTTCAGCCGTTCCAGCGCCTTCTCGCGAATCTCCCGCAGATCCGCGCCGCGCAACCGCATCACCGTCTCGCGCTGGAGCGAGTCGAATTGCAAATACAGCTCGAACTGCGGCATGAACCCGGCGAGGCGCTTGGCAAACTCCTCGTCCTGCGCGATTCTGATCCCGTTGGTATTCACCATCAGGTGGCGAATGGGCCGCTCCTTGCACATCTCCAGCACGCGGAAAAAATCCGGATGCAAGGTCGGCTCCCCACCCGAAATCTGCACCACGTCAGGGCTTTTCTCATTGCGCACGACGCAGTCCAGCATGGCCTCAATCTGCTCAAGCGAACGATACTCGGTCCTGTGCTGCCCACTGCCCGCGTAGCAAACTGGGCAGGTCAAGTTGCACGCGTCGCAGATCTCCACCAGCGCCAAGCAGCTATGCTGCTCGTGGTCCGAACAGAGTCCGCAGTCGTAGGGACATCTATACGCCACCGGCGTGTTATAGACCATCGGCTGCTCCGGCGTCTTGATGAACACTTCGCGCGCCCGCCGATAGTACTCAACATCATCGGCTACCAGCACGCGCTCGTGCCCGTGCTCAGGGCATCGCTTCAGCATCCAGACCTTGCTGTCTTCAAAGACAATCTTCGCGTCCACCCGCCTGTAACAGGTCGAGCAGATCGAGATCGCCACGTCATAAAACAGATAAGGCCGGAGTTTCTCAGTCATTCGAATCCTCTTGCGTTTATCATTTGCTACTGGGACAAAGCATTAATCAACCACGCCACAAGAACCGCAAACATTAGCACGAGCGTAACAGCTAAAAAGATACCTTGGATGATATTTCCACCGAACTCCTCATTGGAATTCAAAACGCCACACAATCCGAATTGCAAAACCAACAAAACGGCGAGCATTGTAGCCGTTTTGGCATAGCCGCTCCGCCGCTTCCACCATCCCGGAATGTTCATCTGTCCTCTTTCAGCGTTGCGCATATGCCATCGGTAAAATCAACGCCCATAAAACATACGGAAAACCAGCCTGTCGCTCAGTGCCTTGTCGACGCCATCCACCAAGCCGGGGTCCTTCCAGGCATCGGCTGCGTTCTCTTCATCTACATGGCGCGTAATCCAATTCCCAGTCTCCGTCTCCCGCCACACCAGCGTGCCATCCAGCCTCGTCAGCGTCGCCGAATCCTTGATGAGAAACGTCAAGCGTCGAGACTTCGAAGACTTCGCCGATTCCGCAGTCTCACTCAAAACCGTGATTACAAGAACCGCATCCTCGCCTTCCGCATCATTACCAACGTGAGCGCTGACCTTCGTCTTCCACGATTGTTCGTTGATCGCCCCGGCGATCTTCCGTGCCAGATCAGCTGAACCCAGATGTTGGGATGGAGAGGTATTTGCCACCTCGACCCGGATGCTCTGGATTCCGACGAGTCCATCGCGAATCGGAGGGGGTGCTGGCTTATGCTGTGGCAACGGAGGCAAAAAGCAAGCACCGCAAGCGAGAATCCCCACCACACCAGCCAGCGTCAACAGTTTCTTTCGAACTTGCATTTGCTTTCTCCGTGCGCGCTCTGCGCGTTCCAGGAACGCTATTCATTCTTATCGTTCTTTGTATCATCCCTTTCGTCAAAAAGTTTCTGCGGTTGTGACACTTTTCCTGAAAAGCTCCCAAAGATCGAAAGTGTCACAAAGACCAGCAGCGTCAACAGCAGACCAGTCAATGACACTCCTATAGCAATCAGCTCCAGTATTCCGAAACCGGCCAATAGATTGGCTTTGCCGCCACCGCTCAACGCGAGAACAAAGGTTACTCCACACAGCCCCAGCGAAATCCCAAAGACAATCGCCAGAACGGTAATAATCTTCGCAAATGGAATCCGATCAACTAGCCGTTCGTTCATTCCGCTCCTTGCCTCCGCGAACAAGATCCAAAACCAGAAAGAGAATTCCTGCCAAACAACTCCACTGAATCAAATTCATTCCGCCGATCAGCGGCTGCGGCTTCCAAAAATCGATCAGGATTCTCCAGCCCAGGTAACTCGCCATAAAAATTCTGAATCGCGCGCCGTCCGGGAGTTTCGCCTTGCTACTGACAACAATTCCCAACAGAGCCAGAAAAAGAATCTCGTAAACCTGCACCGGATGCCGTCCAACTCCATCGCCCAGGTTCACAGCCCACGGCAGCGTGGTCGGCTTGCCATAGGTGTCGTCCTCTAGACCGGCTAAAAGACACCCCACGCGCCCCACCGCAATCCCCACGCACAGCGGCAATACAAACAAGTCGCCCGTCCGTCGCCGGATTCCGCTCAACTTTTTCACAACCACTACGCCCAGCCAGCCACCCAACAGGCCCCCGACAATCGTCTTTCCTCCCGGAGAGAGTAGCAGTTCCAAAAGCCTCCCAGTCCTCCATGCCTCCATCACCGTGGGCCACTGTTCGGCGATTCCCAGCAACCGGCTCCCTACCAGCGCACCCACAGTTGCGGCGGCCAGCACCGTCCAGCGCTGTGGCTCGCCCACCACGTCGCCATGGCGCCCGCGCAACCATCGAAAAACCGCGAACCCGGAGGCATACGCCAGCGTCTCCATCACCGGATGCCATGCCGGATGAGAACCTATGGGGATCATTGCGGTAGTATAGCGGTCGCAGGGGTTCATGGACTCGATCACACGAACAGGCGGACGGAAAGCAAAGCACAAAGAAGGCGGAGCTCGTGAATAGGCTCCGCCGTGATGTCGGCCAAAAATGCGGTGTTTTGGATTCTTTTCAGCTTTTGCCGGTGGTTTCGGCATGGTCTTCTTTGCAGACTCTTCGTTAGCTGGCCTTCGCCAATTCCGCTTGCTGCTCCTCGGCGAAGAGCGCGTCAAGGATGGTTGCGGAGGCTTGCTGCCGGTTTTTGAATGCTGGAGACGGCGGAGGGCGCGATTTCTACTACCTGATTGCCAAAATTCAGGACAAAATTGGTACATTTCGCTGGAGGTGGCGGAAGCCGGAAAGTGAGCCGCCGCCTCCCGCTTCGGAATAAAAGGCGAAGGAAAACGTACCAGAAACATGGCGTTTTCGGCATTTTAGCGGTTTTCTATCTATCTGAAAACATGCAAGTTGATGATTCTAAACTGTGGAAAAATCACTCGACTCCCGCCGCCTCCACCATATCTTCTCTGAATTTGATCTTGCCTGAGACCGCCAAGCTAGGTCTCTGGCCGCTTGATTATGTACCAACTCCGTGCCCCATCCACTCGCCTCTTTTCTGGCGAATGGGTGGGATACCACAGAAGCCAAAGGACAAGTTCATACGGTCAGAGGACTAGTGTGCAGCCGGCCGTATAACTCGCGGGTAGCTTTTTCTACATATTGCGCCGGTACTGTCCGCCCACGGCAAACAACGCCTCGGTAATCTGCCCCAGCGAGCAGACTCGCACAGCATCCATCAGTTTCGCAAAGACGTTTTCGTCGTTGATAACCGCCTGCTGCAAGGCCGTCAGCATAGACGGGCTTGCAGCTGCGTGGCGAGCATGAAAATCGGCCAGCCGAGTTAGCTGCGATTGCTTTTCTTCCTCGGTGGAGCGCGCCAGTTCTATGTGCTGCATGCTTTTCGCATCCTTGTTGCAGAAGGTGTTGACGCCGATGATAGGCAGGGTTCCGTCATGTTTGCGATGCTCATACAACATCGACTCATCCTGAATCTTGCCGCGCTGATAGCCGGTTTCCATCGCGCCCAGCACGCCGCCGCGCTCGGCAATGTGCTTGAATTCCAATAGCACCGCTTCTTCCACCATGTCGGTCAATTCTTCAATAATGAAGCTGCCCTGATTGGGGTTTTCATTTTTTGCCAGCCCCCATTCCCGATTAATAATCAGCTGGATGGCGAGCGCTCGGCGCACGGACTCATCAGTGGGTGTGGTGATGGCCTCGTCGTAAGCATTGGTGTGGAGCGAGTTGCAGTTGTCGTATATCGCGATCAGCGCCTGCAGCGTGGTGCGAATATCGTTGAAGTCAATCTCTTGCGCATGGAGGGAGCGGCCTGAAGTCTGGATATGATACTTGAGCTTCTGGGAGCGATCATTGGCGCCGTATTTATCTCTCATTGCAACCGCCCAGATGCGCCGCGCAACCCGGCCCAGCACGGTGTATTCCGGGTCCATCCCGTTCGAAAAGAAGAAGGACAAGTTAGGCGCAAAATCGTCGATCTTCATGCCGCGCGCCAGATAGGCCTCGACATAAGTGAAGCCGTTGGCCAGCGTGAACGCCAACTGGGAAATGGGATTAGCACCCGCCTCGGCGATGTGATAACCGGAGATGGAAACCGAATAAAAATTGCGCACATGGTGCTGGACAAAATACTCCTCAATGTCGCCCATGACTTTCAAGGAGAATTCAATGGAGAAGATGCAGGTATTCTGCCCCTGATCTTCTTTCAGGATGTCGGCCTGCACAGTGCCGCGCACATTTTCAAATACATTCGCCGTGATTTTGGCTGCTTCCGCGGCAGTTGGCTCGCGTTTGGCTTCGCTGCGGAATTTCTCCAATTGCTGATCGATGGCGGCGTTCATGAACATTGCCAGAATGGCCGGCGCGGGCCCATTGATGGTCATCGATACAGAGGTCGCCGGATCGTATAAGTCAAAGCCATCGTACAGAACCTTTATATCGTCAAGAGTCGCGATCGATACGCCGGAGTTACCTATCTTGCCGTAGATATCGGGGCGCAAAGCCGGGTCAGCGCCATAGAGCGTGACCGAATCGAAGGCGGTGGACAAGCGTTTGGCGTCCATGCCCGCCGACACCAGTTTGAAACGGCGATTAGTGCGGAAAGGATCGCCTTCGCCGGCGAACATTCGCGTGGGGTCTTCGTTTTCGCGCTTGAATGCAAAGACGCCGCCGGTGTAAGGAAAAGATCCCGGAACATTTTCCAGCATCAGAAAGCGCAGAATTTCGCCATGATCTTCAAATCGCGGTAGCGCGACCTTGCGGATCTTGGTGCCGGATAAGCTGATGGAAACAAGCTGCGTGTGAATCTCCTTGCCGCGGCTCTTCACTTGACGATGGTCGCCGGCATAAGTGGCTTGCAAATCCGGCCACGCGCTCAGTAACTTCTTGACGCCGGAATCAAGCTGGGAGTCGCGCTCGTCAATCAATTCATCTAACTTATCCAGGTCAGCGCTTTTTCCGGCAGCGGATAACATGCGCTTCGACTCTTGTAACTGCTGGCGTTCGCGCGCGAGCCTGACTTGCCGCTCGGAAAATTTGTGATAGCCATGCACTGTGTCTGCTATCTCGGCCAGGTAGCGATTGCGGTCGGGCGGTATGATCGCATTTTTGCTGGACGAGAATCTCACGCCGGCGGCGGCGGCGAGCTTGCCGGCTTTAACGGGCAGGCCGAGAGCCTCCAACTTTGGCAGCAAGGCCTGATAGAGCGCGGTCACGCCGTCATCGTTGAAGCGCGAGGCCTGCGTGCCGTAGACCGGCATTTCATCCGGCTGGAGGTTCCATAAGTCGTGATTGCGCTGGACTTGTTTTGAGACATCGCGGAGCGCATCGAGCGCTCCCTTGCGGTCGAATTTATTAATGGCGACAAAGTTGGCAAAATCTAACATGCCGATTTTTTCCAATTGCGATGCGGCGCCGAATTCCGGCGTCATGACATAGAGGCTGAGGTCAACCAAAGGCACGATAGACGCGTCGCCCTGGCCGATGCCCGGGGTTTCCACAACGATCAAATTGAAGCCGGCCACCTTGCAGGCAGCGATCACATCCGGCAGCGCCCGCGAGATTTCAGCGCCGGCATCGCGAGTGGCCAGGGAGCGCATGAAGACGCGTTCCTGTCCGCGCCAGGGTCCGATTGCGTTCATGCGGATGCGGTCGCCGAGAAGCGCGCCGCCCGATTTGCGGCGCGACGGATCGATCGAGATGATGGCGATCTGCAGCGCATCCCCCTGATCAAAGCGAATGCGGCGAATGAGTTCGTCGGTCAGCGAAGACTTGCCCGCGCCGCCCGTTCCGGTGATGCCGAGCGTAGGCGCCGTGATGGTTTTTGCAGCCTGATGCAGAGCATCTTTGAGCCCTGGAGCAGCCTTGCCGTTTTCGAGAGCAGTGATCAATTGTGCCAGCGAGCGATAGCGCGGGCCTGCATCGCCGATCGTTAGTGCGTCCAGGTTTGCTGGGGCGTATGGCGAGAGATCTTCGTCGCAGGCTTGAATCATCGACACGATCATGCCGGCCAGGCCCATGCATTGGCCGTCTTCAGGGCTGAAGATTCTTGAGACGCCATAGGCTTGCAACTCCGCAATTTCAGCGGGAACGATGACGCCGCCTCCGCCGCCGAATACCTTGATATGCGCGCCGCCGCGCTCCTTGAGCAGGTCGATCATGTATTTGAAAAACTCGATATGCCCGCCCTGATAACTGGACACCGCGATTCCCTGCGCGTCTTCCTGCAAAGCGGCGGTCACGATTTCGTCCACCGAGCGGTTGTGGCCAAGGTGAATGACTTCCGCGCCATGCGCAATCAAAAGGCGGCGCATGATATTGATGGAGACATCGTGACCGTCGAAGAGCGAAGCGGCTGTAACAAAACGGACTTTGTTTGCAGGTTTGTATTCGGAGGGCTTCTGGGTAACGGAAGAGCCGGTCATTGGAACCTCAAATCTTCGCTGTGAAACTAAGATATAAGTCAGAATCCTAAGAAATTAAGATAGAAGTCAGGTCCTACATTTGTCCAGCAGAGGAGGAGACTGTTGGACGGCGCAAGGTGCGGCGCGGGTATTGAACTGTGCAAAATTATACAGACTCAACCCCGCCTGCATAGGCTACGATAAGTTGAGTATTTTCAATGGAGGAGACGGGTTTTTCCGTCGCGCTTCAACCAGTCACTCACTCTCTTTCGGGCCGAATGCGACCTTTGTGTCCTATTGTGCGCCGCGCTCCTTATACTGAGATTGCAATTTGCGCGAGACGGCTGACATGGAAGATTGACGCGCCGCGAAGGCCCATGCTTCATTGGGAATCATAACCGGCATCGAATTTGCAGCGCACAGGGGAATTTGATAGGCTCAGGCCATCTTCAAGCTGAGCAGAAGGAGGATTTTCATCATGGCAGAGGAAAACAAGAGCAACGGATTGGCATGGTTTTTGGCTGGATTGGGCGTGGGCGCCCTGGTAGGCATTCTTTACGCTCCCAAGAGTGGTCGCGAGACGCGGGAAGAGCTGATCGCGGGCGCCAAGGAGGGAACCGAGTACTTGCGCAACCGCACCCGGCATGCCGCTGAACAGGTTGGCGACTTGGTGGAAAAGAGCAAGGAACAAGTGAGTGAATACGTGGAGCGCGGCCGCGAGGCTGTGGATCGCGGACGGGCACAGTGGGAAGAGTTTGTGGAGCGCGGGAAGAACCTCGTTTCCGAACAGAGCGGCCGAGTGGGCGCAGCTGTTGAAGCGGGACGCCAAGCTTACAATACGCCCCCCGGCGCCGACGAGCCCAAGGACGTTTAAGGCGGCGTTTCCCCGGGCCCGATTCTGATTGGGACCGATGCTGTTCGATCTTCCTCCCGGAGCCCTGCGCACGCGACAGGCTGCGGCTCAAGAGCGTGCTCTGGATGCTGCGCTCGGGCCCGGTTGGGGAACGCACAAGTGAATGGAACCCTAACCTGCGAATTGACGGAACGAGACCACTGCAATGCTAAAACTGGACAACCAAACCATCCTGCTCGCCTTAGCTGTTGCCATTGGGCTGGCTGTGTTGCTGCAGACGATCATCCTGCTGGCAATGTTCGTCACCATGCGCAAAGTGATTGGCACTATTCGGGAAGAGGCCGAGAGTTGGCGCGCCGCGGTGATGCCCGTCATCTACGATGCGCAGGAGATTCTTGCGAGCTCGCGGGTTTCCCTTGCCCACTCGCAGGAGTTATTCGCCAACTCGCAAAAGTTGCTCATCAACGCGCAGGGATTTCTTTCACGTGTTTCGCCCAAGATAGAGTCGACCGCCAGCGACGTGGCGGAGATTACGCGGGTGCTGCGCAGGCAATCCATCGAGATGCAGTACTCGACCCTGGCGATTATGGAGCGGGTGCGGGTGCAGAGCGACCGGGTGGACGGCATGGTCTCGAACTTTTTGGACACCGTGGACCGCGCCGGGGGCTTTGTGAATAATGTCGTCAGCACCCCGGTGCGGCAGATATCAGGCGTGCTGAGGTCGGCCAAGGCCATTATCGAGTCGCTGCGAGGATCGGGAGCGGCGCGCTAGGCAAGCTAGACAATCCAGCCGCCGCCGACCACCTCGTCGCCGTCATAGAAGACGGCGGACTGGCCGGGGGTGACGGCGCGCTGCGGCTCGTCGAAAGTGGCGACAACCTCATGCGGGCCAGCCGGAGACAGCGTGGCCCAGGCTGGCTCGTGCCGGTGGCGAATCTTGATTCGCACGCGCATGGAGCTGGACAAACTCGGAATCGAAATCCAGTTGAGATCGCGGGCGCGCAGGGTGCTCGTGGCCAGCTCTTCGTCCGCACCCACGGTGACGCGATGGCTGGCAGGGTCAATATTCAGAACGTAGAGCGGCGAGGGCGAACTGACTCCCAGACCCTTGCGCTGGCCCACGGTGAAGTTGGAGATGCCGTCGTGATGGCCGAGAACTTCGCCGGTTGAAGCGACCATCTCTCCAGCCGTCTCCGCCAACTTCTCGCCCTGCTCTTCTAGGTAAGCCGTCAAAAACTGCTTGTAATCGCCGCCGGGGATGAAGCATATCTCCTGCGAGTCGGGCTTCTCGGCCAGCGCCAGACCGTGCAGGCGGGCAATCTCGCGCACCTCTGGCTTGGTCAGCCGGCCCAGCGGAAAGAGCGTGTGGGCAAGCTGCTCCTGCGTCAAGCCAAAGAGGAAGTAGGTCTGGTCCTTGGCCAGGTCGGCGGGACGTTTGAGAATCCAGCGGTTGCGCGCCGCGTCGAACTCGTTGACCGCGTAGTGGCCGGTGGCGATGCGATCAGCGCCGATGGAGCGGGCGGTTTGGAGCAACTGGTCGAACTTGAGGTGGTTGTTGCAGAGCGAACAAGGGATCGGCGTGCGCCCGGCAAGGTACTCGGCGACGAAGGGGCGGACCACAGCCTCTTCGAAGCGCTCCTGCTGGTTTACGACGTAGTAGGGAATCTTGAGGTGCTCGGCCACGCGGCGCGCGTCATACACATCGTCAAGCGAGCAGCAGCGGCCGGCCTTGGGCGCATCCGGGATGCCGTGTTTGCCGGCCAGGCGGGTCTGATCCCAAAGCTGAAGCGTCAGGCCGACGACAGAATTGGGCGAATCATCGCCCCCTGCGTGGGCGAGCATCGCCGCAACCGTCGAGGAGTCAACCCCTCCGGACATGGCTACGGCAATGGTTGTGCGCTCGGTCATGGGGTTCACAGTCTCACAGTTTCACAGGAAATAGGGGGGAGGGGGGTACCCCTGCGCGGAGCCAGGACCTTCCCATTCCCGCTCAACTTCTGTTGGCGCTCGATCAGCATTTGACCTCTTTTTCCCTCCGGACCATTCATTGCAATTGTGCGCCAGTTGGAGGAAATCTTCTGCAAACGGACGGAAATTCTGTCTTCGGAACCGTCGAGGAGTTAACCCCCGACACGGCTACGACAATGGTTGTTGAATGTGCCATTCGATTCAGTGTTTCACGAGTCGAAGTATTCCTGAAGTCAGAAACAAGAGCCCCAATCCGACGTAGAATATGAGGCCGATCCATCTCGGCATGGCGTATGCCCGCCCCGGAAATTTATCCAGCAAGTAATGCTTTTTAAAGAATAATCCGTAAAAGGTTAACGTTGCTCCCAGCACTGCAACCCATATTCCAGAGACAATTCGATCTTGATATAGAAGCATGACTTTTCCTATCCAAGCGTCCCCGCCGCTACCGGCGAAATTGCGCGCAGGTGTTCGACGGCTTCGGGGACGACTTTCAAAACGTAGTCCACATCGGCCTCGGTTGCGGTCTTGAGCAGGCTCAAGCGGAGGCTGGCGCGGGCGCGGGTTTTGTCGACGCCCATGGCCATCAGCACATGGCTCGGCTCTGTTGCGCCGGAGTGGCAGGCCGATCCGCCGGAAACAGCCACGCCTTTCAGATCGAGCGCAATCACCAGCGCCTCGCCTTCCAGATTATCGAACCAGATGTTCGTGGTGTTGGCCACGCGGGGAACGGGGTTGGTGGAATCCCAGGTGCCCAAATGCGAGGCACCTGGGGCACCCGAAGTTTGTGTAAGATACGCGCCATTCACGCCGGTTCCGGGAAGCTCCAGAATGCCCGCTTCCAGCCGGTCGCGCAGCTTGGCCAGGCGGCTAATGGTCCCGTCTTCAAGCGAGTGCATGGCCAGCTCAGCGGCTTTGGCGAGGCCCACAATGCCAGGCACGTTTTCGGTTCCGGCGCGCTGGCGGCGCTCGTGGCTGCCGCCCACCAGCAGAGATTCAATGGGAGTCCCGCGGCGCACGAACATGGCGCCGATGCCCTTGGGTCCGTGCATCTTATGGGCGCTGATGGAGAGCAGATGGCAACCGAAGCGGCGGACGTCAAATTTGACCTTGCCCGCGCCCTGCACCGCGTCGATGTGGAAGAATACGCCGGTGTCAGCGGCGATTTTGCCGACCTCTTCAACGGGTTGCAGCACGCCGGTCTCGTTGTTGGCCAGCATCATGCTGATGAGCCGCGTCTCGGGCCGAATGGCGCGAAGAATATCCGTGGGGTCGATGAGGCCGCTGGACTGGGGCGCGACAAATGTCGTCTCCACTCCATGCTGCGCCATGCGATTGGCTGCCTGCAGAATCGCCGAGTGCTCGATGGAAGTGGTGATGAAGTGATCGCCGGGATGCAACAGGCCGAAGATGGCCGTGTTGTCGCCCTCCGTGCCGCCGGAGTTGAAAACCACCTCGGCGTCGTGGCAGTTGAAAAATTCGGCCATGACGGAGCGCGCATGGTCCACGGCGGTGTGCGCCTGCTGGCCGTCCAAGTGAATCGAGGAGGCGTTGCCGAAGTGCTCCATCCAATAGGGCCGCATGGCCTCCATCACCTCCGGCAACAGGGGTGTAGTGGCATTGGCATCCATATAGACTCGTTTCATCGGTCAATCTCCTTTTATCGATTGTACGAGATTACCGGATATGCCCGCTTTGCGCGCTGCGGCCACCGCCGGAAATTCACACGCCTGTACTTTCTGGAGTTGGCTTTGATCTGGTAAAGTTCCTTCACGCGGCATTGTCCGCGGGAGGATAATCCGATGCTGAAACTTCCCTGTTCTGCCGGCTGCATTCTCGGTTGTAGCCTGCTGCTTGCACAGTCCACACTCATTTTTGCCCAGGCAACCGCGCCCGCCAAACCCGCCGTGGGCGCTGCGGTTTCACCTGCGCAGACCTACGGTAAACTACTGAGCGGCATGGAGAGCGAGTTCGTCTCGGCCGCAGAGGCCATGCCGGAAGACAAATACAACTTTGCGCCCCCAGCCAGTCTCGGCGAGTTCAAGGATGTACGCACATTCGCCCAGCAGATCAAGCACGTGGCCGAATCCAACTACTACTTTTTCGGCGGACCGGATTACACGGAAGCCGGCGACAAGGCGATGTCGGATTCGATAGAAAAGCTCACCACCAAAGCCGATATTGTGAAGGCGCTGAAAGATTCCTTCACGCTGGCCCATACATTTGTGGACTCCATTACCCCGGAGAATGCCTTTGTGATGACGGCGCATGGCACGCGCGCGGGCATGGCCACCTTTGGAATCGCGCACTTCATGGATCACTACGGACAGTTGGTGATTTATCTGCGCATGAACGGGATTGTTCCCCCGGCAAGCCGCAAGGCGATGTAGTTTTCGCTCCAAGACCACGCGTCAAAATGGACGCCGGAGGATGATTCCGGCGTCCATTCTGCCTGTATTCCGCCTGCCAGTGCTGCGCATTGGCTCCAGCGATTCTCTATAAACATTTGAATATAAATAAGTTAGCAATATTCATTTCGGTCACGCTCCTCCGCTAGTCACTTTTCTGTTTCCTTCGCGTACCGACTTCTGTCATACTTGATTGTGCCCATCAGGTACGTCCAATCCCAAACATCCATTCAAGAGGTTGCACCCATGTCGGCAAAGTATGTCTTCGTGACGGGCGGAGTTGTGTCCAGTTTAGGTAAGGGCCTGGCGGCGGCCTCCATCGGCTGCCTGTTGGAAAAGCGCGGGCTGCGCGTGAACATGATGAAGTTCGACCCCTACCTCAACGTCGATCCCGGAACCATGTCGCCCTTCCAGCACGGCGAGGTTTTTGTCACCGATGACGGCGCCGAGACCGACCTCGACCTGGGCCACTACGAGCGCTTCACCCATGCGCCGCTCTCGCGCGACAACAACCTCACAACGGGGCGCATCTACGAGCAGATCATTCTCAAGGAACGGCGCGGCGACTACCTGGGAAAAACGGTCCAGGTGATTCCCCACGTGACCAACGAAATCAAAAATGCCATGCGCAAGGTGTCGTCGAACGGCGCGGACGTGACGATTGTCGAGATCGGCGGCACGGTGGGCGACATCGAGTCGCTGCCATTTCTGGAGGCCATCCGCCAGATGCGCCAGGAGCTGGGCCGCGAAAATACTGTCTTTGTCCATCTCACGCTGGTGCCGTGGATCGCTGCCGCACAAGAGCTGAAGACCAAGCCCACGCAGCATTCCGTCAAGGAATTGCTCGGCATCGGCATCCAGGCAGATATGCTCCTGTGCCGCTCGGAGCGCAACCTGAGCCGGGAGATGAAGCAGAAAATTGCACTCTTCTGCAACGTAGAAGAGAGAGCGGTGATTGGCGCAAAAACCGTGCCTTCGATTTACGAGGTGCCGCTCTGCTTTGCGCAGGAAGGCGTGGACGCGCTGATCCTCAAGTATCTTCACAAGGAAGCTCCGGAAGCTGACCTGACTGAGTGGAAAGCGCTGGTCGAGCGCTGCTACAACCCCAACGATGAAGTTTCCATCGCCATCGTGGGCAAGTACGTGGAGTATGAGGATAGTTATAAGTCGCTCAAAGAGGCGCTAACTCATGGAGCTGTCTCTCAGAACCTAAAACTCAAGGTAACGTGGATTGAAGCCGAGGGCCTGGAATCAAAGACTCCGGAGGATCTGAGTTATGAGCAGCAGTTAGAAGGTTTCGACGGCATACTGGTTCCGGGAGGCTTCGGCAAGCGCGGCATCGAAGGAATGCTAAACGCCATCCGTTATGCCCGCGAGAAGCAGGTGCCCTACTTCGGAATTTGTTTGGGGATGCAGACCGCGTGCATCGAGTTTGCGCGCAACGTCTGCGGCCTGAAGGACGCTAACTCAAGCGAGTTCGACCCCGCCAGCCAGCACCGTATCATTTACAAGCTGCGCGAGTTGCTGGGCGTGGAAGAGATGGGCGGGACCATGCGGCTGGGTGCATGGACATGCGTGCTCCAAGAAGATTCGCTGGCCGCGCGCGCTTACGGAGCAACAGAGATCAGCGAGCGCCACCGGCATCGCTATGAGTTTAACCGCGAATACGAAGCTCTGCTGACCGGCGGCGGACTACGGCTGAGTGGCACGACGCCCGACTCCACTTATGTAGAGATTGCCGAGCTTCCCGGCCATCCGTTCTTCTTAGGCTGCCAGTTTCATCCCGAGTTCAAGTCCAAGCCACTGGAGCCGCATCCGCTCTTCCGCGAGTTTATAACTGCAAGTTACAAGTACCGGCAGGCGCGGCTGGCTTCCGAGGCCAACGAATCCTCCATCTTAACCAGCGTCTTGTCGTCCTGAACGCAACTTCGCGCAGCCGGCGAGGCAGACGTGGACCGGGGGTATGCAGGCGCGCTAGAATCGACATCGGCGGTAGAATCAATCGCGAAATGCAAGCCCACTTATTACGTATCAAATCGGGAGGTAGATTGAAGCAAGAAATCCTCCACCGGTTACTAAAGTGAAAAGAACGAAAGTAACAAGGCGCAGCCGGCCACCAACCATTCTCGATGTCGCCAGAGAAGCGGAAGTTGGCGTGATGTCCGTATCGCGCGTGATCAACGACAATCCCAGTGTCAAGGCCGAGACCCGCGCCAGAGTTATAAAGGCTATCGCCAAAATCGGTTATGCGCCCAACGATGCGGCGCGGATGCTCAAAGGGAGAAGCGGACGGACAATCGGCCTGGTCGTGCCTGATCTTTCCGATTACTTTGCCAGTTGCTTTCATGCAATCCAGAAAGTTGCCATCCAGTACAACTATCAGACTCTCGTAGTTGCGACGGGAAGAAGCGCGGCGGTGGAAGACCGGCAGCTTGAATCTCTCCGGAATCATCGCATCGCCGGATTGCTGATTGTTCCCTCTGGCAGTAACGGAAAACGATTGAAGGTGCTGCAGGATTGCGGCATTCCGATTGTCGCCCTTGACCGGATCGCGGCGGGAATTCAAACCGATACGGTGCTTGTCGAGAACAGAGAGGGCGCGGAGTTGGGAGTGCGGCATCTGATTGAGCACGGGCACAAAAAGATTGCCTGCGTAGGCTTCGATTCCGGCAGCTACACGGTGCGCGAGCGCATCGAAGGCTACAAGCAGGCGATGCGCTGCGCAGGCCTGGAGCCGATTCTATGCGACCATGTCAATACTCTTGAGGCCATGGAGTCGCTGGTGCTTCGCTGGTCGAGCGGGAAGAACCAGCCGACGGCGGTGTTTTCAGTGAAGAGGATTTCTTCTGTGCTTCTCATCCAAGCGCTGCACTTTCACAAGATTCGAGTGCCGGAGCAACTAGCCGTTGTGGCATTCGACGACTTTGAACTTGCCGAGGTGCTGGGCACGCCGCTTACAGTTGTCAGCCAGTCTCCAACCGACGTTGCGCACGCTGCCGCCGAGTTGCTGTTCAAGAAAATATCGACTGTGAAGGAAGGACGGCTGCCGGCGCAGAAAGCGGCCAAGGTGCTATTTCCTGTCGAATTGATTGTGCGCAGATCCTGTGGGTGCACGGCATAGAAAGTCGCGGCGAAGTTCTTGCGGATAGTATGGCGAATAACTAATATCTCGGCCGCATAAATTCGTTCCTTTTGCGTTTGTGCTATCCCACCCATTTCGCAAAGAACGCGAAATGGATGGGGCACGGAAGGCTCTTCTTCAAGCGGTCACAGGCCTAGCTTGTACTTTCCGATGAGCGACTCGCATTGCTAACTCAGACACCTATCAGAACGCTTGCTATGTGTCTCCGCCTCGTCAGCGAGCGAGACGATAAACCTCGGAGCCAGCGAGCAAAAATCCACCGGTGCCATAGACATAGCTGGAAGTTGGAGTAAATGCTCCGGGCGCTGCGCCCACAGCCTGTATGCTGCCCAACCTGCCGTCCTGATAAACGTGGGCGAGCAGACCTTGCCAGGCGCGCTGAACAACCGGCCTGTATATCTTGGCATCGAGAAGTCCTGAGTTAATTCCGTAGGCAAAGCCATAAGTAAAGAACGCGGAGCCAGATATCTCAGGAAGTTCGTAGTCCGCTTCATCCAGTAAGCCGGCTCTCCACAGGCCATCCGCTCCCTGCAAAGAGGCGATCTTCTTCGCCATTTGCTGGAATTGTGCAACATACTTTGGGCGAGAGGGGTAGTCGGCCGGCATCTCCGCCAGCACACGCGCAAGTCCTGCAAAAACCCAGCCGTTGCCGCGCGACCAGAAGACGCTGCTGCCGTTTGCTTCGTGTGCGTCAAAGTAAGATTTGTCGCGGAAGAACAAGCTGTCTTTCGGGCTGTAAAGCAGGCCGGAGGTAATCCACCATTCATGATCCATGAAATCCAGGTACTTCCGCTCGCCGGTCGCTTTGCTCAGCTTCGCCAATACGGGCGGAGCCATGAACAATGCATCGCACCACCACCACAGCGGCTTCTGCGCATCGTCGGGCAGTTGCATCACCGCATCTACGCGTTCTCTTATGGGAGCGATCATGGCAGGGTCATGGTGGCGGGAATAAAGGTCTAGATAGGTTTGGCCGACTGCCAGATCGTCCGCATGAGCGAGACGCGGGCCGGGCTGCCACGCAAATTTCTTCCCTGCCAGCAACATCGCGTCCTGATACTTCTTGCCATTTGCGGCTTCGGGAACGGCCATGAATCCTGTATAGAGCGCTGCAAATGTCCAATCCCGGTTGAACCCTTCTGAGGCTCGCGCCAATTGCCAATCGGCGACTTTCTGCATCGCGTGGCTGACATCTTTGCGTTTGAGCGCGGGGGAGAGATCGGATGCGAGAGGAAGCGGAACAGCCGGCGCATCTCCGACCCAGGGATTGTCCGCAGGCCGCGTTGATTGTCCGGAAAGAGCGGAAGAGCACAAGAGCAGAGCCAGCGCCGCCACCGAAATGGCGTATCGCAATAGCGCCGGTGCACATACAAGCGACGATCCACTAATCTCTCGGCTTGCGCGAGACCATCGAATAGCCGAGCCAGTCAACTGCCGCGCAAATCCGTCGATAGCCATTCAATGCCTTTCCGTCGATAACGTTATCGATTAGAATGGAGATTACAGCAGGGATGTGAAAGAAGTCAATTGCGAGACTCATGCCGCTGTTCATCTTGCAGTGAGCGCCGTTGCCTCCTCTCGTATAATCTTGGTATCGTTATTGCTGAAAAGGAACCGCGATGAATGATTTGCACGCTCAGATAAAGCCAACAGGCAGTGCGCGATGGGATTGCATCAGCCTGGGCGAGGTGATGTTGCGGCTCGATCCGGTGGAGGATCGCATCCACACTGCGCGGAATTTTCGCGTGTGGGAAGGCGGCGGCGAGTACAACGTGGCTCGCGGGCTGCGCCGCTGCTTTGGCCTGCGTACTGCCATCGCCACGGCTCTGGCGGACAATGCTGTCGGCCGGCTGGTGGAAGACCTGATGCTGCAAGGGGGCGTGGATCAAGAGTTAGTGCGATGGGTTCCCTTCGATGGAGTTGGCCGCGCGGTTCGCAATGGCTTGAATTTTACCGAGCGCGGTTACGGCGTCCGCGCCGGGCTGGGCTGCTCCGACCGTGGAAATACGGCGGTCTCGCAACTGAAGCCGGGCGACTTTGACTGGGGCTCCATCTTCGGAACGGAGCGCGGCGCGCGCTGGTTTCACACTGGCGGCATCTTCGCCGCGCTTTCCGATACGACGATTGCCGTGGCGGGCGAAGCGATGGACGCCGCGCGGAACGCGGGCACGGTAATTTCCTACGATCTGAATTATCGCGAGTCGCTTTGGAAATCGATCGGCGGCAAGCCAAGAGCGCAAGAAGTAAACCGTGAACTGGTGCGGAAGGTCGATGTTCTGTTTGGCAATGAAGAGGACTTCTCGGCCATGCTCGGCGTCGAGGTCGCGGGCGTGAGTCAGGGCTTCGATGAGTTGCCCG
>Ga0302320_10004100_pt1 | contig 33219 bp, 36 predicted proteins | sample Bog_T0_3_FD_202130 | JGI IMG/M metagenome (GOLD analysis project Ga0302320, IMG submission 202130) | Peat permafrost microbial communities from Stordalen Mire near Abisko, Sweden - Bog_T0_3 | ecosystem: Environmental > Terrestrial > Soil > Wetlands > Peat | place: Sweden: Abisko, Stordalen Mire... | reverse complement strand
CTTCTTCGCGGGCTTGGCGGGCTTGGCGGCCGGGGTGGCAGGCGCGGGGGCGGCGGCCGGAGCGGCAGGAGCCTGGGCGGTCAGCGCGGGGGCGGCGGGAGCCTTGGGAGCGGCGGCAGCGGCGGGAGCCTTCTTCTCGACCTTCTTGTCGGTCTTGACGACGGTGGTCTTCTTGACCTCAGTGGTCTTCTTGACTTCGACCTTCTTGGTCTCTTCCTTCTTCACGGGGGCCGCGGGGGCCTGGGCGAAAGCGGGGCTGATGAGGACGGCTGCGATGAGCAGGGCAGCGAGTTTGTTCATTTGGGTTTCTCCAGTGGCAACCGGCACGGCCGGTAATGCCTCTGAAGAAAGCATTAACCAGGCCAATTTTCAAATATTACAATCACACGGTTTATCCAGCAGGGGTCCGTGCCGCCGACGTAGATTCCTGCAACGTGTGGTGTTTTGCATCACGGGTTGGGCTCTTCGCTGCCATCCGCCAGCCCCAGTTCCTTCAGCTTGCGGTACAGGGTGGTCCGGTCCTTGCCCAGGATCTCCGCCACGCGGCTCTTGCGGTGCTCGTGCTTGAGCAGCACCTGGATGTAGCGGCTTTCCAGCTCCTCCAGGGTGGGCAGGTGATCCCAGCCTTCGATCAGCTCCAGCAGCGGGGTGGGGGCGTGGGGCAGGCCGCCGCCGCGGGCGCGGAGCTCGTCCCGGATCTTCTCCGGGAAGTCGTCCGGGGTGATCTCCCGGCCCCGGCTGAGCTGGGTCAGGTGCTCGACGATGTTGGCCATCTCCCGCACGTTGCCCGGCCAGCTGTAGCTGTGCAGCTGCTTGCGGGCGTCTTCCCGGATCTGGTAGGACTGGTGGTCCTTGCGCGAGCACTCCTCCAGGAAGTGGTCGATGAGGGCGGGGATGTCGGAGATGATCTGGCCGGTCCGGGCATCACGGGACCAGCGGTCCCGCACCGGGGGCACCCGGATCTCCACCACACATAGACGATAGTAGAGGTCCTCGCGGAACTTGCCGGCCTTGACCATGGCCGCCAGGTCCCGGTTGGAGGCTGCGATCACCCGCACGTCCACCTTGACGGTCTTGTTGCCGCCCACCCGGCGGACCTCCTGCTCCTGGAGCACCCGCAGCAGGCGGACCTGGAAGTTGGCCGAGGTCTCGCCGATCTCGTCCAGGAAGATGGTGCCGCCGGTGGCCTCCTCGAAGAAGCCCTTCTTGTCCGACACCGCGCCGGTGAAGGAGCCCTTGACGTGGCCGAACAGTTCCGATTCCAGCAGCCCCTCGCTGAGGGCGCCGCAGTTGATGGCCACGAACGGGCGGTCCTTGCGGTCGCTGCTCTGGTGGATGTTCTGGGCCACCAGCTCCTTGCCGGTGCCGCTCTCGCCGACGATGAGCACCGTGGTCCGGCTGTTCTGCAGGGAGGCGATGGTCCGGTAGACCTCCATCATCTGCGGGCTGGAGCCGATCATCAGGCTGCGGCGCAGGCTGGGCGCGGCGTCGGCCGGCCGGCGGCCCTCCTTGCCCTCCTTCATGACGATGGCCCGCTTGACCAGCGACTTGAGCTCCTCGTTGTTCCAGGGCTTGGAGATGAAGTCGAAGGCCCCTTCCCGGACCGCCTCCAGCGCCTTCTCCAGGGTGCCGAAGCCGGTGAGCAGGATGGTCTCCACCCCCAGCGGCTTGGCCACCCGCAACAGGTCCAGGCCGTCCTGGCTGGCCTCCAGGTTGATATCGGAAAGCATGAGGTCGAACCCGCCCGCCTGCAGGTGGCGGATGGCCTCCTCCGGCCGGGTGGCCTTGACCACCTCCACCCCCGGCCCGTCCTTGCCGTCTCCCAGCAGCAGTTCCAGGAGATCGCAGGTTTCCTGGCTGTCATCCACCACGAGCACTCTGGTCATGTCCCACCCGCCCCATCTCTGAACTTAAGGCAACGCATCAAAAGAATCTGTACTTTTCAGATTATTTTGCTGCATTGCCTTATGCCGGGACACGAATCGAGGGGTCAGGTCAACTTGATTCGCAGGCTAACGCATCCTGGGCTGGAATCGTACTCAGAAGGGCTCTAACCTAAATCTATGACGACGCAACCCGCTTCCTTCGACGACGGCCTGGACCGGCTGGAGACGCTCGTCCAGAAACTGGAAGGCGGACACCTGAGCCTGGAGGAGGCGCTGAAGGAGTTCGAGGAGGGGGTGAACCTGAGCAAGGCCCTCCAGCAGCAGCTGGCCGACGCCCAGCGCCGGGTGGAGGTGCTCAAGCAGGGCCTGGGCGGGGAGTACCGCACCGAGCCCCTGGAAGGCGACCCCTCGTGAGCAGCTGCGCCCAGACCCAGGTGCGCGCCGACCTGGACCGCCTGCTGCCCCTGCTGGAAGCGCGCTACCTGCTGCCGTTCCAGGCCGGCGAAGCGGCCTTCCTGGCCGAGGCCATGACCTACAGCCTCAAGGCCGGCGGCAAGCGGATCCGGCCGGTGCTCTGCATGCTGGCCGCCGAGGCGGTGGGGGCCCCGGCCGGAAGCGCCCTGGGCTGCGCCGTGGCCCTGGAATACATCCACACCTATTCCCTCATCCACGACGATCTGCCGGCCATGGACGACGACGATCTGCGCCGGGGCAAGCCCACCTGCCACATGGTGTTCGGCGAAGGCCAGGCGATCCTGGCGGGGGACGGCCTGCTCACCGAGGCCTTCACCCTTCTGGCCGCCGACCCGGCCCTGCCCCCTTCCCGGCGGGTGGAGGCCCTGCGGGTCCTGGGCGAGGCCGCCGGATGGCAGGGCATGGTCGGCGGGCAGTCCCTGGACCTGGAAGGGGAACAGCACACCCGCAAGGGCGAACCGGTGGGCCTGGCCCAGCTGCAGCTCATCCACCGCCTGAAGACCGGCGCCCTGCTGCGGGCCGCGCTGGAGCTGGGCGCCATCGCCGGCAACGCCGGCCCGGAGGCGCGCGCGGCCCTGCGCGAGGCCGGGGCCGCCATGGGCCTGGCCTTCCAGATCAAGGACGACCTCCTCGACGCCACCGCCACCGAAGCCGAGATGGGCAAGAGGGTTGGCAAGGACGAGGGCAAGGGTAAAATCACCTACCCCCTGCTGCTGGGGCTCACCGGAGCCCAACAAGCCTTGCGGGAGGCCACCGAGCGAGCCCTATGCCTGCTGCAGCAGCTTCCGAATCCCCATTCCCTGACCAGCCTGGCCACCTATTTGGCGGAGCGGAGCGCGTGAGGCCCTCCCCGCTGCTCGACTCCATCGCCTCCCCCCAGCAGATCCAACACTTCTCACTGGCGCAACTGGACCAGCTCACCGTGGAGCTGAGGCAGTTCCTCATCGATTCCATCAGCGAGACCGGCGGCCACTTCAGCTCCAACCTGGGCACGGTGGAGCTCACCGTGGCCCTGGCCCACCAGTTCGACTTCATGGTGGACCGCATCATCTGGGACGTGGGGCACCAGGCCTACCCCTACAAGATCCTCACCGGGCGCAAGGACCGCTTCCCCGGGCTGCGCAAGCACGGCGGGCTCTCCGGGTTCCAGAAGCGGGACGAGAGCCCCTACGACCACTTCGGCGCCGGCCACGCCAGCACCTCGATCTCGGCGGCCCTGGGCATGGCCACCGCCCGGGACCTGCAGAAGCAGGACTTCGCCTGCGTCGCGGTAATCGGCGACGGCTCCATGACCGCCGGGATGGCCTTCGAGGGCCTGAACCAGGCCGGGTTCCTGGAGACCAGGAACTTCCTGGTGATCCTCAACGACAACGACATGAGCATCAACCCCAACGTGGGCTCGCTCCAGGGCTACCTGAACCAGATGATCTCCGGCCAGTACTACAAGCGCTGGCGCGACCGCATCGAGAACGCCATCAAGGCCATCCCGGTGCAGAGCGTGAGCATGCGCCTGGCCAAGGCGGCCAAGTGGAGCGAGGAGTCCTTCAAGCGCATCGCCGTGCCCGGGCTGCTGTTCGAGGACCTGGGCTTCAGCTACCTGGGGCCGGTGAACGGCCACGACCTGGCCGCCACCCTGAAGATCCTGGGCGAAGCCAAGAAGAAGATGGAGACCGGGCCGGTGCTGCTGCACGTGCAGACCAAGAAGGGCTTCGGCTACGCCCCGGCGCTCAAGGACCCGCTCAAGTGGCACGGCGTCACCGCCTTCGACCCGGAGACCGGGGAGATCCGCAAGGTCGTCGTCGACCCCGCCATCCCCGTCCCGCCCAGCTACACCTCCGTGTTCGGCAACGCCCTCACCGAACTGGCCCGCGTCGACCCCAAGATCGTCGCCATCACCGCCGCCATGCTGGACGGCACCGGCCTCAACATCTTCCAGAAGGCCTTCCCGGACCGCTGCTTCGACGTGGGCATCGCCGAGCAGCACGCGGTGACTTTCGCCGCCGGCATGGCCACCCAGGGCATGCGCCCGGTGGCGGCCATCTACTCCACCTTCCTGCAGCGCGGCTTCGACCAGGTGCTGCACGACGTCTGCCTGCAGAACCTGCCGGTGACCTTCGCCATGGACCGGGCCGGGCTGGTGGGCGCCGACGGCCCCACCCACCACGGCCTGTATGACATGGCCTTCCTGCGCTGCATGCCCAACCTCATCCTCATGGCGCCCAAGGACGAGAACGAGCTGCGCCAGATGCTGCTCACCGCCCTGTACAGCAACCGCCCCGCCGCCCTGCGCTACCCCAGGGGCGCCGGCCTGGGCGTGCCGCTCCAGGACCCGGTGGTGGCCCTGCCCATCGGCAAGGGCGAACTGCTGCGGGAAGGGGACCAGCTGGCCCTGGTGGCCATCGGCACCATGGTGGCGCCGGCCCAGGCCGTGGCCGAGCGGCTGGAGGCCGAGGGGATCTCCTGCGCCGTCATCAACGCCCGCTTCATCAAGCCGCTGGACCGGGACCTGATCGGGCACTGGGCCCGCAAGGCCCGCAAGGTGGTGGCGCTGGAAGAAGGCTGCGCCCCCGGCGGGTTCACCTCCGCAGTGGCCGAACTGCTGGCCGACGAGGACATCCGCCGCCCACTCCTGCGCTGCGCCGTGCCCGACCACCTGGTCCAGCACGGCGATCAGGCCCGGCTCATGGACGAGCAGGGGCTGAGCGTGGAGGCGCTGGTCAAGCGGATCCGGGCCTTCGCTGCGGAAGCCTAGGGTGGCCTCGAAGGGCGAACTGAAGGCCCGGATCATGCGGTATCTCCAGGATTTCAATGCCGACCCGGTCGTATCCAGGTGGCGCTGCAAAATTGAAGAAGAGTCTGCTTCATAGGCATATTTTTTCTTTTATCAGCTTTCATCCCCCCGTTCTTACCTCCCCCCGGGATACCCGTCGTCCGCCCGGGCCGCGGCCGAACACCCGGCGAGGACCAGGGCCAGGCAGACGCGGACCATCCATCCGAACCGCTTATGCATAGGCTAACCTCAATGGATGCACGGTCGCATGGGTCCATGGGCCCTGTCATCGGCTTTCTGGCCCCTTGACGGAGGGCGGGCAGCGCCTGATAGTTCATTCCCCTGCCCGGTCCTCCATGCCCCGCGTCGTGTTCACCGCCAACCTGCAGCGTCACGTGCCGTGCCCGCCCTGCACGGTGCCGGGCGCCACGGCCCGGCAGGCCCTGGAGCACGCCTTCGCCCTCTTCCCCGGGGTGCGTGGCTATGTGCTGGATGACCAGGGCGAGCTGCGCCACCACATGGCGGTCTTCGTGCGGGGACAGGCCTGCGCCGACCGGCGCGGGCTCAGCGACCCGGTGGCCGAGGGGGACGAGATCGTGGTGATGCAGGCTTTGTCAGGAGGCTGAAGTGACCGGGTTGCTGCTCGCGTCCACCCGCAAGGGGCTGTTTTCCATCCGCAGGAAGGCTGCTGGAGACTGGCGGGTGGAGCACGTCTCCTTCCTGGGCGACAACGTGACCCTGGCCCTGCCCGACTTGAGGGACGGCTCCTGGTACGCCGCCCTGGACCACGGCCACTTCGGGGCGAAGCTGCACCTGTCGCCGGACGGCGGCGCCACCTGGACCGAGCTGGCGGCCCCTGCCTACCCCGCGCCCCCGGCCGGCCCCGAGGAGACCGATTCCATGGGCCGGCCCATCCCCTGGAAGCTCATCCGCATCTGGTCCCTGGAGGCCGGGCTCCCCGGCCAGCCCGGGGTGCTGTGGGCGGGCACCCTGCCAGGCGGGCTGTTCCGCTCCGAGGACCGGGGCGAGAGCTGGACCCTGGTGCGCGGCCTGTGGGACCACCCCGACCGCCGGCGGTGGGTGGGCGGCGGCACCGACTATCCGGGGATCCATTCCATCTGCGTCGACCCCCGGGACGGCGACCGGGTGACCGTGGGCGTGTCCTGCGGCGGGGCCTGGCGCACCGAGGACTCCGGGGCCACCTGGACCTGCTGCTCCCAGGGCATGCGGGCCGAGTACCTGCCGGCCGAACAGGCCTACGACCCCGTGCTCCAGGACCCGCACCGGATCGTCCAGTGCCCCGCGTGGCCCGAGGCGTTCTGGGCCCAGCACCACAACGGCGTGTTCCGGTCCCTGGACGACTGCGGGAAATGGGAAGAGATCCAGGGCGTCCCCCCTTCGGTGTTCGGCTTCGCGGTGGCGGTGCACCCGTCCGATCCCATGAGCGCCTGGTTCGTGCCGGCCATGAAGGACGAGCGGCGCATCCCCCTGGACGGCAAGGTGGTGGTCGCCCGCACCCGGGACGGCGGCCGCAGCTTCGAGCTGCTCACCCAGGGCCTGCCCCAGACCCACGCCTACGACCTGGTCTACCGGCACGCCCTGGACATCGACGCCGGCGGCGACCGGCTGGCCTTCGGCAGCACCACCGGGGCCCTGTGGGTGACCGAGAACGGCGGCGACGACTGGGTCACGGTGTCCGAACACCTGCCGCCGGTCTACGCGGTGCGGTTCGCCTAGGTCCTACTAGGGCCCCAGCACCCGCCGCAGGTCTCCCTTGAGCCGCTCCAGGTCCTCCTCGCTGAGGTCCAGGGGCACCTGGCGCTTGGTCTCGTCCCGGCGGTAGAAGGCGATGCGCTGCACGTCCACCCGGTCCCGGCCGATGCAGATCTCGTTGAACTGGATCTGCAGGTCGTCCTTGTAGGGCGGCAGGCTGCGCAGCTGGATGTACATGGCCCGGCGGTCGTGGTCGACGATCTCCAGCCGCTCGTCCAGGTAGGTGACCTGCCGGCTCAGCAGCTCGGCCCGGGACCTCAGCTTGGCGAAGCTCTGCCTGGGCGGGGCCTCCCACTCCAGGCACAGCCCGCCCAGCTGGACGCGGGCGCCGGTGCGGCGGAGAGCGCCGTGGGCCAGGCCGTCCTGCAAGGGGTCCCCGTCCCGGAACGGCTCGAAGCCCTGGAACTCCCCGGGCAGGATCGCGTCGTCGAAGCGTTTGGCTTTCCGGGAGAGTTTCATGGCACCCGCTGGCAGGGAAAATTTGACCGGGCATCCCGAGGACTGGGCGATACCTGCCGAGAGTATCCGGCCATTTCTTCCCTTTGTCGACGTCCGGTCAGCTGGTCTCGCCCGGAACGGCCGGCCAGCGGGGCTTGTAGAACATGCGGTCCAGGCTGCGGGAGAAGGGGGTCCAGTGACCGGTGCCGGGGTCTTCGCGGATGGCCCGGAACATGGCCTCCAGCTTGCCGTCCAGATCGTCCAGGTAGTGCACCAGGAGCGCCTCGGGGGTCTTGGGCACCACCGGGGAGCCGTACTCCACCTTGCCGTGGTGGCTGAGGACGATGTGCAGGATGAGCAGGCGCAGCTCCTCCGGAAAGTCGGGGATCAGCGCCACCGCCCGGCTGATCCACTCGGCCTCCATGGAGATGTGGCCGATGAGGTTGCCGGCGTCGGAATAGCCGAAGCTGCGCTGGTAGGTGAGCTCGGCGGTCTTGCCCACGTCGTGCAGAAGGACCCCTGCCAGCACCAGGTCCCGGTTCATCTCCGTGTAGTGCGCGCAGGCCCGGTCGGCCATGGCCGCCACCGACAGGGTGTGCTCCAGCAGCCCGCCCAGGTAGACGTGGTGCATGCTCTTGGCCGCGGGGGCCTGGGCGAAGGCGGCGCGCAGCAGCGGGTTCTCCTGGAACAGCACCTCCAGCAGGCGGCGGATCCAGGGATCGCCCACCCCGGCCACCACCGCGTCCAGCTCGCCCAGCATCTCCTCAGCCGGGCGCCTGCTGGTGGGGAAGAACCTGGAAAAGTCGCCCACCTCCTGGTCCTGGGCGAAGCGCACCTTGTCCAGCCGCAGCTGGGTCCGGCCGTTGTAGACCGAGACCTGGCCCTTGACCTTGAGGAACACGTCCTGGGCCACCTGGTCCAGGTCCCCTTCGATGGCCCGGAGGTCCCAGAGGAAGGCCTTGAGCTCCCCCGAGGCGTCCGCCAGCTTCAGCTCCAGGTACTCGGAACCCTTGGCGCTGGTCTTGAAGGCGACTTCCTGGGCGAGCAGGAAGCCGGAGAAGACTTCTCCCTCTTTGAGGGCACGGAGTTCGGGCTGATCGGCCATAAGGCTCCCAGGCGCTTCAGTGGTTGGTTGGGGTCTTGGGCTTGGCCGCCATGGGGTCGAGCCCCATGGAATCCTCCAGGGGCGCCCGCTTCTCCTCCAGGACCTCGATGAATGACCACTGGTCGCCCCGGGGCACCGCCCCCTCGGGCAGATTGAGCACCCGGGCTTTAATAATTCGATTATACAAGGGGAACAGGAGCTCGTCGCCCATGCGCACCTCGTGGCTGGCCTTGCGCGGGGTCCCGTTCACCCGGACCATCCCCTCCTCGCAGAGCTCGCGCGCCAGCTCGCGCCGCTTCACCAGGTGGGTCTTTTTCAGGAACAGGTCCAGACGCACGCTCACCCCTTCAGAATCGTATCCCTGGGAACTATGTAGCGGATGTTGGCCCGGATCCGGAGACTCTGGATGTAGGTCTCGACGGCGTTCTGGGCCTTGGGCTCCTGGAGCTTGGCCAGGATCCCGGCCCGCACCTCGGCGAACGGCTGGACTTTGTCCAGTTCCGATTCGGTGAGTTGCATCAGGCAGATGTCCTTGTCGGTGATCACCGGGGCGGATACCTGGCCCGGCTTGAGGGCCAGGACCGCCTGCTCCAGGTCCGGGCGCAGCACGCCCTTGGCCAGCCAGCCCAGATCCCCGCCGGTGCTCTTGCTTGGGGCGGAGGAGTATTTGACCAGCGCCTCGAACGGGGTGCCCTTCTTGAGCTCGGCCTGGATCTCGGCCAGCCGGTCCTCGGTGTCCTTCTGCTCTTCGGGGGTGACCCCCTTGGGCAGCACCAGTTCCCGGATCCGGAACCGGCCGGGCAGCTGGAACTCCGGCCGGTGCTCCTGGTAGTAGGCCAGCAGCTCCTGCTCGTCCACGGCCACCTTGGAGAACACATCCCGGCGCAGCACCTCCTGCTTCAGCAGATCCTGCTTGGACCGGGCCAGGTAGGCCTGGAGCCCGATGCCCAGGCTGCCCTTGAGGGCCCGCTCGAAGTCGGCGTCCGAGGTGAAATTGTTCTGCTTCTTGATCTCTTCCACGTAGTTGCGGAGCGCGTCGTCGGAGATGGCCACGCCCAGGTCGGCCGCCTTGTCGTCGAGCACATAGCTGTCCACCATGCCCTGGAGCGTCTTGTCCCGGGCGCCGCGCAGCTTGGTGTCCAGCTCCTGGCCGGAGAACTCCCGGTAGAGGGCGGCCGATCCCTGCTCCACCGCCTGCTGGAACTCCCGGCGGGTGATGGTGTGGTTGTTGACCACCACGAGGACCTCCTCCCGCACCTCGCCGGCACTGAGGATCAGGCAGGGGAGGCAGAAGGGGGCGAACCCGCGCAGGTTCATTGCGCGGCCTTCCTGGTGTCAGTGTTGGGCTTGAAGCCGACCTCCTGCTTCACCTTGTCCATGTACTCCTGCATCACCTGCTCCTGGCGGGCGGCGGTGGCCTGCTCCTTGGCCGAGTCCTTGACCGCGTCGAAGGTCTGGGCCACGGCCGGGGTGATCTTCTCCACCTCGATCAGGTGGTAGCCGTACATGGTCTTCACCGGCTCGCCCACCTGGCCGATGGGCTGGGCGCGCACGGCGCTGTCGAATTCGGGGACGAACTGGCCGAAGGCGGTGTTCTCGTAGAGGCCGCCCTTGTCCTTGCTGCCGGGATCGTCGGAGTACTCCTTGGCGGCCGCGTCGAATGCCTTGCCGCCCTTGATCTCGGCCAGGACCTTGGCCGCCTTGGCCTTGGCCTCGTCGTCGGTGAGCGCCTTCTGGTCGCCGTTGGCCCGGGTGCCGATGAGGATGTGGCGCGCGGTGAAGGTCTCCGGGGTCTTGAACTTGTCGGGATGGGAATCGAAGTAGGCCTTCACCTCGTCGTCCTTGAGGTTGAGCCTGGCCTGGAGCGCCGGGCCGTCCCGCTCCATCAGGGCCTGGATGAGCAGCTGCATGTTCATGATGGCCAGCTTCCTGGCGTGGTTCTTCTGGTTCTGCAGGCCCTCCTTGCGGGCCTTGACCCCCAGGGCCTTGAACTCCAGGTAGCGGTTCAGGTACTGCTGCCGGGCGCCCTCGACGAACTGGAGCTGCATGCGCTGCTGGTCGCTCATGGTGACGTCCAGGAACAGCTCGAAGTCCGATTGCCGGATGACCTCCTTGCCGATGGTCGCCAGGACCGGGTCCGCCTTGGGCTGGGGCGCGGGCTTGGGCGCCGGGGCGGCCTTGGCGGCCTTCGGTGCCTCGGGAACTGGAGCGGGAGTCTGGGCAGCCAGGACCAGGGTGGCCGTGGCGAGGAACATGCTGCGGAGCATGGGCATCCTTTTAGGAAAGAGGCAGTTCAACTGCGGCGCCCGCCCAGGAGGCGGAGGAGGGAAAGGAAGATGTTGTACAGGCTCACGAACAGCGACAGGGCGAAGCCCGCGGGGTCGCTGTAATCCTCCGTCCTGAGCATGGCGGAGGTATCCCACAGGATCTTGGCGGAGCAGGCGACGACCGCCACCGCGGAAATGAGCAGGCCGAAGGTCTCCAGGTGGAAGATGGCCGCGATCAGGCTGCCGAAGAACATGACGCCGATGCCCACGATCACGAAGGAGCGCAGGAAGCTGAAGTCGGCCTTGGAGAACACGGCCACCGCGGTCAGCAGCAGGAAGTCGGCGGCGGTCATGCCGAAGGCGGCCAGGACGATGCCCGGGCCCGAGGTGCGGGCCACCATGAGCATGACGATGCCGGCGAAGATCCCGCAGATGAAGGTGAACAGGGTGTAGGCGTAGCGGTTCAGCGGCTTGCGCCGGCTCACCGCGCTGGCCCAGATCAGCGACCCCATCTGGGCGCCGAACAGGACCCAGACGAAAGCGCCGCCCAGGGCCGGGATGAGCGCCTGGGCCACGTACGGGGCGCAGAAGGCTCCGACCAGGGCGACACCAAATCCGCCCATGAGCCAAAGATAGACGTTCCGGACAAATGCGACCCGGTCCTCGGCCCGGGAGCCCCCGTAGGGCGTTCTGCCTTCCATATCGTATTGCATGTTTCAAACCTCGCGATTGCCCCCGGAGGGGAATCTACAATCCTAACATTATGGCGCGGAGCAGGGCCCACTGCCGCCTGGATTGCAGTAAAAAATGAACATTACATTCAGCTTGTTGAAAGCTGCACCCTCGCCTCAGGCTTCCATCCGTCCCACCGATTCCCGCAGTTCGCGGATCATGGCGCGCAGGCCGGCGTCGAGCCCGGGCTCGTCCTGGATCAGGGCCCCGAACAGCCGGGCGATGCTCCGGTAGTACCAGAGGGTCCCCTCCCGGTCGGCCCGGAACCGCTCGAACACGGCGGTGCCCTGGGTGCGCAGGTCCCGGGCGATGGACTGGACGTTGTGCAGCTTGTCCGCGCAGACCACCCGCAGCACCGGGATGGGCGCCTCCACCAGGTGCGCCATGTAGGCGCGCTTGCGCTCCAGCCAGGGGGCCTTCTCGCCCACCGAGTCGTCGTCGGTGCAGCTCTTGACGATGCCGGCCACGCCGGCGCCGAAGCGGTCCCGGATCTCGTCCAGCACCGGGGCGCCGCCGCCGTCCTCCACCGCGTCATGGAGCATGCCGGCGATGACCTCGTCCTCGCTGCCGCCGGATTCCCCCACCAGGGAGGCCACCGCCAGCAGGTGGGTGAGGTAGGCGGTGGAGGTGCCCTTGCGCACCTGGACGCCGTGCTTCTCGATGGCGAAGGCCACCGCCTCGGCCACCCGGGGGCCCAGGGCGTGGCCCGGATCCAGCGGGACCGGCTCAGCGGCGGTATTCCTGGCGGGGAGCACCCCTTCGTAGGCGCCGATGACCCCTTCGAGTGCTTGGGCCATGGCTGGGCGTGAGGGAGTGGGCTTGGGCTTGGTCATCCTTCCTTCATCCTAGCGGCATCGGCCGGAACCTGTCACTTTCGGCTAAGATGTTCACTGTTGAATGGAGAGGCTTGCCCATGACCGACACGGCTGTAGAAAAACGCGCCTTCAAGAGCGAACTCCAGCAGATCCTCAATCTGATCACGCACTCCCTGTACTCCCACAAGGAGATCTTCCTGCGCGAGCTGATCAGCAACGCCAGCGACGCCATCGACAAGATCCGCTTCAATTCGCTGCAGAACGAGCACCTGGTGGAAGGCGACCAGGACTGGAGGATCAAGCTCACCGCCGACCCGGCGGCCGGCACCCTCACCGTCACCGACAATGGCATCGGCATGTCCCGCGAGGACATCATCGAGAACCTGGGCACCATCGCCCGCTCCGGCACCCGGGCCTTCCTTGAAAGTCTCAAGCAGGCGGACGCCGCGGCCAAACCTGAACTCATCGGCCAGTTCGGGGTGGGCTTTTATTCTGCGTTCATGGTGGCGGACAAGGTCACGGTGGTCTCCCGGGCCGCGGGCGCCACCGAGGCGGTGCGCTGGGAATCCGACGGCCAGGGCGAGTACACCGTGGAACCCGCCGAGCGGCCGGGCCGCGGCACCGCCGTGACCCTGCACCTCAAGGCCGAGGAGAAGGAGTTCCTGGAGCCCTGGCGGCTGCGGACCATCGTCAAGCAGTTCTCGGACTTCATCGAGCACCCCATCCTCATGGACGTGGAGAAGACCGAGGGCGAAACGAAGACCGTCGCCGAGGAGACCCTCAATTCCCGCAAGGCCCTCTGGCTGCGCAGCAAGGCCGACGTCACCATCGAAGAGCACAACGCCTTCTACCGGCAGATCGCCAACGCCTTCGACGACCCGGTCAAGGTGATCCACTACGCCGCCGAGGGCATGCTCGACTTCAAGGCCCTGCTCTACATCCCCAGGACCAAGGGGTTCGACCTGCAGTTCGCCGAAACCCGCGTGGGGCCCAAGCTCTACATCAACCGGGTCCAGATCATGGACCACTGCGAGCAGCTGCTGCCGCCGTACCTGCGCTTCGTCAAGGGCGTGGTGGACTGCTCCGACCTGCCCCTGAACGTCTCCCGGGAGGTCATCCAGCACAGCCCGCTGCTGGAGAAGATCCAGAAGAGCCTGGTGAAGAACGTCCTGGCCGCCCTGGATGAGCTCAAGACCAGCGACTACGAGACCTACACCGGGGTGTTCGGCGAGCTGGGCGGGATCCTGAAGGAGGGCCTGGCCAGGGACTGGGACCACCGCACCCAGATCGCGGACCTGCTCCTGTTCCAGAGCCTGAAGACCGAGGCCGGCAAGTTCACTTCCCTGGCCCAGTACGTGGAGGCCATGCCGGCCGACCAGAGCGACATCTACTTCCTGGCGGGCGAGCAGCGTTCGGTGCTGGAGCATTCCCCGTCGCTGGAAGTGTTCCGGCACAGGGGCTGGGACGTGCTGCTGCTCACCGAGCCCATCGACGAGTTCGTGATCCCGGCCCTGGGCGACTACAAGGGCCATGCGCTCAAGGCCGCCGACCGCTCGGCGCCGGAGCTGCCGGCCGAGGAGCTGAAGCAGACCGAAGAGGCCGCCGGCGTGTTCCGGCCGCTGCTGGACGCCCTGAAACCCAGCTTCTCGGACCTCAAGGACATCCGCCTGTCCCGGCGGCTCAAGGAGAGCGCCGCCTGCCTGGTGGCCGACGAAGGGGACATGGGGGCGAACATGGAGCGGCTGCTGCAGAAGATGGGGCGGGCCGGAGACATGGGCCTGGGCGGCCCCGCGCAGCGGATCCTGGAGCTGAACCCCGACCACCCGGCGGTCCAGGCCCTGCAGAAGCTGCACCAGGCCGATCCCGGCGACGCCAGGATCCCCGCCTATGCCCACCTGCTGCACGACGAGGCGGTGCTGGCCGAGGGCTCCAAGCTGGCCGACCCCAGCGCCTTCGCCCAGCGTATCAACGAGCTGATCGCCAAGGACGCGGGCCGGGGAAACTGACGACAGCCTCCCAGGCTTTTTATCCTTTCTTATCCCCGTTCATCCCCGGCTAAAAAGAGCCAAGGATGTTGCTGCAATCCAGGTCTCCCTTCGCGCCCAGCTTCGAAAGGCCCCGGCAACTGGCATTGATTGAATTAGCCGGGGATGAACGGGGATGAACGGGGATAAAAGAAGATAAAAAAGACCTTCCTTGCTAGTGGGTCTCCCAGCTCCGGTTCCACACCAGCCGCTGGGGCATGGGGCGGGAGAAGCCCTCGGCCTTGAAGCGCACGGCGATCCGCTTGCGGTATTCCCGGCCCACCGCCCACTGCTGCCCCGGCGCGCACTTGGTGAGGGTGCGGATGACGCAGCTGTGCGGGGTCATGCTGATGATGCCCAGCACTTCGGTGGGTTCCACCACGGTGACCAGGCCGGCCTTCAGCTCCACCCCCAGCTCCCGCAGCACGTCCATGACCCTGACCACGTCCTCGTCCTGGCTCACTTCCACTTCCACCATGGCCTTGGCGAACTCCTTGCTCATCACCACCACGTCCGAGATGGTGCCGTTGGGGAGGTAGTGCGCCTGCCCTTCCAGGTCCCGGAGCATGGTGACCCGCAGGGTCATCCGCTCCACCGTGCCGGTGTGCCTGTCGCCGATGGAGATGATGTCGCCCACGCCGAACTGGTTCTCCACCAGCAGGAAGAAGCCGCCGATCACGTCCTTGACGATGCTCTGGGAGCCGAAGCCCAGGGCGGCGCCCATGATGCCGACCCCGGCGATGAGGGGCCCCACGCTGACGTTGAACTCCTGGAGGGTCTCCAGGATGAAGAAGGAGACCACCAGCACCCGGGCGAAGTTCTCCAGCACCGAACCCAGGGTCTTGGCCCGGCGCAAGGCGTCGGGGTTGCCTTCCGTGAGCGCCGCGCCCAGGGACCGGTTCACGGCTTTGCCCACCAGGCGCATGGCCCAGAGGATGATGGCGCAGGTGATCATCACCACGCACAGTTTCTGCAGCTTCTGCCAGCCGGTCTGGTCGAACCAGACGGAGAAGGCTTCCAGCTTGTCATAGAAAACCAGGAACATCCGGACCTCGGTGGGGTGAAGGCTACTTCAGGGCTCGTTGCGAAATAACCTGTGCAGTTCTGGTTGTTTCGCTACGAGCCATTATGCCGGTGCCGTAGCGACGTGTTCAGGTTATTTCTAGACAACGGCTCACTCTGGATTCATGCCGCCAAAGAGCGGGAAGTGCCGCCAGGCGCCGGGCATGTGCGAGCCGATGGAGGCCACCAGGGTGGCCGCCAGGTACCATTCCAGCCGAGCCCCGGCGAACACGTTGCCCAGGCCCAGCAGGGCCAGCTTCAGCAGCAGCGCCGCGCCGCTGCCCTGGCGCAGGCAGCCGGGCCCCTTGGCCAGGTCGATGACCGCCAGCAGCAGGCCGCTGGCCACGGTGAGCAGGATGGCGGTGCGCAGCCGTTCGAACCCGCCGCCCAGCCAGAGCCCCCCCAGCACCATGCCCATGGCGGCGATGTGCACCGAGCGCAGCGCCACCCGGGCCAGCCTGGAAAGCGTGACTTTGCGCTCCTCGGGGCTCAATGGTCCTCCGGCTGGTCGATGAGGTGCAGCAGGACTTCGCCCCCGGCGGGGATGGCCAGGGTGTCCGGGGGGATCAGCGCCAGGGCGTCGGCCGCCATCATGGAGGACAGCAGGCCCGAGCCCTGGGGCCCGGTGAGCTCCGCCAGCAGGTCCTGGCCCCGGGCCCGGGTGCGCACCCGCAGCAGGATGAGCTTGCCGTCGGCGCTGTGCCTGCGCCAGGGGGCGGCCAGGATCCCGGTCCGCTCCGGGCGGTGCAGGTTGCTGAACCCCATCATCTTGCGCAGGGCGGGCCGGACGAATTCCTCGACCATGAGCATGGCCGCCACCGGGTTGCCCGGAATGCCGAACACCAGCCGGCCCCGCAGCCGCCACAGCCCCAGCGGGCCCCCGGGCTTCTGGGCCACCCGCCAGAACACCTGCTCGGCGCCCATCTCCTCCAGCACCGCCTTGATGTAGTCGAAATCGCCCACCGAGATGCCGCCGTTGGTCAGCACCACCTCGGCCCCGGCCAGGGCATGGCCCAGCGCCTCGGCCACCGCCTCGCGCCGGTCCGGCACCCGGGGAAAGCAGACCGGGACCGCCCCGGCGGCCCGCACCTGGGCGGCCAGGGAATGGATGTTGGCGTCCCGGATCTGCCCGGGCCCCGGGCGCTCCCCGGCGTCCACCAGCTCGTTGCCGGTGGTGATGACCGCCACCTTCAGCCGTGGCCGGACCGGCACCTGGTCCTGTCCGATGGCCGCCAGCACGCCGATCTCCGCCGGGCGAAGCACCCGCCCCGCGGGCACCACCAAGCCGCCGGCCGGGATGTCCTCGCCCGCCAGCCGCACGTGGGCCCCCGGGCGCACCGGGACGTTCAGCTCCACCCAGCCCTCGCCCGCCTTGGCCTCCTCCACCGGGACGACCGTGTCGGCCCCGGTCGGCATGGGGGCGCCGGTCATGATCCGGTAGGCCGCGGCGGATTCCAGCGCGGGCGCCGAGGCGCGGCCGGCCGGGATCTCCCCGAGCACCGGCAGCCGGACCGGGCCCGCGCAGTCCACGGCCCGCACCGCGAACCCGTCCATGGCCGAATTGGTGAACGGGGGCACCGGCTCCAGGGCCAGGATGTCCTCGGCCGCCACCAGCCCCAGGGCCTGGGCCAGGGGCACCCGCACCGGGGGCAGGGGCAGCGCCCGGTCCAGGATCAGGCGCAAGGCTTCATGGAAAGTCGTCATGGTCACCAACTTGTCCCATTATAGGGGGGCACAGCCCCGGAGCCGTCATGGATCCTCTGGTCAGGAAAGTCGTTCGGATCGGCATCCCGCACGGAGAAGTCTATGCCATGGGCCCCGGCAAGGCCGACCTGCTGGAGGCCATCCAGGAGACCGGCTCCATCTCGGCGGCCGGGCGCAAGCTGGGCATGAGCTACCGCCGGGCCTGGCTGCTGGTGGACGAGATGAACCATTGCTTCCGCACGCCGCTGGTGGAGGCCCGCCTGGGCGGTTCAGGCGGCGGCGGCGCCAAGGTCACCGAACTGGGCCAGGAGGCGCTGCGCCGCTACCGGGACCTGCAGGACCAGGCCTGGGCGGCGGTGCGCAAGGCCGTCCATGACTTCCAGCACCTGCTGCATCCGGAGGGTTAGGGGCCACGGGCCTAAGCCGGATGTTCGCTTGCCTTCCGCTATATCCGGATGTAACCATCGATACGGGAGTGACTCATGAAAATGCTTTTCAGATCCCTGCTCGCCCTGGCCCTGGCGCTTCCGGCCGCTGGGGCCCCCCGGAGCATCATCCTTGCCACCACCACCAGCACCCAGGACTCCGGCCTGCTGGACGTGCTCATCCCCAGATTCCAGAGCCAGACCGGGATCATGGTGAAGACCATCGCCGTGGGCTCCGGCCAGGCCCTGGCCATGGGCGCCAAGGGCGAGGCGGACGTGCTCCTGTCCCATTCCCCGGACGCCGAAAAGAAATTCATGGCGGAGGGCCACGGCTCCAGGCGCCGGCTGGTCATGCACAACGACTTCGTCGTGCTGGGCCCCCTGGCCGACCCGGCCGGCCTCAAGGCGGCCAGGACCGCGCCCGAGGCCTTCAACCTGCTGGCCGCCCAGGGCCGGCTCTGGGTGTCGCGCGCCGACAACTCCGGCACCGACGCCCAGGAGCAGAAGCTCTGGAAGGCGGCCGGGGTGGATCCCGCGGGCCAGAAATGGTACCTGCGGACCGGCCTGGGCATGGGCCAGACCCTCAACGTGGCGGCGGAAAAGCGCGGTTACACCCTGTCCGACCGGGCCACCTTCCTGGCCATGAGGAAGATGCTGGGCATGGCCATCGTCTGCGAAGGGGACCCCACCCTGCTCAACATCTACCACGTCATCGAGGTGGACCCGGCCCGGTTCCCCAGGGTGAACGGCCCGGGCGGCACCGCCTTCGCCGAGTTCATGCTCGCCCCCGCCACCCAGGAGGCCATCCGCACTTTCGGGGTCGAGAAATACGGATCGCCGCTCTTTTTTCCTGACGCCGGCAAGGAGTAGTCTGTAATCGCGCAACGACGAAAGGGAACCATGACCAACGCAATCTTCCAGCTCCCCGAATCCTACAACGAACCCTCGGTCTCCTACGCCCCGGGAAAGGCGGAGCGCGCCCTGCTCAAGGCGGAACTGGACCGGCAGTACCGCCTGGAGGTGGACATCCCGCTCATCATCAGCGGCCAGGAGATCCGCACCGGCAAGCTGCACAAGGTCGTCTGCCCCCACGAGCACGGCCACGTGCTGGGACACTTCCACGAGGCCGGCGAACCCGAGATCCGCATGGCCATCGACGCGGCCCTGAAGGCCAAGTTCGCCTGGAAGAACACCCCCTGGGAGGAGCGCGCCGCCATCTTCAACCGCATGGCCAGCCTCATCTCCGGGCGCTACCGTTACATCCTCAACGCGGCCACCATGCTGGGCCAGTCCAAGACCGCGCACCAGGCGGAGATCGACGCCACTTGCGAGACCGCCGACTTCCTCCGCTACAACGCCAAGTTCATGGAGCAGATCTACCGCAACCAGCCGGTGTCCCTGAACCACACCTGGAACCGGGTGAGCTACCGGGCCCTGGAGGGCTTCGTCCTGGCCATCTCGCCCTTCAACTTCACCGCCATCGGCGCCAACCTGGCCACGGCGCCCGCGATCATGGGCAACACCGTGGTCTGGAAGCCGGCCTCCACCTCCATGCTCTCCAACTACTACCTGATGCAGCTCTACAAGGAGGCCGGGCTGCCCGACGGGGTGATCAACTTCCTGCCCTCCCGCGGCTCCCAGCTGGGCAAGATCGCCCTGGACCACCCCAGCTTCGCCGGCCTGCACTTCACCGGCTCCACCGCCGTGTTCAATTCCATGTGGCAGACGGTCGCCCAGAACCTGCCCAAGTACAAGATCTATCCGCGCCTGGTGGGCGAGACCGGGGGCAAGGACTACACCTTCGTGCACAACACCGCCGACCTGGTGGAGGCGGCCACCGGCATCGTCCGGGGCGCCTTCGAATACCAGGGGCAGAAGTGCTCCGCCTGCTCGCGGGTCTACGCGCCCGCGTCCCGGTGGCCCGAGCTCAAGGAGCTCATCCTGGGCATGATGGCCCGGATCCGGATGGGCGACCCCCGGGACTTCCGCAACTACATGAACGCCGTCATCGACGAGGCCAGCTTCGACAACGCTCTACGCTACATCGAGCTGGCCAAGGCCTCGGGCCAGGCGGAGATCCTGTGCGGCGGCAAGGGCGACAAGTCGGTGGGATGGTTCGTGGAGCCCACCATCATCCTCACCCGCGATCCCAAGTCCGTGACCATGGAGGAGGAGATCTTCGCGCCGGTGCTCACCATCTACGTCTACCCCGACGACAAGCTGGACGAGACCATCCGGATCCTGGACGAGACCTCGCCCTACGCCCTCACCGGCGCCATCTTCGCCCGGGACCGGCACGTCATCAACCAGCTCACCGAGGCCCTGGCCAACACCGCCGGCAACTTCTACATCAACGACAAGTGCACCGGCGCCATGGTCGGGCACCAGCCGTTCGGCGGCGCGCGGGCCTCGGGCACCAACGACAAGGCCGGCAGCTTCCTGAACCTGATCCGCTGGACCTCGCCGCGCACCATCAAGGAGTGCTTCTCGCCCCACCGGGATTTCCATTACCCTTTCATGGAGGAGTCATAAGCTATTGGGTCTGGTCTGGGAGGGCATCAAGAAGGCGGCGGAGCTGCTCTGGACCCTGGATCCGGAGGTGCTGGGCATCACCCTCTTCTCGCTCAAGGTCTCCATCCTGGCCACCGCCATCAGCCTGGCCGTGGGCGGCGCCGCGGGCATGGCGCTCGCCCTCAGCCGTTTCCCCGGCAAGCGGCTGCTGATCAGCGTCATCAATACCGGGATGGGTCTGCCGCCGGTGGTGGTGGGGCTGTTCATCACCATCCTGCTCTGGCGCAACGGCCCCTTGGGCTTCCTTGAGATCCTGTACACCCCTTCGGCCATCATCCTGGCCCAGACCGTCATCGCCACCCCCATCATCGCCGGCATCAGCCTGGCGGCCATCCAGCAGCTGCCGCCGGACCTGCGCCTGCAGATCCTCTCCCTGGGCGCCAGCCGCTGGCAGATGCTGCGCATGCTGGCGGTCGAGGCGCGGCTGCCGCTCATGGCCGCGGTCATGGCCGGCTTCGGCGGGGTGATCTCCGAGGTGGGGGCGTCGATCATGGTGGGCGGCAACATCCAGGGCAGCACCCGGGTGCTCACCACGGCCACGGTCATGGAGGCCGGCAAGGGCAACTTCGACACCGCCATCGCCCTGAGCCTCATCCTCCTGGTGCTCACCTTCGCGGTGAACGCCGCGCTCACCCACATCCAGCAGCGGGACCGGCCCCGGTGAGCCGGCCCGCCCTGGAGGCGCGCGGCCTCGAAGTCCTCCGGGGCGGGGTCCTGGTGCTGGAGATCCCGGCCCTGGAGGTGATGGACGGAACCGTGCTGGCCCTCATCGGCCCCAACGGCTCCGGCAAGACCACCCTGCTCAAGACCCTGGCCTGTCTGCAGGAGCCCGCCGGCGGGGAGCTGCTGTTCCAGGGCCAGGCGCTGGCCACCCGCTCGCAGAAGGAGGCCTACCGCCGGCGGGTGACCATGGTGTTCCAGCAGCCGCTGCTGTTCGACACCAGCGTGGCCCGCAACCTGGAATCCGGGCTGAAGCTCCGCGGCGTCCCTGGCCCCGAGCGGACCCGGCGGGTGCTGGAGGTGGCCCGGCGCTTCGGCATCGAGCCGCTGCTGGAGCGCCAGGCCCGCAAGCTCTCCGGCGGCGAGGCCCAGCGCGCCAGCCTGGCCCGGGCCTTCGCCATCGGCCCGGAGATCCTGTTCCTGGACGAGCCCTTCGCCGCCCTGGACCCGCCCACCCGGGAGGCCCTGCTGGACGACCTGGCCGCGGCCCTGCGGTCCACCGGCACCACCGCGGTGCTGGCCACCCATGACCGGATGGAGGCGCTGCAGCTGGCGGACCGGCTGGCGGTGATGCGCCAGGGCCGGATCGTCCAGATCGGTACCGGGGCCCAGGTGGTCAACCAGCCGGTGGACGAGTTCGTGGCCGAGTTCGTGGGCATGGAGACGGTCCTGGAAGGCCTGGTCCTCGAAAGCGCCGACGGCCTGTGCCGGGTGTCGGTGGCCGGCCACGAGGTGGAGGCCCTGGGCTCGCCGGCCCTGGGCGAGACGGTGCTGCTGGGCCTGCGCCCCGAGAACGTCACCCTGGCCGACCACGCCGACACCGGCACCAGCGCCCGCAACCACTTCCCCGGCACGGTGGCCCGGATCGCGCCCCGGGGCCCCTACTTCAAGGTGGAGCTGGACTGTGGCTTCTGGGTGGCGGCCTTCGTCACCCCGCACTCCCTGGAGGCGCTGCGGCTGGCGCCCGGAAGGGCCGTGGTGGCCACGTTCAAGGCGACGGCCGTGCACCTGATCCGGCGCCCGTGAGGGGCGGTGTATCCGGCGGGATACGGTGAGACAGATCACATAAACCTCGCACTTCGTTGCCGGAAACCCGCGCGGGCTGTACTTTCAAGCTGGGGTAAAGTATGAGACAGCTGAAGATCAACCTGCCCAAATGCGACGGCGGACGGAACTGCGACCACGAGTGCGAGGAAGCCTGCGCGGTCAAGATGTTCAAGCTGGAGGACCGGCAGGGCGCGGCCCTGCACATCCAGGAGCTGGCCGACGGCCAGAGCGCCGCGATCATCTGCGACCAGTGCGGCGACTGCGTCACCGTGTGCCCCGCGGACGCCCTCCAGCGCAACAAGCTGGGCGTGGTGATGATCGACAAGAAGCTGTGCGTGGGCTGCTACATGTGCATCGGCTTCTGCGAAAAGGACGCCTTCGAGCGCCAGCCCAAGTGGCTGGAGCCCTACAAGTGCACCGCCTGCGGCATCTGCGTCAAGGCCTGCCCCCACGCGGCGCTGGAAATCGTCGACGTCCCCGTCCCCGCCCCCCGCATCATCTGAACCCAGGAATCCGCGATGACCGCTCCCACCATCACCCCCTGCGAAGTGGACTTCACCAGGCGCACCGAGTACCACGAGGGCCTGGAGACCATCCGGGCCGCCCACCGGCTGCTCAAGGAATTCACGTTCACCCCCAGCCTGCCGCAGAAGGGCTACAACGACCGCACCCTCTACGTGGACCTCACCACCCGGGAGGTCAAGGAGAAGCCGGTCACCCAGCAGATGAAGGACCTGTTCGTGGGCGGGCGCGGCTTCGGCCTCTGGCAGCTCTGGAACGCGGTCACCCCCGCCACCCGCTGGAACGACCCCGAGAACGAGATCATCATCGCCCCCGGCCCGGTGGCCGGCATCACCCAGTACCCGGGCAGCGGCAAGTCCCTGGTGGTCTCCATCTCGCCCCAGACCGACATCCCCATCGACTCCAACGTCGGCGGCTACTTCGGCCCCCTGCTCAAGTTCTCGGGCTTCGACGCCCTGGAGCTGCAGGGCAAGTCGGACCAGGACGTGATCCTGTTCATCGACGGTCAGCGCGGGATCATCCGGGTGGAGACCGCTCCGCTGGAACCCGCCGACAGCCATGTGCTGGCCGAGATCCTCACCCGCATGTACGCCGAGGACGAAGCCGACCGGGTCAACATCTCGGTGGTGTGCACGGGAGCGGCCGCCGAGCACAGCCTCATCGGCATGCTCAACTTCACCTGGTGGGACAAGCGGCGCGGCTGCATCCGGCTCAAGCAGGCCGGCCGGGGCGGCATCGGCACCGTGTTCCGGGACAAGAAGATCCGCGCCCTGGTCTGCCGGGGTCCCGTGATCAAGGCCGATATGAACCACCCGGTTGATTTCGAGACCCTGGCCAGGACCGGGATCAAGCTGCACAAGGAGATCCGCACCCAGGACGATCTCCAGTGCAAGATGCGCCGCAACGGCACCGCCCATATCGTGGAGATCATGGACGCCTATGATCTGCTGCCGGTCCACAACTTCCAGTACGGCTCCCACCCCGACACGCACAAGATCGCGTCCTATGTGTGGGAAGGCCGCTGCAGCCAGATGACCTCCGACGGCTGCTGGTACGGCTGCTCCATGGGCTGCGCCAAGGGCGCCGACGGCCTGGTGCTGAAGACCGGCCCGTACAAGGGGCACATGGTCACCGTGGACGGCCCCGAGTACGAGAACGCCGCGGGCCTGGGCTCCAACGGCGGCGTGTTCGACCCCGACTCCCTGCTGGAGCTGAACTTCTACTGCGACACCTACGGCATCTGCACCATCACCTACGGCACCCTGGCTGCCTTCACCATGGAGTGCTACCAGCGCGGCATCCTCAACAAGGAGCGCACCGGCGGCCTGGAGCTCACCTGGGGCAACGCCGAGGCAGATCTGGAGATGATGCACCAGATGGCCCGGGGCGAAGGCTTCGGCCTCATCGCCGGCCGGGGCGTGAAGAAGATGAAGGAGCTCTTCATCGCCAACGGCTGGGGCGACCCCCAGCTTATCAACGACATCGGCATGGAGAACAAGGGCCTGGAGTACAGCCAGTACCTGTCCAAGGAGTCCCTGGCCCAGCAGGGCGGCTACGCCCTCACCAACAAGGGCCCCCAGCACGACGAGGCCTGGGTGATCTTCATGGACATGGTGAACAAGCAGCTGCCTACCTTCGAGGACAAGGCCGAGGCCCTGTACTATTACCCTCTCTGGCGCACCTGGTTCGGGCTGATGGGCTTCTGCAAGCTGCCCTGGAACGACGTGGCCCCCGCCGACAACAGCGCCACCGCCGAGCCCGCCAAGATCCCCGAGCACGTGCAGAACTACCTGGCCCTGTTCACCGCCACCACCGGCATCCAGATCGACGTGGAGACCATGCTCATGCAGTCAGCGCGGGTCTACAACTTCCAGCGGATCTTCAACATCCGCATGGGCAAGGGGCTCCGGGCCAACGACATCCCGCCGTACCGGGCGGTGGGCCCGGTCACCCGGGAGGAGTATGCGTCCCGCGCCGAGCGCTACGACAAGCAGATGCTGGAAGAGATCGGCGTGGACCCGGCGGCCAAGCCCATGGAAGAGAAGATGGCCATCACCCGCGAGTACCGCATGGACCGCTACAGCAAACTGTGCGACGCGGTCTACACCCGGCGCGGCTGGACCCTGGACGGCGTGCCCACCATGGCCCGCCTGAAGGAGCTCGGCCTGGACGTGCTGCCGGAAGTGGTGGCGATCGTCCAAGCCCACGGCGGCTGAGCATGATCCAGGTCAACGGCGACCCCCTGGCGTGGACCCCGGGCCTCACGGTCCGGGGGGTGCTCCAGGCGAAGAAGTACCTCTTCCCCATGCTCATCGTCACCATCGACGACCGCCGGGTGGAGCGCGCCGACTACGACCGCGAGCCCGTCCCGGACGGGGCGGTGGTGCAGGTGATCCACCTGCTGAGCGGAGGGTGATCAGAAGCGGTAGGCGAAGCCCAGCCCGCAGGTGAACTCGTCCGGCTTGCGCACCAGCGGGCTGTCCTTGGCGTCGCCCTGGAGCCAGGCCTCCCGGGCCAGGGCGAACCAGCGCCAGTGGGCGTCCACCCGGTAGTCCAGGTGGGTGCCCAGCGCCAGATCCTGGAGGCCGCCTCCGGGAGCCCAGACCCGGGCCTCGCCGGGGCGCAGGCGCGGATCGCCCGATGCGATCAGGGCGGCCCGGGCCGCGGCCTGGTCGGGGTCGATGCCGAAGTCGTAGCTGTTGGCCTCGGCGTTCACCACCGTGGCATAGCCGGTGACGCCCCCCGACCAGCGCCCGCCCAGCGGCCCGCCCACGCCCAGGCTGAGCGTGCCGCGCACCCCCGCCCCCTCCCTCAGTCCGACGGCGAGGCTGAGGCCCCCGTGCAGGATGCCCGACTGGTAGCGCAGGGCGGTGCCCCCGAACAGGCTCGCGGAGCGGTCGCCCATGCCCGCCAGTTCGTCGGCCCTGGATTCCCTGCGGCCTTCGCCCGCGCCCAGCCCCAGGTCCCAGAGGAAAGGCCCGCTGCGCCAGGCATGCACTCCGCCGCCCAGGCCGACCCCGATCCGGCTGGAGCCCAGGTAGTAGCGGTCCTTGTACTCGGCGCTGAAGACCGGAAGGGGCAGCACCCGGGTCTCCTGGGCCCCGGGCGCGGCGGGCATGGCCAGGATCATGGCGCCCAGGTCCACCTTCCAGGGCCCCCGGGCCGGAGCCGTGTCCTCGGGCACCAGGGGCAGCGCCTGGGCGGCCAGCGCCAGGGCGCAGAAGGGAATGAGGGCGAGGGCGCGCAGGGTCTTTGCCAAAGTTTCTCCTGGGGAAGCGCACCTTAGACCCTGGCCCTGCCTCCTCGGTTGAGCGCCGGGTTGGCTACCGGCTCATGGCCCGTCGCCGCGGGAAACCGCCCCGTGCTGCATGGCCCAGGCCAGGAACCCTTCGGGCGCATGGCGCACGCCGAACACATTGGCCGAACCGATGGAGGCGATGCCCTGCCACTTCACCGCCTGGAGCTCGGCGTTGCGCAGGTCGGCCCGGTCCAGCCTGGCCCCGGCGAGGTCGGCGCCCTGGAGGCTGGCGTCCACCAGGTAGGCGTCCTCCAGGTCCGCCTGGCGCAGGTCCGCCCCGCGCAGGTCGCCGCGCAGGAAATTGGCCGACTTCAGTTCCGCGTACTGCAGGTCGCCCTGCGCCAGCAGGCAGTCCCTCAGGTCCGCGGCCGCCAGGTTGGCCCGGGACAGCTTGGCCCGGGGCAGGCGGATGCCCTGCAGGAAGGCCCCGGAGGCGTCCACCCCCACCAGGGGGATCCGGTCGGCGTTGAGCTCCTGCAGCGCCTCGATCCGGCCGCCGCTGCCGCCCTTGCCCTGGGCGGTGTTGATGACCTGCCAGGCCTGGTAGTGCTTCTGCTTTTCCCGGTCGCCGGCCTCGGAGTAGTAGAAGACCACGGCGAACAGCACCGAAAGGATCCCCAGGTACTCCAGGCACTCCAGGAACGCCCAGCGGCTGAGGAAATAGGCAGTCCACTGGAAGCCGAACTCCACGGCGTGCAGGGGCACGGCCCAACGGTGGCGGATGGACTGACGATGGTCCGCCCAGGGCTGCGGCTTGCTTCGTTTCTCGCGCACAAGCATCGGTCACGCTCAGTGCCCCAGTATTGCAGACCTCCGCAAAAAAACGGCCACCCGGGAGGGCGGCCGTTCACGGAGCGGCGGGAACTACATCTGGTCCTTGAGGCCCTTGGCGGCCTTGAACACCACCTTGCGCCCGGCCGGGATCTGGATCTTCTCGCCGGTCTTGGGGTTGCGGCCCATCTTCTCCTTGGTGGCGCGCACCTCGAAGGTGCCGAGGCCGAAGACGTTGACCCGCTTGCCTTCCAGCAGGGACTGGACGATCTCGTCCCGGAGGCCGTCCAGCATTGCCTTGGCGCGGGCCTTGGTGAGGTCGTGGGCCTCGGCCAGGGAGGCGGAGAGCTCGGGGATGCCGATGGTTTCAGGTTTGGTGGCGGACTTGCTCATGCTGTCCCTCTTTGGAGATGAAAATGGACTATTTGAAACCAGAACCCCTTGGACTGGTTCCGTTGGATGGAAGAATTACCAACAGCTATTCGGCGGCGAGGGCCGTCACTTCGACTTGCAGTTTGGCGTGGACGCCGGAATACAGGCGGATGTCCACGTCGTAGGTGCCGACCGCCTTCACGTGCGGAACCGTGATGGACTGCTTCTCCAGCTCGAACCCCTTGGCCTTGAGCATGTCGGCCAGGTCGCCATTGGTGACGGACCCGAACAGGGTGCCGTTCTCGCCGACCTTCTTGGCGATGGTGAGCTGGACGGCTTCCAGCTTGGCCGCCAGGGTCTGGGCATCGGCCAGCTCCTTGGCGCGCATCTTCAGGTTCCGCTCTTTTTCAAGCTCGATGAGGCGCTTGTTTCCGGAGGTGACGGGCAGGGCCTTCTTGCGGGGCAAGAGGAAGTTCCGGGCGTATCCGTCCTTGACGGTCACCACATCGCCGCGCACACCAAGGTTCTGGACGTTTTCGATGAGAAGAATCTCCATGATTCACTCCTGGTTCTGGCCAGCGCTAGAGCGTTGTCCCCTCTTAGGTTAGGCAGTGGAACAGCCACTGCCAGGAATCTCCGGAAACTGGAGCCCGTTCCCTCGGTGGGTTTAGGCCATGATCATTGCCCAAGGAGTTTAACGCAACAACCCCGTGAAAGCTAGACTCCATGCCCGGGCTTTGCCCGGGCATGGAGTGGGGGTTTGGGGGGACGGAGAGGGAGCGCAGCGACCGCGCGGTCCCCCCAAGCTTAGAAGCTGGACACCATGCCCGGGCTTTGCCCGTCAGAAGCTCCCCACCCACGGCCCGGTCTCGGACCTGACCTGCAGCTCGGGCATTTCGTTCTCCTTGAACAGGAAGTGGTTGCTGTTCCAGCTGGCGCAGGCCTCGCAGCGGTCGGCGTAGTCCGGGGCCTTGTGGCCGCAGACGCTGCACTCGAAGCGCATCTTGAGCACCCCCAGGTTGCGCAGCAGCTGCCGGTACTCGTTCAGGGCCTGGTCCAGCCGGCCCCGCCGGGCGTGGATCTTGGCCATGAAGAAGTAGAGGATGGGCGAGTAGACCACCTGGGCCCTCACCTCCTGGAACAGGACCAGGGCCTCGTCCAGGATCTCCAGGCGGTAGAGCATCTTGCCCAGGAAGAACTTGGCGGTGGTGGTGAACTCGCTGGTGGCGGCCACCCGGCGCAGCAGCGAAAGCCCCTCCTCGGGCTTGCCGCACTGGATGAAGTAGTCCTCGATCTCCTGCAGCAGGGCGCCCTCGCCGGTGGTGCGGAAGCCCTCCAGCCAGATCTCGATCCCCTGGGGCTCCTGGTCCTGCAGGATCATGCAGCGCCCCAGGCTCAGGTAGGCCGGCACGAAGGCGGCGTCCTCCTTGAGCACCTGCTGGAACACCTGGGCCGCCTCCTTGAACTGGTCCGCCTCCACCTTGGCCATGCCCACCTGATAGAGGAAGGCGGTGCCCTGGGCCCGTTCGGCCTGGTTCATGGCCTGGGCGAACCGGGAGGCGATGCGCTTCTGCACGTCCAGGGCGTCCTCCCAGCGGTTGGCGTCGGCGTGCAGGCTGCGCAGCTTGCGCAGGGCGCGCAGGGCCTGCTTGGGATGGTCCCCGGCCAGGCCCTTGAGGATGGCCACGGCGCCGTCCGGATGCCGGTTGGCGGCCAGGGCCTCGGCGAGCAGGTAGCGGAACTCGATGTGCTCGGGCCTGGCCAGGCAGCAGGTCTCCAGGTGGCGCACCGCCTGGTCGTGGTCGCCCAGCTTGAGCAGAGCCTCGCCCAGCAGGAGGCTGGCCGCCTCGTGGTCGCTGCGCTCCTTCAGGATCCCTTCCAGCACCTCCCGGGCCTGGCCCGGCAGGCCGTGGGCCAGCAGTTCCCGGGCCTCCCGGAGCAGGCTGGACAGGCGCTTGCCGGCGCGGGTGGCGGCCGAGGCCGAGAACCCCCGGATCAGGCGCCGGAGTTCCATGATCCCCGTATAAAGAAGATTGAGGACGAAGCCCAGCAGGAAGACCCCGATGAGCAGGGTCGAAACCCGCACCTGGGCATGCTGCCAGAGCTGCACCTCGTTGCCCATGACCCCGGCGTTCTGGACGTAGACGTAGCCGACCGAGATCAGCACGAAGGCGATGATGGCGATGAAGATCACATTAATCAGACGCATGGAGATTCCTCATGCTGTTCGGCCCAGTTTGCCACGGAATTAGACTTCATGGCCGGGCTTCGCCCGGTTATGAAGTGGGGGTGCGGGGACCGAACGCATGCGTTCGGTGAGAGCGGACCTTGCCCCCGCGCGGTCCCCCTGCAGTCATCATCATGGGGCACTGGCATCGTCCAGCCACTTCTTGGCCGCCACCAGGTCGCTCCAGACCGCGCGCCGCACGTCCTGGGTGTACTGGCGCAGCACGTAGGCCGGGTGGAAGGTGGGCATCACCGGGATTCCGCCCAGCATGTCCAGCCGCTGCCACTGGCCCCGGACCTTGGTGATCCCGGTCTGCATCCCCAGCAGCTCGCGCAGGGGCGTGGCGCCCAGGGTCACGATCACCCGGGGCCGGAGCAGCTCGATCTGGCGCCTCAGGTAAGGCAGGCAGCGCTGGGCCTCCGGGCCGGTGGGGGTGCGGTTGTCCGGGGGGCGGCACTTGACGATGTTGGCGATGTAGACCTGGTCCCGCTCCAGGCCGATGGCGGCGAGCATCTTGTCCAGCAGCTCCCCGGCCTTGCCCACGAACGGGCGCCCCTTCAGGTCCTCGTCCCGCCCGGGCCCTTCGCCGATGAACAGCAGGCCGGAAGCGGCGCTGCCCTCGCCGAACACGAACCGGATCCGGCCGGCTCCCAGGGGGCAGGCCAGGCAGCCCTGGATCCCGGCCTCGAGGTCCGCCAGGGTGGCGGCGGCGGCCACCCGCTCCGGGGGAGGGAAGGCTTCGGGGCCGGAAGGGGCCGGGGCCGGCGGCGCCGGCGTGCGGGTTTTTTCATGGATGACTTCTGGTGCGGATTGGGTTAAAATGGGCTGGACTGGTTTTTCAGGGAGTGGTTCCCGCCGGCCAGGAACTGGAATCAGACCCATCACGCCCAGGTCATGGAGGGTGTCGCGCCACGGATGAAAGGGACCGATCATGGTCATAGCCTATCCAGTTTCCGAAAAAACTTTTGAATCGTCGGGAACATCGAGGTTCTTCGCAGCACTCCCATGTTGGAGCCATCCATGGAGCCATTGAAAACGCAGTCGGTTCCCTTCGGGGATTCCCACGAGTTTCATGATATTTTCGCCTCCCTCTACCCCCGGTTGGTGAGTTACGCTCGGCGCTACGGCGCCACCTACCCGGAAGATATTGCCCAGGAAGCGTTCGTGATCCTCATGCAGCGGGATTCCCCGGTGGAGCACCCCACCGCCTACCTGTACGGTACCGTGCGCACCCTGTCCCTCACCGAGCGCCGGCCCCTGAAGAACCAGTCCATCAGCCTGGAAGCGGTGGTGGAGCCTGGAAAGAATCCGGAGGCGGATGAAGATCTTTTGAGTCAGGAAGTGCGCGAACGGATGAAGGCCCTTTCGCCCACCTTCCGCGAGACCCTATGGCTTTTCGTAGTGGAAGATCTTTCCATTCGCCAGATTTCTGAGATCCTCGATATTCCCGAAGCCACAGTCAAGACCCGGATCCACCGGGCCAAAGCCCACTTGAGAAACCAGCTCAATTCATCTGGAGGTCTCCATGTCCTGGCATGACCCCGCCCGCAGCCTCGAACCCGAAGCCGATACCGCCCTCCGCAACGAGCTGCGAGGCCTGCTGGGCCTCCCTGAACCCGAACCCCTGCGCTTCGAAGCCGAACCCACCCCCGAACTGATCCGCCTGGCCGACGACCTCAGGCGGGAAGCCCTGCGCCGGAACCACACCGCCCGCAGGCGGACCTCCTGGATGCTGGTGGCCGCCGCCCTGCCCTTCGCCCTGGCCCTTGGCGGGGTGGGCGTATGGGGCATCGGCCAGAAGCACAAGGCCGACGAGCTCGCCTCCACCGTGGCCCGCGAGGAGGCGCAGATCCATCAGCTGGCCGCAGCCCAGCAGGTCCAACCGCAGGCCCCCGCCGCCATCCCTTCCGTCCCGGTCGCCAAGGGGCGGCCGGCCCAGGTTCTGCTCATGGGATCCAGGCCCAAACCCAAGGAACTGGTCATCCCGGTCCAGCGCTCCGCCGAGCCCAACGCCAACGACACGGAGCGCGTCAAGGCCAGGTGATAGGATAGACTCCATGCCCGGGCTCTGCCCGGTCATGGAGTGGGGGAGTCTGAGGAGGGGACGAAGAGCGAGCACCGCGAGCGGGCGGTCCCCCTTCAGCCATATCGGTGCCATGGAGACGGAGTGATGGCTATGTCCAACGGGTTGGGGATCCTGATTCTGATGCTGTCGGCGCTGGCGGCGATGCTGGCCGGCATGTCCGTGTTCAGCAACAACCGCCCCCCGGACAGCCGGCTCAACCAGGTCATGGACGAGCTTGATGAATTGAAGGGCCTGCTGAACCAGATGCAGAAATCCATCCTCCAGCTGGAGCGCAAGACGGAGAAGGAGCAGAAGGACGCCAAGGCTGAGATGAAGGAAGTCCTGGAGAAGGTGGCCGAGAAGATCGACAAGCGGATCCAGGAGATCGCCGGGTAGCGGCAGTTAGGCGGGGGCTGCGGCTGCCGCGGCGGGTGGAGCTTTCCGCTCTGCCGGCGCGGCTGCCGCTGGGCGGCCGTCCAGCCCGCCACGCGCTGAATCCGGGATCAGTGCCTTGGACGCTCCCAGCGTGCCGTTGCGCACGCCGTGGATCCAGGCCGTGTGCCCCATCACCGGCTCCCAGAACTGCGCCGAATAGGGTTGGTAATTGTCGCTGATCGGGTCCAGGAGGTATTCGCCCACGAACTGGGAGTAGATGCCGGCCACCTTCAGGACGCCGCCCTTGGTATTGAAGAACAGGGGGCTGCCGCTGTCCCCGGGGGCGCAGAGGGCCTGCATACTGCTTGAGGTTGGCCTCGGGCGAGCCGGAAACCGCGGCGGCCTCGCTGGCCTTGCCCATGGGGGACCAGTGCATGAACGCCGTGCGGCCTCTCCGGGTGCCGTGGGTGACCAGGGTATGGCCCTGGTGGACCGTGCCCGTGCCCGCCAGGGTCGGGGAGGTGCTGGTGCCGAACTGGCCGAAGCCCACGATCAAGGCCTCGAGGAAGGGCGTCCGGTAGCTGGCGCCCTCGTAGATGAGCGCGGGCTGGACGCCCAGCTTGGCCAGGACGTCCCGGCTGGCGGCGGCATCGAATTCCACCAGCGCGAGATCATTGACGCTCATGGGGAAGGGAAAGGGCGCGCCGTTGTTCTTGCTGGAGAGATCCTGGTAATGCCTGAAGTCCGGATGGACCACCACCCGCTGGGCCTGGATGCGGCTGGACGAGAGGGGTCCGGTGAGGGCCATGCGGGGACCGAACTCCAGGATGACGCCCTCGAGCTGGTCGGATTTCCCTGGCTCGGGGGGGTCCACGAACAGGCGGGCCGCGGTCAGGACCAGTCCCTTGGTGCCGTCGGCGCTGGTGCCGATGTAGACCCCGGTGCACAGTGCCGGCATCCGGCTGCCCCGGGGGGTGATCTCGAGGCCCAGCACGCAGGCATGCCTGGCCCCCATGTCGTGGGAGGCCTTTTCGCGCCTGGCGTCATCCGCCGCGTCGGTCCCGGCCGGAATGACCACGGCCCGGGCGGGCACCAGGGCGGCCAGGCCCATGGCGGTGGCGGTGATCAGGCCGAAGGCCCGTCGTGGAAAACGTCGCTGCATGATGACCTCTCCAAGGGTGGCCGTACAGGGCCACCCCCCATGGAGTGCGAAAGGAGCATAAAAGGTTCAACGCAAAAACGCTGCTTCGGGGATATGCCTTAAATGGCTTCCGATTGCATGGGCGGGGTCCAGCCCCGTTCGTTCAGGAGGCGCACGCCCATGATCCGGCTCAGGCGGAAGCTCATCTCCTCCTGGTGCAGGTGGCAGAAGCCCCGCAGGTGCTCGCCGTCCAGGCCCTGGGGCGTGACCTTGCGCAGCTGGGCGCGGTGGGCGGCCAGGGGCAGGTAGGTGAGCTCCACGATGAGGTTGTAGCTCGCCGCGTACTCCAGGATGCGCTGGGTCTCCTCGGCCGCCTGGGCGCCTCCGCCCAGGTGCAGCATGGGCACCCGGCGCCGGACCTCCTGGTAGAGGTTGGGGTCCTCGCTCTGGATGCGCTGCAGGGCGGCGTGGATGATGTGGCGCACCGGGTCCAGGTGGTGGTTCATGCCCTGCTCGTCCACGAAGGAGAGGCAGGCCAGGGACCACAGGTACAGGGCCTCGTCGCCGTCGATGCTCACGGGCAGGAAGCGGCCGGGCTTGGGCAGGAAGCCGGCCTGCTTGAGCAGGGCGAAGGC
>Ga0302320_10004098_pt1 | contig 33229 bp, 27 predicted proteins | sample Bog_T0_3_FD_202130 | JGI IMG/M metagenome (GOLD analysis project Ga0302320, IMG submission 202130) | Peat permafrost microbial communities from Stordalen Mire near Abisko, Sweden - Bog_T0_3 | ecosystem: Environmental > Terrestrial > Soil > Wetlands > Peat | place: Sweden: Abisko, Stordalen Mire... | reverse complement strand
GAGCCAAAGCCGTAATCCCGCCCAAACGAAACCGCAAGGTACAACGCGAGTACGACAAAGATCTCTACAAACAACGCAATCGCATCGAACGTTGCTTCAGTAAACTCAAGTGCTTCCGCAGATTCGCTACGCGATACGAAAAATCAAAAAAATGCTTCAACGCCCTCGTCGCACTCGTTTGCACATGGCTTCACCTGCAACTATATGTCGATACGGCCTAGTTCCTTTTGCAAAGCCAAAACTCGAGCAGCCGTCTGCGAAAGGGCAGCGGAAGAACAGTGGTCCTGCGCGCAGCAGTGAGCCGCGAGAGGCAGGAGAGAGATCAACAGCAGGCGTTTCATGCGCGCAATTATAACGCTGGGCTGTCTATTCGCCGTTTCAAGGGAGGCGCAGGTGCCCCCACTCCGCAGGCGGCACCTGCTAAACTCACTCTGGTTATGATCCTTGCAATCCTTCTCATCACGACCGCCGCTTACCTACTGGGGTCCATCCCCATTGGGTACCTGCTGGTCCGCATTTTCCGCCAACAGGACATCCGCACCTTTGGCAGCGGCAACATTGGCGCCACCAATGTGCTGCGTTCGGGCGGCAAGGGCCTGGGCGCCGCTACGTTTCTGCTGGACGTGTTCAAGGGCTGCTGCGCCGTCTGGCTTGGCGCGCTCCTAGGCGGCTTGCTGATGCCCGCCGTCCCCGTGCGTAGCGTCGAGGGCATCGCCGCTCTGGTCGCGGTACTTGGCCACATGTTCCCCGTCTGGCTTCGCTTTCGCGGCGGAAAAGGCGTGGCCACAGGCTTTGGCGTCTTTCTCGTAGCAGCTCCGCTCGCCGCGCTTGCCGCCATCAGCGTCTTCTTTGTTGTTCTTTTGCTCAGCCGCTATGTCTCGCTAGCCTCTATCCTGGGCGCAGGCAGCTTTCCTTTTTTTGCCTGGCTCCTGGTGCAGGGGCCCCGGCCAGCTATCTTCATCGCAGCCCAGTTCGCCGTCGCGCTGCTGATCATCGCCAAGCATCATCAGAACATCGGGCGCTTGCTGGCAGGCACTGAATCCCGCTTCGGCGCTCCCTCACGAAAGGCGGAACACGCATGAGCCGCATCGTTGTTCTTGGTTCCGGCGCATGGGGAACCGCTATCGCACTCGCACTGCACCGCCGAGGCGTCCACCAGATCACCCTATGGGCGCATAGTCCTGAGTTCGCCCAGGAAATACTCGATGCCGGCGAAAACAAGCTTTTCCTGCCGGGGTTTTCCATCCCGCCGGAGATTGCGATCACCGGCGGCGGAGAAGCCGTCCAGGACGCGGAGATTGTCGTCTCCGTCGTTCCGTCGGAGTTCCTGCGCTCAACGTTCGCGCGTCTGCGGCCGTATCTGCACCCTGGTCAGATTGTGGTAAGCGCCACCAAGGGCGTGGAAGACCACACCTATCTGCGCATGACTCAAGTGATCGCCGCCAGCCTTGCGGAGACCGCTCCGCAATCGGCGGCTAGCCCGGCCGACCAGGGATGCGCAGGTGAAGGCTCAAACCCCGACACAAATCTGGAAGTGTTTACCGAAGATTCAGCCCCTGAAGTTAGCTCTTCGGGAATCGAAGCCGCTCCTCGTTCCCTGGGCGGCCTCTGTCTCCCCATCGGCGCGTTCAGCGGCCCCAGTTTTGCGCTGGAGGTAGCCCAGAGCCAGCCAACCGCTGTGACCGTCGCCTTTGACGATCCAGAAATCGCGGCCCGTATCCAGCAGGCGTTTTCGTCGGAAACGCTCCGCCTTTACACCAGTACCGATGTGATTGGCGTGGAACTTGGCGGAGCGCTGAAGAATGTCGTCGCCATCGCCGCTGGAATGGCTACCGGAGTTGGTCTTGGTCACAACTCCGCCGCCGCTCTCATCACCCGCGGCATCGCCGAGATCACTCGCCTGGCAGTGGCCTGCGGAGGCCGCCGCGAGACGCTGGCAGGGCTCTCAGGCGTGGGCGATCTGGTGCTGACCTGCACCGGTTCCCTGAGCCGCAACCGGACTGTAGGCCAGGCTCTGGGCCAGGGGCGCAACCTGCCTGAAATTCTGGAGAGCCTGGGAGGCAAAGTGGCCGAAGGCGTGCTGACCACCCGTGCCGCCCTCGGCCTGGCCCGTCTGCACCAAATCGAAATGCCCATCACCGAGCAGATGGCCTTGATCCTCAACGAAGGCAAGGACCCGCGTGAAGCCATCAAGAACCTCATGCTGCGGCCGGGCAGGGACGAGCACTAATCCGCGGGCAAGATTCCGCAACCTGCGTCATTTCAAAGCTCATCTATATGCCCCAGTAAACAAAAATCGGCCCCCGTCGCATGACGGGGGCCAGATTGCCTTGGTTCTCTCGTGTTCGAGAGCTTTATTGGCGGCCTACGGCGGGGGGCCGTTGGCGCAGAAGAAGCCTCGGGGGAGGGCAGCGGCCTTACGGCCGTTCCGCACCTGTCGAAGAAACCGCGCTATCGGGGGGCGCGGATCCCTGGGCCGCCAAACTGTTTTCCATCAACCGGATATGCACAGTGCTGGTCCTGACCGGCTTGGTGGTTTCATCGCCGGTTGTGGCCACCTGGGCATTGCCCAAGGCTACAGAGTGCAAACGGTAGACGGGAATCTGATGTTCTGTGACAAGGTAGCGCTTGACCACCGCTGCGAGACGTTCGGAGTTCTGAATGCCTACGCTGCCGCCGCCGGGCGAGTGCGCTTCCACTTCGAGAATGTAGCCTTGATGGCCGGTCACGCTGGCCGCCAGATCGTCCAGTTGCTTGCGGGCCACAGCCGACAAGACTGGCTGGCCGCCGTGAAATACAACTTCGGCTTCCGTGACCTGATGGTACTGGTCAAGACCGTTAACGGTGGTGTTCAACTGGTTGACATGAATGTCAGCGCCCTGTGCGACGTTGCCTGCCATCTGCGCCTGCGTACCCGCAGCGGTTGCGGCTTGGTTGGCAGCGTCTGCCGTGGACTGCGCCCGACTGATTCCTGCCTGCGCTCTTCCATCTACGTCGCGAATGTCGCGGGCATTTTTGGCGTTGACTTCGTCCAATTCCCCGAGCCGGTCATTGATGGGATCGGTCTGCCTCTTCACCCACTTCTTGCGGGCAATCGGGTTAATGCGTCCCCAGAAGCCTTCCTTGGCGGGTTTGTAAGACGTCGATGCAGTGGATTGCTGCTGGGTCGTCGAAGTCGAGACTGGTGCGCTCTGAGGGGTCCCGGCGGGCTGCGCCTGTTGGGCGAGCGCAGGGAGGACTGCAGAAGCCAGCAGAAGTGCGCCTAACTGGCTAGGGAACAGGTGCCGAAGTGTCGACTTGTTTTTCATAGTGGCGATCCTCGCCGTAATGTTCTCCACAGAAAGTTCTGCGGGCTGAGCGATGGTGTCTGCTCGCTAATACAGATTGCAATGCCCGTGCCAAACTCGATCACGTCGGATATATTTATCTACTGCATTCATATTGTTGGACTTGAGGCTCACGACAAAGTGAATGCGGGACAGTCGGGCTGTCTGGGAATTGAGGAAAAGTGTGTAATTTTTGCAGAGTCGGGTATTTTCTACTTAGTAAATAAGTTCTGCACAGACTATTTGGTTTCGACGTGGATGATGCGGACCTCAGGGTATGCGCCATCCCAGTCCGGGGATACGGCGTCGAAGATGAGGCGGATATCCTGCTGATCGCCTGGTTTCAGCGGCGCGGAGGAGACTGGCTCCAGGTCGACATAAGGATCCCTGGTACGAATGAACTTGAGCGGCTGGGTTTCGTTCTGGGCTACCTCATGGGCAAAGGTGCGGAAAAGAACCTGAACAGTAACCCCGGTAACGGTGCGGGAACCGGTGTTGACGATGTGTCCGTCGAGGTAGGTGATCTTGCCGCCGGCCAGATTGCTTGACTCGCTCATGGCCAGGCCGGTGATGGGCAGGTTGGCTGCGTAGGGGTCGGGCGTCGCGGAGATCGGAGTGACGGTGGTCGCTGGCTTGCCGTGTTCCAGAATCAGCACCGCCGTAGCCGCCACCACGAGTACCACTGCTGCGGCAATAGCCAGCGGCAGCCAGTTGCGTTCCCGCGTTTCGGCAGAGGGGACAAGGCCAAGATTGGAACCAGTGCTCACCAGCGAAATTTTACACCCGTTACCGAAGGAATAGCGCTGCATATCCCGTTCTTGTGAGTAGTATGAATGCTTTTTTGACCTTCGCCGATACTCAGGCCAAGGGCTGCAAAGCGACGATTGGAAACCGAGCCGAATCTTCACAGTCTTTCAAGCAACTTCAGCGTGTGTAACGGGTCTAAAGAATCAAACGTAGCAGACCGGCGTCCTTCCGAAACGCAACCCTGGCCGCAAGGCATTGAAAGGCAGGCCCAAGATGCAATCTTCCCCGCAATCCGCATCCTCGACCATGCCGGCATCCGAGGCAGGTCCATCGCAACCCCAGAGGGCGGACGACCTGACCTATCAGGCCGTCACTGTCGCCGCTATCCTGTTGCTTCTCGTCACCCTTTGGGTGTTTTGAGCCGCTGACGGCGCGGGCAAGGCAGGCATTCAAGGCTGCAAACTCAAGGAACAGCAGAAGTGGAACTATCAGTTCGATCCTGTGCGTGCCGCGCGGAACATAGCTATGATGTGCGCTAATGTGGTGCCAAGAACCGCCACCATGAACACAGGCACCATGATGGGGGACAAGGTGGCGCGGCCATGCCGCGCACCGTCGATAATGCACCACTGGATCCAGGTAAACAGGCATGCCAGATAAACCTTGAGAAATGCGATCATCTGCCGCGTGAGCGCCTCGATGCGGAGACGGTTGAGGTCCGTTACCTGGATCGGGAGATTGAAACGGACGGGCAACAGAGCCAATGCCGTGATGAACAGATAGAGCGCCCCAGCTACGACGGGCAGCAGCAGAAGCGATGAGGGCGGACCCCAGCCATTGGTCTGGCCGTCAGCGCCGAAGTGTGTGGGAATCCGATCCGGCAGAGGGTCGGAACCGTAGAGGGCGCTGTACGTGATCCAGAACAGGAGCCCCAACGCAGCGAGGGCGATGGCTTCGAGAGTCTTGCGCATGGCGTTCTTTCTGACGGAATCATTGTATCGAAAAGAGACAGTGAGCTGAGACCGGAAGTTAGCCGAAACTGGCGCGTTTGACGGTCTGGCGGAAGTCCTTGCCGGTCATTTCGATGCGGACGCACATCTCGGCCAGGCGGGATCTCATGCGTTCGCCGATACGGTCGCCGAGGGTAGGTTCGCGGGCAGCGCGTTCGGTGTCAGTCTTGGCACCGTTGCCTGGCGGAAGATCAGGATAGTTGGTGGTGATAATGGTGGACAGATTGTCGTTGTAGCGGGAATTGAGGATCAGCGCCACCGTCTCCCAAACCCATTCGTTGGGCTTTTGCGCGCCCAGATCGTCCAGCACCAGCACCTCGGCGGCAAATACCGGCTTGAGGAGTTCTAGCTCGGTGGTATTGACCTGGGGGTTGTAGCTGTTCTGGATATTCTTGAGTAACTCCCTGTAGTCGCAGAAAAGGCCGCGGACACCCCGCTCTTGGACAAGCCGCTGTAGAACACCAACTGCTAGATGGGTTTTGCCTACTCCAATGGAGCCGGTAAAGAGCAGGCCCTTACCCTCGGTGTCCACCGGGTAGGCTTCGACGAACTTCCGGGCTGTGCGAAGGGCCTTGGAGAGCGAGGGGTCGGCCTCGCGGAAAATCGAGTAAGCGTCCAAGGAGCAACCCCGGTAGCGCTCGGGGATGTGCGTGGCGGCCAGGCGGCGCTCTTCGCGCACCATCTCCTGGCACTCGCAGGCACGAGAGACCCACTTGCCTTCGCTGTTGACCACCCGAACCAGCCCGACTCCATCGCAGATTGTGCAGACATTCATGTGGATTCAAGGGTAGCGCAAACGGGGCGAAAACGGGCCGGTGGTTTATCCTGCCCGGATTGTGGAAAAGGACGCACGAGCCGCGTCACCCGCCTTGATTCTTGGAAATTGAGTTCCACGATCCATTTGACCTGAGCAATGCCGCTCGACGGGATCCACCCCGTTTCGCATATCGGAATCACGCGGCGTAGGCGCCGGCCCAGGACACAGTGGCAAAGGGAGGGCTCGGCCTCCTACAATCGAGTCTTCATGCTGGCCGGGTCGCCTTCGGCGCTCTCATTCCCTGCCGCTGGAAGACTGCCCGCGCAGTCCATGGAGAGTCTCGAATGAATCAGACCGCTTTTCGTACTGTCCTCTTTGCCTCGGCCCTGACCGGCCTGTTCACGCCATCCCTGCTCGCGGCGCAGCAACCCGGCAACTTGCCGGAGACCAAGGCACCGGCCCCGGCGCTGATGGCTCCGGCGACGCCGCACCATCCCGACAATGACTACTGGCGCAAGCACGACGCGGATTTGGTGGTGGATTTCGGCGGGCTGGCCAGGTATAAGGAGGCTGATTTGGCACTGGCGCTGCCTGCCGCAGGCGAAAACCGCGTAGTGTTTATGGGTGACTCAATCACCGACAACTGGCATTTCGAGGGCGCGGATGGATCTTTTCCGGGCAAGCCGTATATCAATCGCGGCATCGGCGGGCAAACCACGTCGCAGATGCTGGTGCGCTTTCGCCAGGATGTGGTTGCGCTCAAGCCAAAGGTGGTGGTGATACTGGCCGGCATCAACGACATTGCCGGCAACACCGGGCCTGAGACGCTGGAGCAGATTGAGGACAACCTGGCCTCGATGGCCGACCTGGCCGCGGCCAACCACATTCGCGTGGTGCTGTGCTCTGTCCTGCCGGCCTTCGATTTTCCCTGGTCGCCGGGCATGACGCCTGCGAGCAAGGTCCTGAAGCTGAACGCCTGGATCAAGGCCTACGCGGCTGCGAAACACTACGTCTATGTGGACTACCACACGGCGATGAAGGACGAGCGCGACGGTCTGCCGTCGACGCTGAGCAAGGATGGGGTGCATCCGCTGCCGGCCGGGTATGCCGTGATGACGCCGCTGGTAGAAGCAGGGATTAAGAAGGCGCTGGCACGCTGAGGGGGCCTTCTTGATCGAGCCGACCTATTCTTAACAGTTTCCACCCTTGCACGAGCAAGTTACGTGCAGGCGGGCCTGCGGAAATTGAGCGGCGGCTGGAACAGATCACCTACAATCGGGCGATCTAAACCTCAAAAAGATCGACCATTGATGTGTGACGCAGCGCACAGCGACCTGTTATTCCCGATGCGTAGCTTCGCATTTATCCGTCGGCGAACCGCAACGGGGGCCTGCACGTAGCATTCCTCCACATTCGCAGAGTTCTCGCCGACGCCTGCACAGGCAGAGCGAGGTAGGCATGGGTCAGACAATTTATCAAGCGATGCAGCAGAAGGGCTATAGCCGCAGAGACTTTCTACAATTCTGCGCAGCAGCCGCAACAGCAGCCGGATTCGCGCAGTCCGGCGTGGCCCAGGTGGTCTCGGCCTTTGAGAAGAAAGAAAGGCCGGCGGTAGTGTGGATGCACTTTCAGGAGTGCACCTGTTGCAGCGAGTCCTTCATTCGCGCTTCGCACCCGATTGTGGTGGATGCGCTGCTGGATGTGATGGATCTGAACTACTCGGAGACATTGATGGCGGCCTCGGGCTTCCAGGCGGAAAAGTCCCTGAGCGACACCATCGAAAAGAACAAGGGCAAATATATTGTGCTGGTGGAAGGCGCGGTGCCGACAGGCGCAGACGGCGTCTATTGCATGATCGGCGGCAAGACCGCGGAATCCATCTTGCAGACCGTGGCCAAGGATGCGGCAGCAGTCGTGGCGTGGGGCAGTTGCGCTTCCAACGGGTGCGTACAGGCGGCCAAGCCGAACCCAACCGGCGCAACGCCTATCTACAAACTGGTGGACAAGCCGGTGATCAACGTACCCGGGTGCCCGCCCATCGCCGACGTGATGATGAGCGTGGTGACTCATCTGCTGGTGCTGGGGCAGGTTCCGGCGCTCGACAGCCAAGGCCGGCCCAAGGAGTTCTACGGACGCCGTGTTCACGACACATGCTATCGCCGGCCCAACTACGACGCCGGGTTGTTTGTGGAGTCGTTTGACGACGAGAACGCGCGCAAGGGCTACTGCCTCTACAAGATGGGCTGCCGTGGGCCGGTCACTTACAACGCCTGTTCGGTGGTCAAGTGGAACGAGGGCACCAGCTATCCAATTCAGTCCGGCCATGGGTGCATTGGCTGCAGCGAGGCCGGCTTCTGGGATAACGGCCCGTTCTATCAGCACCTGGCCTCATTCCCCGGCTTCGGCATCGAGAGCACCGCGGACACGGTGGGCGCGGTGATCGGCGTAGCCACTCTGGCCGGCGTTGCCGCGCACGCGGTGGTGACCAATATTCGCAAGCGGCCAGTAATTGCCGAAGTTCACGCAGATGATCAAGAGGAGTTGTGAGAAGCTATGACACGCGTCGTCGTCGATCCAGTAACTCGTATTGAAGGCCACCTGCGCATTGAAGCAGTTGTGGAAAATGGCGTCATCACCGACGCATTCAGCGCAGGCACCATGGTGCGGGGCCTGGAAAAAATTCTCCAGGGCCGCGACCCGCGCGATGCCTGGGCCATCACCGAGCGCGTGTGCGGCGTATGCACCACCGTTCACGCGCTGACCAGCGTCCGCGCTGTGGAGAGCGCACTTGGCATCACGATTCCGCCCACGGCCGAGCTGATCCGCAACATCATGATGACCACGCAGTATGTGCAGGATCACGTGATTCACTTCTATCACCTGCACGCGCTGGACTGGGTTGACATTGTGAACGCGCTGAAGGCCGATCCAAAGAAGGCTGCGGAGCTGGCGCAATCGTTCTCAAAGTGGGACAAGAACACCGCGTCTTATTTCTCAGAGGTGCAGGACAAGATCAAGGCCTTTGCGGCCAATGGCCTGGGCATCTTCGCCAACGGCTATTGGGGCCATCCGGCCTACAAGCTGCCACCGGAGGTAAACCTGATCGCGGTGGCGCATTATCTTGACGCATTGCAATGGCAGAAGGAGATCGTCAAGATTCACGCGGTCTTCGGCGGCAAGAATCCGCATCCGAATTACCTGGTGGGCGGAGTTCCCTGCTCGATCAACATCAATGAGGTTGCCGCAATCAACGGCGAGCGGCTCAATCTGGTCAAGCGGCTGATCGATCAGGCGGATGAGTTCCTGAATCAGGTCTACATTCCCGACCTGCTGGCCGTTGCCTCCTTCTATAAAGACTGGGCCAGCCATGGCAGCGGATTGTCGAACTACCTGAGCTATGGCGAGTTCCCCACCAAAGGATACGGCCAGCCGGAGTCCTTCAAGTATCCGCGCGGCGTGGTACTCAATCGCGACCTGACCAAGGTGTATCCGGTGAACGCAACCGACTCGCAGGAGATCAAGGAATACATCTCCAGCTCCTGGTACAGCTACGAAGGCGGAGACGGCGTAGGCATCCATCCATGGGCCGGCGAAACGAAGCTCAACTACACCGGACCCAAGCCGCCCTTTGAGACGCTTGAGGGCTTCCAAAAGTATTCGTTCCTGAAAACTCCGCGCTGGAAGGAAAATGCGATGGAGGTGGGTCCGCTGGCGAGGCTGCTGGTAGCCTTTGCCGCAGGCCGCACCGACGTGCAAGAGCTGGTAAAGGACACGCTGGGCAAGCTCAACGTGCCGGTTGCCGCGCTCTTCTCCACACTGGGGCGCACCGCGGCGCGCGGCCTGGATGCCGCACTGGCCATGATCTGGCTCAAGGAGTTTTACGGACAGTTGATGGATCGCGTGAAGATCAACGAAGTCTCGACCTTCAACGGCGAATTCTGGGAACCGAAGAGCTGGCCGGCGGAAGCAGAAGGCGTTGGGCTCACCGAGGCTCCGCGCGGCGCGCTGGCGCACTGGATCAAGATCAAGAACGGCAAAATCGACAACTATCAACTGGTTGTGCCTACCACCTGGAACGGTTCTCCGCGCGATGCCAAGGGGCAGCGCTCGTCTTTTGAGCAGGCTCTGATTGGTACACCGGTGGCCAACCTCGAGCAGCCTGTGGAGATTCTCCGCACCATCCATTCCTTTGACCCGTGCCTTGCCTGCGCCGTGCATCTTTACGATCCGCAGGGACGGCACCTTCACCAGGTTTCATTCGAGTGATGCGTATGAGTGCTACAGGCATTGGCGCAGGCAGAGTGGCACCGGCGGCTCCCGAGCATCCGGTGGAGTATCGGCGAATCTATGTTTGGGAACTGCCGGTGCGCGTCTACCATTGGATCAACGCAGTGGCCCTGGTGGCCCTGTGCATCACAGGCTACCTGATCGGCGCTCCGTCGAGCCCATTCTACGCGGCCGAATCGTATCAGCAGTACTGGTTCGGGTGGGTGCGGTTCATTCACTTCCTGTGCGCCTTCGTGTATGTCTTCAACTTTCTGGCGCGGCTCTACTGGGGCTTTGTGGGCAACAAATACTCCCACTGGAATGCCTTCTTCCCGCTGAAGAAGGCGCAGCGGCAGGAAATCGTGGATGTGATCAAAGCCGATGTGCTTGAGACCAAGTTGCATGGGCCGATCTCCACAGGGCACAACGCATTGGCCGGCATGATTTACTTCTTCACGTTCCTGGCGTTTGTCTTTCAGACCATTACCGGCTTCGCGCTTTACTCAAGTATGAGCAACTCTTGGCTGCCGCGGATGTTTACCTGGATCGTTCCCCTGATGGGCGGGGAGTTTGGCGTGCGTTTCTGGCACCACACGTTCCTCTGGTTCTTTGTCACCTTCGTCATAGTTCATGTGTATCTTGCCTTTTATCACGACTACATCGAGGGACGCGGCACGGTATCCTCGATCATTGGCGGATGGAAGTTTGAGCGGGAGAAGAGTGACGACGAATAGCGAGGAAACAACTGGCCGGATAAAAACGCTGGTGCTGGGTCTGGGCAACGTCCTGATGGGCGATGAAGGCATCGGCGTTCACGTTGTAAGAGCTCTGGAGCAGCACACTCTGCCGGAGGGGGTAGAGTGCCTGGACGGCGGCACCGGCGGGTTCGTCCTGCTGGAGCCGCTCCAGAGCGCCGACCACATTGTGCTGGTGGACGCGGCTGCGGACGGCAACCCGATAGGGACCGTCACGCGCACCACGCCGCGCTTTTCGCGCGACTACCCGCCCACGCTCACGGCCCACGACATCGGCGTGAAAGATTTGCTGGATGTCTTCTACATCCAGGGCGGCGAACGCGAAGTCGTGCTCTATGCCATCACCATCGACCCGCAGCAGCCGATCCGGATGAGCCTCTCTGCGGTAGGGACGAAGGCGGCGGAGGAAGCTGTAGCGCGGATTCTGGCGGAGCTGGGGCAGGCTTCCTGACAGTGGCGCAGCAAAGTATGCGACACTTAGTGCAACAATCATCTGAAGCCTAAATAATCAGGTCCCTATGGATAGTCCGCAGAGTCAACCCGTTACGCCCGGCTCGCCATACAAGGATGGCTCTCAGCCTGCCGGCTCCACTGATCTGAGCGGGGCTGAAGCATTAGAACTGAAGAAACAAGTCATACAGGGCAATCTGAGAGGTCTGCGGGAGTATCTTGCTCGTACCCGCGAGGCATGCGATTGGCAAGACCGCCTCTTCATGCTGAATCTAATCGTGCCGAGTCTTTCTCGTGGAACCTTGGATGCCGCCTGCGAGGCAGAGCCTGGAGCGGTCGATCTGCTTCTGATACGTTGCGCTTTTTTCTGCGAGCTTGCCTCAACTATGCGAGGCACTAAAACCAGCAATCATGTAACAGAGGAGAGTTTCTACAACGCTGGGGAGTGCATTCAAGGCGCGCTCTCTCTTTTGGAGCCAATCTCCCAACTCGATGCTCAGGATCCGACGCCATTCGCTTATGTCTTGCCTTGCCTGAGAATCTTTGGGCAGCTCAAGGCCACACAGCAACGCGTCTTTCAGCAAGCTACAGAGTTGGCGCCTGACCTGGCGCCAGCCTACCGGACTATCGTGAACTCCCTCTCGGAAAGATGGGGTGGCAGCCACGAAGAGTCCTTGCAGTTTGCGCGTTTCGCAATGACGAAGGGAAGCCCTGGCGGAGATATGGCTCTCTGCTTGTTTTGGGCCCATTTGCTAGTGCAGAGCCATTTTGCCACTTTCGACAAAAGCCCTGCCGCAGCAAGGCGTTATGTGCGCAACCCAGAGGTGATCAAAGAGCTCGAGGCCGCATTTGATTCTTGGATTAAACCGCCCTATCATCCCCGCAGGTCGAGCATTCCATACCTCCACTACGCAGCCTGCTGGTTCTATCTTTCGAGAGACCACGAGCGCCTTGGTCGAGCACTCTCGTTGATTAACAACGTGTTCTATGAGCTTCCATGGTCTTATCAAGGAAACGCGCGGAAAATGTATATCCTCGCGGTGCAATTCGCCGCGGGCAAGGCGCCGACTCCAAACTCCGAGGCAAACTGGCTGACGCGTCTGATGCGCTCTCTGACCGCTGGATGATGAATCGCGCTCATTGCCACGAGCGAGTAAGAGCGCAGAGCAAATCGGTGGCGTAACCAACTAGCGCACCCGCTGGCGGAGCTGGGACAGGCTTCAGACAGTGGCACGGGTGGGCTGGGCGGTGTGCAGCCGTACCCGTAGAGATTCACAGGAAACTGAACGCCAGGCGCTTGCGGGCGACGCAACCGACGCCAATCAATCCGGTGCAGAGCAAGAAGAATGTTGCCGGTTCGGGAGTTGTGGCCGTCACCTGAATCGTGTCCGAGTTCACCAGCGAAGCGCCTGAATACTCAGAAAGCGTGACTTGGTAACTATCCAAGGCGTAGGGATTGAAACCCGGAATTCCAACGCCAGGGAATGAGAGATTCTCTGCGTTTTGCGCGCCCCACTGCGTCGTGGGCGAATTCACTCCATATCCAGAGCCGCTTGGTCCACAGACAGCATCGTCCAGAATCGAAAGCGGATTGAAGCTGAAGGTTGCGCTGGTGGTGAGATCGGTCAGGGTCAGCAAATAGGTGTAGTCCGATAGAGTGGCACTGCCAACTCCATTGGGCTCCGTGTCTATGGAGAACCGATAGTCCCAGAGAGCATAGCCGCCGCGCGTGCCGGCAGGGACTGTGTAGGCGTCGCCCACCTCGGGCGCCGGGCCGATGTAACGCAGGGTAGCGTTCAGGGCAAGCTCTGTTGTGCCGTCATCGCTCACCGTGAATCCCGAGTTTGGACATCCTGTTCCGTTATAGCAACCCGGGGTTACCGGATTGCTGGTTGGGGACGCCAGGCTCGTATCGTAGATGGTGGTGGCCGCCGCCGGCGCAACCACAAAAACTGAAGCAAGAAACAGGGTCAAAAACGTGCAGATCCTCTTGCCGATCATGGTGAAACTTACCAGCCTTTCTTTGAATTGATTGGTTTAACCGCGATGAACAACGGCCCGCTCTGGTGGCGAATCGCCGCCCAACCCAGCAGGCAAAGGCCCGAGACGAATAGGAGCAGCGTGGAAGGCTCTGGCGTGGCCACAAGCGATACCGCGTCCAATTCATTGCCATACGAGGGGGAGCCGTCAACATAGACTCCGTTGAAGCTCAATACCTCCGATGTGCTGGTAGCGGTTACGATATAGGCATTCGGGAACCAGAGCACGGCAGAGTTGCTGCCCTCCAGCGTGTCCGTATTGGTAGCTACGAGGTTAGAGCCGAAGAATACCTGAAGCTCCTCGTCGCCGGAACCAGGGCGGTCGCCATACACCCAGGAAAGCACATAGCTCTGCCCGACGGTCAGACCGGTAACGGTCTGCTGAACGTCCTCCGGATGATTCGCGTTCACCTCCAGGCTCTGCGTGCCGTCGTAGGCGGCGGATCCACCACCGAATACAGCCGGGTTGTCGATTTCGATGAGACCGGCTGGATCGGTCGTGGTCCAGCCTGGCAGCGAGCCATTGGCCAGCAGGCTCCAGCTCCCCGACTCGTTTGGGAGCTCGAATGAACCATTGACGATCAGTGTGTTTGCGGTGGCCTGGGTAGGTCCGCACAGGGCAAAAACAAAAACAGACCCAAATAAAATGCCAAATCGTTTCAAGATACTCCCTCCTGAAAACCGGGCATCAGTCGCGGTATGAGACAACCGTTTCTTTGTATGCGTTGATGGATAAACCAAGATTATGAGACTCCGATTAACGTGTCGATAACCCTTTGTTGTCAGCACCATAGGCCCATTCGTCACCTCCAGGGAGGTTACAAACGAGCAATTCCACCGCACTCAGGAGGAACTTTAGAATGCGCCAATTGCTTTTCTTGAGGCCTGCGGCTATCATTTCGACATGGAAGATTGCTCCTGTTGTCGCCGCTGTACGCTGCTTCGCGCACGCGGGTGACTTGGGCATAAAGGCACGATCCAAAACCAAGGTTTCCGAGAGCCCGCGAAGCGGTTACGCTGCCGCGGGATTTCTATTTCTGCCAGGAAAAGGGAAAAATGGCTCAAGCTGTTCAAGCAAAAGAGACTGGCGCCCAGCGCGCTGAGCGCCTGAAGCGCGAGAAGAACCCATGGGAAGCCTTTGACGAGGTGCGCGCGTTCGCGCGCGCAGGCCGCACCAGTGTGCTGCCGGAGTGGGCCGCTTTCTACTTCAAGTGGTGGGGCATCTACACGCAAGGCGACGGCGTTGGCGCCATTGGCGGCAAGGGCGGCGAGGGCCTGGCATCGGATTACTTCATGATGCGTATCGCCATTCCCAACGGCATCGTCTCGGCCAGCCAGTTTCGCGCCATCGGTGGAATCACGCGGAAATACGCCCGCAATCTCGCCGACATCACCGTCCGCCAGGCCATCCAGCTTCACTGGCTCACGATTGAATCGCTGCCGGAAGTCGTGGATGCGCTGAACACGATTGGGCTTTCCCCCAAAGGCGCCTGCGGCGACGTGGTGCGCAACGTGACCGGCTGCCCGCTGGCTGGCGTGGCTGCTGACGAGCTGATTGATGCTTCTCCGCTGGCCCGCGAGATTGCCCAACTACTTGCTGGAAATCCGGAGTTCTTTAACCTTCCCCGGAAGTTCAAGATCTCCGTCTCCGGCTGCCCCTCCTGGTGCAACAACCCGGAGATCAACGACATTGGCCTTGCGGCCGTTCGCCACAATGGCGAAGTCGGCTACTCACTTTACGTGGGGGGTGGGCTCTCTACAGAACCGCATCTCGCAGTACGCCTCGACGCCTTCATCAAACCCGATCAGGCGCTTCGCGTGGTTCGCGCAGTGGCAGAGATCTTCCGCGACCAGCAGGGGTTGCGCGAGAGCCGCGACCGCGCCCGATTGAAGTATCTGTTTATGAAAGAGGGTTGGACCGCCGAGCGTTTTCTGGCCGAACTCCAGTCGCGGCTTGATTTCACGCTGCTGCCCGGCGCGCCCGAACACGCGCCCAATGACATCTTCCGCGATCACGCAGGCATCCATGCGCAACGGCAGCCCGGCCTGAGTTCTGTTGGCGCAAGCGTTTTGCGCGGGCGCATGACGGGGGAGCAACTGGAAGCCGCGGCCGATCTGGCCGAGCGCTTTGCCAGCGGCGCACTGCGGACCACGGTCTCGCAGAACCTGCTGTTCATCGATATTCCCAACAATAAGACCGCGGCCCTTGCCGGCGAACTGAACAAGATCGGCCTTCAGGTTGATGGCTCTTCCTTCTGGCGCGGCGCAATTGCCTGCACGGGAACCGAGTTTTGCAAGCTGGCCATCACCGAGACCAAGGGTTTTACACGATGGCTGGTCGACGAACTCGAAGAGCGCCTGCCGGGATTTGACCAGCAGCTCAAGCTCAACGTAACCGGCTGCCCCAACGGTTGCGGCCAGCACTGGGTTGCCGACATCGGCATTGAGGGCAAGAAGATCAAGCACGAGGGCAAACTGACCGACGCCTTCTACTTCTGCCTGGGCGGGGCGGTTGGCCAGCACGCGGCAATCTCGCGCCCGGTCGGCTATCGCTGCCCCGCACCGCTGATTCCCGACGCCATTGAGCGCCTGCTGCGCCAGTACCTGGCCGACCGCCAGCCCGAAGAGAACCTGCGCGCCTGGTTCGGCCGCCACTCCAACGAAGAACTCCGCGCCCATCTCGCCGGAGAAGTTCAAGCCGCCGTAGAACGCGATGTACCCGCCGGCCGCGTACCGCATGGAGTGGCCGATTGAGGACGATGCTATGAGCATGCTGCCCATCTTCCTCAAGCTCGATGGCCGCCGCTGCCTGCTGGTTGGCGCGGGCAACGTGGCTCTGGATAAGATTGGCAGTCTGCTGAAAACTGGACTGGAACTTAGGGTTGTGGCCCCGGAGGCTCGGCCTGAAATCCGTCAGTTGGCCAGCGAAGGCAAGCTGGAATGGGTGGAGCGTGCGTTTGAGCCCGCCGACCTGGATGGCTGCTTCCTCGCCATCACGGCCACCGATTCGCCCGAGGTCAACGCGCTGGTGCATCGCGGATCGGTGGAGCGCGACATCCTGTGCAATAGCGTAGACGACATTCCCAACTGCGATTTCTATTTCGGCTCGGTGGTCAGCCGCGGCGACCTGCAGATTGCTATCTCCACCAGCGGGCAAAGCCCCGCCGTAGCCCAGCACCTGCGCCGCGAGATCGACGAGCAACTGCCGGCGGACCTAGGTCCATGGCTTGAGAGCCTGGGCCAACTCCGCCGCGAGGTTCTTGAAGCTCACCCCAGCGGCGAGAAGCGCAAGGCCCTGCTGCACCTGCTGGCCCAGAGGCAAGTGTGCGCATCCGAAGACTGCCCATCGCGCCAACTGGCGCTGACGCCGCTAGAGGATGAACAGACTGCCGAGGACGGAGAGAATTTTACCGATGAGAGCTTTGGCCCAGAGGAGGAGTTCGCGTACGAGGCTGGAGACGAACCCGGCGATTCGGCACAAATAGTCCATCTGGTGGGGGCGGGGCCCGGCGACCCAGACCTGCTCACGGTGAAGGCTCTGCGCCTCATCCAGACCGCCGATGTCGTGCTGCACGACGACCTTGTTCCGCAGGCGATTCTCGACCTCGCCTCGCCTTCTGCGGAGATTCTCAACGTGGGCAAGCGCTGCGGCACGAAGGCCATTACGCAGGGCGAAATCAACAACCTGATGATAGAACACGCGCGCGGAAACCGCAGCGTGGTTCGTCTCAAGGGCGGCGACCCGCTCATCTTTGGCCGCGCTGCCGAAGAGATTGCTGCGTTAGCCGAAGCAGGCGTGCCTTTCCAGATCGTTCCCGGAATTACCGCTGCCTTCGCTGCCGCCGCAGCCATCGGCTGCTCGCTCACCAGCCGCAACAGCGCGTCGAACGTCATCTTCTCCACTGGTCATCACGCGCAGTCGCACAACCAATCGCCACTGCCCGCGTTCGAAGACGCAACTCGCGTCGTCTACATGCCGGGGCGCGACCTGCATCTGTTGGCGCAGGGATGGCTCGCGCAGGGTCTCCCGCCGGAGTTCCCTTGTGCGGTGGTCTCGCGCGCCGCTCAGCCCGACCAGCAACTGCGGCGTACAACCCTCGGCGCTCTGGCTGACGCCGAATCTGTTCCTGCCCCGAGTTTGCTCATCGCGGGCTGGGCCGTGAGGGAGATTGCCGGCGCAGGGCATGAAGCCGGTAGCAGCGTTTCAGTCACAGCATGAAACGGAAAAGGGTTTTTTGATGCGGCGAAAGCCTTGCTGCAAACTTCGACAACCTGTGCAAAAAGCGGCTGAAATTCTTCGGAAAATCCCAATCCGGCACAGCTTTCTGAGTATTCTCCAAGAAGAAGAATTCCGGCCTCCCTTATCCACAAAAACCCCGTCTCGCACCGTTGACCCTGCCCCCCAGGCTGCTTAGAGTCTGTAAGCGGGCAGCAATATTTCCCTCACCTGGGCGTCCAAGGGAAGATGGCGCCGCCTTTTGACCGCAGTGATGCGCAGCCCCATTGATTCGGAGCACAAATGCTGAAACTAAAGAAGATACACATCCTCGGATTCAAAAGCTTTTGCGACCGCACAGAATTGACCGTGCCGGGAACGGGCATTGCCGTAGTGGTGGGCCCGAATGGCTGCGGCAAGTCCAACATTCTAGACGGGGTGAGCTGGGTGCTGGGCGAGCAGAGCGCCAAGACCTTGCGTGGCACGCACATGCAGGATGTGATCTTCGCCGGTACGCGGGACCGCAAAGCGCTGGGCATGGCCGAAGTGACGCTGACGTTGGTCGATCCCGAGGCCTTCGAGGGGCCGGTGCCCGTTGAGCCTGAAGTGGTGGTAGAGCACGACGGCCCTACAGACTGGGACGAAGACGAAGTGCGCCGCCAGCGTGCGATCGAGGCCGAGGAGATCATTGCCGCGGAGCAGCCGGGCCAGGTGCTCGATTCCCCGGAAGGCCAGGAGGGCGAAGAAGCAGACGGCTCCGATACCATGCCGGCGCAGGCTTCGGCTAGTGCGCAGGGTCCGCAGGCTGTGGTGCTCAAGATTCGCCGTCGTAAGTTCCAACGCACGCCGCAGAAGGGCGAGATCGTCATTACCCGGCGGCTGTTCCGCACCGGGGAGAGCGAGTACCTGTTAAATGGCAAGCTGTGCCGCCTTCGCGACATTCAAGACATCTTCATGGGTACGGGCCTGGGGCCGGAGAGCTACGCCATCATCGGCCAGGAGCGCATCGGCCAATTGCTCAGCTCGAAACCAAACGATCGCAGGGCCATTATCGAAGAGGCTGCGGGAATCACGCGCTTCAAGAACAAGAAACGGCTGGCCGAACTGCGCCTGGAGAGCGCCAAACAGAACCTGGCTCGCGTGGATGATATTTTTGAGGAAGTCACGCGGCAAATGAACAGCTTGAAACGGCAGGCAGCCAAGGCAGAGCGATTTGCCGCTGTGCGCGACGAGCTGCGCGGAAGGCTGCGCGTAGTTCTGGCCAGCCGCATGGCGCATATGGACGCGGAGCAAACAGCGCTGGAGCAGGAGATTGCCGCGCTGACAGAGCGCATCAACGGCTCCGCCGTGGAGATTGAGACCCAGGAAGCCAGCCAACACGCACTCACCGAGCGCGGCTATGAGCTGGAGCGCGAGGGGCACGAGGCGCAAAACCGGGCCAATGAAGCAGCGGTGGAGTTGGAGCGGGCCACGGCGCGGGAGCGCAGCAACGCAGAGCGCGTGGGCGAGTTGGAGGCGCGGATTGCGGCGTCGGGCGCGGAGCTGGAACAGACGCGGACGCAATTGGGCGGGATCGCCGAGGAGCGTGCGCAGCAGCATGAGTTTCTTGAGTCGGCGGCAGGGGAAGCCAGGGTTTTTCGCCAGCAGGTGGAAGCCCGCCAGCAGGAAGCGCGCACAGCGGCCGAAGAGGTCTTCAATGCGGAGCGGCAGTTGGAATCGAGCCGCCGCCACGCCATGCACCTGCTGACCCTGGCCGGCAACGCCCGCAACCACACGGCGCAGGGGGAAGAGAGCCTTGCCGCCCTGGAGCGCGAGGCCGAACGGCTGGAAGCCGAGATGGGCCAGGCGCGCAACGAACAGGAAAATCTGGGCGTCGAGAGCGGGCTGGCAAGGGCGCGGTATGAGTCGGCGGCCCAGGCGCTCAAGCTGCTGGAGGGCGAGATTGCTTCGCTTCGCGAAGGTTTGCAGACAACTCGGGCCGAAGAAAACGCGCAGCGCGCACGGGTAAACCAACTGCGTGGCGAGCAAGCCGCGGTGGCGGGCCGACGCGATTCGCTGCAGTCACTGATTCGAAATCACAGCTACTCGACTGACACGGTGCGGAGGCTGCTGAAGCCCGGAGCGCTGGGCCAGAGCATGGCCCCCGTAGGCACGCTGGCGGACTTCATCGAGGTCAGCGGCGCCTATGAGTCCGTAGTGGACGAGTTCCTACGCGAGGAGCTGAATTATGTGGTGGTGGAGAGTTGGGTGGCTGCTGAAGAGGGTGTTCGCCTGCTCAAATCCGGTGTGGATGGCCGGGCCACCTTCCTGATTAACCCCGCCGAGCAAGCCGCACTGTTTCCAGAGAACACCGATCCCATCAGCGGCCCGGGCCTCACGCCCCTGAAGGATGCAATTCGGGTGCTGAATGGCTTTGGGCGGTCAATGGAGTCGATCCTGCCCAAGCTCCGGCACGGCTATCTGGTCGAAGATCCTGAAGAAGCGCAGCGGCTGGCTGCGAGTTACGGATATGCCTACTTCCTCACTCCCGGTGGCGAGTGCTTCCACAACGCGACGGTAACCGGGGGCAAGCCGGCCAGCGAAGGCCCACTGGCGCTGAAGCGCGAGTTGCGCGACGCCACAGGGCGCCTCGGGAAATTAGAGATCGATCTGTCGCAGGCAGAGACCGAAGCGGCAGTGCTGACCCGTACGATGGAAGAGATGGCGGCGCAACTGGAAGTGAGCGGCGGGCAGCGCAGACAGGCTGAGACCGACGCGGCCAACCAGGGCGCGGCACTGAAGCAGATGGAAGGCGAGGCGCAGCGCATCGAGCGGCGTATGCAAGAGTGGGCCGCGCAAGCCGCGCGCAACAAGGACGCGCGCGAGGCAAGAAGAATCAGCATCGACCAGAAGCGCGAAGAGACTCTTCGCCTGGAGGCGGAACACGGAACCGCCGAGGCCGCCCTGGATGAGTTGCAGGCTCAACTGGCCAATTTGCGCGAGAAGCGCGAGGGCTTGCAGCAGGAAGCTGCGCAGGTGACCGCTCAGTTGGCTGGTCTGGAAGAGCGGCGGCGCGGAGCGGAATCGGCATTCCAGCGCATCGACCGTCTGCACGCCGACCTGGAGCGCCGCATTGTGGCTATCGACCGGCAGCGTGAAGCCGCAGAGGCGGAACGTGCTCAGCGCATCGGCGAGAGCGCCGCGCTGGCAAGCCGGCTCAAGGAACTGGCCGATGTGCGCACCGAAGCACTGGCCTTGACGCAGACACTTGCCGCCCAGGCGCAAGCGCTTCGCCAGCAACTGACGACCATCGAGACGGAGTTGAAGACGGGACGGGCCGCACTTGACTCACTGCGCGAGAGCCGCGCAACGCACTATAGCCATGGGTCCAAGCTGCAATCCGACCTGGAGCATCTTGAGGCAAGCTGCCTGACCGAAGTGAACGCAGAGGCCCAGGCGCTGCGCGCCGACGAAGCGATTGAGCGCATGGCCGGCGAGGCTCTCATCGCAGAAGAAGAGACGTGCAAGACGCTTCGCCAGCGGATCGAGCAAATGGGTCCGGTGAACATGATGGCCCTTGAGGAATATAAAGAGACGGCAAGCCGCCATGAATTCCTGGAGACGCAGCGCAAGGATCTGATCGACTCAATCGAAAACACACAGGAAACTATCAAGGAAATCGATCAGATTTCACGCACCAAATTCGACGAGGCATTTGCCCGGATCAATGAAAACTTTGCCTTGGTTTTCTCGCGTTTGTTCCAGGGCGGGCAGGCTTTTCTGCGCCTTGTCGATCAGGAAAATCAGGCCGAGAGCGGGCTGGAGATTGTGGCCTCACCTCCGGGAAAGAAGCTGCAAAACGTACTGCTTCTCTCTGGCGGCGAAAAGGCTCTTACGGCTCTGGCGCTGCTGGTGGGCATCTTCCAGTTCCAGCCCAGCCCCTTCTGCGTTCTCGACGAAGTAGACGCTCCGCTGGACGAAACCAACGTTGGCCGCCTGGCGGATTTGCTGCACTCCCTGAGCAAAGATACGCAGTTCTTGCTGGTCACCCACTCCAAGCGCATGATGCAGTCCGCCGACATGATCTACGGCGTGACGATGCAGGAGCAAGGTGTGTCAAAGGTTGTGAGCGTGAGGCTGGGAGGCCAGGGACAGCAGCGAGCAACGGCGTAGTACTGACCAGCGGAAGGCTTTCACTTTACCCCCCACGCGGGGTCGAACACACAGCTTTTCGTCAATTTCTGGCTATTTCTGGTTGACGCAACTTGGATATGGCTCCTGCTCGCCAGGAACCAAAGGACAGATCTTGATAGGAATCAACCTTTTCAATCTATCTTTCCACTTAGCATCGTCATAAACAATGGGCTGGCTTGAAGCGGGGCCGCGTTCAGCCCATTGAATAATGGTAGTTATCATCTTTGCCTTAATTTGATTGGATTCAGCTTCGGTAATCGATCCGCCCACTTCGCACTATCGAAGACCAAAGGTTGACTCGAAACGGGACCGCGTTCAGCCCACTGAACCGTATAGTAATCGTTCATGCCGTGGATTGTGACAATCAAAGCGGATTCGCTATGCGTGTCTTCTCCACGCGGTCCGCTCCCATCAGGTTTCACGGTCCCGCAACTTGCCCATGCAACGTATGCATCGTGGCCGCTGATTTTCGCCGGGCCAATTGCCTGTGAAGAGAATGTATCCGGACAAACACCTTTGAAGCCCGATACCATTCCGTAAGAAAACTTGATCCCGTCTAAATTCTGGTTGGCGGAAAGTCCCTTTTCGCCAGTCACCGTGACCATTTGCGACCACTGATACGCAGTTTCACCCTTCGGCACCAGTTCGATCATATAGTGGCCGCCACGTGTGTTTTCGTAATCTGAATGGAATCCGACTGGGTAAGAAAGATTTACGATTTCGCTCCACACCGGCATGGTCCAGCTAACTCTGCATAGACTCCCACTTGAGTTGCCGGCACCACATTTGTTATCGCCTCCATCCAATGCGAACTGCGCAGCCCCTTCCCCTTCACCCGGCTTGTTGGCGCTGCTCTTCGCATTGCCTTGAGCAGTCAAAAAAGAGCCGACATAAGATGCCAAGCATAGAAACAAAACAACTTTCTGGCACATAAGTAACCCTCGATTTGCATTATATATTTGGTCTGTGACACTTTTGCGAGTTGAAGAAGAACTTACCGGCAGCTAAGGCAAAGAAGTTTTCCGGGGTTTTATAGCCATTCCACCGCTGGTAGCCCACGTCCCACCGCTGAGATTCAGTAAGAAGCCGGGTGTCCTAGGTCCAGCTTTTCGGACCTGGGATAGTACGAACTAAATAGCTGCAAGCTCCACTCCAGAAAATGTCAGTTGCCTCAAAGTCGCCATGCCACTGAGGGAGCCCCCCGATCCGAGATCAATGAGGCGGTTCAAGATTCCGGGCATTCGACCGATTCTTTGGCTTCGCCGGTCGATTGTTCGCGGAGCCGAGCGCGCGCAAAAAATCGCCCCCAAAGGAATGCTTCACTTCGGAGGCGCTTGCATTTCACAAGATAAGACGGGGACCAGTAGCCGGCACTGGAGGTCGGTAGCGCGCGACTACTGGTGATCCCTGTACTAACGAAGGTAGCTGCGGCTTCCCCTTTCCACGGCCACTTCGTGTCGCCCGGCTCTAAGAGAGCGTTCTTGCTTGCCCTCCGAACCATGTTGACAGTTGGAGTGTCTCCTATACGGAAAGTTCGTTCCGTGACGACCGTCACAGGGGTTCGTGCACTGTGGAGATCTTTTCGGGCTGTCTGGATTGGATCACGTTTCGGTTTGGCTTGCTGGTCAATTCTGACCACTTCGCTCTGGCACTGACCCAGCCCAAGTGCCGGTTGACAAACCCTGTCTCGCACGGGAAAATTGAAGCTCAGTTCCCTCCGAGGTAAGGCCTTCCCGTGACCGCTCTCCTAACGACGAATCTAGGCTCGACGCCCTTGCTTGGACGGGGCAAAGTACGCGATCTGTATGCGGTGGACGACGCACTGCTGCTGGTAGCCACCGACCGCATTTCTGCCTTTGACCACGTGCTGGCGACGGGCATTCCCGGCAAGGGCAAGATTCTTACCCAGATTTCACTTTTCTGGTTTGACCTGCTATCGAATCTGGTCCCCAATCACCTCATCACGGCCGACGTCAGCCAATTTCCAGCCTCCTTGCAGCCTTATGCGGACCAACTGGAAGGCCGCTCCATGCTCTGCAAGCGGGCCAAGATGTTTTCCGTGGAGTGCGTGGCGCGCGGTTACCTGACCGGTTCGGGATGGAAGGAGTATCGCGCCAGCGGGACCGTCTGCGGGATTCCGCTGCCAGCGGGCCTGCTGGACGGCTCTCGGCTGCCCGAGCCTCTCTACACTCCTTCGACCAAGGGCGAGGCCGGAACCCACGACGAGAACATCAGTTATGCCGCCACCGAAGCGGCCATTGGCGCGGCGGACGCGGCGGAGTTGAAACGACTGACGCTGGCCATTTACAAAAAGGCCGTCGAACACGCCGAGTCCCGTGGGTTGATCTTGGCCGACACCAAATTTGAATTCGGCAGAACTGCCGAAGGAATTATTCTTGCCGATGAGGTATTGACGCCGGACTCCTCGCGTTTTTGGGAGGGTGCGGGGTGGAAGCCCGGCGGCGCGCAGCCCTCATTCGACAAGCAGTTTGTACGCGACTATCTTGAAGAAATTCATTGGAACAAGCTGGCTCCGGCGCCGGGATTGCCGGACGAAGTTGTGGAGCGCACCCAGGGCAAGTATCTTGAAGCATTCCGCCGATTGACCGGGCGGGAACTGAGTGTATAGGGCTGAGATTGCCAAGGCCGGCCGGAGCGCACGATGACGTGGATCGATTGGGCGATAGTGATCGTGATGGCAATGTCGGTGCTGGCAGGACTCCAGCAGGGGTTCTTTCGGTCCTTCTGCTCACTGGGCGGTCTTTTGCTGGGGTTGGTGCTGGCGGCATGGAACTACGCGCGCGTTGCGGCGCTCCTGAAGCCCTTGGTGCGCATCGAGCCGGTGGCGGATACCATTGGCTTCATTCTGATTGCGCTCTTCGTCATGGGGCTTGCCAGCCTGATTGGGACGATTCTGGCAAAGGCCCTGCACAAGGTTGGGTTGGGATGCCTGGACAGCCTGGCGGGAGGGGCGTTTGGTCTTTTTCAGGGGGCGTTGTTAGTGACCTTGTGCATTATGGCGGCTCTAGCCTTCTTTCCAAGGGCGCACTGGCTGGCGGAGGGCAAGCTGCCCAAACATTTCTTTGGAGCCTGTCATTTAGGTACAAATATGAGCCCGGCAGAGCTAGCCAAGCGTGTGCGTGAGGGACTAAGGTCACTGGAAGAAGAGTCACCGCCATGGATGCATCCCAGTCATAGTTGATTTCGGGTTCAAACAGGGCCTGGCGACAGGCAGCGGGCCAAGCGATTAAGACAGCAAGAGGTGAACGTGAGACGAGAACTGGACAGCCTGGTGACGCAAATGCATTCCAGCGGCATACCCTATGAGCACGCCGTGCGCGAATTCAAGCGGCAGTACCTGCGTGAAGTGCTGGTGGCGCACAAGGGAAACCAGTGCAAGGCGGCCGAAGAACTGGGGATGCATCGCAACACGTTGAGCCGCGCTATGGCCGAGCTGGACCTGGATTTGGCCGAAGTACGGGCCACTCTCAAGCGTCCGCCGCGCAGCGAGCGTCCTGTATTCAGCGCGGTTCGCCCGATCTACCGCCAAGGTTGACCATTCAACAGAGGCCATGCTGACCACTCCACCGACCCAAGAAGCGCGTGTCACCATCGAGCCGGGATTTGCCTGGGATGGGCAAGACGCCTATTTGTTCGATATCGACGGCACGCTGCTGCGCGACATCGGCCGCGTCCACATGGCTTCGTTTGTCCCCAGCATTCAGCGGGTTACCGGATTCGAGGTTACGCTGGAGGGCATTCCCGTCCACGGCAACACCGATACGGCAATCTTGCGCGAAGCTTGCCACCGGGCGGGGATTCCCGCCGGAGTATTGGAGCCGCAACTCGGAGCCATCTTCGAGACTATGAGCAAGACAGTAGCCGAACAGCGGAATGAAATGACGCTTCGGCTGATGCCGGGCGTGGAAGAGACGCTGCGCCACCTGACGCGGAAGGGCGCGCTGCTGGGCGTGGCTACGGGCAACTTGGAGGCGATCGGCTGGATCAAGATGGAAGTGGCCGGGTTGCGACCGTGGTTCCGCTTTGGCGGATTCAGCGACCATTTTCCGATTCGCGCGGAGCTAGTGGGTCAGGCAGCGCGCAAAGCGAGGGAGATGGCCGGCGCTGAGGCTCGCGTCTGCGTGGTGGGCGACACGCCACGGGACATCGAGGCCGCTCACGCCAATACCCTGCCGGTAATCGCCGTTGCCACCGGGAATTACGGCTTTGACGAGCTGCTTGCATACAAACCGGAGACGTGCGCATCGTCGCTGGCTGATCTGCTGACGCTGACACGGACCGCGCAGTGAAGCTGCAACAATCCAGGACGGGCTCACCGATGGCAGAGGAGGCGGAACGGCCTTCGCGCAAGGATCGGGTATTCGCGGCAGCCTCGGCGGGTCTGCTGGCGCTGGCTGCGAGCGTCGCGCAAGCCCAGGCTCCAGGCCTGCCCGGCACCGCACAGCCTGTGCCCACCAGCCAAGCCGCACCTCCTTTAGCCGGCGCGTCCAAGGACACTCCACAGCCCAGCAGCGGCAGCCGAAGGCGCGCGGCCAAGCTGTTTCTTGCGGCGAGCAAGCTCTTTGAAAAAGAAAGGTTTGAAGAGGCGATGCACGGCTTTGAGCAGGCCGCCGCGCTTGACCCCTCCAATGCCAACTACCCGCTGGCTGCCGCGCTCGCCCGCAGCCACGCGGTGACAGCGCTGATTCAGGCCGCCGCCAAGGATCGGCTGCGCGGGGACGCTGCGGCAGCGCGGGCGGCCCTGGGACAAGCTTTAGAACTCGACCCAAAAAATATTCAGGTCAACGAGCACCTGCGCGAAATGGGCGACGAAGCACTCCAGGGCCAGTCGCCTGCCCTCTACGGCCAGGCAGCAAGCACACTAGGGGAGATGGTTTCTCTCGCCTTTACCCCGGAAACACGCAGCTTCCATCTACACACCGACCAGCGTCAAGCCGTGCAGCAGGTATTCAAAGCCTATGGGGTTGAAGCTACCTTGGACGAGAGTGTTAGCCCTTCGGAGATCCGGCTGGATATGGATGACGCGAGCTTTGAGCAGGCGATGCATGCGCTGAGCCTGCTGACCTCCTCTTTCTACGTTCCGCTGGACTCGCATCGTGTGCTGGTTGCTCGCGATACGCCAGACAACCGCCAGCGATTGATGCGGCTGGGCCTGGAGACCATCTATATTCCGGGCCTCTCCGCCCTGGAACTGGCCGATGTAGCCACCTTATCAAAGAGTGTCTTCGATGTGCAGCAAGTAGCCGCGGACCCCACTGCGGGGACATTGACCCTGCGCGCGCCCGAGAAGACGCTGAACGCATTCAACACCACCATCCGCGAGATCCTGGACGGACACAATCAGGTGATGCTCGAGGTGCGGCTGATCCAAATCGCGCACACCAGCCAGAGCAATACGGGGGTACAGCCGCCACAGTCCGTCTCCGCTTTCAACGTCTATGCCGAAGAACAGTCGATCCTAAACGCAAACCAAAGTCTCGTGCAGCAGATTATTTCTTCAGGGCTGGCTGCGCCCGGCGACACGCTGGCGATTCTGGGCATTTTGCTGGCCTCAGGGCAGGTTTCGAGTTCCCTGTTCTCCAATGGCATCGCTCTGTTTGGCGGAGGGCTTACGCAGTCGGCTTTAGCTCCCGGCGGAGTTACGGCCAACCTGAACTTGAACTCGTCCGACTCGCGCGAACTGGACGAGATGCAGTTACGCCTGGGCGACGGAGAAAAGGCCACCATGCGCTCCGGCACACGCTATCCAATCCAGACCTCATCGTTCTCAGGCCTTGCGGGCAGCGTGCCCAATATTCCAGGTCTCACCGGCGCCGGCGCTTCGGGCGCACTGTCTTCCCTGCTCTCTCAATTTGGCGGAAGCGTTCCGAATGTCCCCCAGGTGGAGTATCAGGATCTGGGATTGACGCTATCGGCCACTCCCAAGGTGATGCGCAACAATGACGTTGCCCTCACCATCGAAATGAAGATCGATGCCCTCTCGGGCAGCTCCATTAATGGCAATCCCATCCTGAACAATCGCGCCTACTCCGGCGTGGTGACGCTCAAGCAAGGCGAAGGTGTGGTAGTGGTAAGCGATCTGGACAAGCAGCAGAGCCGGGCCATCAGCGGAGTGCCTGGTATCAGCGAGATTCCCGGCTTGAATGACCTGACCGAGAACAATCCGCAGAAGAGCTTTGCGAGCCTGCTGATTGTCATCACGCCCTACGTGATTCGCGGAACCCAATCCGCGGGCCACTCGCAGATGATGCGCATCGAGCGCGGCACGACTGCACAGTAGGCTATCGAGGCTCTCCACCCGCTTCTATCCAATACATCGGCGCCACGCCCTGCGTGCCTTTGTGTGGGGACTCGGGCTGGCGCACTGCGACAAAAAGGGCAGCCCAGACAGGGCTGCCCTTGATGAATCCGTCATACGCCCAGGAGCGGGAGCATGATTATTGAGGCGGTCGATTAATGCGCCGCAGCGGCGGCCCTGTGAGCCGGCGTCGGCTTGTGCGCTGGAACCGTCTTCTTCTTCTCAGGGATGATCACGCCATCGCGAAGAACGATCTCTGCTCTCTGAGCGACGGTGTCCGTGGCGGGAATCTGCGTATAAGTGTCGTAGGTTCCATCCAGTTCAGCCGGGCCTTTTGCCGACAGCCCATACTCGGCCCCTACCGCTGGAATTTCCTTCTCTTCCAAGGGCTTCTTCATGTTGACAATGAAGTCGGGAAGCTTGGCATCCTTCGCGTCCTGCGTGACTGCCAGCTTGATGACCGAAGCCGTGGCTTCAATTACGATTCCCGGAACCGGCGTAGGCTTGTCCTTGAGCAGCGCCCAAAGCTTATCCGCATCATCCTTGGAGCCAAGAGCCAGAACAGTTTCCTTGTCGCCCAGCGCCAAGGTCATCCAGTCAGTGGTGGAGGTGAGCATATTGTGGATCTGCTCGGCCGGTGTCAGCGCCGGCTTGAGAACCAGAGTTCCCGGAGGGAATGTGGTGGCCGCAGCCTGAGTCTTGATGTCGTCCAGTCCATCCAGGCCGCCGTGATACTTCTTGTAGTAATACTCCAGCGGCTTTTCAATGCCGGCCTTGTAGTTGGCGGGCGCGAAGTCCCAGGCGCGCGAGTAGAACCAGATGGCGTTGACCAAATCCTTGGGAGTTTCATTGGCATAGGCTTCAGCCAAGTGGAGCGTGTCAAGTAAACCTGATTTTTTGCTGTCGTCGTCCGAGTAAAGCATCAGTTCGGTCTTGTACTCGGCAACAGCGGCGGCAAAGTCCTTCTTTGAGATCGCATCGTCCAGAGCAATGGCCGAGTGGAAGACCGGATAGGTCGCGCCCGTCTGAGTCTTCCAGTCGGGATCCGATACTTTTGCGGGCTTGGCGATCAGGAGGCCCTTATGCGCCGCCAAGGCAGCGTCGTCGCAGGTCTGCGCGTCGCTGGTTTTGGCACACTGGCCTTTCTTGATAAAGACCGTGAGGTAGATGGCCTTGGTGTTGTTGGGGTCCACTTGTAGCAGGCGGCTGGCCGCGCTGAGGGTATGATCCGGGTCGTTCAGGCCCTGGTAGGTGTCGATCAGCAGGTCGAGTACGGCGTTCTTGACCACGCTCTGGGGATAGGATTGCAGAAAGCCCTCAAGGCTTGCCGCTTTTGCCTTGAGATCGCTCTGTGTTGTAGCCATTTGATATGCATTGAACTCGGCCGGATCCTTGATGGTGATCTGGTCAGAATCCTGTGCTCTTAGTGTGGGCGCGGAAACGAGGCTCATGCTCGCCAATGCCATCACAATCGAAAAGACAAACTTTTTCATTCAGTGCTCCTGGGAATTGCCGAATTACAGATCGATATTCAAGCACTCGCTCGCGGAAATTGCAACCGTTCAGCTAATCGGTTGAGTACCGGGGTATGGGTAAACAATACCACGGCTCCCAATGCGGTGTTGGAAGGATTATAGAAAGCTGTGCTCTCCGTGACAAGAGAAGTTGTAAAGGAAAGAAAGAAATGTTGGGAATGGGGCGCAGAGAGGCTCTCGATACCTCGCCTCCAACCGCTTTTCAGCCCCCCCTGCCAACTCCGCAGCGCATGTGCATACCGAATTAGACACCGGGCCGGGAAAAACTGTTCCTGCAACTTATTGGGGAAGCTTGCGCCTACTCATTGGAGTAGCCGCACCAGTTCCACCTGCTCCGCCAGGAAGGCGTCGTGACCATGGTCGCTGATCATCTCCCGGTAGTCTGCCTGGACGCCCGCCGCGCGAATGGTATCGACAAACCGGCGCACTGCGTCGGCAGGAAACAGCCAATCCGAGCTGATGCCGACAAAACTGAGCTTGGCGCGAATCCGGCTGAAGGCTTCCGCCTCCGAAGAGCCTCCGCGCAGCGGATCCCATGTGTCCATGGTGCGCAGCAGGGCGAGGTAGGAATTGGCGTCGAAGCGGTCAATAAACCGCTGCCCCTGGAAATCCAGATAGCCGGCGATCTCAAAACGCCCGCCAATGAGGCTGCCGCCGTTCTCGTCCACTGCCCAGGGATCCTCGCCGTTGCGGTTTGGATTGCGCCCGCAGCGCTCGTCGAAGAGCACGGCGGACTTGTAGCTGAGCATACCGATCTGCCGCGCCAGCGCCAGCCCCTGCCTTGGAGGACGCTGCGGCAGATAGTTGCCGCCAGCCCATTCCGGGTCGTGCGCAATGGCCTGGCGCTGGAGATGATTGAGAGCCAGCGCCATGGCTGAAACCGGCGCCACCGCGATAATCAGCGCCCGCTCAACGCGCTCAGGGTTGAGAATGGCCCAATCCAGGGCTTGCATTCCTCCGATGGAGCCGCCCAGCACCAGCCGCAGCCGCCGAATGCCCAGCGAATCCAGCAGCAGCGCCTGCGCCCGCACATTGTCGCGAATGGAAACCAGGGGAAAGTTGGGCCCGTAGACCTCGCCCGTGGCTGGATCAACCGAGCCGGGCCCCGTGGAGCCATAACAGGAGCCCAGCATATTGATGCAGATCACGAAGTCGTGTTCCAGAGACAGAACCGCGCCCGGCGCAAAGATCTCTGGCCACCAGGAGCCCACAAGCGCTGAGCCCGTAAGCGCATGGCAGACGAGCACAGCATTGTCGCGAGCCGCATTGAGTCGGCCGTACACCGCATAATGCAGCGTTACGCCGGCCAGCGCGCGGCCGCACTCCAGCATCAGATTCTCGTCGAGTACAAAGTCCCCTTCGTAGGTGGGGTCCAGAACTTTCGTTCCGGCCCCGGTTACGACAGGCCCGGCGCTCGCCGGGATTCTGGCTTCAGTCATCACACTTATTGTGCAACATGACACTTGGTTGCGGCTTCGCCCGCGAACGAATGCCCGTTCGCCGCCTCGATTGCCTGATCCAGATCCGCCAGAATATCGCGAATATCCTCGATGCCTACCGACAGCCGTACCAGCTCGGGAGTGACGCCGGTGGTGGCCTGCTCCTCCACCGAGAGCTGCTGGTGGGTCGTGGAGGCCGGATGGATGACCAGCGACTTGGCGTCGCCGATGTTGGCCACCAGCGAGAACAGCTCCAGCGAGTCGATCAGCGTCTTTCCGGCATCGTAGCCGCCCTTGACGCCAAAGGTGAGCAGAGCGCCCTTGCCGCCGGGCAGATACTTCTGCGCTCGGGCGTAGTACGTGCTGGACTCCAACCCCGGATAGTTGACCCACTCCACGCCGGGATGCTGCTCCAGATGCCGGGCTACAGCCAGCGCATTCTCCGAGTGGCGCCCCAGGCGCAGATGTAGCGTCTCGATCCCTTGCAACAGCAGAAACGCATTGAAGGGCGAGAGCGCCGCGCCGGTGTCGCGCAGGCCCTGCACGCGCGCCTTGAGAATGAACGCCAGTGGGCCGAAAGCCTCGGTGTACCGTAGTCCGTGGTAGGACGGGTCCGGATCAGTAAACTCCTTGAAGCGCCCAGAAACCGCCCAGTCAAACTTGCCCGCGTCCACAATGATGCCGCCGATGGTGGTGCCGTGGCCGCCCAGAAACTTGGTGGCCGAGTTAACCACAATGTCAGCGCCCCACTCGATGGGCCGTACCAGCGCCGGCGAGGCCGAGGTGTTGTCGATAACCAGCGGCAGCTTGTGCTCATGCGCGATGGCGGCGATCCGCTCAATATCCACCACATCCAGCTTGGGGTTGCCCAGGGTCTCGGTGTAGATGGCGCGCGTCTTGTCGTTGATAGCCGCCCGCAGTCCGTCGAAGTCGTCCGCGTCCACGAACCGCACCGTGATGCCCAGCCGCGGGAAGGTGTAGTGGAAGAGGTTGTAGGTGCCGCCATAGAGTGAGGTGGTGGAGATGATCTCTTCGCCAGCCGAGGCCAACGTAGTCAACGCAAGCGTCTCCGCCGCCTGGCCTGAGGCCGTTGCCAGCCCCGCCGCTCCCCCCTCCAGAGCCGCCACGCGCTTTTCAAAGACGTCGGTGGTGGGGTTCATGATGCGGGTGTAGATATTGCCAAACTCCTTGAGCGCAAACAGGCGACCGGCGTGGTCGGCATTCTGAAACTCATAGGAGGTGGTCTGATAGATGGGCACGGCGCGGGCGCCAGTGGCGGGGTCGGGCGATTGGCCGGCATGAACGGCAAGGGTGGCAAGATGCTGCTTAGCTTCGGACATTCTGGGCTCCTTCAGTTTCCTGTGAGATTAAACCATTTTCATGGCGCTGGGGATGTGGGTGCTGCAATAACGAACGACGGCCCGAATCCTCTATGGGACCCGGGCCGCCTGGCTTGATGATCGGTTGCGCCTAGCGCATTCGCGTCTCAAGAGCCGCACGGAGGGGTCCGCATGCCATACACATGCACATGGCCATGACCGCAATTCCGTGTTTCCTTGAGTTACGCATTGTTGGCAGTATTCACGCAAGCCAGGGAAGTTGTCAAATTCAGGCAGGAATCAAGCCACCGTCGCGTCAGCGTCCCATTCATTTTCGCCGACCGTCCACCAGTAATTCACGAGTCCGCTTTGGCAACTTCGCAAAGGTGAGCGCACGGGCGTTGCGCAATAGGTCTTTCAATTCCGGATCGCCAATTGCATCCCAGCGCATCAGAGCGATCCAATGCAATCGCGCCCGGTAGGGAGCCGGGATTACCCCATCCATCTCAACAAGCTCATGAAAGCGTTCTGGATCAGCGGCGAAAGAGAGAATAGCCCTGCCGTCTTTCTCAAAGTCGATCTGAGAAAACATCTTTCCCCCGGCGGCCTGATCGCCAACCCTGAAAACAATCTTGGCGCCCCAGCGCGGTGTATTGGTTACCGTCTCCACTACACGAGGCAACGACCGGATGAACTCGCGTGCGCGTTCCGTGTCTATAAGTGAAATGTGGCTACCCCCTACTCCCGGAGTCCTAGGGCGTATCGACATATACTGGCGCGACAGCGCCGGGAGCCAATTTTTACGAGTTCGAGGAGTGAGGAGAGACAGATACCGGGTGTATCTTAGCGACGATTGACGAAGAAATCGGGGAAATTGG
>Ga0302320_10004095_pt1 | contig 33246 bp, 20 predicted proteins | sample Bog_T0_3_FD_202130 | JGI IMG/M metagenome (GOLD analysis project Ga0302320, IMG submission 202130) | Peat permafrost microbial communities from Stordalen Mire near Abisko, Sweden - Bog_T0_3 | ecosystem: Environmental > Terrestrial > Soil > Wetlands > Peat | place: Sweden: Abisko, Stordalen Mire... | reverse complement strand
GAACCGTAACCTCCACCGGAAGCGCGAGTTGGAATGCCATCACCAATTCAGGAACCTAGGCAGCAATGACCCCATTAGCGCTTTACCGCGAAGGACGACTGCGGGAAGCCATCAAGGCGCTTGGCGAAGAGCTGCGATCCAATCCGCTCGACGCCAAGCGTCGCACGTTCCTGTTCGAGCTTCTGCTGTTTGCCGGCGAGTACGACCGCGCCGAAAAGCAGTTGGATCTTCTGGCGGGAGCGAATGCGGATGCTGCCGCCGGAACTCTGCTCTATCGCAGTGCGCTGCACGCAGAGCGCACCCGTCAGTCCATGTTTGCCAACCATGAAACTCCTCCTTTCAAGGACGAGCGCGTCTACGGCGGGACATGGAATGGAAAGCCATTCACTGAGATAAGCGATTCCGATCCCCGCATCGGCGCCAATCTCGAAGTATTCATCGCAGGCAGTTACACCTGGATTCCCATCCATTACCTGCGCCGGCTTGAAATCGAACCTCCCACAAATCTGCGTGACCTCGTCTGGGCTCGCGCCCGCGTCGACACCAGCGCGGATTTCCGTCTCCAGGAACTCGGCGAAGTGCTCCTCCCCGTTCTTTGTCCGCTCTCTTCAAAGCATGCTGACGAATCGGTTCACCTTGGCCGCGAGTCGGCCTGGGAACCAGATGATGAGCACGGCGAACTCCCGTACGGCGCCAAGTTGATTGTTATTGACGGAGTCGAAGTTCCGCTTCTCGAACTGCGCAGCGTCGTCTGGGCCGCCCCTGAGAAGGAGTCTCAAGATGCCTCTGCGTGAGGATTTGCTTGCGCCGATAGCAGGAGACAATCCAGCGGGCCAGGACCTTTACTACGACAAGGTTTTCGATCAGATCAAGGAAGCCCGCAGGGAAGAAGAGGACGATCTTCCCGCAGGCGACTGGGGCCGTTCTCAGGTCAAAAAGGCTGACCATCGCGCCGTAATCAAGCTGGCCGGCGAGGCCCTGGCAACGCGCGCCAAGGATCTCCGTCTGGCAGGCTGGCTCATTGAGGCGCAGCTCAGGACCGAGAGCTTCCCGATCCTCGCTCCCGGCATCGATCTGATTCGCTCTCTTCAGGCAACCTTCTGGGATACTCTCTATCCCGTCATCGAAGAAGGCGGAGACCTCGAACTCCGGATGCTCTCCGTAGAAATTGCGGGCCGGCTCATGGCCGCGGCGGTTCGCAAAGTGCCCATCACGCGAAGCGGCCTCAGCCTCGAGTCCTATCTCGAATCCCGCCTCGTCGGCTATGAGAAGGACGCCACATCCGACGCGAAGCAGGAAGCGCGCCGCGATGCGCTCGATCACGGCAAGCTCAGCGCCGAAGATTTTGACCAGGCCTTTGTCGCCACATCCAAAGGCTTCTACGTGGAAGCCGAGGCGGCACTGGCGGAATCGCTTCAGGCCGCCGATCGCCTCGACGAATACCAGCAGGAAGCCTACGGAGATAACGCTCCAATCCTCACCAATCTCAAGGGCGTACTCGCAGAGGTGCATCAGGTTGTAACATCGCTCCTAAACGAGCGCCGCAAGACTGAGCCCGACCCTGTGAAGGCCGACGATCAGCCGCCCCCGCCCCCGCAACGGGACGGCGCAAGTTCCACGCCCGCCCCGCAAGTAATCGATACCGGTGATTCGTTCTCTGCGCAGCCAATCGCGCGCAGGACAGCTTCCGCAGGTCCAGTCACAGACGTGGCTGACGCTTACGCGCTGGTCGTCGAGAGCGCGGAGTTTCTCTTTCAGCGCGACCCTCTGTCGCCCGTCCCCTACCTTGTCTGCGCCGGCTTGCGTCTAGGCGAGACTCGCATGCAGGGCCCTATTCCGGCCCCGGGCTTCGCAGTTGGACCCAGCCCCTCCGTACGTCAATCACTGCGCGCCCTGGCTAATCGCGGAGCGTGGCAGGAATTGATGCGCGCAACTCTGCCCATCCTCGCCAGCGAATGTGCTCGGGCATGGATCGATCTGCATCGGTATGTGTGGCGAGCCGGGCAGGAAACAGGCGCCGAGGCAATCTCGGAGGCGGTGGTCGGTACCATTCGGAGCCTTCTAGTCTCTCGGCCCGAGTTACGACACTGGACCCTTGAAGACGACACCGGAGCCGCGAATCCCGAGACTCAACAATGGCTGGATGCAACCGTTCTTCAGTAGCGCATTTCGCAGTCTCTTCGGGAGGATGCTGTGGCCAGAAACAAGTCGGATGTTCTCATCACGCAATCGTTGCTCGATCGCCTGACCGACCTGGATCAGTGGCCAGAAACCCGTTCCGCATCCATCACCATGTATCGCGAGTCGCTCAAGCGGGACGTGGAGTGGCTCCTCAATACGAGGCAGCCGGTCATCCCTGAGTTGGAGGGCTATCCAGCCACAGCGGCCTCCGTCTTGAACTTCGGGCTCCCCGACATTCACAGCTTCGATGGCTCTGCCGGCAAGGAACAGAATGCGCTCACTGTCGCACTCGAAAAATGCATTCGCGTCTTCGAGCCCCGCATCAGTCAGCCTCATGTCTTCCTCACTCGGACTGACATCCTGAGCCGAAGCCTGAGGTTCCACATCGAAGGCCAGATTGTTTACGAAAACATGAACGAAGAAATCAAGTTCGACACAACGCTGGAGTTGATCAGCGGTGAGTACGAGGTAAAGTAGGGCATGCGCGAAGAGCTGCTGGAATACTACGAGCGCGAACTCACCTGGCTGCGCCAGATGGGCGGCGAGTTCGCGCGCAAGTATCCCAGGGTTGCGGGCAGGCTGCTGCTCGATCCCGACCGCTGCGACGATCCCCATGTCAGTCGTCTCCTCGAAGGCTTTGCGCTTCTCGCCGCGCGTGTCCATCGCAGGATCGATGACGATTTCCCCGAGATCAGTGAGTCACTCACCAGGATGATCCATCCTGGTTATCTGCGTCCCATCCCGTCCATGACCATCGTCGAGTGTCTGCCAGATCCGGCTCAGGGCAGGAAGGTTGCCGGCATGAAGGTTCCCAAGGGTACGCCGCTGGTCACCAAGGCCACCGTCGAAGGCCTCCCTTGCCGCTTTCAAACTGCGTACGACGTCGATCTCTGGCCATTCTCAATCGCGTCCGCGGAGTGGCGTCAGCCCGAACGCATGCAGCGTCCGCCCCGCGCCACTGTCGGCGTGCAAGCCGTTGCAGCCGCCCGTTTGCGTCTTCGTTGTCAAAAGGACGTAGTCTTCTCCGGCCTGCCTCTTTCGCACCTGCGCCTCCATCTTGCCGGCGACGCAAGCGTCGTCTATTCGCTTTACGAGCTGTTCTCCGATAAGTGCATTGAGATTCAACTCCGCGATCCGAAAGATGAAAAGCGCCTCATCAGTCTCGAACCGGCATGCCTTCGCGTCGTAGGATTCGATGCGGAAGACAACCTGCTTCCCTTCGTCCGCCGCTCCATGGACGGCCATCGCCTCCTGCAGGAGTACTTCGCCTTCCCTGAAAAATTCCTCTTCTTCGACCTCGAAGGTCTCGAGCCGCTCGCGCAATCCGGCTTTGGAGAGGAAGCCGAGATCGTCTTCCTCTTTTCAAGCTTCGAACGCGCGGAACGCCAGCAGGTCCTCGAACTCGGTGTCAACGAGCGCACCTTCCGCCTCGGATGCACGCCCGCCATCAATCTCTTTCCCCAGTCGGCAGAGCCCATCCTCCTCAGCCAGACCCGCCATGAATACACCATCGTTCCCGACGGCCGTCACACGACGGCAATGGAAATCTTCAGCATTGAAGAGGTCATCGCGACCAACCCGCGTCTCCGCCAGTCCGTGGTCCTCGAGCCCATGCACGCGTACCGCTACCAGACCCGCAATCGCGAGGAACTCGCCTTCTGGGTAGCCAACCGCCATCTCAACGAGTTCGGCGAACGCGAGCCGTCCACCATGACCATCTCGGTCGTTGACCTCACCGGCAACTTCACCGAGCCGGAAGCCGACGTCCTCATGGTCAAGGCTCTCTGCACAAACTTCGATCTGCCATCTCGCTTTCAGTTCGGTGCCGACTCCGGCGACTTTGAAGCAACCGGCTACCCCGCAGCCAAGACTGTAACCGCACTCCGCCGCGCCACCGCCAGCATCAATCCTTCCGGCGGAAAGGAACATTTCTGGCGCCTCATCTCGCTGCTCTCGCTCAACTATCTCTCCCTCAATGAGGAAGGCCGCACCGCCATTCAGGAGATCCTGCGGCTCCATAACCTGAGCGACTCCACCGCCAGCGAGAACCAGGTCGGATCCATATTGAAGATGAAGTCTGCACCCGGCTTCGCGCTCGTCGATTCCGCGTACGGTCTCATTCCCGCCCGCGGAACTCAAGTAGAAATGGATTTTGATGAACAACAATTCGCCGGAACCGGGTTATATCTGTTTGCCGCCGTACTCGACCGATTCCTCGCCGGCTACGCATCCATGAACAGTTTTTCGCAGCTCACCGCGCGCAGCACTCTACGAAAGGAGCCTCTGGGAAAATGGCCGCCGAGAGCTGGGACGCAAGCGCTGCTCTAACCACGCAGCCGCCTGAGCCCGACCCACAACCCGCGTTCTCTTCTGTTCGCAAAATGCTCGAAGACGAGCCCTTCCGCGTGCACTTCTTTCAGGCTGTGCGCCTGCTTCAGAAGATGGAGCCGGAGCTCGAGCCCGTTGGCTATTTCGTCACGCCTCAGGGCGAGACCATCCGCTTCTCCGCGCGCACATCGCTCGCGTTTCCTCCCAGCGAAATCTTCGCTCTCAGCAACCTGGAGAACGGCCAGACTGCCATGACCGTCGAGTTCATGGGCCTGTGCGCCGCCATCTCCGTCATGCCTGCTCCCTACACTGAGTTCCTTCTCGCCCGCGCCCGCCAGAAGGACTATGTGATGGAAGACTTCCTGAATATCTTCAATCACCGCATGATCTCTTTCTTCTATCGTGGTTGGGAAAAATACCGCTTCTTCGTTGAATACGAAAGAACAGGAGAAGATAAACTCTCCACGCGCCTCTTCGATCTCATCGGTCTCGGCACTGAAGGGCTGCGCAACCGCGGCGGACTTCCCGACTTTGCCTATCTCAACTACGTTGCTCTTCTCGCGCGTCATGTGCGTTCCGCCGGCTCGCTCCAGCAGATCCTTGAGGACTATTTCGGCGTCAGTGTTCATATTCAGCAGTTCGCCGGCGCCTGGCGCAAGCTCAGCCCGGAAAATCAAACCTGCTTCAACGGCTTCGGCGGAGCAAGCGAGCGTCTCGGCGTCGGCGTCGTCGCCGGCGACGAAGTGTGGGACCACCACGGCCGTATCCGCATCTCCATCGGCCCCATGCGCTTTGAGCAGTATCTGAAGTTCCTCCCCGGAAAAGACGCATATCACGAGCTCGTTGCCTGGCTGAAGTTCTATTCCAACGGCAGTTACGAAACTGAAGTACAACTGGTCCTCGCCCGGGAAGACGCCCCCCACTGCGAGCTCGGTTCGCATGGGGAGACTCGCCCGCAACTCGGCCTCGTAAGCTGGCTAAAAACAAAGCCGCTCGACCGCGACCCCGCCGACGCAACATATCTTGTTCAGTAACCGAAATCTGTGCACAAATAGAAATCTGAGATCGAGGACGAATACACAATGAGCACCAACCTGAAAGCGCTGATCGACAAAATGAACGACACCACGCGGAAGGCCCTCGAGTCTGCCGCTGGCCTCTGCGTGGCTCGCACTCATTACGACATCGAGATCGAGCACTACCTCCTCAAGCTTCTCGATGCGTCCGATAACGACATTGCCGCCATTCTCAAACACTTTGGCGTCGACCGCTCCCGCCTTACCAAAGAACTGGAGCGCAGCCTCGATTCCCTCAAGAGTGGCAACGCGCGCTCGCCTGCCTTCAGTCCGTCCGTAGTCAAAATGCTCTCCGAAGCCTGGACCGTCGCCAGCATCGACTTCAACGCAGGCAGCATCCGCACCGGATTCACTCTCCTCGCCCTGCTTGGTGATGAAGAGCTAGCCCGTCTGGTAAAGGACTTCAGCAAGGAGCTGCAGGCCATCCCTCCCGACGGCCTGCGCGCCAGCTTCTACGACATCGTTTCAAAGTCGAATGAGACGCAGACAAGCCTTACCTCCGGCGCTCAAGGCAAATCTACCGGCCCCGGCGATGGCGTTCCTTCGCCCTCCGGCGGCAAGACCCCGCACCTCGATCAGTACACCGTGAACCTCACCGCCAATGCCAAGGCCGGCAAAATCGATCCAGTTCTTGGGCGCGACATCGAGGTCCGCCAGATGATCGACATCCTCATGCGCCGCCGCCAGAACAATCCCATCCTTACCGGTGAAGCGGGGGTCGGCAAAACCGCCGTTGTCGAGGGATTCGCCAACCGCGTTGTCAGCGGCGATGTCCCGCCAGCCTTGCAGGGCGTCCATATTCACAGCCTCGACCTCGCCCTGCTGCAGGCGGGCGCCGGTGTCAAAGGTGAATTTGAAAACCGCCTGAAGGGTCTCATCAACGAGGTCAAATCCTCAACAGAAAAAATCATTCTCTTCATCGATGAAGCGCACACCATGATCGGCGCCGGTGGAACTGCCGGACAAAACGACGCCGCCAACCTCCTCAAGCCCGCTCTCGCCCGCGGCGAACTCCGCACCATCGCTGCCACTACGTGGTCCGAGTACAAGAAGTATTTTGAGAAGGACCCCGCGCTGGCCCGCAGGTTCCAGGTCGTCAAGGTCGAAGAGCCCACTGAAGAAGTCGCCTGCACTATGCTGCGCGGCATCAAGGCCGCGCTTGAGAAGCACCACAACCTGCGCATCCTCGATGAAGCAGTCACAGCCACAGTAAGGCTCTCGCATCGCTACATCGCCGGTCGCCAACTGCCAGACAAGGCAGTCAGCGTGCTCGACACCGCCTGCGCCCGCCTCTCTCTGGGCCAGAATTCAACGCCTCCGCGCCTTGAAGACATCCTCCGCCAGATCGACGCTCTCGAAGTGCAGAAGCGTGTTCTCGAACGCGAAACAAAAATCGGCGGCAATCACGCCGAGAAGCTGGCCGAGATCGAAACCAAAATCGCCACTGCTGCGGAAGAGCGCGATCTCCTCACCGAGCAATGGGAAAAGGAAAAGGCCCTCACCGCAAAGATTCGCGCCTTGCAGGAGACTCTCGAGTCCGCCGAGAAGAAGGATCCCAGTGCGGATGAAACCACTGTCCGCGCGGACCTCGCCAAACTTGAAGCGGAACTCGACACGCTGCAGGGCGAACGCGGCATGATGCGTGTCTCCGTCGATGCGCAGATCGTCGGCGAAGTCATATCCGCATGGACCGGCATTCCTCTCGGCAAAATGGTGCGCAACGAGATTGAGACCGTACTCACCCTCGACGAACATCTTAAGAAGCGCGTCATCGGCCAGGATCATGCGCTCTCCGCCATCGCCCAGCGAATTCTCACCTCACGCGCTAATCTCGACGATCCGGTCAAGCCCGTCGGCGTCTTTCTTCTCGTCGGGCCCAGCGGTGTCGGCAAAACAGAAACAGCCATAGCCCTTGCCGACACGCTCTACGGTGGCGAACGCAACATGATCACAATCAACATGTCTGAATTTCAGGAAGCCCACACAGTCTCAACTCTGAAGGGTTCGCCTCCGGGATATGTCGGCTACGGTGAAGGCGGCGTCCTCACTGAAGCTGTGCGCCGCAGGCCCTACTCCGTCGTTCTCCTCGACGAAGTAGAAAAGGCTCACCCCGATGTCCTCGAGCTCTTCTTCCAGGTCTTCGACAAAGGCAGAATGGAAGATGGTGAAGGCCGTGAAATCGACTTCCGCAACACCATCATTCTGCTCACCAGCAACGCCGCCACTGAAACGCTGATGAAGCTCACCGCCGATCCAGAAACCATGCCAAACACTGAGGGAATGGTGAAGGCTCTCAAGCCCGAGCTGGACAAGGTCTTTAAGCCCGCATTCCTCGGGCGATTGATGATCGTGCCCTACTTCCCCGTCCGCGACGAGGCTCTCAAGCAGATCATCCGTCTCAAGCTCGGCAAGATTCAGCGGCGCCTGATGGAAACCCACAAGGTTGCTCTCGTCTACGACGACGCTCTCCTCAACGAAGTGGCCGCCCGTTGCACTGAGGTCGAAAGCGGGGCGCGCAACGTCGACAACATTCTCTCCAACACGATGTTGCCGGAACTTTCCCGGCAGATTCTCACTCAGCTTGCTGGCGGAGAGTCGTCCAACCGCGTCAATGTGTCCGTCGCCGACGGCGCGCTGACCTACGCATGGGATGTCACTCCCTAGCGGAGCATTCGCTCCGGAGTGACCTCCTCCATCATCCCGGAAATTCCGGCAAGGAACAGGCAGGATTGGCATGGCTACCGCGAAGCAGGCAGACCGGTTGATGCAGTTCTCCAGCCCCCTGGGCAAGGACGTGCTGCTCATTGAATCGCTGGATGGAGCGGAAGGAATTTCGCGCCTCTTTGAGTATCAGGTTGAATTGCTCGCGGACACCGCAGCCACCATCGACCCCAAATCGATGATCGGCGCCAAGGTCGCGGTCTCAATCAGTCTGAACGACAAGCAGGGTTCCCGCTGGATCAACGGCATCATTGCCTCGTTTGAGCAGTGCGCCGGCGACACGGAATTCAATATCTACAAGGCCCGCATTGTGCCCTCCATGTGGCAGCTCACGTTGAGTTCCAACTGTCGCATCTACCAATCCAAGACGGTGCTCGATATCGTCAAAGCGGTCGTTGGTGAGTATGGCATGTCCTTGTCCGACCAGACCAGCGAATCCTACAAGCCGCTCGAATACTGCACCCAGTATTCCGAATCGGATTTCCATTTCGTTTCCCGCATTCTTGAAGAGAGCGGCATCTTTTACTGGTTTGAACACACTGACCAGGACAACAAGCTCGTTCTGGGCGATGGACGCAATGCCTATCAGGACTGCCCGATCTCGGCCTCGTTTCCTTATCTTCAATCGAGTTCGGGAGAAGAGGACGCCTACGGCGCTTGGGTAAACGAGTTCACCGCAACAGCCACCATGGTTTCCGGCAAGCATTCAACCGCCGAATACAACTACAAGAACTATGCTCGCGAAGATGTGCCGGACTTGTCCAGCGCCAGCCAGTATGGCAAAAACGCTTTCGACGAGTATCTCTATCCCGCCGGAGCCGAAGGCTACGCGGACGGCTCGCCAGACGTCAGCAAGAGCCTTGAAACGTTGTTCCTCAAAACTCGGTCCGTGGCCGCGGATTCGGTTGCTGAGCTCTTTCGCGGCGAAGGTAATGCGCGTTCTTTCTGCCCCGGATACACCTTTACTCTCACCGCCAATCCGCACACCGCCTGGAACCGCAAGTACCTCCTGACCGATGTCTCGCATCATGCCGAGCAAGTTCCCTCTTATCTCGCGACTGCATCGAATGATTCCTCTGGATACACCAACAAGTTCACGTCGATCTCTTCGGACATTGTCTTCAAGCCCCTCCAAACGGTGGTGAAACCTCGCATCTATGGCCCTCAGACAGCCGTAGTCGTCGGTGAAAGCGGGGATGAAATCCTCATCGACAAACAGGGACGGATCAAGGTCCGCTTCTTCTGGGACAAATTGAATTCCGACAGCTCCACCGTGGACTGCACCTGGGTTCGCGTCGCACAGGGTTGGGCTGGGAACGGTTGGGGTTCCTACTTCTGGCCACGGGTCAAAGATGAAGTCGTCATCAACTTCCTCAATGGCGATCCCGACAATCCCATCATCACGGGTTCGGTCTATAACGGCGTCAATACACCGCCGCACGCTCTGCCTGAGAATAAGACCCGCTCCGGGATTCTGACTCGCAGCAGCCAGGGCGGTTCGGCATCGACTGCCAATGAGCTCTGGTTTGAAGACAAGTCAGGAAGCGAGATGATCGGTTTCCATGCCGAGAAAGACATGGAGATTTCTATCGAGCACGATCGCGTTGCTTCCGTCGGCAACAATGACTCGCTGACTGTGACAACAAATCAGACGGAAAAGATCGGTAGCAATTACCACATCAACATTGGTTCAAACCGGGTTGAGCAGATCGGCTCGAACGCTGACCTCACCGTCGGCAGCAATCGCACCGAGTCCGTAGGATCCAATGACGCCCTCACTGTCGGTTCCAATCAAAGCGTTTCAGTGGGCTCGGCCTACTCGCTCAATGCCAACCAAACCGTCTACATCAACGCCGGCATGTCCTGCGTCATCCAGGCCGGCATGGAGCTTTCTCTCGTCTGCGCCGGAAACTTCATCACCATCGGCCCATCCGGTGTCGCCATCTCCGGAACCATGGTCCTCATCAACAGCGGCGGAGCTGCGGGCTCCGGCAGTGCCGGACAATCTGGTAGCCCGGCATCCCCCAATGCGCCCGATGCCACGAAATACTCAGACGCGTCAGGCGGAGGTGCTTTCACTCCAGCGCAGACCCTGACCCCGTCGGCGACGCCGTCGATAGGTGCGCAACTGCCCTCCATTTCAAGCTCCGCTCTGCAGGGAGCTGTCGGCGGCGCAATGGCAGCTGCGGCCCAGGGAGAGCAGCAGGTCGCAGGCGACGCGCAGGCCATTGCAGCACAGGCACAACAGCAGGTACAGCAGATCGCCAATCAGGCGCAGCAGTTCGCGAATCAAGCGCAGCAGGCTGTGCAGCAGGCCGAGCAGCAAGCCCAGCAGGCCCTCAATTCAGTCGTGGATCAGGCTAAACAGACCGTTCAGCAAGCGCAGAGCGCAGTGCAGCAGGCCGAGCAGACCGTGAACAGTGCGGTAGCCCAGGGCCGAGCCGCTGCTCAGGGAGCGATCAATCAGGCCCAGCAGCAGTTGAATCAGTGCAAGCAGGCCGCCGCTTCTGCCGTACAGCAAGCCCAACAGCAGGCGCAGCAGCTTCAACAACAGGGCCAGCAACTTGCGAACCAAGCCAAGCAAGCCGCTCAGCAGGCCCAGCAACAGGCGCAACAGGCGGTCAACCAGGGCAAGCAGGCTGTCCAGCAAGCCGAGCAGCAAGCACAACAGGCTGCGAATCAAGCCAAGCAAGCCGCTCAGCAAGCCCAGCAACAGGCTCAGCAAGCCGCAAATCAGGTGAAAGGGGCTGCCAGCCAGGCCCAGCAACAAGCCACGCAAGCCGCGCAGGGAGCTCAGCAAGCCGCAAGCCAGGCTATCAGCCAGGCCGGCAGGGGCTTTTAGCGCGCCACGATAATGCCCGCGAACACCACTCCTTCACACGAGGTTCCGAACCGGCACTGCAGCAAAGCAAGCGAGTTGAGACCACTACAACGATGCGCGAGGAAGTTTGACCCAGACCGTCGCACAACCCGGTATCGCCGCACAGTTCCCGTCTATCGGGCGATGGACTGTCACCGCCATGCCTTCAGGCTGGATCTATATCGCCGAATTCGGCATTCGCCAGATAAAGATGGATAACCGCTCAGTCCCAGCCAGTGTCGGCATCGGACAGGACACGCTCCCCTCTGAAACCGGCTTAGGTGAATACATCGAGAAGCAAATGAAGCTCATCGGCGGCCATCTCGTCGAACCGAAGTTTGCCGGCCCCCAGCCCACCGCGTTTCCGAGTGCCGACGAGGCCGGCCTTCTCTTTGTCCGCCACAACGCTGATTCGGTAGGCACAATCCTCCATGCCCAAACTTACGTTCGATCCGGTTTGTGGCTGGGCATTGTTACCTTGACCACGTTGGAAGAACACCTCCGCACAGTGCGCCCGGACTATGATGTTTTCGTAAAAGGCCTGCGCATTCGCCCACAGCAATCGGCAACAATGAACGCCAATCGGGAGGGCGCCTGATGCCTCCAGCAGCAAGAATCACCGACATGCACGTGTGCCCCATGGTCACCGGGATTGTGCCTCACGTAGGCGGTCCCATCCTGCCTCCGGGCGCGCCCACCGTGCTCATCGACTTCCTCCCCGCCGCCACCGTTACCTCTATGGCCGTCTGCGTCGGTCCGCCCGACATGATCGTCATGGGCTCGCTCGGCGTCATGATCAACTTCCTCCCTGCCGCCCGCCTCATGGATCCCACAGTGCACGGTGGCATGATCGTGATGGGCTCGCCCACCTGCATCATCGGCGAGATCGGAATTCCGATGCCGGGTCTCGCTGGCCTGGGCGGTCTTGTCTCTGGATTGGTCGCATCCGGCCTCTCGAGCGCATCAGCCGCGGCCGGTGCGGTGTTGGCGGCTACCACTCCTTCCATCACGCCACCAGCTTTGCCGAACGTCGCCGGCGCACTTGCCGGTGCCGCTGATCAGGCGCAGCAGGCCGCACAGCAGGTTGAGCAGGGAGTGCAGCAAGCGGCGCAACAGGTGCAACAGGGCGTACAGCAGATCGCCGACCAAGCCCAGCAATTCGCCAACCAGGCTCAGCAGGCCGCGCAACAAGTGCAGCAGCAAGCCCAGCAGGCCGTCAATCAGGTCGCGCAGCAGGCCCAGCAAACCGTGCAGCAAGCGCAAACTGCCGTGCAGCAGGCCCAGCAAACCGTCGGCGACGCCGTATCGCAGGGAAAGGCCGCCGCTGAAGGCGCGCTCAACCAAGCACAGCAGCAGTTGAACCAGTGCAAACAAGCAGCAACGCAGGCTGTGCAGCAGGCTCAGCAACAAGCCCAGCAACTTCAGCAGCAAGGCCAACAGTTGGCAAACCAGGCGAAAGATGCCGCTAATCAAGCGCAACAAGCCGCGAATCAGGCCGTGAACCAAGGCAAGCAGGCGGCCCAGCAGGCCCAGCAGCAGGCACAGCAAGCGGCAAACCAAGCCAAGCAAGCGGCGCAGCAGGCACAGCAGCAGGCGCAACAAGCCGCAAACCAAGTCAAGGGAGCCGCGAGTCAGGCACAGCAACAGGCGCAACAAGCCGCGCAAGGCGCTCAGCAGGCGGCAAGCCAGGCTATCAGCCAGTTACCCAAGGGCTTCTAGGCTGCGATTGATGGAGCGAGCAGCGCGCCTTATTCCCCCTCAAACACGCGCTGTATTTTGAGCCGAAAATCAACCAAAAAGAGGTGAAAAACGGCCGTTTTGTGGCGGATTTCGAGCGAAAAGGGCCTTATTTTTACGGCTCTTGTTTACTGACTGATACACGAGGCGATTTGTTAACTTGTTTATTTACATAAAGTTTCCAACGGGGAGGGTCAGGAAAACCCCGGTTTTTAAGGGGGGAGGGGTGGGGGTATTTGTTTTCAATCAGTCAAAATCAAGTCACATTGACCCCCGGATTCCCTCGGAAAATCGTCCTGGAGAGGTTCAGAATTCGCGAGCACAATTCCGATTATGCCTCTTTGGGGCAAATAAATCGGCAAAGCTCAACGGTGGACGTGCAATCGGATTCCTATTGAGCCGTCGAATCCCAAATCTTCAGCAACGTCGGCGATACATACGCACGCATCGGGCTGTAGTTCGCCTTGCGCGCCTGCTGAAATGCCAGCAACGCATCCTTTGACGGCCCCTGCCACTTTGCTTGCGGGGTCTGCAAAATCGACCGCTCCACCAGCGTCGCTCCCAGGTAGAAATCCGCCGCACCCGGATCGCTCGCGGTTTGCGGTGATTCCAGGTAGCTCATCAGCGCCCGCCGCGCATCGTCGAATTGTGAGTTGTAGAAATAGCGGATCGCCGCCTTCAACTCGCTCTTCGCCGCCGCCGGATCGCTCTTAACTGCCTGCTGAATCCTGTCCGAGCTGCTTTGCGCCTCGCCATTTCCTGGCTGAAGTTTCAGCACCTCGGCGTAATCGGCCAGCGCATCCTGCTGCTTGCCCTGCTTCTCCGCTTCTCGTGCATCGCTCAGCAGCTTGTTCACTTTCTTCGCAAGATCCGCACCCGCGTTCACCGGCTGCTTGGTCGGAGGTGGCGGCGGAGGCGTCGTCTTTTTCTGCATCGCCAACTGCAACTCCGCAATGCGTCCCGCGGGGTTTCCCGGCCCATTCGGGTTCAAATTCCTTGCCAACGTCAGTTGTTGGATCGCCCCCTGCGGGTTGCTTGCTTCCAAAGCCTGCGCCTGGCTCATATAACCGCGATACGTATTCACATTGTTCACGTACTGACCCGCTGCAGCCTTTGCCTCCGGTGAAGTTATCGATTGCGACAACGAGATCACCGAGTCAAAATCGCCTTTGTTCCACGCCGCCTGTACCTGGGATAATGCCTGCGCCTGGGACTGTGCTCCCTGGTTATGGATCAGGTCGAGAAGCTGCTTCACCTGCCCGGACAGCTTTGGATCGTAGTTCGATACCAGCTTCGCCTGCGCTTCGGCCCGCGCAAGGTCATGGCTCCTGTAAGCAGAAATCGCCGCCGCAAGCATAGCCCGGTCATCCTGGAGCAGCCCATCGCGGTAGTTAGCGCAATTGTCAGCGTATTTCTTTTCCTTTGGATCCAGCGTTGCAGCCTGGCAAAAATCCTGAACCTGTTTCACGCGGTCATTCGCTTCGCCCGCGGCCTTTGCGGCCAGCTCTTTCGCCTGCTGCTTCGCCTTTTCCTCGGCATGCAGCACCGTCATAGTGCCACAAAGCAACAGTCCGCATAGAACCAGAAGAGGCTTGCGCATCGTCATTTCGCGCCTCCAATGATGCCATCAATCGCCGAGTCGTCAATCGGCTTCATCTCAATGCTGCAAATCTGCGGAGTCGAGTCCACCGTGCACGATTGGCTCTGCGTGTTTCCGTCGGGCCCTTTGAACGTTACTGAATACTGCCCAACAGGAATCTCATCAATCCGCAACGGCGTCCAATGATCCCCGGCAGGAAGAGCAATCGCTTTGTCCTTGTCAGAAGTTATGCTTACCACCTCGGCATAGGGCGTAGCGTTCAATTGCAGCACGCCACCTGCAACCACCGGCGCAGGCCGTAGGAAGAACCAATAAGCCGCGCCCCCGCCCGCTACCAAAAGCACCACCAGAATCACGACCACGACCACAACGATGCCGGACCCGGACTTGGCCTTTGGCGGCGCAACCGGCACCGATGCGGGCGGGTAAGCCTGAACGGGTTGAGGTTGGAAGGTCTGAGGCTGAACGGTTTGAGCCTGAACAGGCTGTGCCTGAATGGGCTGGAACGGCTGCGTCGAGGCGACATTCTGAAACGGCTGCGGTGCAGATACGTTCTGGAAGGGTTGTGTCGCCTGAACATCCGCGAACGGCGGGGCCGCGTCAACGGCACGGAAAGCCTGCGTGCCCGAAATCCCATGGTCCTCGTCTGCTCCCTGGAAGGCCTTTCGAGCTTCTATCGGCTTATAGAGCGCAGCAAGGTCCGTTGATTGAAGCGGCATGACAGCCGTCGCCTGCCCCTGCGGAGCGAGATTGGCCGCCTTCGCCGCATCCAGCTTGGTTCGCAGTTCGCGCACGCGCGGATGTCGTTGAACATCCTGTGGCTGGCTTGCCAGCAGTTGAATCGCCTGCTCCGCACTGGTCGCGCTCAGTGCCTGCGCCCTGCTCAACACTGCTTCCACACGGCGGTTATATTCGGTCTGCCCGGCCGTTGCCTGGCGCAGCAGCTGTTCTATCGATGCGTCCCCGGTCTGCGTGGCCACAGGTTGAAGCACGCCAATCGCAGCCTCGAAATCTCCACTCGCAATCAGCGGCATGGCCTGCCTGGTTGCTCCGGAAACAACACGGCTTACATCTGCCTTTCGCTGTTGCTCCTGCGCGTATTTCAGCAGCGAAGTAATGTCCGAGTCGTTCGCATACCCAATTGCTGCTGCCTCAAGGATGTGGACCGCCTGGTCGAATTGCTTAGCGTCAATGGCGGCCTGCGCCTGCTTCAGCGATTGAGACTTCGATTCCTCGGCGGTTGCCTTCTTCAGCTGCTCAAATACTTTTTCCTGCAGTGCAATCAGCCGCGGCTCGCCCGGAACCTGCTCCAGCGCCTGCTGCACAATCACAAGCGCTTCCTGCGGGCTCGTCAAAAACAGGTTGTAGACCTCCAGCGAGGTCTTCTCCACCAGTTTCATCTCCGCTTTTTCACGCTGCTTTGCTTCCGCATCCACCTTCAGCTGCATCAGCACCGCTTCGCCGGGTAGCTTGTCCAGCGCCCGATGAATCAACGCAAGGGCCCGCTCGTAATCCTCATCCGCGATCGATTCCGAAATCTCCGCCACTATCTGGTCGATGATCTTCCGGCGTCGCTGTTCTTCCTGCCGCTCCACTGCGCCCTGGTACAACTGCTGGGTCTCAGCGTCTGTCGGATCAATCTCCAGCGCCGAGCGCAGGCTCTTGATCGCTTCAGTGTATTGCCGCGCTGAGAGCTGTTGCCGCGCCGCGTCGCTGAACTCCCGCCGGGCGCGCTCCCTGGTGGTCTTCTCCGCTTCCTGAACAATCCGTGCCCGCTCGTTGCGAAGATCCGTACTCCGCTCATCCAACTGAAGCGCCTTGTCGATGAATCCGCTTGCTGCACCAAAGTCGCTTCGCCTGCGCGCTTCCCGTGCCTGTTCCAGCAGAGACGCAACCTTGTCGGCCTTTTCCTTAAGACCGCGAACGTGTTCAATCTTCTGCGCCAGTTCGGCATTTCCCCGGTCAAGGGATTCAGCCTGCTTGTAAAACTCCAGTCCTTCCGCGTAGCGCTGCGTCAGAACTGCTTCCTCGGCGTCGCTGAGCAGTTGCCGCAACTGCGCCGACTTCTGCTGCTTCGAAACCTTCTCCTGCACTTCCCGCAGCAGCTTCTTCACTTCCGTGTTCTGCGGATTCAGCCGCTGCAGATCAAGCAGCACGGGCCTTACGCTGGTCCATTGCTCGCGTTCCATCATCGGCTTCACGCTGGCCAGCACATCGCCGACGTGATCCCGCTTCAGGTCATCGTTGATTCCCTCGAGATCGGCGGCCATCTCTTCGCCCGACTCGTAACGCTCGTCCGGATCCTTCGCGAGGGCCCGGTCTATTACGTGGTCAAGCGCCGGCGGATAACCGCTCAGCATGGTCGAAAGAGCATCGTGCGGTTCGCGGATTACCCGGTGCAGCGTTGCCGGATCATCGCCCGGAAATGGAAGCCGTCCCGTGAGCAGAAGGTAAAGAATGCAGCCCAGCGACCAGATATCGGCCCTGCCGTCCGCCTGCTTCCCCAGCAGTCTTTCCGGTGAAATGTAGTGGAAGGTGCCGATCACCATCCCCGTCTGCGTTTGACCGGATTGGCTCTGCAGCCGGGCAACACCAAAATCCACAATCTTTACGTTGCCATCCGGCTGGATCATCAGATTCGCCGGCTTGATATCTCTGTGAATAACCCCTTTTTGATGGGCGTAACCAAGTCCCAGGCACGCCTGCCGCACCATCTCCAGCTTTTCAATCAGAGTGAATTGCTTTCCTGCACGGAGCAGGTTCTCCAGGGAGTCTCCCTGGACATACTCCATAACGATGTAGGGATTTCCATCCTGCTCGCCGAAGTCATAGACCGTCACGATGTTGGGGTGGTTCAGAACGCCGGAGCGGGCCTCAAGCTGGAACCTCTGGCGCAACTCTGCCGTGCCTTCGGTCAGCGTCTTGATGGCCACTTCGCGGCCGACAGACTTGTCCATGCCACGGTAAACCACACCCATGCCGCCAACGCCCAGCACGCCAAGCACCTGGTATTTGCCGATTTGAGTGACTGGGGTACTACCCGTATTCATGACCAAACACCCGAGTTTGATAGAGAGCGAAGCCGGCGCAAATCCCTCAAGCGGAATTCACGCCGGAATGGTGAGCCTTTCAGCAGTACTTATTCTTTGGTGCTCTTTGAATGCATGATGGAGATGCGCGTTTTCCCATCGTCCTGCGAACCGTTTTGGCTCACCGTCACCATCACGGTTTCCTTCGGGCCCTTCTGCAGCGAGAGAACAGCGCTGTTTGCGTTATCAAAAACGGAGGCATCGCTTCCCAGCCTGGACTTGTAGTAATTCACCACCTGGTCTTTCGAGTCTGAGGTGGTGTAGATGGCGGTGATCACCGAACCTGTCGGCAGGCTCATCCGCATGCTGCCTTTGCCGGTCTGCGCACCTGGATAGATATCCGTTCCAAGGTCGGAGGAGGAATAGTTTTCAGAGGAGCTGGTTGAAATCTTGCCCCCTGGCGTGTCAATCGAAATGTCGCCATTCTTAGCCGAAGTATGGATCGCGTGCATCACACGCCATGCCGTGAACCCGACGGCTGCTGCGCCCAGAACTCCCAATCCCACGAAAACGGCAATCACAATCAGGATGATCTTTAGTGCGCCCCCTGACTTGGCCGGCACGGGCGCTACGGCTGGGTAACTACCCGGCGGCGGAGGTGGAGGAGCATAACCTCCAGGAGGGGCGTAAGCTGGTGGCGGAGCGCTTGGGGCAACCGGTGCATACGCCGGAGGTGCATACACGGGTGCTGCCGCGGCGGCTGCCAACGGCGTGCCGCAGTTTGCGCAGAATTGCTTGTCGGATGGGACCTCTGCCCCACACTTTCCACAGTAGATTGCCACGCTGATCTCCTTGTCTTGCGATGTACTTCCGGAGTTTTGCCTGATGATTTGCCGGCTACGTGCCAATATACCTCAAGATGTCCACGACAGGCTCGACTTTTAATGTCTTTCCATCTCAATGAATTGGCCGCGGCAAAACCGTTGCAGTGTGTCTGGTCTGCAACACAGCAAACCCTGCTTAATGAAACGCAAAAAGCCGTCTCATTCCTGTTTTCCCATGCGATCGTGTGTGGCTTTTCACCCCAATTAACGAAAGATGAACTAACTGAAATCCTGCTTGACTTTTATTAGTATCCGGGTTTTCCTTAAGGCGAACCTCAATAGCCCAAGTTGTGCTCTTTGCCATCCCGGTCCACCATCCGATCTTCCCGGTCTGCGCTCGGAGTCTACAGTCAAGTGTTCCAGTCTCGTTCCTGAAAGGATTTACGATGCCCGACGAAACCGTCCAAGGCGGCCTCACAGACACTAACGCATCCGGACTCGCCTATGTGACCATCATCCCGGCGATCATCTTCCTGGTGGTGGCGCCCTACAACCAGAAACCGTTGATCCGCTTCCACGCCTGGCAATCGATCTTTCTGAACATTGCCTGGTTCGCGATCAGCATTATCGCCATCATCCCGATCCTGGGTTGGCTCGTCTTCGCGGTTGGGTCGCTGATCCTTTTTGTTGCGTGGATCATGGTGCTGCTCAAGGCTCTCAAAGGCGAGCGCTACAAGCTTCCCTTCATTGGCGACCTGGCCGAAAAGCAGGCCGGCTTCTAAAAATTCCGACACTCCCGCCGGCGGCATCCCCAGCCGCAAGGTGGCCGTGTCGCCCGCTCTCACGTCCCGTACACTAAACTGCACAGGACGCCCGCCGATGACCGCAGCCATTGAATTTCGCAATGTCTCTTTTGCGGTATCGCCGCAGCGCCTCCTGCTGGACCAAATCTCCCTCGCCCTCGACCCAGGAACCACCACCGCGATCCTCGGCCGCAGCGGTTCCGGAAAAACCACGCTCCTCCGCACCGTTAACCGCATGCTTGAGCCCACATTGGGCGACATCCTCGTCCACGGCAAGAGCATTCGCGACAGCGACCTCATCGCACTTCGCCGCTCCATGGGCTACGTCATTCAGGAGACCGGCCTCTTCCCCCACTTCACCGTCGAGCGAAACGTCGGCGTCGTCCTTGAAGCACAGAATATCCCGTGCCAGAAGCGCATTCAGCGCAGTCACGAGCTCCTCTCCGCTGTTGGTCTCGATCCATCCGACTTCATCAGCCGCTATCCCCATCAGCTTTCAGGCGGCCAGCGACAGCGTGTCGGTCTCGCCCGCGCGCTCGCCGCAGACCCCGCAATTCTGCTCATGGACGAGCCCTTCGGCGCACTCGATCCCCTCACACGCGCTGAGATGCAGGACATGCTCCGCGCCCTCATGGGCCGCTTCAAAAAGACCGTCCTCTTCGTGACTCATGATCTTGACGAGGCACTCTATCTCGCCCAGCGTATCGTCCTCCTGCACCAGGGCAAGGTCATCGCGAATCTCGAACCCGCCGAATTCCTGCGCTCCCGACAACCGGAAATTGAATCCTACATCCATGCCTTTCACCGCGGTGCGCAGCAAGTCTCCTCGCCCTCTGGAGGCCCGGCATGACCTCCGACTTCTTGTCTCAATACGGAAGCGAGATCGCCACGCTCACGCTTGAACACCTGTGGCTCACCGGCGCGGCCATGCTCTTCGCCACCGCCATCGCCGTGCCCGCCGGCATCGGCCTCACCCGCGCTCCCCGCTGGGCCAACCCCGTCATCGCAACGGCAAACATCCTGCAGACTATTCCCTCGCTCGCCATGTTCGGCTTTCTCCTCCCACTCCCCTGGCTGGGAGACCGCGCGGCCCGCATTGCCATCGTCGCCCTCACTGCCTACGCGCTGCTCCCCATCCTGCGCAACACCTACGCCGGCATCCGCGGCATCGACCCTGCGGTGCTTGAAGTTGCGCGCGCCCTCGGCCTCACCGGCCGCCAGCGCCTCTTCATGGTGGAACTGCCCCTCGCCGCTCCCTTCATCCTCGCCGGCCTTCGCACCGCCACCGTCACCTGCGTGGGCATCGCCACGATCGCGGCCGCTGTAGGCGCCGGAGGCCTCGGCGAACTCATCTTCCGCGGCGTAGCCTCCGTTGATAACCGACTGGTTCTAGCTGGAGCCATCCCCGCCGCCCTGCTTGCCCTCGCCGCAGATGCGCTTCTCGGCCTTCTCGAACAACGCTTCAAGGTTCCCTCAAGATGAAGCGCACACTCCACGTGCTTCTCTTCGCAGCCGTCTCGCTGCTGCTCACCGCCTGCTCACCACCCCGCCCCGACCACCCCGTCATCGGCGCAAAAAACTTCACCGAGCAAGTCGTCCTCGGCGAACTACTCGCCCAGGAGATCGAAGCCAAATCCAATCTCAAAGTCGAACGCCGCTTCTATCTCGCGGGCAGCTATATCTGCCAGCAGGCGCTCGTCTCCGGCCGCATCGATGCCTATGTCGAATACACCGGCACCGCCCTCACCGCCATCCTCAAGCAGCCTGTCGATCGGGATTCTCAACGAGTCCTCGACACCGTCCGCAGTCTCTACGCCTCGCGCTACAACGTCGTGGTCGCTCCGCCGCTCGGCTTTGAAAACACTTTCGTCATGGTCATCCGCGGCGACGACGCCCGAAATCTGAGTCTCCGCACGCTCAGCCAGGCCGCACATTACGCGCCTCAGTGGCGTCTCGGCGTTGGCTATGAGTTTGAACAGCGTCCCGATGGTTTGCCCGGGCTCAGCACCGCCTATAACCTCCGCTTCGCCGCCCCACCCCGCACCATGGATCTCGGCCTGCTCTACCGCGCGCTCAATGCCCATCAGGTTGACATCATCGCCGCCAACTCTACTGACGGTCCCATTCAGGCGTTCGGCCTCGCAGCTCTTGAGGACGACAAACACTACTTTCCTCCCTACCAGGCGGTCCCTCTCGTCCGCGCGGAAGCACTCCAACGCTGGCCGCAAATCCAGCTTGCCCTCAACACCCTCGCCGGCAAAATCACCGCCGATGACATGCGGGCCATGAACGAAGCCATCGACGGCCAGCACCGCGATCCAGCAGAAGTTGTCAAAGAATTTCGTGACAGGAAAGGTCTGTGAAAGCAGTCTCTTAGTACACCTAAAGTGCGTCTATGTGGTTACCAACAAATACCTTGACAGGTCAGCGACTATACGAGAACCTTATCGAACATGCTCAGGTAGCTCGTCCCCCCAAGGCATGACCATCGCGGAAATCATTCCCTTGAAGCCGTGGAATGGGCCCAAGTTTTTTTAACCTATACACGAGCATTCAGGAGATTACCGAACCATGTTTCAGTCGATTATTGGCCGTCGCGCCAACGCCGCAGTTCTCTGCTCAAAATTGACGTTTGCCTGCCTGCTGGTTGCCGTTGCCGGCTTCTTCTCCAGTGCAAGCGCGATGCAAGCTGAACAGCCATACAGCGGTGGACGCAACACACGCACTCTAGTTGTTCAGTCCGTCAACGAGGGAAAGCTGGTTTCGCTCGCGGGAAACACCCACCCCTCGGCGACCGCTGAAAACGACCGCGGCGCAGTCTCTGACAGCCTCTCCATGGAGCACATGCAGTTGCAACTGCAGCGCCCTCCGGAGCTTGAACAGGAACTGGTAAACCTGATCAACGAACAGCAGCGCAAGGGCTCGCCGCAATACCATCAATGGCTCACGGCGCGGGAATTTGGCAGCAGGTTCGGCGTGTCTCAGCAGGACATCGCGACCGTGTCGAATTGGCTGCAGAACCATGGCTTCCGTGTCGACGGAGTTCCCCCCAGCGGCATGGTCATCGAATTTTCCGGCACCGCCGGCCAGGTGAAGCAGGCATTCCACACCGAGATTCACAATGTTGAGGTGGATGGCGTGACCCACATCGCCAACATGAGCGACCCGCAGATTCCCGCTGCGCTCACCGGTGTAGTCAAGGGCGTGCATGCGCTACATAACTTCATGCCGCACACGATGGTGAAAAAGCGGCCGGAGTTCAACATCGACTGCCCCGCGGCCACCTGCGGTACCGACACAGAGCTTTACGCTGTTGGACCACAGGATCTGGCCACAATCTACAACCTGAACCCGGCATTCAGCGCGGGCATAACGGGGGCTGGCCAGACGGTCGTTGTCATCGAAGACACCAACATCCTGAACGCCAGCGACGTGACCACTTTCCGCAGCGCCTTCGGTCTTTCTGGCTATAGCGGAACATTCTCCCAGGTGAATCCGGCTGGCAGCACGACCTGCAATAACCCCGGCGTGAATGGGGATGAAGGCGAAGCCGCTCTCGATGCCGAGTGGGCCGGCGCTTCGGCGCCCGACGCCTCCGTTGTCCTTGCCGCTTGCGCCAACACCACAGTATTCGGCGGCCTGATTGCGCTTCAAAACCTCATCAATGCCCCCAACCCTCCGCAAATTGTCAGCATTAGCTACGGCGAATGCGAGTCTGCGAACGGAAATGCTGCAAACGCGTCGTACGCTACTACCTATCAGCAGGCTGCATCCGAGGGAGTTTCGGTCTTCGTCTCTTCCGGCGACGAAGGCGCGGCATCCTGCGATGCGAACAGGACCGTTGCAACCCATGGCATTGCCGTGAGTGGACTTACTTCCACACCGTATAACGTCTCCGTCGGCGGAACTGATTTTGGCGACATGTACTTGAACCTTGCGCAGTCAGGCCCAGACCTAAGCACCTACTGGGACGGACCCAGCTCCAATAGCGCCAGCCTTGGATCGGCCCTGTCGTACGTTCCTGAGATTCCCTGGAATGACTCTTGCGCCAGCCAGCTCATTTACTCACTGCCCTTTCTCGCACAAGGTTCATACACGCAGAGCTACGGCGCGAGTGGCTTCTGCAACAGCACCACGGCAGAGACTAACAACTACTACCGCACCACCGCGTCAGGCAGCGGTGGTCCGAGCGCGTATGAAGGCGTCAGTACACTCTATCCGACGGGTAACAAGCCATTCTGGCAATCGGCACTGGGTAATCCCAACGACCAAACGCGCGACATTCCCGATGTTTCGCTGTTCGCAGCGAACGGGGTGTTTAACCATTTCCTTGTTTATTGCTTGACCGATGCCAGCCAGGGCGGCGTTCCCTGCGACTACACCAACCTCACAGATACGTTCGCTCTTGCGGCGGGCGGCACATCCTTTTCCTCGCCCATCATGGCCGGCGTTCAGGCCTTGATCAACCAGTCGGATGGGGGCACTCCTACCGGGAACCCGAACTATCGCTTGTACCAGCTTGGCAACATTGAGTACGGAACAACCGGCAGCGCAGCATGTAACTCGTCGCTCGGCGCCGGCGTGGGCAGCAGTTGCGTGTTCTATGACGTAACCCTCGGCGACATCGACCTGAACTGCAGAGGCACAGCCACCAACTCGGAAAACTGCTACGGCTATACAGGAACAGGCAGCGCAGCGGTGCAGGGCGCACTTTCCACCTCGCTCTCCGAATTGGACATTGCCTACGGCACAACACCCGGCTGGGACTTCGCCACCGGTCTCGGCTCTGTCAACGTCTACAACCTCATTCAAAACTGGGAATCTGTACAGACGACCATGACGGTGACTTCAGACAGCAATCCCGCTTCCGGTGGGGATTCCGTGACCTTTACAACCACCGTCACGCCGGCAATTGGCAGCACGGAGACCGGTACGGTTACCTGGAGCTCGAATACGGATTGCGCGGTTTCCACGGTTGCGGGTGGCCTGGCCAGTTGCTCCACAAAGGTGCTGAACGTCGGCACAGACACGGTCACGGCAACCTATAGCGGCGACGCAAACTATGCCGGCAGCGGCGGCTCGTTTGTGGAAACCGTAAACCAGCCTCCCACCGCAGTACTCACATCTCCCGCGCCGGGAGTAGGCACCGTGCTGGGCGCCACGAATGTGTCCTTCCAATGGACCACCGGGACCGGGGTCGCACAATACCAGCTCAGCCTGGGAACCGCACCCGGATTAAGCGATCTGTTCGTTTACAAAGGCACGGCCACTTCCGCGGTTGCGCCCACCGTGCCCGCAAACGGCGTAACTGTCTACGCAACGCTCTCGTCAAAGATCAACGGAGCGTGGCTGTCGAACGCCTACCTCTTTACAGAAAGCGGTGCACCCACAGCTGCTGCTCTCACTTCTCCCACGCCGGGATTGGGCACCGTGCTCGGCGCCAGCAATGTGCAATTCCAGTGGAACGCGGGAGGCGGGGTAACGCTCTACCAGCTCAACCTCAGCGCCATTGCTCCTGGTCAAAGCGAGTTGTTCTCCTACAAGGGCACCGCTACTTTCGCGACAGCGCCGACGCTGCCAGCAAACGGTGCACCGGTTTACGCGCGGCTCTATTCCTATATCAAGGGAGCATGGCAGTATAACGACTACACCTATACAGAGAGCGGCACAGCGGCTCCGGCGGCGCTCACATCTCCATCGCCGGGCGTGGGCACCGTGCTGGGCGCCACGAATGTGACCCTCCAGTGGAACGCAGGCACTGGAGTCACGCGCTACCAGCTCAACCTCAGCGCGACTACGCCGGGCGCGAGCGACCTGTTCCTGTACAAGGGCACTGCCACAACCGCGACGGTACCCACCCTGCCCGCGAACGGCGTAACCATCTACGCAACGCTCTACTCCTATATCAACGGAGCGTGGCAATCGAACAGTTACGTGTACACCGAAAGCGGTTCAATCACTCTGGCGGCGATTACATCTCCAACGCCGGGACCCGGCACCGTGCTGGGCCCCAGCAATGTGGTCTTCCAGTGGAGCGCGGCACCTTCGGCTTCCAACTACCAACTTAACCTAAGCGCAATTACCCCTGGTGGAAGCGATCTGTATGTTTATAAGGGCTCGGCTCTTTCCACCAGCGTTCCCTTTCTGCCGTTAAACGGCGCCCCTGTCTACGCAAGAATGTATACAAAGGTCGACGGCGTCTGGCTCTATAACGACTACGTGTATACCGAAGGGTCACTCGAATAAGTAAGGGAAGCAGGCTCTGGTGCCCATTCATCGCGCAGTTGGACCGCGCGATGAATGGGATCGCCGGCGACTCCAGGGTCAGCGGTTTGGAACTCCCCATTCGCGCGCAAGTGCACTGCAAAGAAGCTCAGCTCGAGGGACTTAAGGCATTGCACAAACAAAATTCGAGGTGTTAGGATTCCACGAAGGTTCCCCCCTCCCTCTGGGTACGACGTTTCCCCGTTTTCTAAATTTCAAGCGATCTGGATGGCTGTTTGGTTGAGCGTACGTACGTTTGCCGCCGATTCCTGCTCTCAGCGCTGCTGGGTGTAATCTGTCTGCCTCCCCTCTGGGCCGGGCAGACGGCAAAACCGGCTATTGCAAACGCGTCCGGGGCACAAGCCGCAACATCGGTCTCCACCCCACTGGGTTCGCCGCTCCTGCAGAATTTTTCAATTAAGGATTTTGGAACCGGGGTACAGTTCTGGTCCATCGCGCAGGATCACCGCGGGGTCATGTACTTCGCAACCGCGGGCATGATCCAGGAGTTCGATGGTGTGACCTGGCGAAAGATCTTTATCGCATCGGATACCGCCCGGTCGCTCTCCGTGGATGCAAACGATCGGGTGTGGGCCGGTTTGAATGGGGATTTTGGCTACCTGGAACCCGACAACGCCGGCACGCTGCATTACGTTTCGCTGCTGGACAAGGTGCCTGCGGCGGACCGCGATTTCACTTCAGTGTGGCAGACGCTTGCGACACCGCAGGGAATCTTCTTTCGCGCCTTTAACCGGATATTCCGCTGGGATGGGAAACAGATGCATATCTGGCCGGCGGATGACAAATCGAAATTCGAAGCTTTGTCGATGGTCCGCGGCCACCTTTATACCTCGCAGGATGGGATTGGTCTGGAAGAAATTGTCGGCGATGAGATAAGGCCTGTAACGGGCGGAGAGGTGTATCGTGACTCCAAAAAGCTTTTTCTGTTCCCTTATGACGAAGGCCGTATCGTCATATCGGCACGAGAACAGCCGCTGACGATCTTTGACGGCCAGAAGTCGATTCCCTTCCCAACACCAGTTGATGCCTACCTGACAGAACACAAGCTGTACACGATGAACCTGCTGAAGGATGGGAGTATTGCTCTCACTACGCTCGATGGCGGGGCGTTGGTGCTTGAGCATGACGGCCGCCTGAGGCATTTTATTGACTCAAGCGCAGGGCTGCTCAGTTTGAATGTGCTTTCCTCATTCCAGGACCGCAGCGGGGCGCTTTGGCTCGGCCTCAATAACAGCATAAGCAGAGTGGAAGAGGATTCCCCAATTTCCATTCTGGCCCGCACCAACACGCTGGATGCCATCCCGTTTCAAGGTTCAACCTATTTCACTTCCGATAGCTCGTCCGGGACTGTGCAAAGGGTGGTGCGAGATCCGAAGAGCGGACTTCTCAGCACGGTGCCCTACCTGGGCCCGACACAGTCGTTTGTTTTTCAGGTTTACAAGGACCCGTCGGGCAAAACGCCTGATCAACTGCTGGTTTCAGGCAGCCAGGGCATGCTCAAGGTTGAAGGAGACAAGTTTGCTCTTCCATTTCTGAATGGAACCAAGTATCCAAGCTACATCGTGTACCAATCCCACAAGAACCCGGAGCGGATATTCGAAGGACTGTTTGAAGGCGTCGCTTCAGCGCGTTGGGATGGGCAAAAGTGGGTCGACGAAGGAGCCCTTCCTGGGGTGGTCTATTCCGCAGGCGACATCATTGAAGACCTCGACGGGAGTATCTGGGCGAGCGGAGGTGCAGGCAAGGTCCTCCATATTTCAGTGGCTCCTACCGGGATGCGCGACTCCAAGGCTGATGTCATTTCGGAGAAGGAAGGCCTGCCCGCCGCAGCTATCGACATTCAGATTTTAGGGGACAACATCTATGCAACCGCCATTCATTCAAAGCACATCTTTCGCTGGGTTCGAGATGCGAAGAAGTTTGTCGTCGATGACAGCTTTCTGTTGCCGATTGATGCTCCGGATGCGAACGTTACCCTGATTCCGGCTGGACCTGGCCATCTCTGGTCTTATACCGATTCGGCAGAGGTGCGGCGGCTTGGGCTTTTCACGCAGCAAGCGGACAAAAGCTGGAAACTGGATGAGGATACCTATCGTCCATTGCGCCGGTTCAGGATCGGCAATATTCGCGCCGATGACCATGGCGTTTTGCTGGTAGCGGCCGAGAACCTTGTGCGTTTCGATCCGAAGGCAAAGCCCGATGAGCCACCGTCGTATCCAACACTAGTACGGCATGTCGATGCGGGATCAAAGGTGGTCTTCGGCGGAAGTCAGACTCAGGATAGCGGGGAATTACATCTGGCTCCAGGCACCGATGCTTTGAGTTTTGCATTTGCGGCACTCAACTTCGGCAACTCGACTGACACCACCTATCAATACCGTCTGGACGGCGCAGATCACGGCTGGTCCGACTGGAGCAACCAGAAGCAGGCGAACTACAGCGGACTTGGCCCGGGACACTATGTTTTCCGGGTGCGCTCGCGTGCCGGCAGCGACCAGGTTGGCGAGGAAGGGCAATTTGCCTTTACAATCCTGCCGCCGTGGTATCGCACGACAATTGCGTACATTTTCTATGTGCTGATGTTCCTGCTTGTGACCTTTATCGCATGGAAGGCCATCACCGATTATGAGCGCGCAAATGCCCGGCGAAAAACACAGGCGCTTGAAGATCAGGCAAAGGTACTGGAAGCCACCGTTCAGGCACGGACCGAAGAAATCCGCGCGCAGGCAGCCGAGATCACCGCACAGAAGGACTCCATAGAACTGCTGAGCGACATCGGCAAGGAAATTACGGCTTCGCTGGATCTCAACACCATCCTGTTCAAGCTGTACGAGCGAGTGAATCAAATTCTGGACGCGAGCATTTTCGGTGTCGGACTCTATCGCCCGGAAAAGCACCTGATTGAGTACAGCCTGGCTATTGAAAACGGACGCCGCTATGCGCCATATACGCGCAGCACCGAAGATAAGAACCAGCTTGCTGTCTGGTGCCTTGACCGCCGTCAACCAATCCTGCTGAACGATGTTGCGGTCGAAGCGTCAAAGTATGTTCCGGCCTACAATCACTCGGGTGCGCTTCTGGATGACGGAACCGCAGCGCAACCTCCGTCGTCGATGATCTACCTGCCGCTGATTGCCCAGGAGCGCGTGCTGGGTGTGCTCAGTGTGCAGAGCTTCAAGAAGAATGCCTACACTGAGCAGCACCTGAGCCTCCTCGAAAACCTTGCGGCCTATATCACCATCGCGCTCGACAACGCGAATGCCTACCAGGTGATCAACGAGCAGGAGCAGAAGGTGCGCGAGCGCGCCGCCGAGCTGGCAACCATCAACCGAATCACCCAGGCTCTTGCCACGCAACTGGACAAGGACAGCCTGATCCAGCTGGTCGGGGATCAGGTGCGGGATGTCTTTCGCGCGCCAATCACCTACGTCGCACTTTTTGACCGGACGACAATGATGCTGAATTTCCCATATTCCTTTGGCGAGAACGCATTGTCGCGCCCCTTCGGCTCGGGACTCACATCGCAGATTATTCGTTCCGGCAAACCGCTTCTGATCAATGAAGAGATGGACCGGAATCGTGCCAAGCTGGGTATTGAGAAGATGGGACGAGACACTGCTTCCTACCTCGGCGTACCCATCACTTCCGGCGGGCTGGTAATCGGAGTGATCAGCGTTCAATCGACCGACCAGGAAGGACGTTTCGCCGAAGCCGATGAGCGTCTGCTCTCCACAATAGCCACAGCAGTCGGAGTGACTTTTCACAACGCGAAACTCTTCGAAGATGCGCGCCAGGCGAGAGCGTCGGCAGAGGAAGCAGATGCTGCGAAGAGTTCCTTTCTTTCAACCGTGAGCCATGAATTGCGGACTCCTCTGACCTCAGTGCTGGGTTTCGCCAAGATCATTCGCCGCCGTCTCGAAGAGCGTCTATTCCCGCTCATTCCGGAAGACGACCGCAAGATCACTCAAGCCAAGGCGCAGGTGATCGAAAACCTGGGTGTCGTGGTCAGCGAGGGTGAGAGGCTTACCAAGCTCATCGATGACGTGCTCGATCTGGCCAAGATCGAAGCCGGCAAGTTTACCTGGAACATGAGCAGCGTCTCTGTTGCCGAGGTAATTGAACGCGCTACGGCGGCTACGTCTTCACTCTTCGACGCGAAAAAGCTGGATCTTGTCCTGCAGATTGAGCCAGATCTTCCGGAGATTACCGGCGACAAAGATCGGCTCATCCAGGTAGTAATCAATCTCATTTCGAATGCGGTCAAGTTTACTGACGCGGGCTCCATCACCTGCGCCGTTCGCAGTCAGGACAGCGATCTTGTTGTAAGCGTCAAAGACTCCGGTATAGGAATCGCGATCACAGATCAGCCAAAGGTATTCGAGAAGTTCAAGCAGGTTGGCGATACCCTTACCGACAAGCCCAAAGGGACAGGCCTGGGCCTGCCGATCTGCAAGGAGATTGTGGAGTATCACGGCGGGCGCATCTGGGTTGAGAGTGAAACCGCGCAGGGCAGCACATTCTCTTTCACGCTTCCCGTCCTCGGTCCGAAGGGCCAACTTCCCTTGTTGCCGGTGCGGCGCTCCATCGATCTTGAAGCCCTGGTTCGGCAATTGCGCGAGCAGGTCGCCACGCACCAGCCGCGGGATAAGTCAATCCTGGTTGTCGACGACGATGCCAACATTCGTTCGCTGCTTCAACAGGAGCTGACGGAAGCCGGGTACGTGGTTCGCCTTGCAGAGGATGGGCGCCAGGCGCTCGCCCTGATTCGCGAAGAGACTCCAGGGCTGGTGATTCTCGACGTCATGATGCCGGAGATGAATGGGTTCGATGTCGCGGCTGTGCTGAAGAACGACCCTGCCACGATGGATATCCCGATCATCATCCTCTCCATCCTTGAAGATAAGGAGCGCGGATTCCGCCTCGGTGTGGACCGCTATCTCACCAAGCCCATCGATACGGCTACGCTCTTTCATGAAGTGGATACGCTGCTGGGACAAGGCAAGTCGAAGAAAAAGGTGATGGTGGTGGACGAGGATTCTTCCACACTCCGGACCCTCACCGATGTACTGGAGACACGCGGTTACCAGGTAGTCGAATCCAACGGAACGGAATTGGTTTCTCGCGCGGTTCTATCCAAGCCAGACATCATCATTTTGAATTCGCTCCTTTCCAATGACGAAGCGGTACGCGCGTTGCGCTTCGAGAAAGGCATGGAGAACGTACTCTTCCTCATCTATCAATGAAACCCATGAAAATACTTATCGTAGACGACGAGCCACACTTGCGCATGCTGATCCAGCAGACCCTGGAAGACCTGGAAGACGAAGGCGTAGAGCTATTAACAGCAAGCAATGGCGAAGAAGCGCTGCAGACAATTCACGACGAAGAGCCTAATCTGGTCTTCCTCGATGTCATGATGCCCAAGAAGAACGGTTTTGACGTATGCAATGCCGTCAAGAATGAATTGGGCCTGAGCCACATCCACATCATCCTGCTCACGGCGAAAGGCCAGGAGTTCGATCGTCAGCGCGGCCAGGAGGTCGGCGCCGACCTTTATATGACGAAGCCTTTTGATCCGGATGCCCTCATCGCCAAGGCCCGCTCGGTCCTCGGGCTGTCCGCGCCCGGATTGTGACTCGAATGGCCGAGATGACGCTAAGGTCGCTCGTCAGTAAAAGATCCGGCAACCTGCCTGCTCTTTCGGCGATCATCGAAGCCACTGGCGACAACATTGGCGTGACCGATCCATCCGGCAAGCTTCTTTTGGGAGACCCGTCGGTTGAGTTGGCACTCGACTTGAGTCGCGTGCCCGTGCTTTTTGATGAGGAGATTCTGGGCTTCGTCATCGGTGCGGCGACTTCTGCGAATGCGCTGGCTCTCCTGCTGACACGACTTGCCGCTCGCGAAGCGGAAGGACGTTCTCTTGCTTCGGAAGTGCTTCATCTTTATCGCGAAGTTCACTTGATTGAGCAACTGTCAGAGCAGCTCTCCGCCCTTCTGAATTTCTCCGCAGTCAGCCGCTCTGCTCTTGAACAGGCACAACGGATGATCCCCGCCAATCTAGGCTGCATTCTGGTCACGCAGACAACTGACGGCCCGCTCTGTAACGCCGCTTCCTTTGACGCGCGTTTCGCTGACGCCGGTAATAGTGCCGCCAAAGCTGAATGCCCGCTTTCGCCGGACTCGCAATTCGTCACTTCCATCCTGCAACGAGGAACCGCCGAAATCATCAACAACTGCGGCTCCGACCCTCGAGCAACGGATTCCGAACGCCATTTCACCGCTCTCATCTGCGCTCCCCTTCGCTCCGGACAGCGCACAGTTGGCATCATTGCGTTGGCCAGTACAGCCGCAGGGGCTTCCTATTCGGCGGCCAACCTCAAACTGCTGAACACCATTGCCCTCCAAAGCGCCGCGGCAATCTCGAATGCGTTGCTGTGTGCGGAAATGGTGACAGCAGCACAAACACAGGCGGCATTCGCGGCTGAATTGCATGCCGCAAGCACAGTACAGCAATTGCTGCTGCAGAGTGCATCCCGTTCCATACCGGGCTTTCATATTGACTCGGTCTACCTGCCCGCAAGCGAGGTCGGCGGTGATTTTTATTTCGTTTCTTCGGCGCCGGACGGTTCCCTCACCGCAATCGTAGGAGACGTCTCCGGCAAGGGAATTACCGCGGCCATGCGCGTGGCGATGATCCTCGGTGTTCTTCGGCGTGAGACCGCGTACGACCCGGGCAATATCCTCTCCGAGCTCAACAACGCACTCATCGTGCAAGGCCAACTCGGTTTTACAACGGCTTGTTGCATACGCATATCCCTGTCCGGCGACTTCGTTCTTGCCAACGCCGGCCACATCGCTCCCTATATTTCCGGATGCGAAATTACCACTGCGCCAGCGCTGCCTCTCGGCTTGGTTGCAGACCAAACCTACGAATTGGTTCACGGGCGCCTGACGATCGCAGAGCGCCTCGTCATGCTATCGGACGGCGTTCCGGAAGCGCGCTCGCAGAACGGAGAACTGTACGGCTTCGAACGGCTCTCCGCGCTCACCATGATGAGTGCCCAGGAGATTGCCGAAGCCGCGCAGGCATTCGGTCAGGAAGATGACATCACAGTGTTAACGCTCGGCCTCGATGCAAGTTATCAATCCTTCCCCATTCGCTGAAAGACTTTCAAGATGGTTGGGATACTCAGCTTGTTCGGTGTTCACACATCCGAAGAAGATGCGATAGCGGCTAGAGCGGTTTCGATTCACATGTTGCCATTTGAAGATCATGCGAGGTGGCATTTTCTTGGGAAAAATGCCACTTGGCTTCAAGCCTTGTGCAAAGAGCAGAATCGAAACCGCTGTAGCGAGAGCCGCTTCACCGTTTGAGCCAGGGTCAGGCTGGAATTTTAGGCCAATTGAAAACGGTGGTCCGCTTTTTGTCCGCCCTCGAACTCGAACCGGCCCCGTTTTGGCGAATGGAAAGCGAATGAAAACTAAATAACGAGCCTAGAACTAACTTATTTGTATTCAGTTAAATGTCAGGAAAAGTTGGAGGCGCGGGTCGGGATCGAACCGACGCATAAAGGTTTTGCAGACCTCTCCCTTACCACTTGGGTACCGCGCCTTGGCAGGGCTGCCTCTTGTTTGCTTGTCGCTCCAAACCGCCGTAGCCAACCCGGCGGGCGCCGGAGGGCGGAATGGAGCGGGAGACGAGATTTGAACTCGCGACCCTCGCCTTGGCAAGGCGATGCTCTACCACTGAGCTACTCCCGCAATCGCAGGTTTGAGTATACCCGCGCGGCCAAAACAAG